>ERZ778021.2063-NODE-2063-length-19743-cov-6.103210_pt1 | contig 19743 bp, 16 predicted proteins | sample MGYA00375751_ERZ778021 | MGnify/ENA primary metagenome ERZ778021 (study PRJEB29350, sample SAMN05389814) | bioreactor metagenome | isolation source: Thiocyanate stock bioreactor | place: South Africa: University of Cape Town | collected 2013-08-29 ... | reverse complement strand
CCGGTTGCTGGAGCTTGAGATCCGAGAACTCTCCGGCCACGTGGACGCCGTGCTGTCCGGTGCCGGGCTGTCGACGTTGCAGCGTGCCGAAGCCCGGCTTCGGCCGAGGACCGAGCGCGGGGGGCCGAATGCCGGGCATCGGCCCGAAAAATCCAGCCGCAACATTGATCGCGAGGCTTAGACCGAGCCGCGCGTGGCGAGGAGGAATTCCGATGGAGACGCGAGAAAACACCGCCATCCTGATCCCTGCCGAGGAGGTCGCGTTGATGCTCGGCGTGTCGGAGCGGACGTTGTGGCGCCTGCTCAGCGCCGGGAAAGTCCCGGAGCCGCTTCGGATCGGCCGAAACACCCGATGGCGAACTGCGGAGGTCCGGGAGTGGATCGAGCACGGTTGCCCGCATCGGTGACCTGGCGCGAATTCGGCACTGAACTTATAATCAGGGACGGTCGCCCGTCCCGCTTTCCCAGGAGCCTGCCCGATGGCCTCGATCTTCAAGCTCAGCCGAGACAAGGGGAAGAAGAACCGCCCGTACTACATCCAGTATTTCGACCACGAGGGCAAGCGGGCCACCGCCAAAGGCTTCACCGACAAGGGCCTGACCGAGCAGCTGGCGGCCAAGCTCGAGAACGAGGTCATGCTCCGCAGGCGGGGGATGATCGACCCGACCCAGGAACGGCTCCTGGCCATCAAGCAATCGCCGATCGCCGAGCACCTCGCCGCCTTCGAGCGGTCGCTCTCCAATACCACGCCGAAGCACCAGAAGCTGACCATGACCCGAGTCCGGCGCGTGATCGTGGGCGGGGGCTTCCGATCGCTCGGCGAGCTGGACGCCGAGAAGGCGGAGGAATGCCTGAAGGCGGTCCGTGACGCCGACGACCTGGGGGCGAGGACGTATAACCACTATCTGCAGGCGGTCGACGAGTTCGGCAAGTGGCTGGTGGCGACGAAGCGTTTACCTTCCAATCCGCTGGCCGGGATCGACCGGCTCAATTCCGAGACGGACGTCCGGCACAAGCGGCGGGCGCTCTCGACCGACGAGGTGTCCCGCCTGGTTGAGTCGGCCCGGACGAGCGGGGAGGTGGTCCAGGGGTACGAGGGCGAGCTCCGCGCCCGGGCGTACCTGATGAGTTTCTACACCGGGCTCCGCCGGCAGGAGATCGGCAGTCTCACCCCCCGTTCGTTCAAGCTCGACGAGGCACAGCCAATCCTCACCGTCGAGGCTGCCTGCTCGAAGCATCGGCGCAAGGATGTCCTGCCGATGCACCCCGATTTGGTCGCCATGGTGCGCGAGTGGGTGAGTGATCTAGGCCCGGACGACTTGCTCTTCCCGCGGATCGAGCGGAAGAAGACCTGGTACATGGTGAAGAAGGACCTGGAGCGGGCCGGCATCCCCTATGAGACGCCGGACGGGATCGCCGACTTCCACGCGGCCGGGCGGCACAGCCACATCACCGGGCTCGTCCGATCCGGCGCCTCGATCATGGAGGCGAAGGAGCTGGCCCGGCACGCCGACATCCGCCAGACGGCGAAATACACCCACATCGGGATGGAGGACAGGGCCGAGGCCCTGGGGAATCTGCCCTCGCCGGACGTATCGGCACACGTTGATCGTCTGCACATTGTCTGCATTTCGGGCGGCGTCTTGGGTCGGGAGGTGTCGCCCTTTGTCATCGAGCCCGACCGGGACGCGAAGTCCGGAAACGAACAAACCCCTGATTGCTCAGGGGTTGTGTCGTCTTCTGTCGCAAGTTGTCACCGGATGGCAACTTGCATCGAAGTGGAGGCGGCGGGCCTCCCCAGGCCAAGTCGCAACTACTGAAATACAAGGACTTACGTCGGCGTCCCAAGTCTAATTGGCCCCTAAAGTGGCAACCACTAGGGATGATTTTGAGACTTCTTCACCGCCACCTTGAAGCCGGCTCAGACTGGGCTTTTCATGACGTCGGTTGCATTCTCTGCAAATTGCACCCCCGTCGCGATACTCACTCGGACCACATGACATCCCAAACACACTCAAACCTGCGTTCCCAGCAGAAGAATGAGCTGATCTCTATCATCACTGCAATGTTCAACCTACCGGCCGAGCCAGCGGTTGGCCGACTCGGGTCCCTGGAACTGTGACATAGGGGACGAACGAATGAGCTCGCGCGGTTAGACGAGTCACCGCTGTTCTAACCTAAGGCAGCCGGTGCGCCGCTCCTCGCACAGTTCCAGACTTACAGATATGCCCCTTTTGTGAAAGCTGGCGCGGTCTTTCGTTCGCGTTCGGCGGCACCAGTCTCCCGACGAGCTAACATTGTCGGTAAAGTGGTACAGGACAGAATGATTCGTCAATCTCCTGAGGCTCATGAAGGGGATCAGGTGACGGAGGAGCTCCCTTTTCGTAGAATGAGCATTGCCATCCGCTCTAACCAGATATAACATAACGAGTTCAGGCGACGGGCGATGTCCGCCCTACGAGCGAACCGCGCTCGCTCACCGAGTGCCCCTCATGAGCCATCTCCTGAATGTCCCGGTTTCTGGCCACAGAGCCACCGCCTTCCCGCTTCGGATTGCGTGCACTGACAGTGTTTTTGGCGAAGAATGGGCCCACGAGCGAACGCCATTCGTTGATTGAAAGCCGCGAAAAACCATGACTCTCGTCGACTCCAAGCGGCTCGCCGCCTTCCAACTTGGGCACAACCTCGGGAGACTGCGTTTCCTTCTCGCGGCCGGCATCGAAGGCGACATCCTGCACAACGGGGATGTCCACTCTTGCTTGGGGATGATTGATCGGTCATCACTCGTCCTAGCTGAGGGCCCAAACGCCGCCGAATATACGAACCTCAAGCCCTTGTTACAGCGGATGGGCCATCTCCACGATTCCACATGTGGGATCGGGCCTCCGAACGAGACCCTGAGCGAGCGGAAGGCTCTCGCGAGGTCAGAGCGGGGCGTCGTCGAGCAGATCGAGTTCCTCTGTAGGAGGATCGCCCGGAACGACTCTTCGCTGGGTGCCTGGTATGATGTCGGCGATGCTCTGGCGCGATTCGCCCATCACGTCTTCCATGTCTACAAGACGGTCCCGATCCCTGTTGCAGATTGGAACCCACTCAACCGAGCCGTCGATCGCCTCCCCGTGGAAGATCGCGCCCTGGCGGCCACGTTACTCCGGCTGGAGCATCGCAACCTGACCGATCTCTCAAGATGCTGTGTGGACGCGTACTGCGAAATATGCCAATGCCTCTCCGGGCCGGATGCTAATGGGGAGGTGGCAGTCTCCTTGGAAGGACCTGCTTCGGCGGGTGGAAAAGCGAGAGAAACGTCCGGATCGATCTGGCAGGACAACGGGACGGGGTTTGCCCACACCCCCGACTACAGCCAGTGCCGATGCGGAGGGGTGACGTACCCGCTCGTCGGCGTGACCAGGGCCTTGGTCCACGCCCTGGATGTCCTGACGCACGAGGGGGTCACGACCCCCTTCGAAGGGGAGCTCGTCGAGAGGGCCAAAAAGCTCTATGCCAGCGACCCAGATGTCACGAGGTCTCTGGATGGCCTGCGCGACAAGCCGTTGCATAAAGTTTTCAGCAGGGGCGGAGCCTGGAGCAGCCTGGTCCTGGGGTATAAAATCCATGGTGGGCGTAAGGGGACCTACCAACTGAACCTTAGGCCTCACGCCGATTCGCATCCCGGCGATCCCACGTAGGTCCAACCAGGAAGACCGACGGCGGGCGCACTCGGGCCGGCTGCCAGTCGCCCGACGGGGAATTACGCCGTGAAAGGCGGCCTCCCCTTTCGCCGGTGGCTGGGGACGCGGAGACTTGAGGGGTAGGGTTGCGGGGGTTGATTCCACCTTCGGGAGGCTCTCCAATGCCGGCCGCCGTTCCGCTGCCGATTCGTCGAGCAATGTAGAACCGTTGGCAGGCGGGGGCTCCCCCGCCGAGTTGAGCCGGAACTTCGCCCTGCAGTCGCGTACCGCCCGCGGTTTGCTTGGCCGCTGGCGGTCCCGCGGAGAGGCTGGCCTCGCCCCCGACTTTAAGCCTCGATTCGATCCCGCCACGGTGCCGCGGCCGACCCACTCCGCCTTCGCGGCGGACGTCGACCAGCGGCGGGCCCATCCCAGATGGGGAGCCGGCCGCATCCGCGTCGCTCTGCTCGGCCTGGATCTCGGCAAGCCACCCCCGGACGGACCATCCAGCGGTGGTTCCGCCGCGTTGGGCTCGATCCGACGCCGCCGGGACGATATCCCGACGTCCGGACCAAGCGGGCCGACGCCCTACACGAGACCTGGCAGGTCGACGCCCCCAAGAAAATGGCCCTGGCCAGCAGCGCCCCAGGCTGCTAGAGCGGTTTGTTGTCGGGTGTATCGCTTGATCGATGGGCCGGATATCCGCTATGGCGGAACCATCCCAGGACGTCGGCGGGGCGGACCGCCCGCAGGGCGTCGCCCATCGCCGCGATCAGGCCGTCGATCGTCCGCGCCTTGGCCGATCGGAGCCACGCCTTGAGCTTGGAGAACATCCGCTCGAAGAACCAGCCATGATGCCGTCCAAGGATGTGGTGGGGTGGCCCGGCTCGGGGTGAGCCGGGCGATCCAGTCTATCGCTCCGGACGAGGGCGGGGGCGGGATAACTCCGCCAGCCACCCTTCGTTCGCCCAGGTCCTGGGCAGGGCGTGGAGCTCGCGCAGGCGGACCAGCTCGGAGGAGTCGGCCCAGATCACGTGATGGCCCTCGGCATCGCGGCGGTAGGTCAACCAGCCGGCGCGGAGCCAGCGACGGATCGTGTCCCGCCCGATCCCCAGCCGCCCGGACAGGCCGCCCGGGCGATATTCATCTTCGCCGAGGCCGGACCCGCTGCCGTGCGGCCGGCGATGGATCAGCCCCAGGCGGCACAGGAGCCGCTGCACCATCCCGTCGTTAAAGCGATCGGCCCGCTTCGCCGGCCGGAAGCCCTCCGAGTTGAGCCGATCGGCGATCTCCGCCGTGCTCCGCCCCTCGACGCACCAGGCCCGGAGCCGCTCGACCATCCGCGGGTAGCCCGACAGCAGGTCGTAACGCCTCACCGGTCGGGACAGGGTGTGCGACTCGACGGGCCCGCCGGCCCAGTGCAGCTCGACGTCCACCCGCTCGCTGGACTTGTCCACGACCACGCTCACCCGCTCGACCAGGAGGCGGGCGATCCGCTGCCTCTCGCCCTGGGTGGTCGTAGCCGCCCTCCAGACCGCGGGCAGGTCGCACGCTAGGGAACGGATCGCACGCTCATCCTCCGGCGAGAGCCGGCCGGGGGCCGCCCGCCGCCATCGCTCGTACTCCTCCTCGAGTCGCCTACGGCCCTTGAGCGATTCCTCCCAGCAACGCTCCAGTTCGCGACCGACCAGGCGATTCTCCGGCTCGCAGGCCTGGTACTGGCGGGCCGCCCGGTCGAGCTCCTGATCGGCCCGCTCGCGGCGCAGCCGCCAGTGCCCGGCCAGTTCGGCCCGCTCGCGCTCCACGCCGGCCATCGCCGCCAGGCTCGCCTCCAGCGCCGCCGGCTCGACCGCCGCCAGGACCCGGCCGGCGATCAACTCGTCGAGGACCGGGCCCGGGAGGCTCTGACACAGGGGCTCGCCGGTGCCCGTGGGGCCGCGGGTACACGTGTAGGAATGAAGATCCTTCGGCCCGGAGTAGAGGACGATCATCCGCCGCCCGCATCGCCCGCACCGCAGGAGCCCGGCGAGCAGCGAATGCCCCTGCCGCGGCGCGCCCGGCCACTCCTTGCGAGCCCGGTTGGCCGCGAGCCGATCCTGATTGGCCCGGAATCGATCCCAGGTGATGTAGGCCGGCAGCCGGTCCCGGATCAGCACCAGGCAGTCCTCCGGCGGGCGGGACTTCCTGCCGGTGGCCCGCCGGCCCGGCAGCTTACCCCTGGGGTCGACCTGCCGGTGGCCGAATCGGTACGCCCCGGCGTAGCTCGGGTGGTGCAGCAGGTTGCAGAGCGTCGTCCGGTTGGGGCGACGCCATTCGAGCTGGCCGCGGTTCGGCCCGGAGCCGGGGCGGATCGGGATGCGGATCCCGTCGCGCACGAGCGAGCGGAGCAGGCCGTGCAGGGTCGCCTCGCGATCGAACCGGTCGAAGATCAGCCGGACGGCGGCCTGCACCTGATCGTCGGGGTCGATGGCCCACTCGCCCGTAGCGAGCCGGATGTAGCCGAGCGGGGGCGCGCCCATCAAGGCTCCGCGGCGGGCCTTGTTGAGCTTGCCCTGATACATCCGCCCCTTGAGGACGTGAAGCTCCGCCTCGCTCATCATGCCGTGCAGGCCGAGCAGGAGCCTGTCGTTGTGGTCGGCCGGGTCGTAGATCGCGTCGGCGTCGGCCAGGAGCACCCTGAAGCGGGCGCAGAGCTCGAGGAGCTGGTGCCAGTCGCGATTGGACCGGGCCAGCCGGCTCATCTCCAGGCCGAGGATCAGGCCGACGTGGTCCAGTGCGACCTCGGCGAGCAGCCGCTGGAACCCGGGACGGCCCTCGATCGACTGGCCGCTCCTGCCCAGGTCGTCGTCGATGACGGTGATGCGATCGGCCGCCCAGCCGAGGGCCGCGGCCCGGCCGGCCAGGGCGTATTGCCGGGCGGTCGACTCCTGGTGGTCGCTGACCTGCTGGGGCGTGGACTGGCGGACGTAGACGAAGGCCGACCTGTCGAGGTGCCCGGCCTTGAGCTTGGGCGAGCGGAGCGGGTCATTCATGACCGGCCTCCTCGCTGCGGGTGGCCGCCAGGAGCCTCGCCATGAGCTGCCCGAGCAGGTCTCGGAGCTGTCTCCGCCGCTCCTCGGGGAGCCGGGCCCAGACCGTGGGCGGGATCGCCGCCGGGCCGTGTGGGGCCGTCAGGGGCGGGGGGGAGCGATGCGTCGGGCGGTGTCGGAATGTCATCCCTCCGGAGGTCTGGGCCAGGTGCTGCCCTGCACCACGTGGCCAGCTCAAGCAGCCGGGCGATGTCGATGGTAACCCGCGCCAGTGGGCTCGCACCACCTGTCGCTTGAGGTGGGGTCTGTCCGGTCGTTCTCGATCGGGTTGTGGTCGGGGCTGTACGGCGGCAGGCGGAGGAACTTGGCGCTGGCGCGGCGGCCTCGTCCGATCGATGGGCCTTGAGGTTGTCCATCATCACCACGTGGCCGGGGCGGAGGCGGGGGGCGAGGACGTCCGCGATGAACGTCCGGAACGCCGGCTCGTCCAACGCCCCCGGAAACGCCATGGCGCCGCGGACGCCGTCGAGCCCCAGGGCCGCGATCACCGTGGTCGTCTTCCACGCCCGGGGGCCCTCCCCTTCGGCCGGGCGCCCTCGCGGGGCCCAGGCCCGCGTCGGCGTCATCGAGGTCTTCACGCCGGCCTCGTCCAGGAAGACCAGCCGCCTCGCGTCGAGCCCTCGGGCCTGGCGGCGGAACCGCCCGCGAGCGGCCTTCGCCTTCGGCCGGTCGCGTTCCGAGGCGTGCAGGCTCTTCTTCTTCTGCGTCCATCACGCCCGCCGCAGCGTCCGCCAGATCGTGACGAGAGTGCAGTCGAAGCCGCCCCGCTCCTTGAGCTCCTTCAGAGTCGCGTAGGGATGCTCACGGACGAGGTCGAACAGCCGGATGCGACGTCGACCGTGAGCTTGAGCCCGGTCCCGCCGCCGTAAGGCCTCGGCTCCAGGCCGCCGCTTTTGCGTCGCTGCTGGAGCATCCGCACCACGAACGACTGGACTTCCCCACGAATGGCGATCGCCCGTTGCGACTCCTCGCCCCGGTCCACCGCCCCGACCACCCGTTCCCGCAGGTCCGCCGTATAGGCCCTGCCCATGGCTCGCCTCCCGAGCCGCCGTGTCACGCGACCATGGCTCTGTCAGCTATTATTCGCGTATGCCGCCCGAGGGCAAACCGCTGTAACTACCAGCCTCGGCGTAGCTTCATATACGCCCCGAGGGCCGAGAGCTGAGCCCTGACGACCCCGCTCTGCATCGATATCATGAACAGGCTCTGGCAGGAGATGACGTACTTCATGGCGAGCCAGTCATCCTCGCCTCGATCGATCGATCCCAGCAGTTCGAAGGCAGCGGCTCGACAGGCCAGGCTCGTGAAGATCGCCAGGCGATTCGTCCTCGTCGTGCAGAACGACGGGTGCTTTCTCTTGACGTCTTCCTCGGTTTTCCCGTCGAGCACATCGAAGAGGACGGAACCGAATTCTCGCTCGTCGCCGTTCATCCTGCCGCAGAAGAACAAAATGGCCGATTCGAGGCGGGCCAGATCGAGGCATGGATGGCCAGGGCCGCAATAGGCGTAATCGATGAAGTGCGGCTCCCTACCGTCACGGACGAGGATGTTCCGCAACTGGACATCGCCATGGACGATCGATCTGTCCTCCAGTTCTGCGACCTTGACGCTCGCTCGCTCCTCGTAATCGAAGATGCTTCCATCGCTCCCATCGGAGTGACCGATCTTCCACTCGTGCCCCTGGGTTCGAAGGGTTCGGTATGGCTCGATTTGAAGAAACGCCAGCGGCTTGTGCATGCCGTCGCCCGGTTGCGAATTCAGCCTCTGGAGCTTCTTGATCGTGCGTTTGATCAGTTCACGAAGGTCGTCCTCCGACGGCCCTTGGTAATCACCCCAATGTTCGCAGTAGAACATCGTCTCAAGCGTCTCTTCAAGCGTCGGGGCCGGTTGCCCAGGCTTGTCAGGAGACTCAACCAGGCCGAAAAGAATCAGGCTGATGCCGGAGTGGAAGTGAAGGCATGGGTTGAGCGAAGCGTCCCACCTCTGGGCGTAACGGCGGAACCTCTGCATCTCCTCGCGGAGTCGCTCCACATCGTCGACCTTGGCCACGAAGGGAGTGCCGTCGTCATCGGGGGCCAAGCGAATAATCTTGGCCTGTGACCGCCCTCCGGGGATGAGGCTCGTGTCGACGCGGTTGACGCGGAACGGCCCAGCAGCGTTTCTCTGGGCCACCTGCTTGATCGCGGCACCGGCGAGAACAAGGGCCTGGGTCTCCTGGATATCAGCCGGGCAGAGCCGGACCGACTCCGCTCCCGTCAAGAGTTTACGCGCGTTCTTCAAGGCCGTGATGTCGTGCCCGCTCAGCCGCCATCCGTCGTGGCAGACGCATTCGCCCATGGTCGGCACGGCGTGACGAGTCTCCAGCAAAAGCTCGTCAAGTCGCTGCGATGTGACGGGAAGATCCTGGGAGTCGATCTTCAACCAAGCGAATGTCGAATGGGAGACGATCCGGAATAGAATCCCTTCTCGCTCAGCCTGGGGCACGCTGGACCACCAGCTTCTTGCCACGACGATCCCGCAGACGTCATGGTCCAACCAGACCTTCAGCCGATCGATGGTCGTGGCTCGAAGTGGGGAGAAATCGTGCTTCTTCAGCGTCAGGACGTTTTCTTCATGGTCAGCCAAAGTGCCGAGCAAGATTACGTTGCTCGCACGCCGGGGCTCATCCGACTGGGCGTTCGTGGCAGCCTCGTCTTTACCCGCCCTGCTCGGAGCCGGCGAAGAGACCAATGCGGGAGCGGGAGACGCTTCCTGAGGCTGGGACGAATAGACCAGCCTTCGCAGCGGAGGGGGAAGCGCGGACGTCACCGCCTGCCGAACGGCGGGGGGAAATTTGGAAAGTGACGACGCGAGTTCACGCAATTGGACGTCAGGAAGCCCGACCGTCTCCACGCAGATTCGACATCGGCGAGACATCTCGGACGGCCCGAGAGGCTTCGTAACGCTCAGACGGCCGAGGAGCTCGATGGTGTCGACCAATCGCTCCGGGTCGGACATGGACTTCCATCGTCGGCGGCAGTCATCGAGGGCTCGCTCGAAGGCACGCTGATCGATGTCGCAGAGCATCTTGATGACGTCGTCCGAGGCTGGATTCACGACTCGCCCTTCACTCCGCGAGAAGCGGCCTATACTTCTCCTGACGCTGCCTGAAGGCTTCTCTGCCGCCTTCGAGCAGGTTGAGGATGTGTTCCTTCACCTCGTCGACTCCTCCGCATGTCGGAGGCGCGGCCGCGTACGGGGTCTCCATCCGCATGACCACCACCCGATCCGCTTCGCCGAGGACCGGGATGTTGGCGTTATGCGTGATGAAAATCAGCTGACGTTCTTCCTTCAGCTTGCGAACGATCTCCACGAGGGTTTTGTAGACGAAGCGATTGTCCAGGTCGTCCTCGGGCTGGTCGAAGATGAGCGGGTAGTCGGCGGGACGCAGGATGAGAGGCAAGAGCGCGGTTGCCATCTGCCCCTTCGATAGCTCGCCGACGGGCTTGAGCACCCCGTCGTCGTACATGGTGATCTCCAGGCGGTCCTCGAAGAGGATGCCGTCGAGCTCATACAGGGCGGGGCTGTCCGCGATGTGGGCGATCAGCCGGGTCATCTGACCGAGGTCACGCCCGAGCGAGGTCGCGAGCCTCTGCGCGTCGGACTTCTCGACGATGTCCACGAGGTCTGAGGGACGCACCTTCTCCGAGAGATCCTTGACGACCTCCGATTGGCTCCTCAGGTTTGAGCCCTTCAGCAAGGCCCCGAGCTTGTCCGCGTATCCCGGTGATCGAACGCCTTGCTCAAGGGTGAGGACGATCACATCGCTGTGGCGGGAGTTGATCTCCTCGACTTCCTTGTACCTGAGGGCCCAGATCTCGTCGTTGATGCGACGAATCGCCTCGCGTCGCTCCTGGCGGAGCTTGGTCAATTCCCTCACTTCCGCGTCCAGTCGATCCAGCGCGGCCTGTTGACGCTCCAAGTGCTCGATCTGCTTCTTGAGGGCGTCCTCCTTCTTGAGCGTGTCGTTGACCGCCTGCCGGTCTTGGCGAAGTCCGTAATACGTGGCGCTCAATTCGTCGAAGTGGGCACGAAGCTCGGTGAGGGGAGCATCGAGGTTTTGCTCGCCGGCTTCCCTTACTACCTCTCTCGTCTCGGCGACGAACTCCATGTGGGAGATGAGCGAGCCCCTAAGGGCCTCGGCCTCTGGGACTTCGAAGGCCTGCAATTCGCCCAACAGAGACTCGGGGACGTCGGGGGCGGCCAGGGCTCGGGAGAGGTTGGTCAGAACCGATTGTCGGTCCGCCACCGACTTCTCCAGCTTCTCCAGTAAGGCGACCCTGGCCAAATGCGACGCTCGCTCCCTGTCCAGCTCATCAGAAAGCACCGGGCGATCGCGACGAATCTCCTCCAACTGGCTGCGAAGTCCTTCGAGTGAACGAACCTCCGCCTGTTTCGATTCGATCTCGATGCGTTTCGCTCGAATCTGCGGGCCGAGGGCCTTGAGGGCTTCCGCGTGTTCCTCGCGGTTCGACTTGTAATCCTCGACCGAAATCTTGTGGGGCCTGTCGATCAGTTCGAGGCGGAGCCTGTCGTCCTGAGCGATTAGCTGAAGATCCCCCTGGGAATAAATCTCGACTCGCTGGAGGATCGAGGTGTCCGACAATTCGCGGACCCCCTCGCGATAGATTTGCGGGGCCACTCCGGCCTCGCGCTCGACCGTCAGTTGAGACGTGCCGTGGGGGTCTTGATCCTCGACTACGCAACAGACGCGACCATCTTCCAGAGTGGCTGGAATAAGCCCTTGGCTTGTATGGGTTTCCGTCTCGCCGGATTTCCGAGGCTTGACGAGGATGCCCACCCGGTGGGGGTCGCAATCAAAGGCGAATCGGATGGTCTCGACCAGGGTGGACTTACAAGTACCGCGAGCCCCGATAACGCAAGTTAGGCCTGGCTCAAAGTCGATCTGGGCGTTCTGGAGAAACCCCTTGGTCGTCCTCACAGTGCGAATAATGGAACGCATCCGGTCTCCTCAAGGCTATAGCAGACAGCAAGATGCGCTGCATACTGCGGCTTCGCAGCAAAGGACGCCAAGTCGAAGGGAACCGACGATTTTACCTGGTAGCAGCCGGCCAACCAAGCTTGATATTTCATGCTCGCCCGCAGATTCGACCTCTCCGTTCCGGTACGATTCGGATTCTGGATCGCTCACCCCCTGCTGACTCCGCGAGGCTCCCCCCCATGTCTAAGCCCGGCGAAGCGAAGAAGTCCGCCCCTCTGGTTGATCTTTGCATGACCTTTGACGCCGGACATCAGGAGCCGGCGAGATTTGCCTTCGACCCCAAGGACCCGCAGCGTCCCGACCCGTCGCAGAAAATGCCGACGAAACCCATAGACCCCGATGAAGTCGGCAAGCTCATTTTGGAAGGGAACTCGCTGTACGCGAGCTTCATCGGCTACGCCAAGGAGGTCGCGGAGAAGCTGGAGAAAAAGTCGGAGGGCGTCCCCGAAGACCGCACGTTCCATGTCTTCTTGAACAAGCACCAGATCGGCACGCACGACAGCCACGCCATACACCAGGAGCCCTACGCGGCGGTCCTGAGCTGCATCGACGCCCGCGTCCCGCCGGAACTCATCACGGGCCAGGCAGCCAACGACATGTTCGCCGTCCGCACGGCGGGCAACATCCTGCTGGAACGCGGAGAGGCCCGTGGAAGTTTGGAATTCATCCTCAACAAGTATGCGAGACGCCCCCCTAAGGAGCAGAAGCCGCCGAAGGGCAAAGGCGAGGGCGAGCCTGCCGAGGAAACCGTCGAGGAAGAAAAGCCGCTCACCGCCATCCTCGTTCTCGGACACACCAAGTGCGGGGCCATCGACGCGGCCTATGACGCAGTCATCGAAGAGGGCAAGGACCCTGTTCTGAGCAGGGAGCAGGAACTCGCAAAGCTGCTCAGGGAAAGCCCGAATCCCTCGCTGGACGCGATTGTGGCCAGGCTCAAGATCGTTGTGCGGGTGGTCATGAAGCTCAATCCGGACCTCGCGGCCTCGAAGGAGAAGGCTGACATCGACGAGCTGAAGCGGCGAATCTGCCACTTCAACACCGAACTGAACTACCTGGACATCCGCCACATGGCCGAAAAGATCGGCCTGGGCGCCGGTTTCAAGGTCTTCTTCGGCTCCTACCATGTCGAGGACTGCGTGATTCGTCGCTCCAACCTCCCGGGCAAGGACGACACGGCCATGATCGAAGCTCTGGACAAATATCTGGGCGAGCGCTCGCTGGGGTCCATCTTCGAATCGCTGAACCAGCCGTGGTCGGTCCCGGATACCAAGGCCGGTGTCAAGTCTAAGGACTTCATCTTCGGAGAACTGCTCGACGCGATGAACCGCGACGCCGAGGCGTTCTCGAAGGATCTCGTTAAGCCGTAAGGTCGATTTCGATCCGCAGGGGGCGGAATTTCCACGGATTAACCGCCCCATTCCCCCGCTCACCTGAAACCAGTGTCCGCCGGCTGTGTCCGGCATCATAGAGTGACGCTTCCCTGCCGTCCGTCGCGTCCTCGCCACAGCGAATCCCTTAAATCGTGTCCTTTCGTTGGTGATTCAGAAAGTCAATCAAACCGACACCGAACGAACATCTGAGCCGATTATTCGACCTGAGCTGAACAACCACCGGCCGGAAGCCGGTGGGTTCGGCAGTCGGCTGAAAGCCCGACCGTCAAAACCTCATCACTCCTCTTCCACCCGGAAGTCGTCGACGTTCTTCTCCACCTCCTGCGTCCGGATGTATTCCATGATCACCTCGTCCGTCACGTTCCCCGAGCTCGCCACGAAGAAGCCCCGGGCCCACAGGTGACGCCCCCAGCAGAGCTTCCTCAGATGGCTGTACTCCTGCATCAAGATCCGGGAACCCTTCCCCTTGATCCGCTGCATCATGTAGCTCGCCGACACGTGCGGCGGGCTCGATTCGAACAGATGGACGTGGTCGGCGCTCACGTGGCCCTTCAGGATCTCGACCTCCAGCTCCGCACAGATCGCTCGCACGATCTGACGGAGCCGGAGGTAGTGCATCATCCTGACTGTAAATTCGGCTCGGCTTGAAGCGGCGGGCCACTGCCGGTTCCCTTGAGGGTTGCCACACCATTCAAGGAGACCGACCGACGATGACCCACCAGATGCAGTCTACCGCCCTGGACCAGATCGCCGAACTCCTGGCCGAGAACGGCTTCGACGGCCTGGCCTCCGCCGTCGCCGTGCTGCTCAATGAGGTCATGAAGATCGAGCGGGGCCACGCCAACGGCTTCAAGCCCCGCACCGTCCATACCCGAGTCGGCCCGCTGGCCCTCCAGATGCCCCAGGCCCGGGGCGTCGAGTTCTACCCCTCGGCCCTGGAGAAGGGGCTCCGGTCCGAGCGGGCCTTGAAGGCCGAGATGTACGTCCAAGGCGCCTCGACGAGGAAGGTGGCCGCCATCACCGTGCAACTCTGCGGCCTGGAGGTCACCAGCGGCCAGGTCAGCCGGGCCGCCGCCCTCCTCGACGAGGAATTGGAGGAGTGGCGATCCCGCCCGCTGGGAGAGATTCCGTACCTGATCCTGGACGCCCGCTACGAGCACGTCCGCCACGGCGGGCAGATCCTCTCCTGTGCGGTGCTTGTGGCCATCGGGATCGACCGGGAGGGCCGGCGGTCGATCCTCGGGGTGAGCGTGTCGCTGTCGGAGGCCGAGGCCCACTGGCGGGACCTCCTCGCCTCGCTAGCGGCCCGGGGCCTGCACGGGATGCAGTTCGTCGCCAGCGACGCCCACTCCGGGCTCAAGCCGGCGCCGGACGCCCGGCTGACGGGGGTGGCGTGGCAAAGCTGCCAATTCCACCTGATGCAGAATGCAATGGCCTTCGTGCCCAAGCCCGGAATGCGGAAGGCGGTCGTCGCCAGCATCCGGGCGGTGTTCGACGCCCCGGACCGGCACGAGGCCCAGCGGCAGTTGGACATCGCCGTGAAGAAGTACCGCACGAGTGCGCCGAGGCTGGCGGAGTGGCTAGGCCCACATCCCCGAGGGGCTGTCGGTGTTCGCCCTGCCGCCTTCGCACCGGTGGAGGCTGTGGACGATCAACATGCTGGAGCGGCTGAACAAGAAGTTGAAGCGACGAACTCGCGTGGCGGGGCTGTTCCCCAACGGGGCGTTGGCGCTGCGGCTCGTCTGCGCCGTGGCGATGGAGATCAGCGAGGAGTGGGAGACGAACCGCAAGTACCTGACCACGGAGCGGGACTGCCCCGCCGCTCGGCGGAGTGGGAATTTACAGAAACGGAGTTGCAGTACCGAGCCGGACGCCGACGTCGCCCCGCAGGAACCTCTTCCGATACTTGGTGATCCAGACGAAGTCGAACTTGACGTCGAAGCGGGTGTGGGCGGTCCTCGGTAGTGCTCCATGCCGGGAGCCTACTGGAAGTGGTCTCGGGTAGCCGGAGACCATTGCTGATCCCCAGCCCTCTCAGAACCGGACACGAAAGTTACCCTTCATCTGGCTCAAGCCTTGGACCTGACGTGCCCCCGGGAAAGTGGACCATCGCATTCGAGGACTCGGATGCGATTGCGCCTGCCCCCTCTTCGAGTCCAGGGATTATGAGACTTCGGCGGCGGTGATCGGCCCGTTCTCCCCGGCCTTCTTTGATGCGAACTCCTCGGGGGCCAGGTAGCCCAGGGAGCTGTGCGGATGCTCGCGATTGTAGCGCGACCGCCACGCCTCGATCTTCGCCCGGGCGTCGTCCAGGCACAAGAACCAGTTCGGGTCCAGGCACTCCTGCCGCAGCCGGCCGTTGAAAGCCTCGATGAAGGCGTTGTCGGTCGGCTTCCCCGGGCGGCTGAAATCCAGCGTCACGCCGTTGAAGTACGCCCACAGGTCCAGCGACCGTCCGACGAATTCCGGGCCGTTGTCCACCCGGACGCTCGCCGGGGCGCCACGCTCGGCGACGATCCCCTCCAGGGCCCGGACGACGTGGTCGCCCGTGAAGCGGTGGTCCGCGAGGGCCGCCAGGCCCTCGCGGGTGTATGCGTCGACGATCGTCAGGACGCGGAAGCGTCTGCCGTCCGAGAGGGCGTCGCTCATGAAGTCCATCGCCCAGACGCGGTTGGCCGCCTCGGCGGCCGGCCGCGTCGCCCTGGTTTGAGAGCTGGCGTGGCGACGCGGCGTCTTGCTGCGCATCGCCAGCCCCTCCTCGGCGTAGAGGCGATACGTCCGCTTGTGGTTGATGTCCCAGCCCTCCCGGCGCAGCAGGACGTGCAGGCGACGGTAGCCGTAGCGGAACCTCGACCCGGCCAGGTCGCGGAGGCGGACCCGCAGGGCGTCCTGCGGGTCGCGACGGCTGACGTACCGCAGGCTCGCCCGCGGGAAGCGCAACGCCGCGCACGTGCGGCGTTCGCTCGCCCCGTAGGCGGCCTGCAGGCGCTCCGCCACCTCGCGTCGCCTGGCCGGGGTCAGTCTTTTTTTGACAGGACGTCCTGCAGCATCTTCTTGTCGAGGCTCAGGTCGGCCACCAGCTGCTTGAGCTTGCGGTTCTCCTCCTCGAGCTGCTTCAGCCGTCGCAGCTCGACGACGCCCATGCCGCCGAACTGCTTCTTCCAGCGGTAGAACGTCGCCTCGCTGACGCCCATCTTGCGGCAGACCTGCTCGACCCCCGTCCCGCCCTCCACCTGCCTCAGGGCGAACGCGATCTGCTCCTCGGTGAATTTCGACTTCCTCACGGGATCGACCCTCCTCTCAAGGGCCGATTATCGCATCGCCGGTCTCAAATGCGATGGACTCGATTCCGGGGTTAAGCGCAATCGTATCCGAGTTTTCGAATGCGATGGTCCGCTTTCCCGGGGGCAGGTCAGCCGTCAAACGGAACTCAATATCGATGGAGTCAGACGTCGCGGAGGTGATCTGATCGCCTATACCGCCCTCCTCGATGGCACCACCCTGCGAGAACCCGGCGCTGTCATACGTCCATGAAATGGCCGTGAAACGGCCGCAAGATGTGTCATGACCTCTTGTTGATGTTTTGGGGCAATCGTATAGACTTCCCTCTGTCCCCACCGGGTAGTTCACGCAGGAAAGAGCTGGAAGTGGAAGCACCTCATGAGTGGGCACTCCCACACCATCGATCGCTCGGGCCCTGAGGTCTCCGCCTCTCCGTCCTATGTAAAGACCGGATGCAACCAGCCCCGACCATTCACACCAAACACAGGGCAGGCCCGAGACTGCGCGACGTCTCGAGAAGTAGTGGGAGGAAGGAGAATGAGAGTGACACTTCAGCGTTCCGCTCGAGAGTGAGGCGAAGGGCAATGTTGCAGGCAACTATTTCTTGAGGTTGCGGATCATGATCAGAGACCACATCAACATTCATGGCAGGAATCGCCCGCTGGTCCTGGAAATTTACTCGGACGATGCAGGCGTCAGCGCCGTCCGCCACGAGCTGGACGCGGCCGGGGTGCCGGGGCGGCACGCACTCGAGCAGTGGGCATTGGTCCTGGCGACCGCCGTCGAGTTGGTCGCCGAGCAGACCTACGGCGGCCTGGAGGAGGGCGGCAGCGCGCAACTTACAGTCGAGATGATGATCCGTGTCACAGATCGCCTGCTCGAGCGGTCCTCGCGGATGGAAGAGGAGTATCGAAGCCTCCATCCCGAACATTACGACCAACTCGACGGCGGTCCTGAAGAGAACGAAGGGGGCGGGGCCATCGCCCGGCGAAAGCCGGTGAGACCCAACGAATGGGCCGACTACGAAGCCGGACTGAGGCGTGCGGTCGTCCATATGCTCGAAGGGGTCCCGACACGCAGCCTGAGTGGTCTGGTCGACTCGCTGGCGTCGTCCCAGGAGGAAGATAAACCTTACGCCAGGCTCGCCATCCTCGACCTGAGAGAGGCGACCGCATACCTCTACCGCAGCCGCACCGAGGAGCTGGACTCCTCTGTGGCCCGCGCCCTTCGGATCGCGCTGGAGGGAATCCCCAGGGGACAGTCCGATGCGGCTCTCGCCCGGCTTGACGCGGCAGAGAAGGTGGCACAGGGGATCGATCAGGCGGACATCCGTCGAATTCGCATGGCTCTCCAACAGATGAACGCTGAACAGGACTTGCTGCGAGAGCTTCAGGGCTTCAGCGACGGCGCGAACGAGGGCATGTGAACAGCCCAAGCTGAACCGGAGGTCCCTCGTATGTAGAGGGGCGTAGGCCTGGTTAGTCCACTATCGAGGGAAACTGCTCATGACTGATGATTTCGACCCGCAGGCCTGGATCACCGAAGAGGCGCGGGAAGCCGTGGGGACGCCGGCAGAGGAGGCCCTCCGGGCGGGAGTGTGCACGGTGGCCGCGGATCGGGTCGCCGCTGACGAGCATGAAACCTTGGTGACGATCTTCGCAGGTTGTCTCGATTCGAGTCTCACAACAATCAGCCCCGACAGCTTCCTGAACGCCGCCCTGCAGAGGTTGGAGGCCGGCGCCGAAGAGAAGGAACGCCTCACCGATCTGATCCGATCGGTTTGGCGTACCTGGGACGAGTCCAGACCCTACTCTATCGTATCCGAGAAGGTCTGCTTCGACTTTCGGCAAGAGACTCTGGATCGGCTAGCTGCCTTCTATCGTCAATTTCGACAGACCCCTTATTACGTCAGCGACGATCGCCAGCGCCAGCAACAGGCCAACGAGGAGGCCTTCGCCAATGTTCTGGATGGCGTCTTTACAGGATACGACCCGGGCGAGATGGAGACGTGCTACGCCTACGAGGCAGCCAGGAAGATTGCCTGCTACCTGGGTGATGAGCGACCGGTCATTTCCCTGCTGAAGAAGTCGGCATCCAGTGTGAACTGGACGAAGGAGGGCTTCTGAGGTTCAGAGGCCGGCGTCCGTTGCGTGCCGTCGGTTTTACGAAAGTTCGTTATCTATGCCAGTGCCAACGCGAGTCTGATCGCCGAAAGACGACGAACGGGACCTCGACCACGCTGCCTGAGACGAGTTGCTGCCAGCAAATGGGGCATGAGCCGCCAGCTTCGAGATCACATTGCTACGGCCATGACGTCGGGGCTAATAACAGTCCACTCAACCAGGCTCGCCGGGCCGAGTATTGGCCGGTCTAGTTCAATCTAACCGGAATGACGTAAGACATGAAATGACTAGCGTTTAGGCTCTAGCGTGCAAAGTTGGGATAGCCAGGCCGATCGGACCGTTCAGGACTCTAAGCTTGTGACCGACTCGGAGCCGGATCCACGGCAGAGGTCCGCCGAGGAGAGTCCCTTCATCGGATGACCGAGGCACCACCGAGCGACGGCCCGCCTGCGGTCCTTGGACGCGGAGATTTGCCGGAGCCCGAGCCACTCCAGCGTCTCCGGTCTGCACAGGCTCATCGAAATTTGTCTAGAACCACAGCGCCTAGTGGAGAGCAGCGATGATGCGACAGTCGGGGTTGATCCGCTACCCGGGCGGCAAGCGGAAGTTGCTGGGCGAGATCATGACCCGCCTCGCGCAGATGCGCCGGCATCTCGGTCCCGACGCCGAGTACCGGGAGCCGTTCTTCGGGGCCGGGGCGGTGGGGCTCGCCTTCCTCGGCCACAATCCCGCGGCACGCAATGCCTGGCTCAACGACCGCGACCCGGCCATGGCCGCCCTGTGGGACTCCGTGATTCACAAGGGCGACAGCCTTAAAGTGATGGTCGAGGCATTCCCCGAGGCCGTTCGGCTCCTGGAGGATTGCAATTATTTCCGAACGCTCAGGGGGCGACTGCGTTCGATAACCGATCCCTCGGACCTCCGGCGATTTCCCCCCGCCGTCGTCGGGCTGATGAAGCTCGCGGCGCATCAGATTTCGTACTCGGGTTTGGGGACGTGCGCCGGCGGGCCGATGGGCGAGGAGCTGAGCCGCTACGACCCCGTGCGGCTCATCGGCAAGATCGAAGCGTGCGGCGAGATCCTGGGCTCGGTGCGGCTCAAGGCGGGGACCTGCACCTGCCTGGACTTCGAGCGGCTCTTCGAGCCGGG
>ERZ778021.2062-NODE-2062-length-19756-cov-8.967210_pt1 | contig 19756 bp, 13 predicted proteins | sample MGYA00375751_ERZ778021 | MGnify/ENA primary metagenome ERZ778021 (study PRJEB29350, sample SAMN05389814) | bioreactor metagenome | isolation source: Thiocyanate stock bioreactor | place: South Africa: University of Cape Town | collected 2013-08-29 ... | reverse complement strand
ACTGGCGGCCCGATGCGGAGAGCGTGGGGTCGTGGAAGATCTTCTGCCCCAGCGCGGCGACGGGTGAGAGCCCGTTGTCCGCCGGAATGTCGGCCGGCCCGGCCGAAGTGCCACCACCACAGGCCGACAGCCCCACGGCCACCGCCGCAGCCCACACGGCCGCCCATCCGGCGCGCACGCGCCGCCCCCCGATTGGAGTGAAAAACATAGAAACACAAAGGTTAATAAAACTTGTTCTCGATTTTATCTACCAGGCTTCTTGCAGGTTTTCCCCTATGGCAAACAAACAACAACATGGATCAACCCTCATGGCGCGCCGCCCCCATGCGGTGCCGCGCTGGCTTGATGTCTTGATCTGGGTGTGCAGCGCACGCGCCGTGCGCCTCTCGTGCCTGGGCCGCCTGGCATCGGCCATCAAGGCCTGCCTCAGCATCTCCTCGAACGCATTCCTGTCGGCAAGAACAACCACGATCAAGGAGAACCCCTCCTTCGGGTAGTCCTGGGCAGAACGGCCTGGTCGAGCGGATGATCCGCACGCTCAAGGGGCAATGCATGCATCGGCACCGGTTCGTATCGCAGCAGCACGCCAGTCGCCTGATCGGCGACTGGATCCACTTCTACAACCACCGGCGCCCGCATCAGGCGCTGAGCATGAGAACTCCCGCCGAGACTTTTTGCATTAGCGGCCTGACCTGAGCAGGGTTTGCTGGGTCAATACATCGATGGAATGGCATGCCTTCCATGCCAATACTCCTTTTTTGATAGCTTCCAGCGCTTGATGGACAAGCACTGGCAGCCATTTCACTGCGCCTGCACCACCTTCACACGCGCATTCGGCGCCTCGCCGAACATCTCGGGCGCGTACAGCGCCTCGACGCGGCTGGGCGGGAGCTGGAATTCGCCCGCGTTGTTCAGGCGCACGGTGTATTCCATCTTCACCGCGCCCTTGGGCAGGTACTCGTAGTAGCTGCGGAAGGACTCGAAGCTGCGCTCCTCGAACGCGGGCCAGCCCCAGCCCTCGCGCTTTTCGCCCTGGGTGGCGATCTCGGAGTCGCGCCCCAAGCCGCTGCCCAGGATGGTGCTGCCGGCCGGAATCGGGTCGGTGATGGCCACCCAGGTCATGTCGGCGGTGCTGGTCACCTCCAGCGTCACGCGCAGCACGTCGCCCCGGGTGTACTGGCCGGCGGGCAGGCCCTTGTTGGCCTGCTCGATGGGGGTGACGGTCTTCTTGATGGCGTAGCCCGCGCTGAAAGGCGCCTTGAGCTGCACGGCCGCCACCGACTGCAGCGTGAGCCAGGGCTTGCCCGCGCCCTGGTGCGTGACGGAGAGGCTTTCCTTGCCGCCCGCCGGGCTCCAGGGCAGGAACATGCCGTTGTTCTTCAGCATGCCCGGCGCAGCGGGCGCGCCGAACCAGGTGCTCTGGTGGGCCGCGCCCGTGGCGTCGCTGGTCTTGATGCGCTCCACCTTGGCCCAGTCCACACTGGCGTGGGCGGCGCCCATGGCGGCGCGGGTGGTGCCGGCGACGGGCGTGGCCTCGAACCTGGCGCTGAATTTCTCCAGCGCCAGCCCGCCCCAGAAGTTGGCCGTGGTGGTGTGCCAGGCGCCGCCTTGCTGGCGGCTGATGAAGCCGTTGGCCAGGCGGCCCATGTCGGGTTGCCACTCGGGGTCGTCCATGACGGCGAGCATCAGGCGCGCGGTGTTGACGTCGCCGTTCTGCATCAGCCACCACCAGTAGTCGTCCTGCTCGGTGGAGAACAGCAGCCTGGTGCCCTGGTAGCTCAGGCGCGCCTTGAGGATCTGCTGGGCTTCCTGCAGCCGCTGGCGGCGCTCGGGCACGCCGTCCACGCGCTTGAGGATGTTGATCCAGTCGATGACCGCGTGCGTGGGCCACTGGTTGGGCGCCACGGTGATGCTGGTGAGCATGCGCGCGTGGGCCTTGCCGTAGCGCGACAGCGCCTCGATGGCGGCGAGCTTGCGCATGTCCAGGTCCTTGCGCGGGCTCCAGAAGTTGCGCTCGATGCGCCCTTCCACAAAGGCGGCCAGGCCGCGCTCCATGGCGGCGCGCGCCTCGTCGGGCAGCGCGAAGGCCGGGTCGAGCCCTGACGCCTCGTGCGTGGCGGCGAGCAGGTAGGCCGTGAGCGTGTCGCTGCCCCGGTTGGCGTCGCCATCGCGCGGCGGGAAGTAGTAGGCCAGGCCGTCGCCGTCCAGGTAGGTGGGCAGCTGCGCCGCCACCGTCTGCCACAGCTTGGCGTCGCGCAGGCCGATGGACTTGCTGGTTTTCTGCTCCAGGCAGGCGAACGGGTAGTGGGCCCACCAGTCGCGCACGCCGGGCAGGCCTTCGGCCAGCTTGGGCTGCAGCGAGAGCTTGAGCCCGCCACGGCCCGGCAGCGCGCCCTGCGGCGGCGCCACGGGCAGTTGCAGGCTGCCATCGACCTGTACCAGCGTGGCCTGCTGCACCGTCAGCGGCACGGCGGGGATGATGCGCTGGCTGGCCTTGAGCGCATCGCGCGCGCCCGAGACGGTGTCGCGCGCCTCGATCTCCCACACGATGGACTCGGCGCGGGTCTGCGCCAGTTGCGCTGGCGCGGTCACGTTCCAGGCCACTTCGCGCGACTCGCCGGCAGGAATGTCCACGGTTTGCTTGTCCAGCGCCAGCAGCGTGGCACGCGGCGCCACCTCCACCTTCATGGCCGCCTGCGTGGTGTTGCGCAGCGTGATCTGGGCGCGGAACTGGTCGTCCTCGCGCACCAGCGGCGGCAGGCCGCTGATGAGCTGCAGGTCCTGCGTGGTGCGCAGCGCTGTCTGGCCGGTGCCGAACTGGCCCGCGCCCAAGTCGGCCACGGCCACGACCTTGAAGGTGGTCAGCGCATCGTTCAGCGGCACCGTGACCTTGGCCTGGCCGTTGGCGTCGAGCTGCAGCGCGGGCTGCCACAGCAGCAGTGTGTCGAACAGCTCGCGCGTGGACGAGCGCCCGCCGCCGCCGCCCGCCGGCACGGCCTTGCGGCCGTAGTGGCGCCGGCCAATGATCTCCATCTGCGCCGTGGAGGTGGCCACGCCCCAGCTGCGCCGCTGCAGCATGGCGTCGAGCAGGTTCCAGCTGGTGTTGGGCATCAGCTCCAGCAGGGCCTGGTCCACGGCGGCCAGCGCCACCTCGGCCCCGGCGGCCGGCTTGCCGTCCGGCAGCTTGGCGGTGATGGTCACCTGTGCCTTGCCGCGCACCGGGTAGCTTTCCTTGTCGGCCGCCACCTGCACCTGGATCTGGTGCGCCTGCGCGCCCACGCGGATTTCCGCCAGGCCCAGGCGGTAGGCGGGCTTGGACAGGTCCACCAGCGCCGTGGGCGCCACGTACTCGCGCCCCTCGAACCAGAACGCCGTCCACCACTCGCGCGGCGCCTTGTAGCCCCAGGTGAAGAAGCTGTACCACGGCACCTCGCGCAGGCGCCCGCGCAGCGCCAGCACGCTCACGTAGACGTTGGGGCCCCAGCCCTCTTCCACCTTGAGCTGCACCGTCGGGTCCTTGCCGTTGAGTTCCACCACGCGCAGGTCGATGATGCCCTCGCGCTCCACCGCCACCAGCGCCGTGGCGAAGCGGAACGGCATGCGCACCTGCAAGCGCGCCATCTCGCCGGGCTGGTAGCTTTTCTTTTCGGGCAGCAGGTCGATGCGGTCGTGGTCCTCGCCGCCAAACCACAGCTCGCCCTGGCGCGTGATCCAGACCGACGCGGCGGCCTGCGCCTCGTTGCCTTCCTTGTCGCGCGCGGACACCACCAGCTCCACCTCGCCGGGTTCGTCCAGCTTGGCCTCGCACAGCAGCAGGCCGCGGCTGTCGCTCTGGCCGGTGCAGACGGTGCCCAGGTCCTTGGTTTCGGTCTTGTTGTCGTAGCTGTAGAAGCCGCCCACCATGCGCTTGCGCGCCGAGGTGGTGATGCGCGCGATCGCCTGCACCGACAGCGGCACGCCCGCCTGCGGCTTGCCGTCGAGCGCCAGCGCCAGCGCCTGGAAGCGCACGCGGCTGCCGCTGGAGGCCCAGCCCTCGGTCTTCACGCCCGCCACCACGGCGGCGGGCCACAGGGTGTTGGTGCTGCGCAGGGTCTGCACCTCGCCGTTGGGGTCGGCGTAGGTGGCCTCGAGCAGCAGCTCCTGCGCCTCGCGCTGGGCCGGCAGGTTCTCCACCGTCACCTTGCCGGCGCCGCTCTTGTCGAGCGTCACGGGTAGCTTGTCGGCGACCACGCGGCTGTCCTGGCTGGCCGTGGCCTCCTCGTCGTCGCTCTGGCTGGAGGACGATGCATCGCGCTTGCGCGGCGCGCTGAAGCTGAAGGCGTCGTAGTCGGGGTACTGCAGCTGCTTGCCGCGCACCAGCGCCGACACGCGCACCGGCAGGTGCGCCGCGCCGCCGCCCGACACGTAGTTGACCTGCACGTCGGCGGGCACGGAGCGCACGCGCACCAGCGCCTTCTTGGCCGAGGGCGCCACGCGCCCTTCGAGTACCGGCAGGCGGAACTCCTCGACCCGGAAGCTGCCGGAATCGAACGACTGGTTCTTGCCGCGCAGCTCCACCTGGTACACGCCCAGCTTGGCGGCGGGCGGAATCTGGAACTGGCTTTGCGCGCTGCGCCCGCCCGTGGCCGTGCCGCGCCACTGCAAGGGCTGGGTGTACTGCTGGCCGCTGCCCACATGGGTGATGACCAGGGTGTCGGGGTTGTGCGGCGGCAAGGCGAAACCCTTGCTGGTCTGGGTGCGCAGCAGGTGCTTCATCGACACCGTTTCGCCCGCGCGCAGCAGCGTGCGGTCAAACACGGTGTGGGCAATCTCGTCGGGCCGGGGCTCGTTGCTGGTCGGCACGTTGAAGCGCCAGGGCTCGATGCCGCGCTGCCAGTCGCTCCAGGTGAAGGCCATGTCCTGCACGCCCTCGTTCAGGGCGCGCGCGCTGACGAAGTAGGCGCTGCGCCACTCCCCCTCGCCCTGGCAGGTGCGCGGCTCGGGCGACAGCCCCTCGAAGCGCGCGATGCCCTGCGCGTCCGTCGTGCCCTGCGCCAGCTCGCGGCCCTCGCAGTCGGACACGCGCACCTGCGCCCCCGCCACGGGCTTGCCCTTGTCCAGCGAAGTGACCCAGGCCGCCGCGTTCTCGCGGCCCAGCTTGAAATGCACGCCCAGGTTGGTCACCAGCGCCGAGGTGCGCACGTACATGGTGCGCTGCGCGCCGTGGCGCGCGTCCAGCAGCGACTGGCCCAGCAGGGGCGAGGCGATCTCCACCACCGAGAAGCCCACCGGCAGCGGAATGCCCACCACCTCGAAGGGGCGCGGGTCGTCCTTGGCGGGCCGGGGCAGTTCCAGCTTCTTCACATTGCCCTGCCCTGCCAGCAGCGACACCATGCGCGACTGCACCCATTCGCTGTCCCCGTCGAGCGCGGCGGGCAGCGTGCCCTTCACGTCGCGCCGCGCCTGCGCGCGCGGCACTGTGTAGTCGTCATAGCGCCGCACCTTGCGCAGCCAGGCGATGATCTCGGCGTCGCTGCGCGGCTGCAGCGTGCTCGCCTGCAGGCCGCTCACCTGCAGCGCGGCCTCCACCTTGCGCAGCGTCACCGGCAGCAGCGCGGGCGGGTTGTCGGACGGCGGCCCTTCGGCAAAGCGCTCGACGATGCCGAACGGCGCCGCCGCGAACTTGGCCAGCGGCGGCAGGTCGCCCGTGGCCACGGCCAGGGGAAAGCTGTCGGCATTGGCCAGTGCACGGCCCGAGGCGTCCTTGAAATCCTTGGGCAGCAGCAGCTCGAACCTGGTTTGCCCCGCCAGCGGCGCGGCGAACTCCAGGGAAGACACCACGCTGTCGCCGTCGGCAGCGTCCTCGATGCGCGGCTTGACGGTTTCCTGCGCCGACTTCAGCCGCACGCCTTCGGCCAGCTTGCGCGGCACGGGCGCGCTGAAGGCCAGGCGCATGGGCCGGATGGGCAGGCAGGCGGCCTGGGCGTTCTCGCGCTCGCAGGAGAAATCGGCCGTGAACGGCTCGCGCACCTTGTAGTCGAAGCGCTTTTCCACCTGGTTGGCAATGCCGCTGGGCGTGGCCACGCCCTTGCCGAACACCAGTTGCATGCGCGTGCCCGAACTAAGGCGGCGCTGGCACGCCAGCGTGGCGAACTGCAAGGGCTCCCTGGCGGCGCGCTTGTCCAGGCCCTGGGCCTTGAGCAGCGCCTCGCGCTCCTTGCCCGCGATCAGGCGCACCGGCACGCGCTCGCCCACACCGTCCATCACGCACCAGGTGTGCTCCTGCACGCTGGCGGTGGTAGCCGGGCCGTTGAACTGCAGCACGAAGAACTGCTCTTCGTCGATGTCCTCGTAGGTGCCCGGCTGCAGGTTCTGCACGAACGGCCCGCCGCTATTGAATTGATAGCTTTTGGCGCCCGCCAGTGGGGCGCCAGCGCCCGATTTGAACCCTGGCACCACGCGCGCCGTGCAGCGCACGCCGGGCGGCAGGTCGGCCTTGAAGTCGAACACCCACTCGCGCTCGCTGGTCCAGCGCCCCTGGCCCTGGCTGGCCTGCGCGTCGTCGCAGCTCAGGGTGAGCGGCGCCGGCGCCTTGGGGTCGCCGAAATTCACCGCCGCGCCGTCGAACTTGGCCACCGCCTGGCGCACGCGCGCCACTTCGCCCTGGGGCGAGAAATGGGTAATGGTGAGCGCCTGCGCGGCGCTGGCCGCGAGCCCGAGGCTGGCGGCAAGAATCAAGGGGAAGGAAATAGCGTTCACGCCCGGGCTCCGAGTGAAGGAGCGAGGTTAACCCATCACCGCCAGCCAGCCAGGCAACCCACGCCCCACGCAGGCGGCACGCGCCTGTTAGCCAGCGTTGGCTTGGGCCGGTACGTTTCATTACGGTTGCGGGCTTCGACACCCACCCTCGCCACCCGCCCATGACATCCTCCACGCCAAACCTTGCACGCGCCCTGGCAAAGCTGGGCGGCACGCTGCTGCGTGCCGCGGCCCTCGCGCTGGCAACGCTGCCCAGCGCCTGGGCCTATTCGTCCGTCGAACTCACGGTCGGCGGCACGCTCTACACCGTGGCCTTCACCCAGCAAAGAACCTACAACCAGTGCACCTACGCCATCACCCACGCGCCCTGGTGGGGCAACAAGACGCTGGCGCAGAACCTTGCCGCCGCCCTGGGCGGACGCCTGGGCGCGCCGACCGTCGGCACCTATGGGCCGCTGTTCGCCTTCCAGACCTACGGTGCCGGGCCCACCGGAGTGGACAACGCCGCCTGGAACATCGGCAACACCATCGCCACCAGCAATGGCAACGGCTGGCCCGTCAACAGCAACGGTGTCTATGCCGTCGATCCTTCGCAGGTCGATAGCGCGGGCAACTGCACGGTGGCCGACCTGCAGACCGCGGCGCCGTTCCTGGAGTCGGTCACGCCCGCATCCGGCCCCACGGCGGGCGGCACGGCCATCACCCTCTCCGGCAACAACTTCACTGGCGCCACGGCCGTCACCATCGGCGGCGCGGCGGCGGGCAACGTGCACGTGGTCAACGACACCACGATCACGGCCACCACGCCCACTGGCACCCCGGGCAGCCAGAGCGTGCTGGTCACCACGCCCAGCGGCACCAGTGCCGCCAGCGCCTGGTTCACCTACGCCAAGCAGGCACAGGCCGCCCTCGCGGCGCTGGCCACGCCCGCCGCCATCGCCGTCGGCGGCACGTCGGCCCTGGGCACCACCGGCGGTTCGGGCGGGGGCGCTGTGAGCTTCCAGCTCGACTCCGGCCCCTGCACGCTGACGGGCAGCCAGCTCACCGGCACAGCCCAGGGCACCTGCGCGGTGACCGCCACCAAGGCGGCGGACAGCAGCTACTTCGCAGCCACCGCCACGGCCAGCGTCACCGTGGTGCCTGCCGCCCCCATCCTGCAATCGGTCACGCCCGCGTCGGGCCCCACGACGGGCGGCACGGCCATCACCCTCTCCGGCAGCAACTTCACCGGTGCCACGGCCGTCACCATCGGCGGCGCGGCGGCGGGCAACGTGCACGTGGTCAACGACACCACGATCACGGCCACCACGCCCACTGGCACCCCGGGCAGCCAGAGCGTGCTGGTCACCACGCCCAGCGGCACCAGTGCCGCCAGCGCCTGGTTCACCTACGCCAAGCAGGCACAGGCCGCCCTCGCGGCGCTGGCCACGCCCGCCGCCATCGCCGTCGGCGGCACGTCGGCCCTGGGCACCACCGGCGGTTCGGGCGGGGGCGCTGTGAGCTTCCAGCTCGACTCCGGCCCCTGCACGCTGACGGGCAGCCAGCTCACCGGCACAGCCCAGGGCACCTGCGCGGTGACCGCCACCAAGGCGGCGGACGGCAGCTACCTCGCGGCCACCGCCACGGCCAGCGTCACCGTGGCGCCCGCCCCCGTCGATGCCGTCTGCGCCAGCCTGCCAGCCACCAGCTTCAAGCCCACCGCCGGCCTGTGCAGCGCAGGCACCCTGAACCCCGCGGGCGTCTCGCGCGCCGCGCACCAATGGGCCTGGACCTGCGACGGCGCGCATGGCGGTACCGCTGCCGCCTGCACGGTGGACCTGGGCGCCACGGGAAACCAGTCCGGCCTCGCCGCGGTGGAGCTTGGCACGGGCGGCTGGGTGCTGGCACCGCAGGGCAACGGCGCGCTGGAAACCGCAGGCTTCATTCCCGTCACCGGGCACCCGAAATCGCCGCCCAGCCTGCCGCCGGGCTACGGCTTCCCGCACGCGCTGTTCGACTTCGTGCTCACCGGCGGCGCAGGTGCCGCCACGCTCACCATCACGTACCCTGAGCCCCTGCCTGCTGGCGCGGTGTACTGGAAGTACGGCCCCAGCCCCGCAGGCTACAACTGCACGGGCGCGGCCTGTGCGGCGCCGCACTGGTACCAGATGCCCCCGAGCCAGGCAGTGATCGCGGGCAACACCGTGACCCTGACCATCCTCGATGGCGGCGTGGGCGACGACGACCTGGCCGCCAATGGCGTGATCGTGGACCAGGGCGGTCCCGGCGTTGCGCTGGCGGCTCCGGCGGGCGGCCCGGCGGCGATACCGACGCTGTCGGAATGGGCGCTGGCCGCCCTGGCCGCGGCCATGCTGCTGCTGGGCCTGCGCGCGGCGCGGCGCGGGGGACGGGCGCCCCGTTCCTAGAATCGGGCCTGTGAACATTGCGCGTCTTCTCCTGCTCTGGCTGCTGCTGGCCTGCCACGCCACACCGGCTCTGGCCCGCGAGGACCACATCACCCGCCTGGCCGTGCTGGAAGACCGTGATGGCACGCTCGACGTCGAACAAGCCGCAGCGCGCGCCTTCGCCCCCGCGCCACCCGTGCTGGCCATGGGCTACACCCGTGCCGTGCACTGGCTGCGCCTGGAGGTACGGCCGCGCGCCGATGGCGGCGCGCTCGTGCTGCGCATCCGCCCCACCCACATCGACGCCATCACCCTGTTCGAGCCCGACCCGCAGCGCCCCGGGCACTGGACGCGCCGGGCCACGGGCGAGGCCACGGCCTGGATGGAGCGCGAGCACACCTCCACCCAGCACGCCTTCACCGTGCGCCCGCAAGCGCCGGCCACCTACTACCTGCGGCTGCAGAGCACACGCAGCTCCATCCTGCAGGCACAGGCGCTGACGCCGCTGCAGGCGCAGCGGGCCGATGTGCAGGTGCAGCTCGGGCAATGGCTGTTTCTCTCGGTCATGGCGTCCCTGCTGGTCTGGGCCGTGCACGACCATCTGCAAAGCCGCGAGCCCGTGGTGGCCTGGTTCGCCGCGGCCCAGGCCGCCTACCTGCTCTATGGCATGGCGATCACCGGGCTGTTCGCGCCGCTGCTGCCCACGGCGCGCCGCCTGCCCGAGCTGACCGTCGCGCTGGCGTGCACCGCCGCGCTGGTGTCGCTGGCCTTCCACCGCAAGCTGCTGGCCCTGTTCCAGCCCCCGCGCGCCCTGCTGGGCGTGCTCGACGCGCTCATCGCCGCCAGCGCCTGGGCCATGCTGCTGTGCCTGGGCGGCCGCCCCCTGCAAGGCATGCATCTCAACAGCCTGGTGGTGCTGGCGGCGGGCATCGTCTTCTTCGCGCTGGCGCTGGCCGCGCGGCGCGATGCCCTGCCGGGGCGGCGCACGCTGCGCGTGCTCTATGGCGTGCTGATGCTGTCGCTGCTGGCCACCTTCGCGCCGCTGCTGGGCCTGGCACCCGCCACGGCCTGGAACCTCCAGGGCGGCCTGCTCCAGGGGCTGCTGGGCGCGGGCATGATGGGCAGCGTGCTCTACCTGCGCTCGCGCGGGCTGCGCCGGCAAGGCCTGCAGGCGCAATGGGACCTGGCCAGGTCGCAGTTGCAGCTGCAGGAGCAGCAGGCCAAGCTGCAGGAGCAGCAGCACTTCATGGCCATGCTGACACACGAGGTCAAGAACCCGCTGACCACCCTGCGCTGGACGCTGGACATGCTGCCGGCCGACCCCGCACAGCACCTGCGCATGGACCGCGCCATCGGCAGCATCGAAACCATCGTGGAGCGCTGCCGCCAGGTCGATCGCATGGAGCAAGGGGGCTGGCCGCTCCATCCCCGCGCCTGCGACCTGCACGGCCTGGTGCAGGAGGCCGCCGCGCACTGCCAGGCGCCGCAGCGGCTGCGCCTGGCACACGCCCACCCCGCGCCAGCGCTGCGCACCGACCCGGTGCTGCTGTCGATGGCGCTGGGCAACCTCATCGACAACGCGCTGAAATACGGGGCGCCGGACACCCCCGTCCTGGTGCGCACAGCCGAGGCCGCCGAAAACGGGCAGGCCCATGTGCGCATCGAGGTCGTCAACCACACCGGCTCCACCGGTCTGCCGGAAGACGCACCGCTGTGCCAGAAGTACTACCGCGGCCCCAACGCCCTGGGCCAGAGCGGCTGCGGCCTGGGGCTGTACCTGGTGCAGGGCATCATGGCGCGCCTGGGCGGCCGCGTCGGCCATGCCACGGAAGGCGCGTGCACGGTCTTCACGCTCACCCAGCCCCTGCAAGGACCGGCTCCATGACGCAGCCCCCGCCTCCCGCCCTGAACCTGCTGGTCGTCGAGGACAACGGCGACCTGCGCGAAGCCATCGTGGACGCCCTTGCCCGCCACGGGCACCGCGTGCACGCCGTGGATTGCGCCGAAGCCGTGCCGGAGCTGCCGGGCCGCGCGGAGATCGACATCATGGTCATCGACCTGAACCTGCCGGGAGAGGACGGCCTCTCGCTGGCACGCCGGCTCCGGCAGGTGCAGCCGCACCTCGGCATCATCATGCTCACGGCGCGCCACCTGACCGAAGACAAGTCGGCCGGCTATGACCACGGCGCCGACATCTACATCACCAAGCCGGCCTCCCCCGCGGAGCTGCATGCCGCCATCCAGGCGCTGGCGCGCCGCATGCGGGCCGCATCGGCCCCGGCCGCCGGCGGGCTCGAACTGGACATGCGCCGGCTGGTGCTGCACGGTGCGTCGGGCCAGGCCACGCTGACGCCGAACGAAGTCCAGTTCCTCGCCGCCCTGGTCCGGGCCCCCGGGCAGCGCCTGGAACGCTGGCAACTGCAGCAATGCCTGGACGCCCACAGCAACCCCGCGCTGGAAATGCTGATCGCCCGGCTGCGCAAGAAACTGCAGCCCCTGTGTCGCCAGGAGCACAACCCGATCCAGCCGCTGCGCGGGGTCGGCTACCAGTTGTGCATCGACATCACGCTGCGCTGAGCACGCACCGCCTCACGCGCGCGGCGGCAGCCCCAGTTGCCGGTGGGCCAGCCCCCCGAGTTCGCGGCAGGCCTGCTCCACGGCCTCGTCCACGGGAAAGGCGCAGCCCAGGCGCATGCAGCGCTCGTAGCGCCCCGTGTTGGAAAACATGCTGCCCGGCGATGTGCGGATGCCGCGCGCCAGGGCCTGCGTGAAAAGTTCGGAAGACGAGACGCCTTCAGGAAATTCGAGCCACAAGCACAGGCCGCCCGGCGGCAGGCTCAGCCGCGTGCCCAGCGGAAAGTGGCGCGCCACCAGGCGCGCCATGGCCTCGCGCTGGCGGCGCAGCTGCAGCCTGAGCTGCTGCAGGCTGCGCAGGTGGGCCGGCGCGCCCACGCAGGCGGCGGCCAGCAACTGCGCCAGCGGCTGGGTATGGCGGGTCTGGGCGAACTTGAGCATCTGCACCCGGCCATGCCACTGGCCCGCGTTCATCCAGCCCTGGCGCAGGCCCGGCGCCATGCTCTTGTTGAACGCCTCGCAATAGATCACCTGCCCCCGGGTATCCCAGTGCTTGAGGGGGCGCGCGGGCAGGTCGGACTCGACGAACAGGCTGTACGAATCGTCCTCGATCAGCGCCACGCCATGGGCCGTGCACAGCTCCACCAGGCGCGCCTTGTGCGCGTCCGGCATGCGGGTGCCTTGCGGCATCTGCAATTCAGGCACGGCCACCACGGCCTTGAGGCGCGGCTGCGTGCGCAGCGCCAGCTCCAGCGCCTCCAGCGACAGCCCGGTGCGCGGGCTGCAGGGAATCTCCAGCGCCTGCATCTGCAGCGCCTCGATGACCTGCAGCAGCCCGTAGTACGTGGGAGACTCCACCGCCACCACATCGCCCGGCGCCGCCACGGCGGCGAGCGCCAGGCTGACGGCCTCGGAATTGCCCGTGGTGGCCAGCACGTCCGCAGGTGCGATGCGCATGCCCGCCGCCAGGGCGCGCCGGGCCATGGCCTGCTGGAACTCCGGGTGCGTGCCCAGCAGCGCGCGCCCCTGCACCAGCAGGTCCGGCTGCGCGCGCAGCAGGCGCGCCACGGTGCGGTTCAGGAAAGCGCGGTCGAACAGCTCCGGCTGCGGCGTGGCGCCGCCCAGGTCCACGCGCACATCGGCCTGGCGGCCGCGCTCCAGCAGCAGCGAAATGCGCTCGTTGATGCCGGCGTAGCGCTTCTGGGGCACCGGCGTCACGGGCCGGCTCAGGTCCGGCTCGCGCGCCTGCGCCAGCCCTTCGGGCTGCCCGCCGCGCACGAAGTAGCCCACGCGCGGGCGCGCCTCGACATGCCCCTGCTCCTCCATATGGCGCAGCACCTGCAGGGCCGTGGACAGGCTCACGCCATGGCGCCGCATGAGCGTGCGCACGGAGGGCATGCGCTCGCCCGCCCGCAGGGTGCCCTGCGACATCGCCTGGCGGTATTCGGCGGCGAGCTGGCGGTACAGGGCAGGCGGAGGGGAGGCGGTGGTCTGGCGCGTCATGCAGGGGGTGGATGTTGCCGCAGAACCTGCAAGCACAACAGATACAGATGGCCCGCGCAAGCACCGGAACAGCCGCGCCCTTTTCCGCGCTGCTGCGGTGCGTGGCCCGCGGGCTGTGTCTGTTGCATTGCAGCATGCCGGCCTACGCTGGTGGCATCGATTTCTCTCACGCCAGGACTGCCATGCCAACCCCTTACAGCCCCCCCACCACGCACCGCCTGGGCCCCGGCCAGGAACTGAGCCTGCCGCTGGCCGAAGGCAGCGAGCTGTTCTGCCAGCGCGGCCCGCTGCACCTCACCATCCACCCGCTGGACGCGGCCGGCACCCCGCAGGCGCTGGTGCTGTACCCCGGCCAGGGCTGGCGCGCGCCGCAGGACCTGTGGCTGCGGCTCACGCCCGCAGGGCCAGGCGCCGCCGCGCTGGAACTGCATGCCGCAGCCCCGGCCAGCCAGCCGCCCAGCGCCGCACCCGGGCCGTGGCGCCAGTGCATGGCCGGCCTGCGCAAGCTGCGGCAGGTGCTGGGCGCCGCCCAGGCAACCGGCGCGCCATGACAGACAGCGCGTCTATGCCTTGCGCTCCCACACGGCGGCGAAGAAGCCATCCGTCTGGTGCAGGTGCGGCCACAGGCGCAGGTAGCGCTGGCCGCTCTCGCCGCCGCGGCACAGGCCGGCGGCCTGCGCCACCTTGAGCTGCTCCAGCAGCGCGCCCGCCTCCTGCGGCACGAAGTTCGGGTGCGCGGCGGAAAAGGCCTCGGCAATGGCCTCGTTCTCCTCGGGCAGCACGCTGCAGGTGGCATACACCAGGCGCCCGCCCGGCTTCACCAGGCGCGCGGCGCTCGCCAGGATGGCGGCCTGCTTCGCCGCCAGCTCCTGCACGCCTTCGGGCGACTGGCGCCACTTCAGGTCGGGGTTGCGGCGCAGCGTGCCCAGGCCGGAGCACGGCGCGTCGACCAGCACGCGGTCGATCTTGCCCGCCAGGCGCTTGACGCGCTCGTCGCGCTCATGCGCGATGGCGGCGGGGTGCACGTTCGACAGGCCCGAGCGCGCCAGGCGCGGCTTGAGCGCGTCGAGCCGGTGGCCCGACACGTCGAACGCATACAACCGCCCGGTGTTGCGCATCTGCGCGCCGATGGCCAGGGTCTTGCCGCCCGCGCCGGCGCAGAAGTCCACCACCATCTCGCCGCGCCTGGCGTCGAGCAGCAGCGCGAGCAGTTGCGAGCCTTCGTCCTGCACCTCGATGGCGCCGCGCTGGAATGCCTCCAGCTTGGCCAATGCCGGCTTGCCCTGCACGCGCAGGCCCCAGGGGGAATACGGCGTTGCTACCGATTCAATAGCTGCTTGCGCAAGCTCCTTCTCAATTTCAGGCCGTTTTGCCACCAAGGCGTTGACGCGCAGGTCGAGCGGCGCGCTCTGCGAAAGGCTGGCCACCAGGGGCCAGAAGCTGTCGCCGAGCTGGCTTTTCAGCGGCGCGGCCAGCCACTGCGGCAGGTTGTGGCGCTGGGGTTCCAGCAGATCGTCCTCGCGCACGCGGTCGCAGGCGTCGAGCCAGTCCTTTTCCTGCGGCGTCAGCGCGCTCTTGAGGAAGTCGCGCGAACCGCGCTGGGCGCGCGGGTCGGCGCGGCGGGCCTGCTCGTCGAGCTGGCTGGCGAAGCCAAGGATGGCCAGGCGCCGCTCCTTGGGGCCGGAGCCCGAGCGCGCGAGCTGCTCGAACAGCGGCTTCCTGCGCAGCACGGCGTAGGCGGTCTCGGCCAGCGTGGCGCGCTCGCGGGGGCCGAGCGCGCGGTGGTCACGGAAATAGCGCGACACCACGGCGTCGGCCGGGTGCTCGAAGGTCAGGGTCAGACGCACCAGCTCGGCGCAGGCGTCCAGAAGGGCTTTGGGATGCATGGGGGCGATTGTCCCATTGCGCGCCGCGGCCCGGCTCAGCGGGTGAATACCGGCACATGCGCATGGGCGCGGATTTCCTGCAGCGTGGGCGACTCGCCCGCCCACAGCACGAGCGCCGGCCCCGGCAGGCTCAGGCCGCGCTCCAGCGCGCGGCAGAGCGGGTAGCGCTCGTCGTCCGGCAGGCCGGGCAGCTCCACGAAGACGACGTAGGCGCGCCGCCCCGGAAACTCGCGCAGGCGCTTGCACACGATCCACGCCGCCGCCACGGGCTTGCAGCGCGCCAGCTCGGCCTGCACCTCGCCCAGCGCGAAGGCGCCCAGGTCGTGCGGCGCGGTCTGGCTGAAGCACGGGGTCTGCGTCAGTTCCTCCCACGCGCGCGCCTCGCCCTCCTGCGCCTGCCGGTGCCGCTCGCGCCACAGCTTGAGGGCGGCCGCATCGTGCTCCAGGCCGGGGCGCGGCGTTTCCAGGTCTTCCACGGCCGTGCGCGCCGCCCACCAGCGCTGGTCGCCCCCCGCGTCCCACAGGCGCTGCAGCCCTTGCAGGCGCGCGGCGCGGTCGTCCTCGGGCAGCGTCTGCACCAGCCCGCGCAAGGCGCCCAGGTGCCCGTCGCGGCGGCGCAGGGCGAGTTCGTACAGCGGGCGCACCGGGGCCTGCGGGTCGAGCTGGCGGCGCAGCGTGGCTTCTTCGACCAGTTCGTCGGCGCTGCCCTGCGCGCGCGCTGCGGCCAGGGCCTGCACCCGCGCCCGCACGCGGCCGAGCCAGGCGTGGTGCTGCTTCCAGTCGCTGGCGTTGTCCTTGCACCAGGCACGGTCGAAGTGCGCGATCCAGCGTTCGGCCTCGCCGAGCAGCCCCAGCGCGCCGCGGCGCGACCAATCGGGCAGCGCGGGCGCGCCGCCCAGGGCCTCGACGCGGTCGCGCAGGCCGGGGTGGGTGTCGTCGACGCCGCTCAGGCGCGCCAGCGCCTGGCGCAGCGCCTCGCGCGCGAAGGCCGGCTCGGGCGCGAGCGCGAGCTGGCCGCGCATCGCCTGGTACGGCCCCACGGGCAGCGCGTGCGCCGCCGCCGCGCGCCAGTGGCCGGCCCAGAAGTGCGCCTGCAGCCAGGCGCCCTTGACCTCGACCTCGACGAGCGCCGCCACGGCCGCCTCGCGCCCCAGCAGGCGGCCGGCGATGCGGTCGGCCTCGTACTCGTCCTGGCGCGCCAGCGCGAAGGTCTTGGCCGCGAAGCGCGGGAAGTACCAGTCCAGGAACGCCTGGGTGGCCGCGGCCACGGGCCCGGCGTCGCCGCGCATGCTGTCGTGCAGGCGCAGCCACGACAGGCGCGTGCGGTAGATCCAGGCGGCGAAGCGCCCGTGGCCGCCGCGCAGGTGCCCGTACTCGTGCGCCAGCACGGCCAGCAGGCGCGCCTTGTCGAGCGCCATGAGCAGCGGCAGGCCGATGGTGAGGGTGTTCACGGCGCCGCCGAACAGGCCCCAGCGCGGCGTCTGGCGGATGCTGGCGTTGAAGTCGCCGTCCAGGTAGACGGCGTGCAGCGGCGGGCCCTTGACCTTGCGGCGGATGCGCTCCAGCGCCTCGAACAGCGCGGGCGCGTCGCGCGCGGTGATCTGCAGGCCCTCGGGCGCGTCCAGCCGCACCCAGAGGGCGCGCAGGCTGGTCCACAGCAGGCCCAGCGCCGCGATCAGCACCCACACCAGCGCGAAGCGGAAACGCCCGGCCAGCACCTGCGGCAGCGCCCAGGCCACCAGCGCGCCCGCCAGCAGCAGGCAGCCCAGCACCCAGGCATAGCCCAGCGCGGCGAACGCCGCGACGCTGCGGCGGTAGGCGCGGCTGTTTTCGGCGCTGGCGTGTTCGCTCAGGCGCACCAGGTGCACGAAATCGGCCTGGTCCATGGAAACTCCCCCCGGGGTGGCATAGGATGCGGCGCGGCCCCCTTTGCCGCGGCCGCACATGCTACCCAAACCGCCCATGGCTTCCGACGCCGACCTCCCGCCCCTGCCCCGCGTGCCCGCCGGCCTGTACCGCCATTACAAGGGCGGCCTGTATGAAGTGCTGGATATCGCGCGCCACAGCGAAACGCTGGAACCCCTGGTGGTGTACCGCGCGCTGTACGGCGCGCACGGCCTGTGGGTGCGGCCTGCGGCGATGTTCACCGAAACAGTGGTGATCGGCGGCGTGCGCCAGCCGCGCTTCGTGGCCCTAGAGGATTTGAATGAAAATCGCCTCTAGACCTTGCCCATCAAGCGCTAGCAGCTATTCATTCAGTAGCGAATTGGCGCGCGGCAACACCAGCGTGGCGCGCAGGCCGCCGCCCTCGGCGTTGTGCAGCTGCAGGCTGCCGCCGTGGCGCTCGGCGATGTCGCGGGCGATGGACAGCCCCAGGCCCACGCCGCCGCTCTGGCGGTTGCGCGAGGCCTCGGCGCGGTAGAACGGCTCGAACACCCGCTCCAGCTCCGCCTCGGGCAAGCCCGGGCCGTGGTCGCGTACGGCGATGCGCACGCAGGCGCCGTCGTCGGCCAGCGTGACCTCGGCGGCGCCGCCATAGCGCACGGCGTTGCCGATCAGGTTGGCGATGCAGCGGCGCAGCGCGCCGGCCTGCGCGGGCAGGGGGCCGGCGTGGCCCGCCACCTGCACGGCGTGGCCGCAGTCGGCCTCGTCGTCGGCCAGGCTCTGCACCAGGGCCTGCACATCCAGCGGCGCCAGGGGCTCGCCGGCGGCGACGCCGCGCAGGTGGTCCAGCGTGGCGCCGATCATGGCGTCCATCTCGGCGATGTCGCGCGCGAAGCGCGCGCGCTCGGCGCCGTCGGGCAGGGCCTCGGCGCGCAGGCGCAGGCGGGTCAGCGGCGTGCGCAGGTCGTGCGAGACGGCGGCGACGAAACGGTCGCGCTCCTGCAACTGGCGGCGAATGCGCGCCTGCATCTGGTTGAAGACGCGGCTGGCCTCGCGGCATTCGCGCGTGCCGTCCTCGGGCAGCGGCGGGCGGGCGATGTCGCGGCCCAGCTCGCGCGCGGCGGCGGCCAGGCGGTCCATGGGCCGGGCCAGCCAGCGCGCGGCCACCCAGGCGGCCAGCAGCAGCACGCCCAGGCGCACGCCCACGTCCAGCAGCAGGCCCGCATGCAGCGCCGGCGGGCCGGTGCGCGGCGCCCCTTCGGGTGGATTGGGCAAACCGGGCGGCAGCGGCGGCGCGGGGGTTCCGGCCGGCGGTACGGCCCAGGCCGGGGGCGGCGCGGGGTGGGGCCCGCGCGCCGGGCGCAGCTCGAACATCAGCGTGAGCGCCAGCACGTGGCTCACCAGCACGGCCGCGGCCAGCAGCAGCGCCAGGCGGCCAAACAGCGTGTCCGGCAGGCAGCGCGCCAGCGCGGCGCGCAGGCGCGCCGCGCTCACGCCGGCCCTCCGGTGTAGCCCTGCACGTCCTGCGCGTTGAAGACGTAGCCCGCGCCGCGTATGGTCTTGATGATGGACGGATCGCGCGGGTCGTCGCTGAGCTTGTGGCGCAGGCGCGAGACCAGCAGGTCGATGCTGCGCTCCAAGGCATCCATGGCCCGGCCGCGCGCCTGCTCCATGAGCTGGTCGCGGCTGCACACGCGCCGGGGCATGCCCAGGAAGGTCCAGAGCAGGCGGAACTCGGCGTTCGACAGCGGCACCACCACGCCGCGCGGCGACACCAGGTGGCGCTCCAGCCGGTGCAGCGCCCAGCCGTCGAAGCGCACCACGCCGGGCGGCGGCGCGGCGCGCGTGCCCAGGCGGCGCAGCACGCTCTGGATGCGCGCCACCAGCTCGCGCGGCTCGAACGGCTTGGCCATGTAGTCGTCGGCCCCCATCTCCAGGCCGAGCACGCAGTCGTAGGGGTTGGCGCGCGCGGTGAGCATGATGATGGGCACCTGCGTGCGCTGGCGCAGCTCGCGCGCCAGCGTCAGGCCGTCGGTGCCCGGCAGCATGATGTCGAGCACGATGAGGTCGATGGGGTGCGCCGCCAGTTGTGCGCGCAGCGCCGGGCCATCGCCCGCCGCGTGGGCGGTGAAGCCGAAGCGGGCGAGGTACTGGGTCAGCAGCGTGGTGATGTCTTCGTCGTCGTCGACGACCAAGATGTGGGACATGCGCGTGGAATGTGGCCGGGGGCGCGCCAGTGTAGGAAGCGCACCCGCCACGGCAAGCTGCGATATGCGCGGCCTTTGCCCGCCAGTTCGGCACCTCGGACGGGCTTTTGTACCAGCCCCGGTACAAACAGGACAACACCGGTTTACGCGCTCCTTCAAGAATGGGCTCCAGGCCGGGGCTGCTCGTCCTGGCCCTGAACGAAAGGAACCCACCATGACGAGCATCAGTAGCGTTGGCAGCGCTTGGTCGAGCGCCAGCCTGCAGCGCAGCGCGGGCCAGCGCACCCCTGAAAAATTGCTCTCCAAGCTGGACACCGACCAGAGCGGCGGCGTGGACGGCACGGAGCTGCAGTCCTTGATCGACGACGTGGCGCAAAAGACCGGCATGGGCCTGGACACCAGCGCCAAGGACATGCTGGCGCAGTACGACGCCGACGGCGACGGCAGCCTGAACGGCGAGGAGCTGGGCAGCGCGATGAAGAACCTGCTGCCGCCCCCGCCCACCACGATGGAGTTCGCCCAATCGCGCGGCATGGAGCGCGGCATGGCCGGCGACGACCTGTTCGGCAAGGTGGACAGC
>ERZ778021.2056-NODE-2056-length-19818-cov-5.238527_pt1 | contig 19818 bp, 17 predicted proteins | sample MGYA00375751_ERZ778021 | MGnify/ENA primary metagenome ERZ778021 (study PRJEB29350, sample SAMN05389814) | bioreactor metagenome | isolation source: Thiocyanate stock bioreactor | place: South Africa: University of Cape Town | collected 2013-08-29 ... | reverse complement strand
ACGACCTCGGCGTCGTCCGCTACATCTCCGACCGCGTGGCGGTGATGTATCTCGGGCAGATCGTGGAGAGCGGGGCCAAGCGCGAGATCTTCGAGGCGCCGGCCCACCCCTACACGGTCGCGCTGCTGCGCTCGGCTCCGTCGCGCCGGCGCGGCAAGACGCGCTTCTCGGCGATCAAGGGCGAGCTGCCGAGCCCGTCCACCCCGCCAGCGGGCTGCCGCTTCCATACACGCTGCCCGATCGCGCGCGAGGTCTGCCGCACCACGCCGCCACCGCTGGCCGCGGTCAGCGCCGGCAATCATCGGGCGGCCTGTCATTTTGCCGGCGAAATGACGCTGTAAGGACGGCGCGCCGGCCCGCGCCTCAGAAGGCCGGTGTCCGGTAGAGGATCTCGCCGCCGAGGCGGATCTCGGTGTCCACAAGGTAGGGCTTCACCAGCTCCGGGTCGATGACCATGCCGAGGCCGGGCGCGTCGGGGGCGCTGATCTCGCCGCTTCCGTCCGGCACGATGTGGTTGGCGGTGATCGCCCTGGCCAGCGCCTTCGGCGCGGCGGGGTATTCGCAGATGCGGCTTTGCGCGAGGCCGGCGAAGGGCTGCATCGAGGCCGACAGCGCCAGATGCGAGGTGAAGGTGTGGTTGACGTAGGTGACGCCGCGCGCGACCGCCATGTCGGCCACGATCTTGGCCGGGCCGATGCCGCCGATGCGGCCGCAGTCGATCTGCACGAAGCCAATGTCGCCGTAGGAGAGCAGATGCGCGGCCATGTGGACGTTGTGGGCGGCCTCGCCGCCGGCGATGCGCACGCGCGAGCGGCGCGCCGCGAGCGCCGCGTAGGCTTCGAGCGCGCCGGCGTGGAAGGGCTCCTCCAGCCACAGCGCGCCGGCCTCGTCGAGCGGCTTCAGCCGGGCCGCGGCCGCCTCCAGGTCCTCGCCGAACACCTGGCCGACGTCGACCATCAGATAGGCGTCCGGCCCCAGCCCCTCGCGGGCGGCGGCAAAGTGGTCGGCATCGGCCTGCACGCCGGCGAGCCCGATCGGCCCCCAGCCGAACTTGGCGGCCGAGAAGCCGTCGTGCAGGGCCGCACGCGCCCGCTCCAGCGTCTCCTGCGGCGTGTCGCCGAACAGCAGCGAGGCGTAGGGCGTCTTGGCCAACGCCCGGTCGTAGCCGAGCAGCCGCCACACCGGCTCGCCGAGCTTCCTGCCGAGCAGGTCCCAGCACGCCATCTCGATGCCGGAGAAGGTGTGCGGCGCCTGCAGCAAGTCCATCGAGCGGTAGGCGACGAGCGCGGCGATGCGGGCGATGTCGGCGGGGCTCTCCAGGCTCTGGCCGAGCACCGATTCGCCGACCGGGCGGCACACGCCGTGCGACTTCGGGCAGACGAAGGCCGCGATCGAGGGCAGCGGCGCGGCCTCGCATTCGCCCCAGCCGACCAGCCCGCCGGCGGCGACGCGCACCAGCAACGCGTCCTGGCTGCCGTCCGCCTCGTCGGTGATCTCGGGCATGGCGAGGTAGAAGAGGTCGACCGCCTCGATCTTCATGCTGGGATCCGGGCCTGCTTCAGCGCCGCGAATAGAGCGTGGCGCTGGGGTTGAAGGTCGCGATGTCGTCGAGCGGGTACATGGGCCGCGCGCAGATCGTGTGGCCGAGGCTCTTCAGGTCGGCCGACGTCGCGCCGGGCGCGTCGATGTTGAAGTTCTTCTCAGCCCACGCCTCGAACATGTGGTGCTCGGTATGCGGCGACTTCACCACGATCAGGTCGAAGTCCGGCGGGTTGCAGCCGTTGGCATAGTACATCGCGCGGTCGAACAGGCTGATGGTCTTCGACAGCACCACGACCGTGAAATTGCCGAAGGTCAGCACCGCCGTCGGCCCCGCGTCGAGCGGCGTCTTCATCGTCTCCAGCCGCGCCTGACCGTCGGAGAGCAGCTTGACGCGGGCCTCGACCGCCATCGGGACGTAGCGGCGCCTGTCGTGGTAGCCGCCGAGGCTCACTTTGATCGTGGCGCCGACGCCGGCCTTGTGAGCCGCAGCAGCCGCCGCCGGATCGACGATCTGCGCCAGCACGCGGCCCTCGTAGCCCGCCTCGCGCAGCGCCGCGATGATGGCGTTGGAATCGCCCGTCGCGCCCGAGGAGGTGGCGTCCGCCGCGTCTGTGAAGATCAGCGGCCCCTTCATCGTCTTCGCCTGGGCGATCGCCCGCTCCAGCGGGATGAGCTTGCCCTGCATGCGGAAGCGCTGCGGCCAGAACTCGCCGGCCAGCCGGATCGCCTCGCGCTCGGCTGTCGCCGGGTCGCCGTCGGTCGACACAAGCACCTGCGAGCACAGCTCCGGCACGTCGGTGAACGGGTTGCCGATCATGATGCCGGCCGACAGCGCGGTGCCGTCGCGCTCGATGCGCTGGCACTCGCGGATCATGTCGCCGTAGCAGCCGGTGGCGGTGATGAGCTCGTCGCCGCGCACCAGCGCGGGGATGACGACGCGCGCGATCACCGGCTTCACGCCCTTGTCGAGGATCTTCAGCAGCAGCCTGGCCGCGCGCATGCCGGTGTCGCCGAAGTCGACATGCGGATAGGTGTGATAGAGCGCCAGCCCGTTCACCTGTTTCAGCATGCGGTCCGTGCAGATGCCGTGCAGGTCGAGCGACATGACGATCGGCTTGTCGGGACCCGCCATGCGGCGGATCTCGGTCAGCAGGTGGCCCTCGGGATCGAGCTCGCCCTCGGCTCCCATCGCGCCGTGCAGGCAGGCATAGACCGCGTCGGCCTCGCCGATGCGGGCCTCGACGGCAGCCAGCACCTGCCGCGACAGCGTCTTCCATCCCGCCGCGGAGAGGATGCCGGCGCTGCCCGCCGCGGCCAGGATCGTGGGGATCACCTCGACGTCCGGCCGCCCGTCGAACACCGAGAAGGCGCCGCCCAGCTCGGTGTTGAGGCCGCGATGCGCGGTGAGCCGGTCGCCCTCGATGACGTGGAAGTTCTCGTAGCCGGACGGGAGGGGATTGAAGGAGGAGATCTCCTGCTTCACCTCGAAGACCAGTATCCTCGGCATCGTCTCGCGCCCTCGCGGTCGAATTGAGCCGCGCGGATTCGCGCGGCGGTCGCTCAGGACCAGTCGTCCCGGTAGTCCTGCATCACCACGCCCACCGCGTCGCCGCGCGACACGCGGCCGGGGCCGGCGCCCATCCACAACACGCCGCTCATGCCGTAGCGCAGCTCGATCGCCGGGGTGTCGATGTCCTCGATGAAGTGCAGCCAGCCGGCGACCTCGCCCGCCTCGACGGCCTCGCCGACATTGTGGGTCGGCTCGAACAGGCCGGCGCGCGGCGAGAAGACATAGGCCTTCGGATCGCGCACCATCATGTGCCGGGTCTTCGGCGCGCCGTCTCGCTGCGCCGTCTCGGGCGCGCCCTCGACGATGCCCATGTGCTTCATGATGTTGTCGACGCCGCGCCGGCCGATCCGCACGCCCTCGATGTTGACGCGGCCCCAGCCGCCCAGCTCGGTGCCGAGCGAGACCTTGCCGCGGCGCTCCACGCAGGAGGTGAAGGTCGAGCCCTCGTCGACACCGCCGAAGACGACGTTGTAGGGCGCGCCGAAGGCAGCGGCAGCGGCCATCGTCTTCTCGCGCATGGCCGGGTCCGGCAGGTAGTGCATGTTGGTCGACAGCGCCGAATCGGCCGAGTGGCCGGCCGTATGCATGTCCACCGAGAGGTCGGCCTTCGGCAGGATCACGCTGTCGAGGAAATGGGCAAGCATCGGCGTGAAGCTGCCCTTCGGGTTACCGGGGAAGGTGCGGTTGATGTCCCAGCCGTCGATCGGCGACAGGCGCGTGTCGGCCGTGATGGCCGGGATGTTGACGGCCGGCATCATGATGACGCGACCCTGCACCTTGCCCCAGTCGAGAGTCCGCGCCAGCCGCGAGATGGCGATCGGCCCCTCATATTCGTCGCCGTGGACACCGCCGGTCAGCAGCAGGGTCGGACCCTTGCCGTTCTTCACCACCACGATGGGGATTTCGACGATCCCCCAGCCCGCATTGTTGCGGGACAGCGGCGCGCGTGCATAGCCTGCCTGCCTGCCGTCCTTGTCGAAATCGATGTCGCAGACGATCCGGCTCCGGGCCGTGGCATCGCTCATGGGGGAGATCCTGTCGAGAAGATAGCTTGTATCGTATGATTGTATACTATATTGAACTCTGTCAAGGCGCTTCTCGGCCGCCGGTCGGCAATTCTTCACGGAGCAACACCCCATGCACTCGCGCGTCGATGTGGCGCCCCCGGCCCAGGACAACCGCTCTCCAGCCACGGCGCGGATCACCGCCATCCGCGTCGCGCCGCTGCAGGGGCAAAGCCCGCAGGGCGGCTGGAGCAACGAGATCGCCGAGGAGGATTCCATCCATGCGCTCGTCGCGATCCACACCGACGCCGGGCTTTCCGGCTACGGCAGCGCCTTCACCAGCGGGAAGCTTGCGCAGGCCGCGGTCGAGGTGCTCAAGCCGCTGCTGATCGGCGAGAACGCGCTGGAGCCGGAGCGGGTCACCGAGAAGCTGCACCAGAACACGTTCTGGATGGGGCGCGGCGGCACGCTGACCCATGCCATCAGCGGCATCGACATCGCGCTGTGGGACATTCTCGGCAAGGCCACGGGCCTGCCGATCGGGCAACTGCTCGGCGGCCGCTACCGCGACCGCGCGCAGCCCTACTGCTCGCTGCTGATGGACGAGCCGGAGCGCATGGCCGACATCCTGCTTCCCCACCACGAACGCGGCTTTCGCGCCTTCAAGATCGGCTGGGGCCCGTTCGGCCGACGCGACGATCCGCGGCTCGACGAGGCGATCGTGCGCGCCGCGCGCGAGGCGGTCGGCGACGACGTGCGGCTCTTCGTCGACGCCGGCGCCAGCGACGCCTACTGGCCGAATGGGCTGAAATGGGCGCTCAACACGGCCCGCATGCTGAAGGACTACGGCGTCGGCTGGTTCGAGGAGGCGCTGAAGCCGGACGCGATCGACGACTTCGTCGAGCTGCGCAAGGCGAGCCCCGTCCCCATCGCCGGCGGCGAGGTGCTGACGCGCAGGCAGGCCTACACGCCGTGGCTGGTGCGCGGCGCCCTCGACATCGTGCAGCCCGACGTCACCAAGGTCGGCGGCATCAGCGAGCAGCGGCGCATCGCCTGGATGGCGCAGGAATTCGGCGTCCGCTATGTCGGCCACGGCTGGAACACGGCGCTGGGGCTTGCCGCCGACCTCCAGCTCGCCTCGGCCTTCCCCGATTGCGACCTCGTCGAATATATCGGCGGCAGCGCCTATGTGGACCGGCTGACGCGCGAGCCCTTCGCGCTCGACGGCGAGGGCTATCTCGCCATTCCCGACAGGCCGGGCCTCGGCATCGAGCTCGAGCCCGAGCATCTCGCCCGCTACACGCCGGACCCCGCCGCCTTCTTCGCCGGCTGAGCCAGAAGCCGCGCCCGCCCACATCCTGCGCATGTGCCTCCTTCAGCCGGCGCCGCGCTGCGAGGCCAGCCGCGGGTCGGTGACGTCGCGCAGCCCGTCGCCCATCAGGTTGAGCCCGAGCACGGCGGCCGCGATCGCCATGCCGGGGAAGAAGGCGATCCAGCTCGCATCCTGCAGGTAGCTGCGCCCCTCGGCGATGATGTTGCCGAGCGAGGGTGCCGGCGGCGGCGGGCCGACGCCGAGGAAGGACAGGATCGCCTCGGCCAGGATCGACACCGCGAACACGAAGGTGAGCTGGACGATCAGCGGCGACAGCGCGTTGGCCAGGATGTAGCGGACGATGATGCGCGCATGCCCCGCTCCGACCGCGAGCGCGGCCTCGACATAGGGCAACTCGCGGATCACCAGCACGCTGGAACGGACGATGCGGGCCGTGCGCGGGGTGAACGTGATGGTGAGCGCGATCACCGCGTTGAGCGCGGAGGGGCCGAGGGCGGCGGCCAGCGCGATCGCCAGCAGCACGCCGGGAAAGGCCATCAGCCCGTCCATGAGGCGCATCAGCGCGTTGTCAAGCCAGCGCACGTAGCCGGCGAGCATGCCGAGCACGACGCCGAACAGGCCGGTCATGACGACGACCGAGATGCCGATGCCGAGCGAGATGCGCGTGCCGTGGATGACGCGACTGAAGATGTCGCGCCCGAATCCGTCGGTGCCGAACGGATGCAGCATGGAGGGCGGCGCGAGCAGGTTGCGGTAGTCGTTCCTGTTGGGGTCGTAGGGCGCGACGAGGTCGGCGAACAGCGCCAGCAGCACGATCACCGAAAACAGCGCGAAACCGACCTGGAAGGAGCGGTGGGAGAACAGCCGCTTCAGGAAGCGCATCCAGCCGCGGCGGCGCGCCCGCGCGATCTCGCGGCGCAGCGAGGCGGTGTCGGCGTCCGCTTCAGCCGTCATTGCGCACCCGCGGGTCTAGCCATCCATAGGCGAGGTCGACGAGGATGTTGACGAAGACGAAGGTGGCGGCGGTGATCAGCAGGCCGCCCTGGATGATCGGATAGTCGCGCCGCTGGATGGCGCCGATGATCAGCCGCCCGACGCCGGGCAGCGAGAACACCGATTCGATCACCACGGCGCCGCCGAGCAGCACGCCGGTCATGACGCCGACGACGGTGACGATCGGGATCAGCGCGTTGCGCAGCGCGTGCTTGAAGATGACGACGTGGCGGCGCATGCCCTTGGCGCGGGCGGTGCGGATATAGTCCTCGCCCATGACCTCCAGCATCGAGGCACGCGTCATGCGCGCAACGACGCCCATCTGGGTGATGGCCAGCGCCAGCGCCGGCAGCGTCATCGAGCGCGCCCAGCCGACGATGCTCTCGCTGGCGGGCACGTAGCCGCCGGTCGGCAGCCAGCCGAGCTGGACCGAGAAGACGACGATCAGGATCAGCCCGAACCAGAAATCCGGGATCGACAGCCCGAACAAGGCGAGCGACATCGAACCCTGGTCGAGCCAGGTGCCGTGGCGGATCGCGGCGAGGATGCCGAGCAGCACGCCGAGCGCGACCGCCATTACCAGCGCCAGGCCGGCGAGCGACAGCGTCACCGGCAGCCGCTCCAGCACCGCCTCCGTGACCGGCCGGTTGAGCAGATAGGATTGGCCGAGATCGCCCTGCAGCAGGCGGCCGTACCAGCGCAGCGCCTGCTCCACCATCGGCTTGTCAAGGCCCAGCCGCTCGCGGATCTCCGCCCGCTGCGCTTCGGTCGAATCGGCGCCGGCGATCTCGGCCGTGACGTCGCCGGGCACGATGGCGATGATGACGAAGCTGACGAGGGAGACGACGAGCAACACCGGCAGGGCGCTGAGGAGACGTCGGGCCAGGAAGCCGATCACGAGCCGTGCTCCGCTGAGGAAAGTCGCTCCGCATCAGAGCGGAACGGCCGGTCCGATGGGGTCCGGGGCGGATGATGCCCGTCCCGGACCTTTGCGCAAGACCGATTCTCGCGGCTACTTCTTCTCCAGCCAGACATTGTAGAGGCGCGGGAAGCGGAACGGCTTGAAGCCCTGCACGTTCGCGCGCGCCGCCTGCATCAGGCCGGTCTCGCCGACCTTCACGATGCCGAAGAACTCGTAGAGGCGCTTCTGGATCTTGGCGAACACCGCCTTGCGGCCGTCCACGCCGTCCGTCGTGATGAGCTCCTTGTAGAGCGCGTCGAGCTCGGGATCGTTGGCGCGGAAGTGCGGCGCGGCGCCGGTGAGCGTCGAGATCAGCGCGGCCGGTCCGAGATAGGGCTCGATGCCCATCGCCAGCGTCCAGCCGTTCCAGCCGCTGTCCTGCAGCCGGATCTTGAGCGCCGTCGGCCAGTCGACCTGGTTGACGACTGCGTTGATGCCGACCGCCTTCAACTGCTCGGCGATCACCACGGCGGCCTTGCCATGCTCGGGGATGTTGGAATCCGTCAGCAGCGAGAACGGCTCGCCATTGTAGCCGGCCTCCTTGAGCAGCGCCTTGGCCCGCTCGGCGTCGTGGACGTTGTAGAACTCCTTGCCGATGTCGCCGGCGTCGTAGGTCGAGCCCTCATACATCCAGCCGTGGTAGAGGTTGAACAGGCCCTCGGTGGCGATCGCCATCACCTCCTCGTCATTGAGGGCGAGCGCCACTGCTTCGCGGAACTTCACGTTGTCGGTCGGCGCGGCCTTCATGTTCATGATGAAGGTCAGGAACGCCCACGGCATGTTCTCGTAGGTCTTGATGTCGGGGTTGGACGCCAGCCGGCGGGCGGTCGGGACCGGGATCTGCTCCAGCACCTGGACCTCGCCGGTCTCAAGTGCGGCCACCGCCGCGCCTGCCTCCGGGATCACCCGGAAGGTGATGGTGTCGAGATAGGCGGTCTTCTTGCCGCCGAAGCCGTCGATGTCCTTGTAGTCCTCGTTCGGCACGTAATCCTTGAAGCGCTCGAGCTTCACGTGGCTGTCGGGGACGTATTCGACGAACTTGTAGGGGCCGGTGCCGATGAAGCTGATCTTGTTCGGCTCTTTGGCCGCCTCCTCTGCGGGGATGATCACCGCCGGCGCGCGCGGCGAGGCGAAGCTCTCCATGAAGGTCGGCGTCGGCTCGGAGAGCCGCAGCGTCACCTCGTAGGGGCCGGTGACGTCGATGCTCTCGACCGGGGCCAGCATGGTCTGCGTGCCGCCGACCTTCTTGTAGCGGTCGAGCGAGGCCTTGACGTCCTCGGCCTTCATCTCCTTGCCGTTGTGGAACTTGACGCCCTCCCTGAGCGGGATGCGGTAGGTCTTGCCGTCGGGCGAGATGTCGACGCTCTTGGCCAGAATCGGGATCGGCCGGATGTCCTCGGAGAAGCCGAACAGCGTCTCGTACATGTTCATGGTGATGTTGCGGGAGGCCTGCGACGTCGTCACCATGGCGTCGAGGCTGGGCGGGTTGGAGTTCTGCACGAAGACGAGATCGCCGCCGGCCGTCTGGGCCATGGCGGTCCACGCCGACAAGCCGATGAACGCTCCTGCCGCGGCTGCCAGGAAAGCGCGCCGGATGAGCCTGAGCCTGCTGGTTCTTAGCATTTTCCTCTCCCTCTGGTATGCCCGTATATCAAGCGCGGCTTGCCGGCTTTCCCGAGCGGGTCGGTGAGCATGCAACTTTGCACTGATCGTATAATCGTATACGAATTTGCAGGAAGATCAAGAGAAGCGCGAGAACCGGAACATGTCCGAGACCCGAGCCCGTCCGACCAGGCGCAGCCTGCCGAAGCTTGCGCCGCTGGAAACGCGGACGCTGGTCGACCAGGTGGTCGACGCCATCGTCGAGGCGACCGCGACGGGCGTGTTCCTGCCCGGCGACCGGGTGGTCGAGGCGGAGGTGGCGCGCTCGCTGAACGTCAGCCGGGTGCCGGTGCGCGAGGCGCTGCGCATCCTCGAGAGCCAGGGCGTGGTGGTGAACACCCGCTACCGCGGCATGCGGCTGATGGACATCAGCGACGACCGGCTGGAGAAGATCCTGAAGGTGCGCACCGCGCTGGAGACGCTCGCCGTCCAGGAGATCCTGGAGCGCATGAAGGACGACCCGTCGGTGATCGCGCCGCTCGAGGCGACGGTGCGCGAGCTGCACGAGGCGGTGCGGCGCGGCGACCCCTACGGCGTGGCGCGCCTCGACACGGAGTTCCACCGGACGCTGTGCCGGCTCTCCGGCAACGACGTGCTGCTGCACATGTGGGAGCCGCTGGCGCGCCAGCTCACCATCATCTTCGGCCTGTCGACGTTGCAGAAGGAGCTCGACCTAATCGTCAAGGAGCACGACGAGCTGCTGGAGAAGCTGAAGGCCGGCGACGCCGAGCAGGTCGTCCAGCTCGTCAAGGTGCACATCCTCGACTACACCCGCGCCCTCGACTACGAGGGCCTCGTCGAAGCGCGCCGCTCCGAACGCGACGGCCGCCCCTGACGGCACGGTAGACGGATGATGATGATACCAAGTGCGCGGAAGCCGCTTTAAGCGGCCTCACGCCCCGGACGCGTGGCGGGCTCTCAGCTCGTTCTTCCGGACCTTCTGCGTCGCTTCCGTCCGGGGCAGTTCGGGGATCAGTTCGACGAAGCGGGGGACCATGAAGTCGGCGCTTCTCGAGCGGACGAAGGCGATGACGGCTTCCGCGGTGAGGCTCGCACCCGGACGGGCGACGACGAAGACCTTGATGTCCTCCTCGCCGAGCTCGGAGGGGACGCCGATCGCGGCGCATTCGGCCACGTCGGGGTGCGCCAGCACCTCCTGCTCGATCTCGAAGGAGGAGATGTTCTCGCCGCGCCGCCTTATCGCGTCCTTGATCCGGTCGACGAAGTAGTACAGCCCGTTCTCGTCGACCCTGAACGCGTCGCCCGTGTGGAACCAGCCGTTGCGCCACGCCGCGGCGGTCTCGGCCGGCCGGCCGAGATAGCCGGCATTGAGCGCCCACGGCGTGTCGGTGCGGCAGACGAGCTCGCCGACGACGCCCGGCCCGACCGGGTTGTCGTGCTCGTCGACGATGCGGATGTCGTAGCCGGGCGGCCCGGGACGCAGCCGGCCGCAGCTTCGCCAGTCCTCGATCACCCAGCCGCTGTGGAGCGGGATGCTGATCTCGGTCATGTTGAAGTCCGTGCACACGCGCACCCCGAAGCGGGACTGGAAGCGCCCGTAGTCGGCGGGAACGGGGTTCATCAAGACGTCGCAGAGCGGGTTGTCGCCGTCGCCGTCCGAGGGCGGCGCCGCCATCAGGATCGAGATCATCGCCGAAACCAGCGCCGTCGTCGTGCACCCGTAGGTCGCGACGTCGGACCAGTAGGCCGACGCGCTGAAGGCATGGCGGATCACGGCCGGCACGCCGAAATGGATGCCCATGCCGGGGAAGAGACGGCCGCCTATGTGGTTGGGCGGGAACGGGCCGTAGAGCACCTTGCCCGGCTCCAGCGTGCCTTCCGGGAAGACGCCGGTGACCGTCGCATGCACCTGGCCCCACGGGATCAGGACGCCCTTCGAGGGGCCGGTCGTCCCGGAAGTGTAGAGCACCATGGCGAGGTCGTGAGGGGCGGGTTCGCCGCGCGCGGCCTCTTGCTCCGCACCATCGCCGGGTCCGGCCGCAAGCTCGCCGAGCGGCATCGTCTCGACATGGCCGGGCAGGTCGACGGCCCGGCTCCCGCCCCGGACGACCACCCGCTTCAGATGCGCCACGTCCCTGTCGCGGAGGACCTGCGCGATCGCGTCGAGGTATTCGCGGTCGACGACCAGCAATTTCGCGCCCGAATCGTCGAGGATGTGCTCGAGCATGCGGCCGCGGTAGCGCGTCCCGATCGGCACTTCGAGGGCGCCGAGCCGGGCGAGCCCGAACCAGATGCGATAGGTATCGATCGCGTGCGGCAGCATCGTCGCGACGGTGTCGCCGGCGCGCACCCCGAGCGCCTTCAGGCCGCGGGCCACGCGCTCGGCATCGTCGGCCAGCTCGCGATAGGTGACGCGCCCGCCCGTCTCGGCCTCGATGATGCAGGTGTCGTCGGGAGAGCGCTCGGCCCGCCGGGCGAGCATGGCGGGCAGCATCGCGGGGTGGGATCGCGACGAGGACAGGATGGACTCAGTTGTCACGCGGGGAGGCTCCGTTCGGCTCCGGGTTTGGCGCGGGCCGGCGGTTGGCCCGGCGCCCGATGCGGCGCCGCGTGCTCGTGGCCGGCGAAAGCACGTCGCGCAGCGAATCGCCGAGCGCGTTGAACGCGAGCACCAGCAGCGCGATCGCCAGGCCGGGCGGATAGACGCCGCCCGGGTTGAGCGAGGTGAACTGCGCCGCGCTGCGCAGCATCACGCCGAAGCTCGGGTTGGGATACTGGACACCGAGCCCGACGAAGGACAGGCTCGCCTCGGCGAGGACGGCCAGCCCGAGCATGAACGTCGCCTGGATCACCACGGGCTGGATCGCGTTGGGAACGATGTGGCGCACGACGATCCACCATGACGGGCTGCCGAACGACACCGCGGCCTCGACATAGCCGCGCTCCCTGGTGACGAGCACCTGCCCGCGCATCAGGCGGGCGATGCTTGGCGAGAACACGATCCCGACCGCGACCATCGCGTTCATCAGGCCGGACCCGAGCACTGCTGTGATCGCGATCGCCAGGATGATTCCGGGGAAGGAGAGGAACGTGTCGACGATGCGCATCAGCACCGCGTCCACCCAGCCGCCCCGGAAGCCGGCGACGAGGCCGATGGGCACGCCGATGCCGACCGCGATGCCGACGGCGATGAAGGCGGCCAGCAGCGAGGCGCGGGCGCCGTAGACGAGGCGGGCCCAGACGTCGCGGCCCAGATCGTCGGTGCCGAGCCAATGGTCCCAGGAGATGCCGGTGAAGGGCATCGCGTTCTGCGCCGTGGGCGAGTAGCGCGCGACAAGCGGCGCCGCGATCGCCAGGATGGCGACGGCGAGCAGGAACGAGGCGGCCAGCCGCGAACGGCCGTCGCTCAGGAGCCAGTTGCGAAGGACGCCGCCGCCGCTCATCGGATCCTCGGGTCGGAGATGCGGTAGGAGACGTCGACCGCGAAGTTGACGAGGATCACGATCAGCGCCATCACGACGACGACGCCCTCGACGACGTAATAGTCGCGGTTGTTCGCGGCGGAGACCACGAGCGTCCCGATGCCCTGGATGCCGAACACGGCCTCGACGACGACGGTCGCCCCCAGCAGCCGGCTCACCTGCAGGCCGATGATCGTGACCAGCGGGACGGCGGCGCCCCTGAGGGCGTGGATCCAGACGATGCGGCTTTCCGAGAGGCCCTTGGCCCGCAGCGTCCGGATGTAGTCCGAGGCGAGGATCTCGATCAGCACGCCCCTCAACTGGCGCGCGATCTCGGCGGCGCCGACGGCCCCGAGCGCGACGGAGGGGAGGACGAGGTGCCGAAGCGCCCGGACGGGATCGGCCGCGAGGCTGACGAAGCCCGTGGCGGGCAGCCAGTCGAGGCCCAGCGCGAAGATCGATACCAGCACGAGCCCGAGCCAGAAGCTCGGCATCGCCGCGCCCGCCGAGGAGACGGAGGCGATGACGGCGTCTGTCGCGGTGTCGGCCCGGCGCGCCGAGGCGACGCCCGCGATCACGCCGAAGACGATGGCGACTACGAGCGCGCCGAAGACGAGCTGCAACGTGATCGGCAGCGTCCGGCCGATCGCGGCGGCGATGCTCTCCTGCGTGATGATCGACTTTCCGAGATCCCCCCTCACGGCATGGGACAGCCATGTCAGGTATTGCTCGATCAACGACCTGTCCAAGCCGAGGCTGCGGCGGATTTCCTCGATCCGCTCCGCGGTGGCGTTCTCGCCGGCGAGCGTGATCGAGGGGTCGCCGGGCGCGAGCTGGATGAGCATGAAGACCACGAAGCTGGCGAGCAGCACCGTGGGCACGAGCGCGGCGAGCCGGCCGAGGAGCATGCGCTTCAAGCGCGCCTCCCCTCGAGCACGAGCTCCTCGGCGAAGTGGCACGCCACGAGGCCGCCGCCGTCGACGGGCCGCAACGGTGGCTGCTCGGCGGCGCAGCGTTCCCGCACGTAGCGGCAGCGGGTGCGGAACCTGCAGCCGGACGGCGGGTTGGCGGCGCTCGGCACCTCGCCGGCGATCAAGGGCGGGCGGGCCGCGCGATGGGTGGACGGCCTGGGCTCCGGCTCGGCGGCGAGCAGCGCCTCGGTATAGGGGTGGCGCGGACGCGAGGTGAGGGCCTCCGCGCTCGCCACCTCCGCCAGCCGCCCCAGATACATCACGCCGACGCGGTCGGCGAGGTGGGCGACGACGCCGAGATCATGCGAGATGAAAAGCACGGAAATCCCGAGCTCCTGCTGCAGGGACAGCAGGAGGTTGATGATCCCGGCCTGCACGGAGACGTCGAGGGCCGATACCGCCTCGTCGCACACGAGCAGCTCCGGGCTGAGCGCCAGGGCCCTGGCGATGTTGACCCGCTGCTTCTGCCCGCCGGACAGCGTGTGCGGCTTGCGGTCGAGATGGCTCTCGTCCAGCCCGACGCGCTGGATCAGGCTGGCGACGAGGCCGCCGGCGTCGGCCGGGGGCGCGTCCTGCATGCGCAGCGGCTCCGCGATCGCCTGGCGCACGGTCATGCGGGGATCGAGCGAATCGCTGGAATCCTGGAACACCATCTGCACGCGCCGGCGATGCCGCCTCAGCTCCCGCCCCTGCAACTGGTCGAGCCGCGTCCCGGCGAGCGTGATCGCGCCCGCCGCGATCGGCGCAAGCCGCATGATGGCGCGCGCGACGCTCGACTTGCCCGACCCGGACTCGCCGATCAGGCCGAAGATCTCGCCCCTGCCGATCTCGAAGGAGACCCCGTCGACCGCCTTGAGCGTCGCCTTCGCCCCCGGCAGGTCGAACTGGACGCAGAGCGCATCGACCGAGAGGAGCGGACCAGCGGGCATGGCGCCGTCTTGAAGGAGGCCCGTCATTGCGGCACCCGCTCGACGGCGCCGGGAAGGGCGAGCTGGTCGTGACGGACGCAGCGCACGGCCCGGTCGCCTAGGTCCAGAAGAGGCTGCGGCGCCTTGCAGATCTCGGCTGCGTGGGCGCAACGCGGCAGGAAACGGCAGCCAGAGGGCCGCACGTCGGGGGACGAGCCGCGCCGCCGCGGGATCGAATGGAGCGGTTGCCGGTGGCGCCCGGCGCGCGGGATGCACTGGATCAGCGCCGAGGTGTAGGGGTGCTCCGGGGCGAGAAGGGCTTCGTCCACGCCGCATGCCTCGACGATCTCGCCGGAATACATGACGTGGATCCTGGAGCAGGTCTCCGCCACGACGCCGAGATCGTGCGTGATCAGCACGACGGCGGTGCCGTGGTCCCGGCTGAGGCGCCGCAGCAGGCCGAGGATCTGCGCCTGGACGGTGACGTCGAGGGCGGTCGTCGGCTCGTCGGCGATCAGCACGGCGGGCTCGGAGACGAGCGCCATCGCGATCATCACCCGCTGGCGCATGCCGCCGGAGAGCTGGTGCGGATAGGCCCGGCTGCGCGACGCGGCGTCGGGGATGCCGACCTCGCCCAGGATCTCCACCGCGCGCGCGGCCGCCGCCCGCCGCGAGACCCGCTGGTGCGCGCGGACGGTCTCGGCGATCTGGTCGCCGATGCGGAAGAGCGGATCGAGCGCCGACATCGGCTCCTGGAAGATCATGCCCATGTCGCGCCCGCGGACCCTGGCGAGCTGTCGCGGCGAGAGCGCGAGCATGTCGACGCCGGAGACCATGGCGGACCCGCGCACGCGGCTCGACACGACGGGAAGCAATCCCATGATCGCAAGCGCGGTGGCAGACTTGCCGCTGCCGCTCTCCCCGACGAGGCCGACGATCTCGCCGCGCCCGACCTCGAAGGACACGTCCCGAACGGCCTGGACTTCACCGTCGACGGTGAGGAAGCTGACCTCGAGGTTGCGGACGACGAGCGCCGGTCTCTCCGCCATCATCGTCGTCCGCATCAGCCCCGGAGGATGGGTGGGAAACGGATGCCCTCGCCCGGCGGGCAGGGGCATCCGCGAACATCGCGCGACAGGACGTCAGTCCCGCGACAGGAACGAGACATCGATCTTGCCGTAGAAGTTCGGAACGAGCCCGTGGATGTTCTTGTAGATCGCCGTGTTGTTCGGCTGGCTCAGCAGGGGCAGCCAGATCACGTATTGCTGGTTGAGTGCGGAGACCTTGCCGAAGGCCGCGGCCCGCTTCGATGGGTCCTGCGCGGAGGAAGCCTCGGAGAGCGCGACGTCCATGCCGGGCGCGAGATAGCCGCCGGCGTTGAAGAACGACTTGGGCGAGAACAGGCTCTCCGCGGTCTGGCTCGGGTCGGGCCGGCCGCTCCAGCTCGAGCAGATCATGTCGTAGGTCTTGTCGGTGAAGAACGACTTCGCCGCCGTCGGGATGTCGGTGACGTCGAGCGTCATGTTGACGCCGACGGCCTTGAGCTGCTCCTGGATGATCTGCGCCTTGCGGACCTCGCTCGTGCCCTGGAAGGCGATGCCCTTGATCTCCAGCCCGTTCGGGTGCCCTGCCTCGGCGAGGAGCGCCTTCGCCTTCGCGGCGTCGAACGGGAACGGGTTCGCGAGGTTGGCATCGGTCGCCCAGTAGCCGTTCGGGAAGACCTGGCTCGTCGGCACCGCGAGCCCGAAGGTGAGCAGGTTGCTCAGCGCCTGGCGGTCGATGGCCGAGGCGATCGCCTGGCGTGCGACGACGTTGCTGAACGGCTCCCGCGAGAAATTGAAGTAGCAGCCTTCGGTCAGCAGCGACGCGCGGCTGACGACATCGAGGTCGGAGACGGCCTTCAGCGGCGCCACGTCCGCCGCCGGCACGTTGAGCTGCAGGTCGGTCTCGCGCGCCTTGAGGGCGTTGGTGGCGGTCTGCTGGTCGGTGAAGTAGCGGAAGGTGATCCGGTCCAGCGACGGCTGGTCCTTCTGCCAGTAGTTGGCGTTCTTCGCCACCACCATCCGGTCGCCCGGGGCGTACTCGACGAAGTTGAACGGGCCGGTCCCGACCGGATGCTGGCCGTAGGCATCGCCCCACTTCTCGACGGCTGCGGGCGACACCATCATCCCGGCGCGGTCCGCCAGCGTCAGCACCAGCGCGGCGTCGGGCTTGTTGAGGTTGATCTTCACCTCACGGGGCGAGACGACCTCCACCGAATTGATGCCGCCGAGGTCGGTCTTCACCGTCGACTTCGGCAGCGATATGGCGCGATCGAGGTTGAACTTGACGGCGGCCGCGTCGAACGGCGTGCCGTCCTGGAAGGTCACGCCCTCCCGCAGCGTCAGCGTCAGGACCTGCGGCTCGGTGTAGGTCCATGCGGTCGCGAGGCCTGGCGCCGGCGCCAGCGTCTCGGGGTCGAAATTGATCAGCCGGTCGTAGAGCGGATACAGCGACATCGCGTCGCCGCCGGACGTCCCGACGATCGGGTCGAACGACGTCGGGGCCAGCGTGACGCCGACCTTGATCTCTCCTCCCGCTTCCGCAACCACGGCTCCGGCCGCGAGCGACGTCGCGGCCAGCAACAGAACTATCGCCTGCTTGTACATTGTGCCCTCCCACCGGTCACTGCCGGCCCATTCAGGTCACGGCAGCCGATCACATCGCACGAATGCCTCTAAAAAGCAAGTGACTTTCAAAAGTGTCTCGATGTCAATTGCTTGCGAGCGTCAATCTGTAGCACATGGCCCGAGGTCAGGAACGCCGGCTGCGCGCCTTTGCCTGCGGCGCCGGCGGCCTCGCCCGGAAAAGCGACGGGACCTGCGCCGCCGTGTCGGCCCGTGAGCCGAGGCGCATCGCGACGAAATCGACGACGGCGAGGCACATCTCCGCCAGGTCGCCCTGGCCGCCCGACCGGAGCCACTGGATGTAGACGGCCTCGTTGCCGGCGACGAGGAGGGCCGCGAGAAGCCGGCCGTAGAGATCCTCGTCGGGGTCGACGCCGGCTTCCGCGGCGAAGGCCTTCGCCAGGTCGTCCTGCTGGTCGAGCTGGATGCGCGAGAGAAGCCGGAGCAGGCCGGGCACGGAGACGATCAGCCGCCGCTCCTCGTTGTAGCTGTCGAACGAGCGCAGCGACATCGCCTGGTCGACGATGAACTTGCGCCAGCGCTCCACGACCGGCTTGCTGTCGTCGGCGAGGTGGAGCCGGCACGATTCGAGGTGATCGATGTGGTGGGCGAGCGCAAGCTGCTCCTTGCTGCCGAAATACCGCAACAGCGAACTCACGGACATATCCGCCTGGTCGGCGATCTCCTCGAGCGTTGCCTGGTCGAAGCCCCGCTCGCGAAAGATGCGGCTCGCGACTTCCATCGCCTGCAGCCGGGCGCGGCGCTGCTTGCGGGCCCGCAGCGCCAGCGGCTTGCCGTCTTCGGTCGTCGTTCCTTGCGTCATGTCCTTGCCCTCGCCCTCAACAGGAATTGCCATCGTCGGTGGATCCTAGCATGCATCGCGGCTTGCATGACGCTTGTCTTCTAATGACATTGATTGTCTCATGAAAATCTGCCACATAATGATAACGCTTGTCTAATGAGATCGATTGTGCATACGCTATCACCGTTCGGACCATCCTTCCATCGATCATGCCTGTGGGGAACTGCAGCCCGGCTGGGCGCGTCCGCAGGCGCGGTGGGAAGGCCCTGCCGGACGTTGCGGTGTCGGAGACGGATGAATGAAGCTACATGTCGATCAACTCGCCGACAAGGTCGGCCGGGACCTCTCGGTCAGCGACTGGCTGACGGTCGATCAGGACCGGATCGACCGGTTCGCCGATGCTATCGACGACCATCAGTGGATCCATGTCGACGCCGAGCGCGCGAAGGCCGGCCCCTATGGCGCCACCATCGCACACGGCTACCTCACCCTGTCGCTGCTTTCGATCTTCCTCGACCCGATCCTCGATTTCGACGGGCTCTCGATGCGCATGAACTACGGCTTCGACCGCGTCCGTTTCCCGGCGCCGGTGCCGGTCAACTCCAGGCTCCGCGCCCATGTCGCGGTCGAGTCGGTGGACGAGACGCCGCACGGCGTTCGCGTCGAGCTCAAATGCGTGCTCGAGATCGAGGGGGGCGACAAGCCGGCCTGCGTGGCACAGGCGGTCGCGCTGCTGGTCCGCGCCGACGCCGAGCCTGCCCGGAGCGTCGCGTCGTGACGGCGGTCGGCGAAGCTGCCTCGAACGCGTCCGGGCTGGAAGGCGCCCGCGTCCTCGTCCCCGGAGGCGGAACCGGAATCGGACGGGCGACGGCCCGCCGGTTCGCCAGCCAGGGCGCGCACGTCGCCGTGCTGGGCAGGACACGGGAGACGCTCGAGGAGACCGTGCAGGAGATCCGGCAGGCGGGCGTCGAATCGACCCTGTGCGTCGCCGACATCCGCAACCAGGAAGCCGTCGCCGGAGCGTTCGCCAGCCTGAGCGAAAGCTGGGGCGGGCTCGACATCCTGGTCAACAACGCCGGAGGCCAGTTTCCGAAGCTCGCGATCGACATATCCGTCAACGCGTGGCGCTCGGTCGTCGACCTCAATCTGACCGGGACGTTCATCTGCAGCCAGGCCTTCGCGGCCGCGGCCATCGCCCGGCAGGCCGGGGGGCGGATCGTCAACGTGGTGACGGCGGCCGCGATCCGGCCGTCACGCGGCCTCGCCCACGCCGTCAGCGCCCGGGCCGGGGTGATCGCCCTGACGCGTGCGCTGGCGCTCGAATGGGCCGAGCACCGCATCACGGTGAACGCCGTCGCGCCGGGCATGATCGACACGTCCGGCCTCGTCGACGCCGAGCTCGACGGAGACGCCTCGATCATCGGCAGGCTCGCCGCGGAATCTGTGCCGCTCGGACGTGCCGGCACGCCCGAGGAGGTGGCCGCGATGATCGCCTTCATGGCCTCGCCCGCCTGCGCCTACATGACCGGCGAGACCATCCTCCTCGACGGCGGCTACGCGCTCGGGCCGGGCATCCACATCGACCGCGACGGCAAGTACGCCTGAGACGCCAACCCGCAACGAACGAGGCCGCACATGCGCTTCTTCCACTTCAACGTCGTCTGTTCCGACTTCGACAGGTCCTACGACTTCTATACCAAGGTGGTCGGGCTGCATCCGCTCACGAGTTCGAGCGCGCGGACGGACGCGGCAGGAAACAGCGACGGACCATCGCGGGCGGGAATGCGGCCGGGGGAAGGTCGATCCGGTCCGAATGACGGCCCCGCGATCGCAGCGGCGCTCGGCTTCGAGGGTACGGGCGAATACCGGGGATGCTTTCTCTACTTCGGATCGAGCGCAAGAGGTCCCTACATAGACCTCCTGGAGTGGAAGGATAGATCGGAAGAGCACACGTCTGAACTCCAGTCACCGATGTATCTCGTAT
>ERZ778021.2055-NODE-2055-length-19837-cov-5.320696_pt1 | contig 19837 bp, 13 predicted proteins | sample MGYA00375751_ERZ778021 | MGnify/ENA primary metagenome ERZ778021 (study PRJEB29350, sample SAMN05389814) | bioreactor metagenome | isolation source: Thiocyanate stock bioreactor | place: South Africa: University of Cape Town | collected 2013-08-29 ... | reverse complement strand
CTCCAGCCCACGCCCAGGCGCGGGCGCGGCCGGACGTGGGCCGCGACCCTCAGCCCCTTCCCCTCCACCGGCTCCGGTCGGGGCGCGGACTCTCCCGCCCCCAGGTCGACGTCGAACGCCCGCCGCGGCAGCATCAGGTCGAACGAGGTCGCGGGAGCCTCCGGGATGGCCAGCTCCAGCGTCCGGCGCTGGGGGCCGACCCGCACCGGCGCCGCGGCCTCGATGCGGAGGCGGTGCCTCCGGGCCCCCTCCAGCAGCGCCTCCCACATCCCGTCGGCCACGCGCCGCAGCACCAGCTCGCGGTCCCCCTCGCGGGCCGAGGGGATCACCGGGACGTCGAGCCGCAGGGGGACCCATGTCGGGCCGTCGGCGAAGACCTCGCAATCCAGGTCCAGGACGATCCGCGCCCCCTCGCCCTCGACGGCGCCCGCGACGTGGACCGACTCGACGTTGGCGACGGCCTCGGCGACGGCCGGGGGCCCTTCCGCGGTCCGGCCGGGGGCGGGACGGACGACGATCCAGTCGGGGGCGTCCAGCTTTTTCCAGAACTCGGCCGCGTCGGCCGCCCCCTGGAGGATGACGACCTCACGAGGCCAGCGGCGGGCCGGCTTCGGCGCCGCAACGGCGGGCGGCGTCGGCCCCGGCGCGTCCGCGACCGCCCCGGCCGCCGGCTGCTGGCCGAGGGCCGGCGCGACGAGCGTCGCCCAAGCGCCGGCCGCGAGCCAAAGCCCCGCCAGCGCGCCCCAGTTGCCGGACGTTCGTTCGATCAACGCTGCGATACTCGATGAAACGCCCGCCGCGGGGCGGGCGAAGTGGCCCCGGGCCCGGACGAGACGGGGGAGGGGGGCCCGCCTCGCGGGCCGCCGCGACTGGAATATACCACGCAGACCGCCCCCGTTCCAGGAAACGCAAGGTCCCCCCGCCGGGCCCGGGCTCGCTACTTCTTCGCGGCCGGCTTCAACGCGCCGTCCTCCTGGAGCTTACGCCAGGCGGCGTAGCCTTGTTCGGGCTCGTCGGGGTCGTAGGCGGGCGCGTCGCGGCCCGTCAGCCGCCGGAGGTTGTCGATGGCCAGCTCGCGCAGGCCGGGGGAGGGCTCGCGCGAGGAGAGCGATTCGACCAGGTCCTCGATCGCCGCCGGCGTGGCGTCCTCGGCCGTGTAGCCCAGCAGCAGCTTACCCAGCCGGGCCCGGTCGGCCGACCCCAGGTCCAGCTCGAGCTGGTCCCAGGCCCGTCGCGAGGCCGCCTCGCCCGACGCCAGCTCCTCGCGGATCGCGGCGATGGCGGCGCGGCGGGCGGCGGGATCCTCGGGGCGTTCGAGGATCGGCGTCAGGAGCGAGAGGTCGCCCAGGGCGCGGAGGGTGGCGACGGCGTCGGCCTTGACGTCGGGGTCGGCGCTCTCGGTCGCCGAGACCACGTCGGCCAGGACCGGCCGGTCCTCGGCGAACTCCTTCAGGAACTTCTCGCGGCGGGCGGTCGACTCGGCGGACGACTCGGGGCCGGTGAGCCAGCCGGGGGCGTCCCCCTTCACCGGCGTCACGGCGCCGGCGGCGTCGAGCCGGACCGTGGCCGGTCCCTTGACCTTCTCGGCCGACTTGACGGTCTTCATCGCCAGCTCGCCCCCAGGGCCGACGTGGATGGTCAGCGCGGGCTCGGCGGGCTCGGCGACGCCGTAGGTCCACCGGCGGGTCGACTCCAGGCCGACGGCCAGGTCGGCCGGCCGCGTCATGTCGACGGTCATCCCCTGGAAGGTGACGTGCAGGGGGAGGGGCGCGGACGAGGGCTCGGCCAGGAGCCGGCCGCGGACCAGTTCCACGTTCGGCCCGTCGTCCGGGGCGTCGTCCAGCACGCGGACCTCGGTCTCGTCCAGCAGGTCGAGCGCGCCGTCGGGGCCGTCCAGGCGGGCCGTGGAGGTGGGCGGGGTCATCAGGCGGTCGCCCGCGCGGACGCCGTCCTTCTCGTGGGCGCGGACCCATTCGCGGGCCTCGTCGTCGTAGCGGAGGAGCATCCCCTCCAGCCGGGCGACGACGGCCGACGAGCCGGCCGGGACGGGGACCCGCTCCGGCGCGGCCTTCTTCTCCGCCTCGGCCTTCGCCGGCTCGGGCTCGGGCTCGGGCTCCGGTTCGGCCGGCGCGGCGTCGGCCGCCGCGACTTCCGGCGCGGAGGGCGCGACCGGCGCGGGCTCGGGGGCCTTCTTCGCGACGGGGTCGACGGCGGGGGTCGAGCCGTCCTCGGCCCCGCCGGCCTTGGGGGGCACGGCGGCGACGACGTCCGCGTCACGGGCGCCGTCCGACTTCAGGCTCTCGTAGGCCGACCAGCAGAGCAGGGCCAGGACGCCCAGGCACGCCGCCGCCGGGCCGAACCGTTCGAGCCAGTCCCGACGCGCCGGGGGCTGGACCATCCAGGAGGCCGCCGGCTGGGAGGTCGGCGCGGGTGCGGGCGATGGCTCCGGGATCTCGGCGACGAGCGGCCTGCGGGCCTCGCGCCCCTTCACCAGGCCGTACATCCGGAGCTTCGCCTCGTGCGGCACCTGCACCTTCTGGCCCAGCAGGCTGAGGATCTGGTGGACGCTGGCGGCCTCCGCGAGGTTGACGTCCGAGACCAGGCACTTCTTCTCGTATTCCGCCACCTGCTCGGCGTTCAGGTCGTTGTCCAGGTAGCTGGCCACGAGGTTCGGATCCGTGGCCTCGTTGCCTGTCCGCGGCGGCACGGTCAGCCGTCGCTGGCGGGTCACGCGATGGATCCGCTGCACCAGCTCCTGCGCCAGCGGGCTGACGGCCACCTGCTTGCCGATCTCACGCACCTGCACCGGCGGCAGCTTGTCGTCCAGCCACGCCAGCAGGGTCCTCAACGTCAGCCTCATCGCCCGGCCCTCCGGAGCCCTCCGCCTCGCCGCGCGGGGGCGTTCCCCGCGCGCTCTCCCTATATCCGTGGGGCCCGGCGCGGGGATCCGTGCGATTTTTTCGATACCCCTCGCCAATCGCCACCGACGAGGGGGGGGCGGGATATGTTCAGAGGCTTGAAGTTATGACTCGCGTCCCGGTGAAGGAGGTTGGAAACGACTCTCGGACCGGAGACGCGAGTCATGGACGCCGAGACGCCCGCCCCGATGGTGACCCGTCGCAAGGCCCCATGAGGGCCCCGTGCCCGCGGCGCGGGGCCGCCGTGCGGCGGAAGCGGACCCCGACGCGTCCGGTGCGCGAGGTCGCCTACGGGCGGGTCGCCGTCCGGCGGGTCGTGTACGGCGAGTACGCCGTCGGGTGCGGCTGTGACAAGACCTTCCGCTCGGCCCCTCGGGGGTGATCCCCAGGTCCCGCCACGGCGACGACGCCCGGGAGCTGGTCTTCGACCGCGTCGTCCGTGATGGCATGAGCGTCGACCGGGCGTCGGCGTCGATCCGCCGCGATTTCCTCCCGCGGCTCTTGGCCGGCTCCGCCATCGCGCCCTGCGGGAGCGGGCCGCGACGCTCGACCTGGCGGTTTAGGGGCGACGTCTCCTCCCGAAGTCCGCTCTCCATCCCTGCAGACGATCATGGAAGCTGTTCAACGTCCCCGGGCGTAACCCTATATCCTATTTGGTTTTGGCGTGGTCCCCTCTCTGTCGTTCGCCGGCGTCTTCGACGGATCGGCCCTGATTCGCCATCCGATGGCGAAGTCCGTGCATCATCGGGGGAACCGCCACGTTCCCAAGGCGGATCCTGTGGTCGCATGAAGTTGACGCAGGATGCGGGCCGGACTATAATCTGAAATCCAGTTCATCTGGCCCGGAGTCAGAATATTGAAGACCAGGCGTTACGACCATCTCGGCATTTTCATGCTGGCGAGCCTGGTATTCTTGATCGCGACGGCCGTGGTCGTCTCGCCGTGCCGGCAAGCCCTCGGGATCGGCCACGGAGGCGTGGTCAAGCGTCCTCGCCATGGCGTTGCATCCCGGGTCGCGCGGGCCGCTTTCGATTCGTCTCGATACGCATTCCAGGTCGGGCTCTCCGACCCGTTCCTCCGCAAGGGTGAGCTGGACGCCGAAGTCGAAGTCGAGGACGAATCGACCCTGGCTTCCCTGTCGACGCCCCCGTCCGTCGCAGTCCTCTCCTCTCCACGCCCCGGGGCCGGTCGCGAATCGGCCCACCTCTCCGTCGCGAGCGCTTCCCGGCACCTCCGTTGTTGAGCCCGACCTCCGGCTACGGCCTTGCGCCTTGCCGGTGATCGATCGAGTTCGAACGGCCTGACGGACCTATCCGTCTCCGGCGGTCCCCTCGATCGGCCGTCCCAGGGGCGACGCCTTCGCGTCCCCCGGCATTCGGATCGCAGGCGGGTCGACGCGCCGAGGCGCGTCGAAGGCTCTCGTTCAAAGGCCGCGCGTTGGGATCCCCCTCTCCCGGATCTGAACGTCTTCGCGAGTGGACCGTATTCTTCTTAATCGCCCCTTTGGCATCCCCATAGAGTCGGTGGTCCGTCACCGGATTTGTCGAGATCGATCGACCCCCACCGTCCAGGAGTAGGATAGGCCATGAATCGCATCCTCCGCTCCATACTGAGCCCCTTTCGGTTCGCCGTCCGTCGACCCATCTCGACGCTGACGCTGCTCGTCGCCCTGGCGGGCGCCGCCGTCGTGGGGGCATCGAAGGCGGGGGTCGAGCTGCTGCCGCCGCGCTATTCGCGAGAGATGCACACCTACACCGACGACCTCGGCGGGACCGCCGCGCGGTTGAAGGCCTACCTCGTCGCCAAGTACGAGTCGTATTCCCACAAGGCCGAGGAGGAGGGGGAGGCCCACCACGAGGCCCACAAGATCGTCGTGACGACCCCCCAGGCGCGGGAGGTCACCCTCACCGAGAGCTACGTCTGCCAGATCCACTCGCAGCGCCACATCGAGGTCTGCGCCCTGGACGGGGGATACCTGCAGGAGATCCTGATCAAGGAGGGGCAGTCGGTGAAGAAGGGGGACCTGATGTTCAAGGTCCTGCCGGTCCTCTACGAGGCGAGGATGGCCGCGGAGAAGGCGGAGGCCGACCTGGCGCGGCTGGAGTACAACAACACCAAGATGTTGTCCAACTCCAAGGTCGTCTCCGAGAACGAGGTGCTCCTGCTCCAGGCGAAGCTGGCGAAGGCCGTGGCGAAGGCCGACCTCGCGAAGGCCGAGCTGAACTTCACCGACGTCCGGGCGCCGTTCGACGGCATCGTCGACCGCCAGCGCGAGCAGCTCGGCAGCCTCATCAAGGAGGGGGACGTCCTGACGACCCTGTCCGACAACAGCGTGATGTGGGTCTATTTCAACGTGCCGGAGGCCCAGTATCTCAAGTACATGGAGGGGAAGAGCCGGCACGAGGAAGACCCCAAGGTCGAGCTGATGCTCGCGGGGGGGATGAAGTTCCACCAGGTCGGCAAGATCGGGGCGATCGAGGCGAAGTTCAACAACGAGACCGGCAACATCGCCTTCCGCGCCGACTTCCCGAACCCGGACCTGCTGCTCCGCCACGGCCAGACCGGCAAGATCCTGCTCAGCAAGGTCGCGAAGGACGCGATCGTCATCCCCCAGCGGGCCACGTTCGAGGTCCTCGCCAAGCGATACCTCATCGTCGTCGGCGAGGACGGCAAGGCCCACCAGCGCGAGATCAAGATCAAGGACGAGCTGGAGGACGTCTTCGTCGTCGACGAGGGGGTCGGGGCCGGCGACAAGATCGTCCTCGAGGGGGCCCGGCAGGTCCGCGACGGCGAGAAGGTGGAGTATGAATTCACCCCGCCCGAGCTGGTGATGGCCAACCTGAAGAACAAGGCGGAGTGACCGCAGGCCCCGAGCCTCGCGGCCGAACGCGCCGGACACCCGGCGAGGAACCCCCACCCGAGCCCCCGAGACCCATGTTCGCGAAGATCCTCCATCGACCGGCGCTGGCGATCGTCATATCGACCATCATCCTGTTCCTGGGCGGGCTGTCCATCAAGACGCTCCCCATCTCCCAGTTCCCGTCCGTGGCGCCCCCCAGCGTGGTCGTGGCGATCTCGTACCCGGGCGCCAGCGCCAACGTGCTGGTCGACTCCGTGCTGATCATCCTGGAGCAGGCGATCAACGGCGTGGCGGACATGCGCTACATGGCCTCCGCGGCCACCAGCGCCGGCGAGGCGGCGATCACGATCGTCTTCGAGCCGGGGACGGATCCGAACGTGGCGGTGCTGAACGTGCAGAACCGCATCCAGACGGTGAAGAACCGTCTCCCCCCCCTGGTGGAGCGGGAGGGGATCATCGTCATGCAGAACATGTCCAGCATGTTGATGTATGTGAACATCTACAGCACCAACGAGGGGCACGACCAGAACTTCCTGTACAACTACGCGTTCGCGGACCTGGTGCCGGAGATCAAGCGCGTCCGGGGCGTCGGCAGCGCGACGATCCTGGGGAACCGCCAGTACGCGATGCGGGTGTGGCTGAACCTGGACCGGATGCGGGCGTACAACGTGTCGGCCGAGGACGTGGTGAAGATCCTGGGCGAGCAGAGCATGATCGGGTCGCCCGGGCGGCTCGGCCAGGCGACCGGGGTCAAGTCGCAGACGAAGGAATACGTCCTCACGTGGGTGGGCCGATACAACCGGCCGGAGCAGTACGAGAACATCGTCCTGAGGGCGAACCCCGACGGCGAGATCCTGCGGCTGAAGGACGTCGCGAAGGTCGACCTGAGCGCCGCGTACTACGACATCTACTCGGACATCGACGGCCGCCCGTCGGCGGCCATCGTGCTCAAGCAGCTGCCGGGGACGAACGCGGCGGTGGTCATCGAGGAGGTGAAGGAGAAGCTGAAGGAGATGAAGGAGGCGTCGTTCCCCTCCGGGGTGACCTTCGAGGTCAGCTACGACGTCTCCAGCTTCCTGGAGGCCTCCATCGAGCAGGTGCTGCACACGCTGTTCGAGGCGTTCGTGCTGGTCTCGCTGGTGGTCTTCCTGTTCCTGGGCGACTTCCGCTCGACGCTGATCCCGACGCTGGCGGTGCCGGTGTCGCTGATCGGGGCGTTCTTCTTCCTGCAGGTGTTCGGCCTGTCGATCAACCTGATCACGCTGTTCGCGCTGGTGCTGGCGATCGGCGTCGTGGTCGACGACGCCATCGTGGTGGTCGAGGCGGTCCACGCCAAGATGCACGAGAAGCACCTGTCGCCGTACCGGGCGACGCAGGAGGTCATGGGCGAGATCAGCGGCGCCATCATCGCCATCACGCTCGTGATGACGGCGGTGTTCGTGCCGGTGACGTTCATGACCGGGCCGGTGGGGACGTTCTACCGCCAGTTCGGGATCACGATGGCCACGTCCATCGTCCTCTCGGGCGTCGTCGCCCTGACGCTCACGCCGGTCCTCTGCGCGATGATCCTCAAGCCCCACACGGGCCACAAGAGCCTCTCCCCGCTGGCGATCTTCCTGCGGATCTTCGACCGCGGCGTCGAGAAGGTGACCGGCGGCTACGCCGCGTTCCTCCGGCCGGTGGTCAGCCGCAGGTTCCTGACCGTGGGCGTGACGTCGGCCTTCGCCTTCGGCATCTTCGTGGTGAACACGCAGCTGCCGGCCGGCTTCATCCCGCTGGAGGACCAGGGGATGATCTACGCGGTGCTCCAGACCCCGCCGGGCTCGACGATCGAGTACACCAACAGCAAGTCGCACGAGCTGCAGAAGATCGCCAAGGAGATCCCCGGCGTCGGCTCGGTCTCCTCGCTGGCCGGCTACGAGGTGCTGACCGAGGGCCGCGGGTCGAACGCGGGGACCTGCCTCATCAACCTGAAGAGCTGGTCCGAGCGCAAGATGACCTCGAAGGAGATCATCGAGAGGCTGGAGCACGAATGCCGCCGGATGTCCGACGTCAAGCTGGAGTTCTTCGAACCCCCCGCCGTGCCCGGCTTCGGGGCCGCGGGCGGCTTCTCGACGCGGGTGCTGGACAAGACGAACTCCATGAACTACAAGCGGCTGGGCGAGGTCACCGACAAGTTCATGGACGCCCTGTCGAAGCGCAAGGAGGTGAAGGGGCTGTTCACCTTCTTCGCGAGCAGCTACCCGCAGTACGAGATCGTCATCGACAACGACGTGGCGATGCAGAAGGGGGTGTCGATCGGCAAGGCGATGGACAACCTGTCGATCGTGATCGGCAGCACGTGGGAGCAGGGGTTCGTCCGCTTCGGCCAGTTCTACAAGGTGTTCGTCCAGGCCCTCCCGGAGTTCCGCCGCTATCCGACGGACTTCGACAACATGTTCGTCAAGAACGACAAGGGGGACATGGTCCCCTACTCCTCGTTCATGACGCTCAAGAAGGGCCAGGGCCTCAACGAGATCAACCGCTACAACCTGTACACCTCGGCCGCCATCCAGGGCTCCCCCGCCCCCGGCTACAGCAGCGGCCAGGCGATCGACGCGATCAAGGAGGTCGCCGAGAAGACCCTGCCGCCCGGCTTCGGCCTGGGATGGGAGGCCCTCTCCTACGACGAGGCGCAGAAGGGGAACCTGGCGATCTTCATCTTCCTGATCGTCGTGGTCTTCGTGTACCTCGTGCTGGTCGGCCAGTATGAGAGCTTCATCCTGCCGCTGGCGGTGATCCTGTCGCTGCCGATCGGGATCTTCGGCTCGTTCTTCTACCTCCGGGCCATGGGGCTCTCCAACGACGTCTACGCGCAGATCGGCCTGGTCATGCTGGTCGGCCTGCTGGGCAAGAACGCGATCCTGATCGTCGAGTTCGCGGTCCAGCGGCACGGGGAGGGCCTGAGCATCGCCGAGGCGGCGATCGAGGCCGGCAAGCTCCGATTCCGGCCGATCCTCATGACGTCGTTCGCCTTCATCGCCGGCCTGATCCCCCTGGTCCGCGCCTCCGGCCCCGGGGCGATCGGCAACCGGACGATCGGGAGCACGGCCGTCGGCGGCATGCTCCTGGGGACCACGATCGGCGTCCTGGTCATCCCGGGCCTCTACTACCTGTTCGCCAACCTGGCCGAGGGGAAGAAGCTCCTCCAGGACGAGACCGACCAGCCGCTCAGCGAGAGCCTCCCTCACGGCTGAGCCGCGCGGCCGGGCCGATCGTCCGGCGCGCCGGACGATCGGCCCGGATCCGCCTTGACGGGCGTGTGGAAATCGATTAGACGACGGTTGCCTCGGTATTTTCAGACTTCTTAATGGGCGATTCTCGCCCAGGGGAGTCGGGCCCCGATCCTGTCTCGGCCCGCCCTCCCCGCGCAAACCAGGCGAGTCCTCGCGGCGGCCCCTTCGCGGTCCTGGCCGTCGCAGGGCGGTCGCCACGTCGGTCGGATGAGACTCCGCCCCGTCAGGACGACGGGGACGCTCGAGGTCGCGGGGGGTCGGCCGGCTTCGGTCACGAAGCCCGGCAGGCGCCCTCGCCTCGGATCTTTCAAGGACGAAGCGGATGAACCAGTTGGTCAACCCGTTAGGCAAGAGGCCGAGAAAGCGGGCCGCGGCGCTCGCGATCGCTTGCGGCTTCCTACTGGTCCTGCCGTCTTGCGGGATCCCCGCCCTCCGCGGGCCCAAGCCGGGGCCGGGCGCCCTCCCCACCTACGACCTCCGCAAGGAAGATCCCAAGTCCGACCTGCCGCCGGCCTTCGAGGCTGCGGACAGCTCGGACAACTCCTCGCGGCTCCGGGTCGAGGAGTTCTTCGACGACGCGACGCTCGTCGCCCTGGTCCGAGGGGCGATCGGAGGGAACCAGGAGCTGAGGATCCTCTCCGAGAACGTCCAGATCGCCAGCAACGAGATCATCTCGCGCAAGGGGGCGTACCTGCCGTCCATCAGCCCGGCCGGCGGGATCGGGATCGAGAAGACCAGCCTGTACACGATCCCCGGCGTCACGATCCTCAACGACCCGTTCGCCCCCGGCAGGTTCCTCCCCGACCCGATCCCCAACTTCCTCCTGGCCCCCTTGTTCCTGTGGACGCCGGACATCTGGTGGCAGCTCCACAACGCGCGGGATGCGGCGGTCATGCGCTACTACGCCGCCGCCGAGGCCCGGAACGCCTTCGTCACCCAGCTCATCGCGGACATCGCCGACAACTACTATCAACTCATGGCGTTCGACCAGCGCATCCGGATCCTCGACGAGACGATCGAGATCATGGAGCAGAGCCTGGAGATGGCCAAGAATACGAAGGAGGGCGCCCGCGGCACGGAGCTGCCCGTCCAGCGATTCCTGGCCGAGGTCCGCAGGAATCAGAGCGAGAAGCAGATCGTCCGCCAGGAGATCGTCGAGGCCGAGAACCGCATCAACTTCCTGCTGGGCCGCAACCCGCAGCACGTCGACCGCATGACCGGCGACTTCATCGACCTGAAGCTGCACGAGCTGGGCGTCGGCGTGCCCGCGGAGCTGCTCCGGAACCGGCCGGACATCCGCCAGGCCGAGCGCGAGCTGGCGGCGGCCGGCCTCGACGTGAAGGTCGCCCGGAAGCAGTTCTATCCCCAGGGCTTCATCAACTCGACGGTCGGCTATCAGGGCTTCGACCCCAAGTACATGTTCCTCACGCCGGAGGGCCTGATCGCGGGGGCCGCCGGCAACCTGCTCGTGCCGTTCATCAACCGGAAGGCGATCAAGGCCGATTACCTGAGCGCCAACGCCCGCCAGTTGCAGGCCGTCTACGAGTACCAGCGCGTCGTCCTCAACGCCTTCGTCGAGGTGGTGAACCGGCTGGCCAAGGTGGACAACTACCGTCGGAGCATCGAGATCAAGAGGGAGCAGCTGGCCGCGCTGGAGGAATCGGTCAGCGTCGCCACGAGGCTCTTCCAGTTCGCGAGGGCCGACTACGTGGACGTCCTGTTCGCCCAGCGCGACCTGCGGGACGCGAGGACGATCCTGGTGGAGACCAAGCAGCAGGAGCTGGCCGCCATCGTCGACACCTACCAGGCCCTCGGCGGCGGGAACTATATCTTCCCGATCGTCGTCCCCCGGCCGATGCGATCGTTCTGGGAGCGGTTCCGGACGCACAAGACGCCCGCGCTGGACGTGGCGCCGACGCCGATCGGGGAGCCGTTGAACCCGGCCGCGCCGGAGCCGCCCCAGAGCCAGGCGGCGGAGCCCTTCACCGATCCCCTCGCCCCCGGCCCGGCCGACCGCGTGCCGCCCCCGCCGACGGGGCCGGCCGTGGACGCGGAGTCGAAGCCGCCCGGGGAGGCGAATCCGGTCGTGGAGGACAAGCCGCCCGCGGACCGGATCGCCATCCCGCCGCCGTCGCCCCCGGGCGACGTCCTCCCCGCCCCGCTCCCCTCGCCGATGGACGACGGCGCGGGCTCGAACGCCCCTTGATCGGATCCCCCCCGCGGCGGGCGGCCCCTCGCCGGGCCCGCCCGCCGCGGCGTTCGCGTTTGCCACTCCGACCGGTTTCGGATAGGATGCACGGAGCCGAAGCCCCTCGGGGGGCGGGCTCCACCTCCGGCTCCCCGCCTCCCGACGATCCGTCGACATCGATGCCCATCGGAGATCTGACGTGGACCACGCGCCCGACGGCAAATCCTTGGCGACCGGCCTCAAGGTCCTGATCGTCGACGACAACGTCGACTCGGCGGCGTCCTTCGCCATGCTCTGCCAGATCGACGGCCACGACGTGCGGACCGCCCACGACGGGGCCGAGGGGCTCGCCTTCGCCCGCGAGTTCGAGCCCGACGCGGTGTTCCTGGACATCAGCCTGCCGGACATGACCGGCTATCGCGTCGCCGAGCAGATGCGCCGGCTGCCGCTGCTCGACAAGGCCCTGCTCGTCGCCATGACGGGCCACGGCGACGCCGAGCACCAGGACCGCTCCCAACGGGCGGGCTTCGACCACCACGTCGTCAAGCCGGCCGATCACTCGTACGTCAAGCAGCTCCTCGACCGCCGCGCCGCCGCCTGCCGGCGCTGATCGACGGTCATCGCGGCCCGGCCAGGGCGTCGCGGGCCAGCTCCAGCGCCCCGTGGATGACGACTTCCTCGCCGAGCGCCGCGGGGACGATGTCGAACGACCCCCGGAACGGCGGGAAGACGTCGGCGTCGACCCGCTCGCGGACCGGGGCGAACCACAACTCCTCCCCCATCAGCGATACGCCGCCGCCGAGGATGATCCTCGACGGGGCGATCAGGGCGATCGCCTGGCAGAGCGCGTAGGCCAGGGCGTCGTGCGCCCGCCCCAGCACCCGCAGGGCGTCCGGGTCGCCGCGGCGGGCCGCGTTCGCGACGTCGACGGCCGTGATCCTCGCGAAGTCGCCGCCCACCTCGTCCTGGAGGCTCCAGCGCCGGCCGCGGGAATCGAGTGCCTCGGCCAATCCTCGGGCGACGGCCCCGACGCCCCAGCCGGACGCCACCTTCTCCAGCTCCGGGGACCCGTCGCCGGGGGCGTCCAGGTCGGAGCGGGGGACGCGCAGGTGGCCAATCTCGGCGGCGCCGCGGCCGGCGCCGCGGTAGATCCGGCCGTCGAGGATGAGCGCCCCGCCGATGCCGCTGCCGATCGTCAGGTACAGCAGCGGCGACCGCCCTCGCCCCGCCCCCAGCCGCGACTCGGCCAGGCCGGCGACGTCGGCGTCGTTGTGGACGGAGGCCAGCGGGACGCCCAGCGTCTCGCGGACCCAGCCGGCGAGGGCGAAGTCGGTCCAGCCTTCGACCTGGAACGAGGTTTCGGTCCGGCCCGCCTCGGCGTCGACCGGCCCGCCGAATCCCACGCCGACGGCGCGGACGTCGCCGCGGGACAGGCCGTGCTCGGCGAGCATGGTCGCGAAGCCGTCGCGGATCTGGGCGAGGATCCCTTGCGCCCCGCGGGCGGGCTCGATGGTCCGTCGCAGCAGGGCGTCGATCGAGCCGGGCGTCCGGCTCAGGCCGAGCTGGAGCTTGGTCCCGCCGATCTCGACGCCGAGGAGCCAGGGGTGGTGTTGCATGGTGGAGTTCGGGTCAGGCGTGGGCCTTCGCGCCGTTGCGGGCGGCGGGCCGGTACTTGGCGGCGAACCGGCGGTGGAGGTCGTCGATCAGCCAGTGGAAGACGACCTGATGGAGCGATTCCACGATCCCCATGTCGTCGATGCCGACGTGCAGGTTGTGGGCGCCCATCGCCTGGAGCTTGCCGCCGGAGAAGCCGGTGAAGCCCACGGTCTCCAGGCCGTTGGCGTTGGCCCACTCCACGGCGCGGAGGATGTTGGGGCTGTTGCCCGAGCCCGAGATGGCGATGAGGACGTCGCCGGGCGAGGCCAGGTTCTTGAGCTGTTCGAGGAAGATCCGCTCGTATCCCTCGTCGTTGGCCCAGGCCATGATGCCGGCGGTGTTGTCGGTGAGGCTCAGCACCTTCAGCCGCTTCTGGTCTTCGAAGTCGACCAGGGTGCATTTGGCGAGGTCCTCGCACAGGTGCGAGGCGTTGGCGCCCGAGCCGCCGTTGCCGATGATGAAGACGAACCGGCCGGCGTCGTAGGCCCGCTCGATCACGTCGCTCACGTTCTCGACCGCGCGGGCGTCGAGCCTGCCGATCTCGTCGCGGACCCGCGCCAGGTAGTCCCCGGCCGACAGCGTCTGTCCCAGCATCTGCGCCACTCCCTCCCGCGCCAGGGCCATCCTTCTCCAGCGCGGGATCATAGCAGCCGGGTCGAAACCGTGTAAAGTGAGGTCTCGACACCAGGGGGTGCCATGGGATCTTGGAGATCGGGGATGACGGTCTTCCCCCCTTGCGGGGGAAGACAGACGCCGAAGGCGTCAGATGAGGGGGACGCGAAGCACGAGGCCCGTCGGGAGCCGAAGCCCCGCCCGGCCGGGCCGTCGCGAATCCCGAAGGCCGTCTGGCGCGTCGTCCCCCTCATCCGGCCCTGCGGGCCACCTTCCCCCGCGAGGGGGGAAGGCCGTCAGGATGGCCGCCCCCGAATCCGGGACGGCCGGCTTCGTTCGATCAGGCTTCGGGGGCGAGCTTGGCCAGGGCGTCCAGCGGCGCGTCGGCGATGCGGTAGGTGATCCACTCGTCGAGCGGGCCGGCCCCCAGCGACTTGTAGAAGCCGATGGCCGGCTCGTTCCAGTCGAGGACCGCCCACTCCAGCCGGCCGCAGCCGCGCTCGCGGGCGAGCCTCGCCAGCGAGCCCAGCAGGGCCTTGCCGATCCCCAGGCCGCGGTGCTCGGGCTGGACGAACAGGTCCTCCAGGTAGATGCCGGGCTGGCCGCGGAACGTGGAGAACGTGTGGAAGAACAGGGCCATCCCGACCGGCGCGCCGGCGATCTCGGCGATGAGGCACTCCGCGTAGGGCCGGGGGCCGAACAGGTTCCGGCGCAGGTCGTCGGCGGTGGCCCTGGCGAGCGATTCCAGCTTCTCGTAGATCGCCAGCTCGCGGATCAGGTTCGCGATCGCCGGCGCGTCGTCGGGGACGGCCGGGCGGATCGCGAACGGGGGCTTCGAGGCGGTGTCGCTCACGGGTGCGGCTCCATCGACGACAGGGGGGCGGGTCAGGGCCGCTCGATCTTCGCGGTGCGGACGTCGACGCTGGAGCGGTGGGCCGTCAGCCCCTCGACGTCGGCCAGGCGGCGGACGTCGGGCGCGAGGGCCGACAGCCCGCGGGCGTCGACGCCGATGAGGCTGGAACGCCGCAGGAAGTCGTTGGCCGACAGGCCCGAGGCCCATCGCGCCGTGCCGCTGGTCGGCAGGACGTGCGACGGCCCGGCCGCGTAGTCGCCCAGCGCGACCGGGGTCAGGTGGCCCAGGAACACCGCGCCGGCGACCGTCAGCTTCGGCAGCAGCCGCTCCGGGTCGGCCGTGGAGACATGCAGGTGCTCGGGCGCGAACAGGTTCGAAAGCGCCACGGCCTGGTCCTCGTCGACGCACTCGATCAGGGCGCCGAACTTCTCCAGGCTGTCGCGGGCCAGGTCGCCCCGGCTCAGTTCGGCGAGCTGTCGCTCCAGCGCCTCGGCCACGCGGCCGACCATCCCGGGCGTCCAGGTCAGGAGGATGCCGGCGCCGGGGGAGTGCTCGGCCTGGCTGAGCAGGTCGGCGGCGATGTAGTCGGGGTCGGCGGAGGCGTCGGCGATGAGGACGACCTCGCTGGGGCCGGCGATGCTGTCGATGTCGACCTCGCCGTAGACGTGCTTCTTCGCCAGCGCGACGAACAGGTTGCCGGGGCCGACGATCTTGTCGACGGCCGGGATCCCCTCCACGCCGTACGCCAGCGCCGCGACGGCCTGCGCGCCGCCGATGCGGTAGACCTCCGTCGCGCCCAGCTCGCGGCAGGCGGCCAGCAATTCCGGGTTGTAGCCGCCGAACTTCGTGGGGGGGACGACGACCGCGATCTCCTCCACGCCCGCCGCCTGGGCCGGGACGACGGTCATCAGCAGCGTCGACGGATAGGCCGCCGCGCCGCCGGGGATGCAGACGCCCACGCGGCGCAGCGGCGTGTAGCGCAGGCCGAGCTTCACGCCGGGCCGGGGCTCGACGTGGACGTCCTTCGTCAGAATGGCCCGCTGGTAGGCGAGGACGTTCTCGCGGATCCGGGCGATGGTCGCCAGGTATTCGGGGTCGGCGTTGCGGTGGGCCTCGTCCAGCTCCGCCCGAGAGACGCGGACGTCCTCCGGCTTCAGGTCGACCTTGTCGAGCTTCCGCGTGTAGTCGAGGACCGCGTCGAGCCCGCGCGTCGCGACGTGCTCGCAGATCCGCTCGACGACCCGGGGGGGCGAGAGGGGCTCGCCGAAGACGGCCACGGTGCGGGCCCGGCCCTCGGGGCTGACGACGTTCCCCTTGGGGCTCAACTCCCGGCGCAGCGAGGCGATGGCCTCGCGGGCGTCGTCCCGGGCGCAATCGATCCGGCGGATGCTCAGGCTCAAGGTGCTCACCATCGGCGGCGTTCGGGGGCGTAACAGACCTTTATTATCCCCCGGCGTCGCGATCCTGCAACCGCGCCGCGCGTTTCGAGGGGCGTCCGGGCCGGGTTCAGCCGTCCTGCGGATCGTCCACGTCCAGGTTCGCGAAGACGACCTGGAGGCCGACGCGCTCGCCGTCGCGGACGATCTCGCGGATCAGGTAGGCGCCGCTCCCGAAGCCCGTCCCGGCGAAGAACAGGGGCGATGGGCCGTCGGCGTGCAAGATCCCGACGAGGTCGTCGCCCTTCGTCCCGGCGATGTAATCCTGATAGCCCGCGTCGTCCAGGGGGTCGGTCTCGGCGTGGAAGCGGTCGACGTCGGCCAGGCCGACGCGGCCGGAATCCACGATGAAGCGCTGGACGTCCGCGCCCACGGCCCCGCCGGGGGCTCGCACGGCGCGGAGCTTCGAGACGAGGCGACGGCCGGCGAAGTCGGAGAGCGCGACCTCGATCGCGAACGTCCCCGCGCCGACCTCGATCGGCTCGGCGTGGAACAGGAACGTCGGGTCGGCGACGACCATCACGCCGCTGGGGACTTCGAGCCGGCCGGCGGACAGCCAGCCGCTGGTGCGGGGGCGGTCCGTCGACACCGGCTCTTTCAGGTAGCTTTCCAGGTCCATCCGGGGCTCCGGCTCAGGCGTAGGCGTCGACCTCGATCTTGTCGGCCTCCAGGGCCCAGAGGCCCAGCAGGCCGAGGATCGCCAGGTCGTCGAACAGCAGGGGGGCGAACGCCGGCGCGCCGTAGAGGAACGAGGCCCACAGCGTGGCCGAGGGCCGCACCACGTTCGCATGGACGTGGAGGCCGAAGCCGACCAGCCCGATCGCGAGCTGGATCGCCATGACGGCCGCCGCGACGGCCCGCAGCGGGCGATTGTCGGGCACGGCGACCACGGCCGTCAAGAATCCGAACGCGACCGCCGCGCCGATCACGCTCGTCCACTCGCTGGGCCGGAAGAAGCCGTTCTGTGCGTGGTCGGCCAGGCTGAGGACGAAGTTCCCCGCCCAGCCGCCCGCCGCCAGGACCACCACCCACGCCGCCCACTCCTTCGTCCGGCCGTCGACCATGCGGTTGAGCATCACCAGCAGGCCCAACCCGGCGTAGGCCAGGGGGGCGGCGAACGGGGCGGTGTAGACCAGGTTCTTGAGCGTCATGTCGTGGAAGAAGTCGCCGCGGAGGTGGAGGATCAGCCCCGCGATCCCCACGACCAGCGACCCGAACCCGATCAGGAGCCCGATCCCGCGCGCCAGCGAAGTCCGCCATGGGGCGCGGCCCTCGGGCCGGCGTCGACTCGTGGCGGGCTCGGGGCCGCCGACCAGCATGGCGACCAGCAGCAGCGGGGCGCACGCCAGCGAGAAGGCGACCGGGATGTACTCGGCCGGGTGCTCGAAGGCGTTCATCTGGTGCGCGACCGCCACGTCGACGGCCAGGAAGCCGATGTTGCCGATGGCGAACAGCTCGACCCAGAACAGGGGCCGGGCGAGCCAGGGCTTACTTCGGAGTATTCGAAGCATCGGCCTCGCCTCCCGGCTTTGCGGACGGCGGGAAGACGTCCGCCGGCAGTTCGCCCGATTTCGGGGCCTCGGTCTCGGCGAGGGCGGGCTTCGGCCCGCCTTCGGCCTTGCCGGCCTTCTCGCGGATCTCCTCGGCCGACTTCTTCAGCTCGGCCATCTTGCTGACGATCTCGTAGTAGCCGTGCCACTGGACGAAGTCGGCCCCGCCCATGTAGGCGCCGTGCTTGGCGGTCCGGCCGCCGTAGTGCCATAGGTCGAAGTGGAGGTATTCGATCGGCTCGTCGAACGGCTCGGGCGTCAGGAGCTTGTCCTTGCGGAGCCCGGCGATGATCTCGTCGGCCTCCTTGACCAGCTTGTTCGTGGACCGGACGACCCCCTCGGCGCCGCCGTAGAACTCCTGGATCTTGGGGTTCGTGTGGCACTTCAGGCAGATCGCCTTCATGTTCCGACGGCCGGCCTCGTAGTTCGGCCGACGTTCGGAGACCGGGGCGAACAGGAAGTAGGACAACCGCTGGGTGACGTCGTGGGTGAACTTCTCCCCCTCCAGGCCGCTCATGTGGCAGGTGGCGCAGGTGGGGAGGGGCATGTCCTCGGTCGTCAGCTTCTCGGGCCGGGCGGCCAGGTTCATGAACGGCCGCTGGGCGTTGAACAGGACGCCGTGCTTCGACTCGTGGTAGATCTCCAGCTGCGAGTGGTCCGGGCCCATGTGGCACTGGCCGCAGGTCTCCGGCAGCCGGGCCAGCTCGACGGACGCGACGTGACGGGCGTGGCAGGCGGTGCAGGACCCGATGGAGCCGTCCGGGTTCGGCTTGCCGACGTCGTGGCACTGCCGGCAGCCCTTGTTGATCGCCGCCATCCCCTCCACGGCCGTCAGCGGGTGTGGCGGGCGCTCCACGGCCCCCTTGTGGATGGCCTCGGAGAACGCGACCTGCTCGGGCGTGAAGTCGGCCGTCCCGGCGACCGCGGCCCAGGCCGGGGCGGCGTGACGGCTCCTCATGTACTCGTCGACCTGCTTCTCGTGGCAGGCGCGGCAGTTGTTGGAGGTGAGCTTCCGGGTGATGGTGAAGCCCTTGTGGTCGTACGGCTCCTGCCCCTTGGTCGGCTGGTGGCAGTCCAGGCAGGCGACGCCCGCCTTGGCGTGGCGGCTCATCTCGAACTCGTGGACGACGGCCGAGGTCTCATGGCGGTGGCAGTCGGCGCACTTGCCCGTGGCCTTGACGAGGTCGGCGGTCGGTCGGTCGACCTCCATCCTCGGCCGTTTCGACTGGAGCACGAAGGCCGACACGATCATCGCCGTGCTCAGCACGACCGCGATGAACAATCCGCGGAACGACATGGGCGTCTCCCTCGGCTGGGGACGTTTGGTTGATGAAGTCGGCGGCGAGCCCGCCGGATGGTCGCACGATCGGCCGGGGCGCGCACCCGCCGCGGTCGCGCCGGCGGCGCGGCCGAGCGGTCCGGCCTCGGGGGAGGGGGCCGTCGTGGTGCGACGGCCCTCGCTTTCGGACTGTCCTTTCAGTCTACATCGACGAGTCGGCCGATCCAAGGGGAGGGTTTCCGGAGGCGCGATCCGCGGCGGCGCGCGAGACGAGGCCCCTCGCCGCCGGCGGGGGCCTCTGAATCCGGCTTCGGGAGCCGGGCCGTGGGCGGGAGCCGATCAGGCGTCGCGGCGCGTCCTGCGGACGAAGGCCGCGCCGGCCGCCAGCGCGACGCCGGCCATCGCGAAGGCCGAGGGCTCGGGGACGGCGGTCGTCGTGGGGACGAACCCCCGGTAGAGCGGCGGGTGGATCTCTCCGCCCTGCCCGCTGTAGGGATTCGACGCATCGCCGATCTGCTTCACGAAGACGCCGCCATCGATGGTGTTCGTGTCCAGGAGGGTCGCCTTGGGTGCCAACATGGCCCCCATGAGGTTGCCGTAGCCGTGCATGTCGATCTCGGTCGCGCCGTAGAAGTTCCAGATCACGTTGGCCAGCGCGCCGCCGAAGTCGAGGAAGTTCTTGGCGCCGACCCAATCGACCTCGGAGCCGCTCACGTTGATCACGATCGACTCGCCGAAGTCGAACGTGTGGCCGTTCAGGTCGAGCTTGATCTCCCCGATGCCGGTGTTGCCGAAGACCTCGGCCGCGGTCACGTTGAACACGGCGTTGCCGGTGACCGTGTCCACGTCCGTGATCTTGAACAGGCCCTGGTTGCCGTTGGCGATGGCGTAGGTGTTGTTCGCCGTCAGGGCCTTGAAGCCGTCCGAATACGACTGGAGCAGGGGGGCGTCCGCGGCGCCGATCCCCTGGACGGAGGCGACGCCGACGGTCGCCGGGCCGTTCGCGAACCGATCCAGATCGGTCGAGGACCCGCCGATCACGGCGCTCGTCACGCCGCCGCCCTCCGGCGGATTCAGCTTCACGCCGTCCTTCTGCGCGTTCAGGACGTTCCCGCCGACCATCAGTCCGACGCCGCCGGTCCCCGCGAGCGTCCCGGCGCGGGGCGAGATGCCGTAACCGCCGCCGGCCAGATAGAGATTCCCGCCGACG
>ERZ778021.2054-NODE-2054-length-19850-cov-5.696186_pt1 | contig 19850 bp, 15 predicted proteins | sample MGYA00375751_ERZ778021 | MGnify/ENA primary metagenome ERZ778021 (study PRJEB29350, sample SAMN05389814) | bioreactor metagenome | isolation source: Thiocyanate stock bioreactor | place: South Africa: University of Cape Town | collected 2013-08-29 ... | reverse complement strand
CTGCCGCTGGAGGAGGTCTTCCACGAGCCGCCCGCCGACATGGCCGACCGCACCGTCGTCTTCCTCGACTGCGGCAACATCGACCGCATGCCGGTCGACTTCCTCAGCGAGGGCAGACGACCGATCCTGAACATCGACCACCACCACGACAACACCCGCTTCGGCGACGTCAACTACGTCGAGCCGGCCGCCTCCTGCACGGCCGAGATCGTCTTCGACCTGACGAATTCGATGGGCGTACCGGTGGACGCCGAGATGGCGATGCCGCTCTACGTCGGGCTGGTCACCGACACCGGCAAATTCATGTACGAGAACACCAGCTCCCACACCCATCGGGTGGCGGCCGAGCTGATCGAGACCGGGGTGAGCATCGACGACACCTACCGGCGCCTCTACGAGCATGTGCCGATCGAGAAGCTGCGGCTGGTCGCGCGGGCGCTGCAGAGGATCGAACGCCACTGCGACGGGCGCCTCGTGGTCAGTTACATCACGGAAGACGACTACGCGGCGACCGGGTCCGGCGAGGAGATGACCGAGGGCGTGATCGATCACCTGCGCTCGATCGACGGGACCAAGGTGGCCGCCGCGATCCGTGATCTCGGCGACCGCGGCCACGCCGCCCGCAAGGTGAGTCTGCGCTCCTCGGAGGGCGACGTCGACGTCTCCGCGATCGCCCGCAGGCAGGGAGGCGGCGGCCACAAGCGCGCCGCCGGGTTCTCCACCGACGACGATCTGCCGACCCTGATCGAGTTCCTCTGCAGTGAGGTCACCGACCAGCTGGGCGGACGGGCGGCGAGGTCGACCGACGCCGACGGGGCCGAGTCGGTCCAGACGGCGGACGAGGCGCCGCGATGAGGCACATGAGAGGGCTGCTCCCGGGCACCACCGCGCCCGGGCCGAACGAGAGGCTGTCGGCTCTGCGGAGCCTGCCCGAGGGGCCCGGCTCACTCGCCGCACTCCTGGCGGCGAGTGAGGACCCCTCGCCCGACATCGCCCGGGTGGCCCTGCGCCGCCTCGGCCGCAGCGGCGCGACATCGGCGGCAGGGCCGCTCCGGTCGCGGATGCTCGACGTCGACCCCGCGCTCACCGCCGACTTCGCGCGGGCGCTGTCGGGGCTCGGCGATCCAGATGCCGCGAGGCAGGCCGCCACCGCCTTGATCGAGGAGCGCCCCCATCGGCGGATCGCGGCGGCGACGGCCCTCGAGGTCCTGGCAGGCGAGGACCAGCTGCCGCCGTTGCTCGGGGCGCTCCACGACCCGCTCGCCGCGGTGCGGGTGCGCTCGCTGAGGACGCTGGCGCGCATCGGCGCCGCCGTCGACCTGCCGTCCTGCGTCGCCGCGCTCCGCGACGAGGATGCGGCGGTCAGGACGGCGGCGGTCGAGACGGTGGCGGCGCTCGGCAACGGACCTCGGCCCGAGCTGGAGAGGCTCGCCCAGGACCGGGCCTCGGATGTCCGCCGGGCGGTGGCGCGCCACCGCGGGCTGCTCGGCCACGACCCGACGGCGCGGCTCCTCGCCGATCGCCAGCCGTCCGTCCGCGTCGCCGCGGCAGAAGCCGCGGCCCGGGCCGATCTGCCGGAGCTCGAGCAGATGCTTGACCGGGATCCGGTGCCCGAGGTGCGGATCGCAGCGGCGAGACGCCTGGCGGAGATCGACGTCGAGAGCAGCGCCGCGGTGCTGATCAGGGCGCTCGCCGACCCACGTCTGATGGTGCGTGCGGCGGCCGAGCGGTCGCTGCGCGAGGCGATCGGGCGTGACGCCACGGTCGACCGGCTGCTCGACGCCCTGAGCGACCCAGACCCAGACCCAGACCTGCGCAAGGGCCTCATCTACGGCCTCGCCCACCTTCGGGCGGTCGAGGCCGAGCCGACCCTCGTCGCGCTCACGCACGATCCCGACCGGGAGGTTCGCCTGGCGGCCGTCCACTGCGCGGCAGAGATATTCGGCGCGAGCTGGTCGCGTCTCGCCGACCTCCGGGCCGACCCCGACCCGGCGGTGGCCTACGCGGCCACCCTCGCCGGCGAGGCCCTCCCGACCCACGCCCCCCGGAATGACCCGCCCGGTGGGAGCCGACGGGGTGAGCGCAGAGGACCGTTCCACGAATCCGAGGGAGGAGAGCGATGTTGAAGGGGTGTGAACATTGCGGAGTGGTGGTGCGACGCCAACCCGCGGACGCGGTGGTCGACTGCGCCGAGTGCGGGCGACCCTTGCGGACGGTCGACGACTACGAGGCACGGATCCTGGCCCGGGAAAGACGGATCGCCGAACAGTTCCGGCGGGCGAACCGACTGAGGCGGGTCCCCACCGTCCGCCAAGAACCAGACCCGGCATGCCTCCGGGATGACTCGCCCCCAACCGGATCAGAGGATCCCTCGCTGAGGAGGAACCAAGTCGATCATCATCACCGCAGCTCAGGCCCCCACCCTGGCGACACTCTGTGAGGAGGGTTCCGCCGACGAGCTGCCGGCGAGACCGATCCGATCGAAGGGAGGCTCGGCCAGTGGTTGGTCAGACCTCGGCGTGCAGGAAGGTGCGCCGACAGAGCTCGGCGTCGCCACCTTGCAGCGACGTGAGCGCCCGGGGGTTGGCGAGGGCCCGGGCGGCGTCCTCCACACCTTCCTGCAGTCCGATGATCGCCACATCGCCAAACGCGGCCAGGGCGCCGACCTCGACCAGCTCGGCGGCACTTGCCATCGGATCGCCTTCGAGGCACAGCCACCTCGCCGCGGCGCCCACGAGCGCGATGTCGCGGGGCGCGGCGAGCGCCGTGACGCGAGCCTGACGACGGCGGCGTCCCGGCGAGGCCGGATGCCCGAGCGGTGGCGGCCGCTCGTCTCGGAGCCTGCAGAGATCGAGCACCAGGTCGGCCTCCTCCTCCACCTCGACATCCTCCGGCCCGGCGAGCGCCCGCTCGATCCTCGCGGTCGCCTCCTCGACGCGGTCGAGAACCGCCTCGGCCCGGGCGACCCGCCGTTCGAGCGCTGGGCCCCGCACGCCCCCGTGGCGCGCCTCCTCATAGGACGCGAGCGCCGTCCCCGGCTCGCCGAGCGCCAGCGCGATGTCGCCGTGTCGGCAGAGGAGCTTCCCCGGCTCGCTCGCGTGGCCTGCCGCGAATGCCAGCAGGGCCTCGGCGTCGGCCAGTCGCAGTGCCGCCTCTGCCCTGCTCGCCGCCGACTCGGCCTCGGCCGCCGCCTTGATCGATCGCCCGCCTTCGGCCATCACCTCCAGATAGTCGAGCAGAGCATCGGTGCTCGCGGCCGCGAGTCGCTCGATCGCCTGCGCGAGTCGCCGGCTGGTCGCCACCGGCATCCGCAGGATCGAGCGGGCGAGCACCAGCTCGAAGTCGACCTGGCGCAGCTTGCCGAGGTAGCGGCCGATCGTCGCCAGGTCGGCGATGTCGGAGGTCTCGAGGCGGTCGAGCCAGTCGCCGACCTCGCGCTCGAGGCCCTCGATCCTGTGCTCGGGCCCGAGGCCGCGGAACTCCCAGCGGGTCAGCTCGCGTGCGCGTCTCCCGAGCCGCTCGAGCCGGGCCAGGATCGCCTCGTGCAGGTCACCCGGCAGGGTCGCCTGGTCCGCATCGCCGCCCTCGGCGAGGAACGCGGCGAGGTGCTCGAGGTAGAGCGGGTTGCCGCGCTCCTCGCCCTCCCGCACATGGGCGGCGAGGGCCGGAGGGACCTCATCGAGGCGGGCCTCCAGGAGCCGCACCCTGTCCTCGCCGCGCAGCGGCGGCAGCTCGATGCCGACGTCGGCCAGGGCGCCCAGGGCCCGGAGCCGGCCGAGCTCGGCCGTCCGCGCGACCAGGAGCCAGACCACCGGCGCCCGCGGGTCGCTCGCGAGGATCGCCGCGCGCAACGCCGCCAGCGAGTCGGGGTCGGCCCAGTGGACGTCGTCGACGACGATCAGCGCCGGGGACTCCCTCGCCGCGACACTCGCCGCGGCACCCAGCCGGACGCCGAGGGCATCGCCGTCTCGGGCGATGCCGCCATCGGCGTCCAGTTCTTCCAGCAGGACCTCGATCGGCTCGGCCGGGCCGCCTCCCAGCGGCGGGAAGGCGATCCCCGCCCGCGGCTCGAGCCCGGCGTCGGCCAACACACTGCGCAGTAGATAGGACTTGCCGCCGCCCGCGTCGGCGCTGACCAGGAGGACCCGGCGCCGGGTCGGCCGTCTCAGCTCTGCGAGGATCCGCCGCCGCTCCGCCTCTCGTCCGAGCACCAGCGCGGGGCGCTCGCCGTTGATCGCCGAGGGCATCCGCGGGGGGTCGAGGCGCCCGAGAAAGGACCGCGTCGGCCCCGACGAGGGCATCGGCCAACGCGGGGTCGCGCCGGTGCCGCCGAAGCGGTATCGCGGCCCGAGCCGCCGCGCCGGCTCGGTGCCGCACAGCCATTGGCCGGCCCAGGCGGAGAGCGCCAGCCGCTCGGCGTAGCGCACGACCGCGCTCCCCGGGCCGGCGTCGGCGAGGACGCCGACGGCGATCGCGCCGCGGCGCTCGAACCGTCCATGGAGCCCACGCGGCCACGCCTGATCGACGCGGATCGCGAACTCCGCCGCGGCCTGAAGACCGCCGCGGGCGAGCGGCCAGGCGAGGACCGGAGTGCCGGCCGGGCCGGTGGCATGGGGGAGCCCGGCGGCCCCGAGCTCCAGCAGCTGCTCCCAGGCCGATGCCGTCCAGGCGCCGCCACCGCTCGCGTCGCGCCGGACGAGCTCGATCGCGAGTACCGCGGCCAGGGTCGGCTCGAACGGCGCGACGCAAGCCGGCGCCACCATCCGCTGACAGAGAACCTCGATCGGGGGGCCGAGCGAGACCGCGCAGGCCGAGCAGGTGTCCATCCGCGCCGGCCACTCGCGTCCGCAGCCCTTGCAGCGGCGGACGACGATCGTGAAAGGACGGGCCGAGGCCGACCCGCGCCCGGCGGAGACCTCGACGCTCACCCACGCCCCCCTGCCGGCGGGCCTCCGGGGCCGCTGGATGCGGCGACGAAGCGGGGGCAGTCCCCGACGCCCTCGCGGCCGGGGCGCTGGGAGACGAAGAGCTCCATCGCGATCCGCGGATTGCGGCAGAAGCCGACCAGCTCATAACCGGAGTCGTCGAGTTCGGGCGGCTCGAAGGGCTCCAGGTAGCGACAGCGCGGACACTGACCTGGGGTGAAGGGCCAACCGCTCATCCGATCCACTACCTCCTCGTCTTCGACGACGGACGTAGAGGCCATCAGCGGCTGAGCCACGGTCTGAGCGAGCCTCATCGCTCGCCCGTCAAGCTAGCAGGGGCGGCGGCCCGACCCGGCGCCGTACCGCGCTCAGGATGCCCCCTCGCCGGTGCGGGCGCGCTCGAGCAGACCGGCGAGCACCGCCTCCATCCCGCCACGCTCGTGGTCGCGCCGCTGCAGTCCCGCCCCGCCGCCTTCGCCGACGAGCACCGGCACCCGCTCCAACTCGGCCCCGCACCCGAGCCGCTCCGCGCAGGGGCGGGCGATCTCGAGCGCCGCCGCCAGCACCTCCTCGACCGGGCTCCGGTAGCCCTCCGCGTCCGGCAGCTCCGCGGCCAGTCCCTCGCGGCCGGCGTGATAGGACGCCTCCTCGAGGATCTCGGGTGCCGGTGCCGGCGGCGCCTCCTCCGCCGTGGCCTCATGGAGCGCGAGCGAGTGCACCAACGCCACCAGCCCGGCCGCGTGCCACGGCGAGGACTGGACGTCGAGGGCGCGGACCTCGATCGTCCCCAGTTTCGGATGCGGTCGGAGCTTCCACCAGTCGAAGGTGTAGTCGGGGACGCCCGCCGCGCGATCGAGGCGCTTGGCGTAGGCGACGAAGTCGTCGTAGTCGACCATCGCACGCGGTGCGCCCGAACGCGGCCAGGCTCGCAGGCTGAGCTCCCGCGCCGAGGCGAAGCCGCTGTCGCGACCGTGGCGGTAGGGCGAGTTCGCGGCGAGCGCCTCGAGCAGCGGCAGGTGCCGCCGCATGCCGTTGAAGGCACGGATCGCCGTCTCGGGGTCGGGCATGCCGACGTGGACGTGCATGGCGGCGACCGGACTGATCATGGCGTCGCCGAGCTGGCGGGCGATGAACTCGTAGCGATCGGTGTCGCTGACCCGGGAGGTGCCCTCCGGGGCACTCGGGTGCGTGGCCGACCCGATTGCCCCGATGCCGGTCTCAGCCACGAGCCCACGCAGCTCACATAGCTGGTCGACCGCCTCCGACACCGTCGAGCAGGTGCCGGTGATCAGCTCCACCTCACAGGCGTGGAGCTCTCCCGTGATCGACCCGCGTGGCGGTCTCGACACCGACCGCAGGACGTCCTCCCGGGCGTCGAGCTGGCGGCCGTCACGTGGATCGACGAGGAAGAGCTCCTCCTCCACCCCGAGGGAGAACGGATGCTCACTGTCGAAGCTCGGGTATCTCAGATGTTCGACCACGGCTCCACAGATACTCAGACGGGCTTGGTGTCGGCCTGCTCGTCGCGCCCCGCGGCGGTCCACCAGTTCGGTGAGACGGAGGGGCCTACCGGGACCTCGGTCGCCTCGCGTTCGGCTTCGATCACATGGAGCACCGCGTTGACCAGAGAGAGGTGCGTGAGCGCCTGTGGGAAGTTGCCCAGGTGTCGGCCGGTGCTCGGATCGAGCTCCTCGCCGTAGAGGCCGAGACCGCTGGCCTCGCCGAGGAGCCGCTCGCAGAGCTTGTGGGCGCGATCGGGCTCGCCGATCTCGACCAAGGCCGAGACCAGCCAGAAGGAGCACACGGTGAACGTCGCCTCGGGCTCCCCAAGACCGTCGTCGGTCGCCTGCGTGCGGTAGCGGCGGACGAAGCCGTCCTCACCGAGCTCCTCGGCGACACCGAGGACGGTCGCCCGCAGGCGCTCGTCCTCGGGCGGCAGGAAGCGGACCAGGGGAAGGAGGAGCAGGGACGCATCGAGCTCCTCGGAGCCGTAGGACTGGGTGAAGCGACCCCGCCCGTCGACGCCCCGCTCGCAGACGTCGGCATGGATCTCCAGGGCGAGGTCCCACCAGCGCTCGGCCCGCTCGGTCTCGCCGCGGAGCGCGGCCAGGCGGGCGCCGCGATCGGCCGCGACCCAGCACATGACCTTCGAGAAGGTGAAGTGGCGGGGCTCCCCGCGGACCTCCCAGATCCCGTGGTCGGGCTCGCGCCAACTCGCGAGCGTGGTCTCCACCGCATCGACGACGATGCGCCACGACCGCTCGCTGAGCGAGTCTCGGGAGCGCGTGTGCTGGTAGACGCAGTCGACGATCGCGCCGAGGATGTCGAGCTGGCGCTGGCCGTGGGCGGCGTTGCCGACGCGGACGGGGCGACTGCCGCCGTAACCGGAGAGGTGCTCCAGCACCGACTCTGGCAGCTCCCGCGTACCGTCGACGCCGTAGAGGACCTGCAGCGCTCGGGCGCCGGAGCCGTCGTCCTTCTCGCCCCCCCGCGCGGGCTCGAGCACGTCGCCGAGGAAGGCGAGGAAATCATCGGCCTCGGCATCGAAGCCGAGGGCGTGCAGGGACCAGAGCGTGAAGGCGGCGTCGCGGACCCAGGTGTAGCGGTAGTCCCAGTTTCGTTCGCCACCGGGGTGCTCGGGCAACGAGGTCGTCGGCGCGGCGAGGAGCGCGCCGGTGGAGACGTAGGTCAGACCCTTCAGCGTCAGGGCGCTTCGCTGGAGGTGCTCCCGCCAGGGATGGTCGGGGAAGCGGCCACCGTCGACCCACTCGCGCCAGAAACGGCTGGTGTGCCCGTGGAGCCGGTCGACCTCGGCGCGCTCGCGCGGGGCCGGGCGCTCGGCCCAGCTCAGCAGCACGTGGCATGACTCACCTTCGGAGAGCCGGTGGCGGGCGTGCACCGCGCGCCCTTCGATCCCCAGGCGCAGATCGCCCGTGAGGGTCAGGCGGACGAAATCGGGGTTGGTGGTGGCGACGGTGTCGTAGCTCGCGCCGTCGTACTCCCAACGGGCGTCGACGCGGCCGTAGTCGAAGGAGGGCTGACAGTCGAGGGCGACGTCGACCGTGCCGTGCAGGCAGGTGGCGATCCTGATCAGCGCGTGTTCGGCGTCGAAGTCCCCGGGGGTTCGACGGTGGAGCGCCGAGCGGTCGCTGGTGCGATGCCAGGGACCGACGGCGAGGAAGTCGCGGACCGCCAGCCAGCCGGTCCGGGTCTGCCAGGTCGTCGCCAGGATCATCGTCCCCGGCACGTAGCGGCGGTTCGCCGGCACTGCGGTGTCGGCCGGGGCCAGCCGGAACGACCCGGCCGCCCGGTCGAGGATCGTGCCGAAGACGCTCGGGTCGTGGGGCCGGGGCAGGCAGAGCCACTCGACGCTCCCACTGGGTCCTACCAGGCAGGTGTCCTCGCAGTCGGACAGGAATGCGTAGTCGGCGATCCGCGGGAAGATCGCCTCGAGCGCCCCGAGGTCCGGCGAGGAAGGCTCGACTTCGGGCGTGACGGGGGGCTCGTCGAGGGGGCGCAGCGCGACGAGCTTCGGACTCGGCTCCGAAAGATGCGCAACCCCAGGCCGGGCGGAACCGCTGCCTACCTCGCGTCTGGCCATGCACCAATCCTGTCTGGTCGGCAGGGCCCATCAGCCACGAAGGCGCTTCTGGCCATCTTCCGGCCCCGGGCGGATCCATGCCCGGACGGTCGAACACCGCGCGGCCACCCTAGCAACGGCGCGAGCTAGTCGCTGTCGGCCCTCTGCGGTCGAGCGGCGATAAATGACGACGCAAGGACCCGGCGAGGCCGGCGTCTTCGTGCGGCGTCAAGGTAGGCTTCCTACGAGGCGATGAGGCTCGCCTGCAACCGCGGACCCGACCGCTGATGGCCTCTACGAAACGCACGAGAAAGGTGCTGCCGTGGAGACCGTGATCCTCGCCCTCGCACTTGCCCCGATCGTCTCGGTGGTCGCCGCGGCCGGGCATTCTCGACGGCGAGGCGCCGCCGTGGTGCTGCTCACGATCGCCCTGGCCGCCTCGGTCTGCTGTTGCTTCGCCTCCGCCGCCGGCAGGACCGGCGCGAGCGTCATCGCCGCCCTCGCCTGCCTCGGCGCCTGCGTCACCCTGATCGGCGACCTTGCCGGCGCTGGACGCAGGCCGCGGTCCGCCCGACCGGCCGATGCGACTGTGTCGCCGGTCGAGGCGACCCGGGAGGTACGCCTGCGGGCCCGCGACGAGTTCGGAGCCGAGGACTGGAACCGGGTGAAGGCTGCGATGCCGCCGGCGGGGACAGATGCGGGCGATCGCGGGGGATGGCTGGTCGACCTCTACCGCTTTCCCCGCGAATCCCGTCCCGCACTGATCGTCCTGGTCCGGCGCGACGGCGCAGGCGGCGCGCTCGACGTCCGCACCTACGACGTCGAGTTGGAGCGCCGCTGCGAGCGGCGGCGTCGGCGCGCTTGGCCACAACCACCACCGGGTAGGGACAGGGCGTAGACTTCTTCACGAGCGATGAGGCTCGCTCACACCGCGGCCCAGCCGCTGATGGCCTCTACCCCCCCAGGATCATCCGACCCCGAGGAGTAGAGATGCCCATCAGTTCAGCCGATACCGAACAGCCGCAGTCGTCCGCCGGCCCCGGCGTCGCAGAGCCCGACGTGGACCGCGTCGACACCTTCGCGAGCATCCTTTTCGGCGCCCGCGGGACGCCGAAGGATCTCGACCAGGTCGAGGCGCCCGACTGCCTGCACGACCTCAACCTCGACCAGGTGATCGAGCGGGTCACCGGCTCCCGGAAGGGCTACCGGCTCGTCCCGTTCTTCTGGGCGCTGCTCGACGACGAAGAGACGATCGACTTCCGACACGAGGTGTTGCGCGACCTCGAAGAGGGCGACGTGCGCCGGCGGGTCGACGGCTTCGCCGCCGGCATGGGCCGCATGCGCGCCAACCTCAAACGCGCCGCTGACGCCCGCTACCAGAAGCAGCACGACACCTGGTTCCTGCAGGCGGTGGGCTGCTACTGCGAGGCGGTGAAGCGGCTGGCGGCCGAGCTGGAGGGGGCGGAACCGGCTTCGGCCGGACTGCGCTCACTCGCCGGCTTCCTGCGGGAGTTCACCGAGAGGCCGGAGTTCGCGACGCTCGAAACCGAGCAGGAGCGGGTCGCCGCGGCCCTGACCGCCCTCGACTACACGATCGAGATCAGGGGCGACCGGGTCCGGGTCGACTCCTACCAGGACGAGGCCGACTACGGCGAGGAGATCCACGCCTCCTTCGAGCGCTTCCGCCAGGGGAAGGTGGACAACTACCGCTTCCGCTACGACCGCGACCCGAACATGAACCACATCGAGGCGCAGATCCTCGACCTGGTGGCGAAGCTGAATCCAGAGCCCTTCGCCGACCTCGCGGCCTTCCGCGAGCGCCACGCGGACTTCCTCGACGCCACCCTGGAGCGCTTCGACCGCGAGGTCCAGTTCTACCTCGCCTACCTCGACTACGCCGAGCCGCTGCGCGCCGCCGGGCTGAACTTCTGCGAGCCCGAGGTCGGCGAGGATCTGAAGGCGGTGCGGGCGGTCGACGCCTTCGACCTCGCCCTCGCCGCCAAGCTGGTCGGTGAGGGCGACCCGGTCATCACCAACGACTGGGAGCTCTCGGGCGAGGAGCGGATCTTCGTCGTCTCGGGACCCAACCAGGGCGGCAAGACGACCTTCGCCCGCAGCTTCGGCCAGCTGCATTACCTGGCGCGACTCGGGTTGAGCGTTCCCGGCCGCGAGTCGCGACTTCTCCTCAGCGACCGGATCTTCACCCACTTCGAGCGCCAGGAGGAGCACACGAACCTGAGCGGCAAGCTCGAGGACGACCTGGTCCGGGTGCGCGCCATCCTTGACGCGGCGACGCCGCGCAGCGTCGTGGTGATGAACGAGAGCTTCTCCTCGACCGCCCTGGAGGACGCGCGGCTGCTCGGCCGGCGGGTGCTGGAGCGGCTTTCCGAGCTCGAGGCGCTCTGCGTCTACGTCACCTTCGTCGACGAGCTGGCCTCGCTGAACCAGAGGACGGTCAGCCTGACCAGCACCGTCGATCCCGACGATCCTGCCACCCGCACCTTCAAGGTCGTGCGAAGGCCGGCCGACGGGCGCGCCTATGCGATCGCGATCGCCGAGAAATACCGGCTCACCTACGAGCAGCTGACCGAGAGGATCGGACGATGAAGGCCCACCTGATGCACCGCGACCGCGACTTCAGCGCCCCCGCGGAGTTCTCCGAGGCCCGGCAGGCCCTGATCGAAGACCTCGGCCTCGAGGGAGTCTTCGGGGCGATGGCCGGAGAAAACCCCTTCCTGCTCGAGGTGGCGCGGCGCGGGGTGATGGCGAGTCTCACCGAGGTCGGAGAGATCGAGTACCGCCAAGCGGCACTCCGCGACTGTCTCGCCCACCCCGAGACGATCCGCCGCCTGTTCGAGATCGCGATCTCGGCGACGCAGCGCCCGAAACACGTCTGGGGCTCGCTCGGCCGCTCGCCCAGCCTGGTGCTCTCGCACGCGGTCAAGGTGCTCGACGCCCTGTTGGAGGACCTGCGCGACCTGCGCAAGCTCGCCGACGACTCGGCCGGCGAATTCGAGTCGGAGGCGTTCACCGTCTTCTTCGCGATGGTCATCGCAGAAATCGACGACGCCTACCTCGAGGAGATCGCCGGGCACCTGAAGCGTCTCCAGTTCCGCGCCGGGGTCCTGATCAGCGCAAAGCTCGGCGACGGCCTCAAAGGCAAGGACTACATCCTGCGACGCCCCAACGAGGATCCGCGCGGCCTGGCTCGGATCTCGGCGATCTTCGACCGCTCCGGCTACACCTTCCGCCTCGCCCCCCGTGACGAGGCGGGCGCCAGATCACTCGGCGACCTTCATGACCAGGGCATCAACCTGGTCGCCGAGGCCGCCGAGCAGTCGGCCAACCATGTCGTCAACTTCTTCGCCGCGCTGCTGGCCGAGGTCGGCTTCTACATCGGTGCGCTGAACCTCCACGAAAAGCTCACCGGCCGCGGGCAACCGATCTGCATCCCGACCGCGAGTGGCCCTGGAGAGCCGGTGCTGAGCGCCGACGGCCTCTATGACGTCGGGCTCGCCCTGCGCACCGAGGCGGAGCTGGTCGGCAACCCGATCGACGCCACCGGGCACCCGCTGGTCGTCATCACCGGCGCCAACCAGGGCGGCAAGTCGACCTTCCTGCGCAGCCTCGGCCTCGCCCAGACGATGATGCAGTGCGGCCTCTTCGTCGGCGCCGACTCCTTCGCCGCCGACGTACGCGACGGCCTCTTCACCCACTTCAAGCGTGAGGAGGACGCCGAGATGCGCAGCGGCAAGCTCGACGAGGAACTGGCGCGGATGAGCGAGATCGCCGGCGAGCTGCGGCCGGGTGGAATGGTCCTCTTCAACGAGTCCTTTGCCGCCACCGACGAGCAGGAGGGATCGGAGATCGCCCGCCAGGTCACCTGCGCCCTCCTTGCCGCTGGGATCAAGGTCGTCCACGTCACCCACATGTACGAGCTGGCGCGCGGGTTCGAGGAGAACGACTCGCTGGACCCGCTCTTCCTGCGCGCCGAGCGGACCGAGGACGGCACCCGGACCTTCCGCCTGACCCCGGGCGAGCCGCTCTCCACCAGCTTCGGCGAGGACGTCTACCGAAAGGTGTTCGCCGGCTCCGCGACCTGATCGCGGCTCCTCGCCAGAGACGTCACCCGGTGGTAATCCCAGAGCCCGACAGGGCTCCTTCCAGATGTGACGAGGTCGTCGCCGCCCTTGATTCGGGCGGCGGCGGCCTGTCCGCACCCCCCCATCGCGCGCGGCGTGCGTCAACTCCCGGCCTCGAGTTCCTCCTCGATCCGCAGCAGGCGGTTGTACTTGGCGACCCGCTCCGAACGCGCCGGCGCCCCGCACTTGATCTGCCCGACTCCGGTGCCGACCGCGAGATCGGCGATGAAGGTGTCCTCGGTCTCGCCGGAGCGGTGCGAGATCACCGCCCGGTAGCCGGCCTTGCGCGCCAGCGCGATCGTCTCCAGCGTCTCGGTCAGAGTGCCGATCTGGTTGGGCTTGATCAGGATCGAGTTGGCGACGTGGCGCTCGACTCCGCGCATCAGGATCGCCGGGTCGGTGACGAAGATGTCGTCGCCGACCAACTGCAGGCGGCCGCCGAGCCGCCCGGTCAACTCCTCCCAGCCATCCCAGTCCTCCTCCCCCATGCCGTCCTCGAGGGAGACGATCGGGTACTCCGCGGCAAGTTCCTCCCACAGCGAGACCATGTCCCCCGGACCGAGCGTCACGCCTTCCCCGGCCAGCTCGTAGTGCCCGCCCCGCCACAGCTCGCTGGCCGCCGGGTCGAGCGCCAGCGCGACCTGCCCGCCCGCCTCGAAGCCCGCCGCAGGGATCGCCTCCATCAGCAGGTCGAGCGCCTCACGGTTGGATCGCAAGGCCGGCGCGAACCCACCCTCGTCGCCTACCGCGATACCGAGGCCCTGCGAGTGCAGCACCTCCCGCAGCCGGCGGTAGACCTCGACCCCGATCGCCATCGCCTGCGCGAAGCGCGTGGCTCCCTGCGGCACGATCATGAACTCCTGGAAGTCGAGCGGGTTGTCAGCGTGGACGCCGCCGTTCAGCACGTTCATCATCGGCACCGGCATCGACGGCTCTGCCTCCGCCAGCTCCGCCAGCCGGCGCCAGAGCGGCTCCCGGCGCGCCTCCGCCGCCGCCCTGGCCGTCGCCAACGAGGCGCCGAGGATCGCGTTGGCGCCGAGCCGTGACTTGTCCTCGGTCCCGTCCAGGGTCAGCAGGGTGTAGTCCACGTCGCGTTGGTCCGAGGCGGGCCGGCCGCGCAGCACCTCGGCGATCTCGCCGTCGACGTTGGCGAGCGCCCGCCGTACGCCGCGGCCGCCGAAGGGCGCCCCGCCGTCGCGCAGCTCGAGCGCCTCGCCCTGGCCGGTGGAGGCGCCGCTCGGCACCGCCGCGCGTCCCCGGGCGCCGCCGTCCAGCCCGACCTCGACCTCGACGGTCGGGTTGCCGCGGCTGTCGTAGACCTGCCTGCCCCGCACCTCGCGGATCAGATCGTTCTCGGGGTTCAAGGCACACCTCCACGTTCACCGGATTACAGGACGTAGAGGCCATCAGCGGCCGGCGGGCCGCGGTCAGAGCGAGCCTCATCGCTCGGCACGGCAAGCTAGCAGCCCGACGTTTGCGAGAGCGGCCGGGGCGGGTACCCCGATGGCGAGCGATGAGGCTCGCTTGAGTGCAACCGCGGCGTCCGCACAGCCGCTGATGGCCTCTGGTCCGGTGTCTTTCGAAAGCCGCTCTGGAGGTCGCCTTGCAGCAAGACAGCAACTGCAGCCGCTCTCGTCGCGATCCAGATGTTCGGGGCCGGGCGCCCCTTCCCTCCCGGTGCGTCGGCTGCCTCCTCACCGCGATCGTGCCCGCGGGCCGCGACGGTCACCTTGCCACCGCCCCGTCCCGCGCCCCGACCAGGAAAGGAACCCCGTGAACTGCTACGTCTGCGACGACAAGGGGGTCGCGACCCCCGCCGTCGCGATCTGCCACAACTGCTCGGTCGCGCTCTGTCGCGCTCATCTCGACGCCGACCTCACCTCGCCGAAGACGGCCGGTCTGGTCGTTGGGCACGACTGCACCCACCACCCACGACGTCACGCTGCCGAACGCCGGGCCGCGTGACGGTCGGGATCCTTCCAGCCGGGGATCACGTCCGACCGCACGGCCTCCGGCCGGCTCGACCGCCGACGGACCGGCGAGGTATCCGCGCCCTGTTTGCGATGTGGTCGCGGCCGGGTAGGATGGGCGCGAGCGATGAGGCTCGCTTGAGTACAACCGCGGCGTCTGCATAGCCGCTGATGGCCTCTGGTCCGGTTTTTCACCAACCGTTCTGGAGGTCACCGTGCCACGAGACAGCACCCGCAGCCGCCGCGAGGATCGCACCCAGCGGGCGGCGCCGCTCTCGCCGGTCAGCGTAAGGGCGCGGGCGGTGATCCCATACGGCGACGGGATCGTCGTCGCCCGGGAGCGACGCCACGGCAAGGCCCACGTGACCATCCCCGGCGGCAGGGTCGGTCAGGGCGAGAGCGCGGAGGGGGCCGCCCTGCGCGAGGTCCACGAGGAGACGGGCCTCGAGATCGAGCTCGGGCCGCTGCTCTACGTCGCCGAGGTGATGGCCTCGGTCAGGCGCCAGGACCTGAACCTGATCTTCCTCGCGCGGATCATCGGCGAGTCCGAGGGAACGCCCGACGTGGCCGGTCCGGAGGACGAGGGCGTCGAGATCCTGCCGCCGATCCTCGACCGGATCCGCCGCGACCAGGCGAGGGGCTGGGACGAGATGGGAGTCTGGCTCGGCAACGTCCGGCAGGGGGACCTGGGGCGATGAGCCCGTCCACGGCGATGGCGCGACCGAGGAAGCGCGGCGGCACGGCCCGCTCGCGGCGGTGGACCGAGAAGCGTGTGCGCGAGGAGCTCCGCGACTTCCTGGCGGGGCGGGAGGAGTGGCCGCGCTACCGCGAGTTCCAGCTCGCAGGCCGCAAGGGCCTGCGCGACGCGGTGACCCGGCTCGGCGGTGCGCGTCATTGGGCCCGCGAGCTGGGGCTCACCTACGTCGAGCGCCATCCCGGCTACGCCCCGATCTGGACCGACGAACGGATCCGCGAGGACCTCGCCGGCTTCGTCAAGGGACACGAGTTCTGGCCCACGCGGATCGAGTTCGAGGCGGCCGGGCTGAAGACGCTCCGCGACGCCGTCGGCCGTACCGGTGGGCCGCCGCGCTGGGCGGCGGAGTTCGGGCTGCCCCAGGACTCGACCGGCCTGGTGAAGCTCGCCCCCCGCCTCGACGAGCGCCGCGGATCGCGTCGGGTCTGGACCGATGATCGGATCGAGGCCGAGCTCCGCGGGCTGATCGGGAGCGGCGACCGATGGCCTGAGGTCTCCGAGTTCAGAGGAGCCGGAAGGACCGCGCTGCTGGCCGCGATCTATGCCCACGGCGGCCCCGACCACTGGAGCATCCGGCTCGGGGTGATGCGCCCCGAGGGGCGAAACCGGAACCGTCCCATCCTCTGGGGCGAGCAGCGGATCGCCCGCGAACTGCGCGAGGTCTGCGCCGAGTACGGCGGTTGGCCCCGCTTCGCCGAGTTCGAGGCGATGGGCAAGGGCGACCTCTACCGGGCCGCCAGCCGCAACGGCGGCGTCGAGCGCTGGAAGCGCGAGCTGGGGATCCGCTGATGACGCGTCGCTACGAGGTCGCGGGCGAGGAGCCCTTCGAGATCGAGCACCTGCTGCTCGACGTCAACGGGACCCTGACCGACCGTGGCTATCTGTTGGCGGGGGTGCGCGAGCGGATCGGCGCGCTCCGCGCCGAGCTCGACGTCCGGCTGCTCTCGGCCGACACCTTCGGCACGCTGGAGGAGCTCGGGCGGGAGCTCGGTGTGGAGACGACCAGGATCCAGACCGGGATGGAGAAGGGAGACCTGGCACGAGGGCTCGGGGGCGAGAGTTGCGCGGCGATCGGCAACGGTCGCAACGATGCCGAGATGCTCGCCGAGGTCAGGTTGGGGATCGTCGTCCTCGGCCCCGAGGGGCTGAGCCCACAGGCGCTGTCGGCGGCGCGGGTCATGTGTCCCTCGATCGCGGTCGCGCTCGACCTGCTGGCCGACCCGAAGGCGCTCGAGGCGACGTTGCGGCGATGATCCGGAGACCTTGACCCGAGAGGGCGGGCGTCATCGCGCGGAATGCCCCCACAGGAAAGGGGGGCCTCCATTCCCGCAAATGACGGGGTGACGGGGCCGCCGAGCGTTTGGCGGCCCCGCCCTGTCGGAAGGTCGGGCCGGTGAGCGCCGCTTCGGGCACGCGCCGCGCCCTGCGCTTCGTGTTGCTGATCGGGGCGGTCAGCCTCTGCGCCGACGCCACGTACGAGGGCGCCCGTTCGATCGCCGGCCCCTACCTCGCCTTCCTCGGCGCCGGCGCGCTCGCGGTCAGCCTGATCGGCGGCCTCGGCGAACTGCTCGGCTACGGCCTGCGTCTCGTATCCGGTCGCCTCGCCGACCGACCGCGCAACCTCTGGCCGGTCACCCTCTGCGGCTACGGCGTGCAGATGGCGGCGGTGCCGGCCCTGGCGCTGGCCGGCAGCTGGCCGGTCGCGGCCCTCCTGATGATCGTCGAGCGGATCGGCAAGGCGACGCGCAACCCGCCTCGCGACGTGATGCTCTCTCACGCCGGCGCGCGGATCGGCGGCTTCGGCTGGGCCTTCGGGATAAACGAGGCGCTCGACCAGGCCGGGGCGGTGGTGGGACCGCTGGTGCTGGCGGGGGTCCTCGCCCTGCACCAAGGCGGCTACCGGCTCGCCTTCGCCGTGCTCGCGCTTCCGGCGGCGCTGACGCTCTGCCTGCTGACGGTCGCCCGGGTGACCTACCCGCGTCCGGAGGAGATGGAGGCGGAGCCGACCGACACCGACGAGGGGCGCTTCGCGCCGGCCTTCTGGCTCTACCTGGGGGCCGCGGCACTGATCGCCGCGGGATTCGCCGACTTCCCGCTGATCGCCTTCCGCCTCCACCAGGACGGCACGATCTCGCCCTCGCTCGTGCCGATCTTCTACGCGGTGGCGATGGGCACGGGCGGGCTCGGCTCGCTTCTCTTCGGTCGTCTCTACGACCGACACGGCTTCGGCGTGCTGGTGCCACTCACCCTCGTGTCCGCCGCCTTCGCCCCGCTCGCCTTCCTCGGCGGCCCCTGGCCGGCACTCCTCGGCGTCTCGCTCTGGGGCCTCGGGATGGGCGTGCACGAATCGCTGATCCCGGCCGCCGTGATCCCGATGGTGCCGGCGCATCGGCGCGGCTCGGCCTACGGCCTCTTCACCGGCGTCTACGGTGTCGCCTGGTTCGTCGGCAGCGCCGTGATCGGCCTCCTCTACGGCGTCTCGATCGGCTCCCTGGTTGCGTTCTCGGTCGCCGCGGAGCTGGCGGCGGTGCCGCTGCTGGTACTCATCTCGCGGAAGCGAGGAAACAGTCGTTAGATCATGGCTTAAACGCTGGTTGCCGGTGCGGGGCAACCAGCGGTCATGATCTTCGAGCAGAATGCCGACGGTGAGCGACGACAAGATCCGGTGGCTGCTGCTCGTCTACCGCGTGCCGAGCGAGCCGACTCGACTGCGTGCCGCCGTCTGGCGACGGTTGAAGGCTCTCGGGGCGATCTACCTACAGAACTCCGCGGCGGCGATGCCCGCATCCGAGACGGCAGAGCGTGCACTTCGGACCCTCCGAAATGAGATCGGACAGATGGGCGGTACGGCACACCTGATGCGTTGCGACCCGCTGGTCGCGGGCGCCGACATCGTCGCCGCCTACAACGCAGCCCGCGACGACGAGTACGAGGAGATCGAGGACCGCTGTCACGACTTCCTTACCGAGATCGAGACCGAGACCGCCGCCGCACATCTCACCTACGCGGAGCTTGAGGAGAACGACGAGGACCTTCGGAAGTTGCACGGATGGCTCGAGAAAGTCGTCGCCCGTGACGTGCTCGGGGCGAGCCGTCAGAACGAGGCGCGGGAGGCCCTGGTCCGATGCGAGGAGGCGCTCTCGGGATTCGCGGCCAGGGTGTACACCGCCGAGGAGGAAAATAACGGTGGTTAGCTTTATGGAATGACTGCTGTTATTCTACTCCGCCATGAGAGGCAGCACCCATGTTCTGCCCCCCGCCGCCGAGAAGGGCGCGCAAGGTCGTGCCGTCCTATTGGCACGCGGCATCCGGCTCGAGCTGGCGACGCTCGCCTGGAACGTCGTCGGCGTCGGCGTGGTCTTCGCGGCGGCGTTCGCCGCCGGCTCCGTTGCGCTGGCAGGCTTCGGCCTGGACACCGCGATCGAGATCCTCGCGTCGACGGTGGTGATCTGGCACCTCAGGGACACCGGCGATGAGCGGCGCGAGCGGCGCGCGCTGCTGGTGATCGGCTGGGCCTTCGTCGGCCTGGCTATCTACGTGACCGCGCAGGCGCTCTACACCCTGATCGTCGGCGATCATCCCCACCACTCCCCGCTGGGGATCGGCTGGACGGCCGCCACCTTCGTCGCGATGCTGGCACTCGCCCGTGCCAAGGGCGCAACCGGGAAGGCGCTGGGGAACGTGACCCTCGAAACCGAGAGCAGGGTCACCATGGTCGATGCCTATCTCGCCGGTGCCGTCCTCGTCGGACTCGTCCTCAACGCGGCCCACGGTTGGTGGTGGGCGGACCCCCTTGCCGGCCTCGTGGTCGTCTACTACGCGGTCCGTGAGGCGGGCGCCGCCTTCGCCGAGGTGCGCGGATGAGCGGCGCCGGCCTCGGCCTCGTCGTCGCCGTCTTCCTGGCCTGTACCGTCGAGGCGGTCGAGGCTGTGACGATCGTGCTGGCGATGGGGGTGACCCGCGGCTGGGGCTCGGCCTTGGCGGGTGTCGGAGCCGGGCTGATCGTTCTCGCGATCCTCCTCGCCGTGCTCGGGCCGGCCCTCACCGCGGTGCCGATCGGGACGCTTCGCGTCGTCGTCGGCGGCCTCCTGCTCATCTTCGGCCTGCAGTGGCTTCGCAAGGCGATCCTGCGGGCGAGTGGCCGCAAGGCTCTCCACGACGAGGCGGCGATCTTCGTCGAGGAGCGCAAGAGGGCGACCGAACGGCAGCCCGCTCGGGCCGAGGGGATCGACGGATACGGCTTCACGGTCGCATTCAAAGGGGTCCTGCTCGAGGGTCTCGAGGTCGCCTTCATCGTCCTCACCTTCGGCGCCAATCAGGGAAGGATCGGCCTTGCCGCCGCCGCCGCGAGCCTCGCTGTACTTGTCGTCCTGGCCCTTGCGATCGCCGTGCGGGCGCCGCTCAGCCGTGTGCCGGAGAACACGATGAAGTTCGCGGTCGGCGTTCTGCTGACCTCGTTCGGCGCCTTCTGGGGCGCGG
>ERZ778021.2052-NODE-2052-length-19858-cov-5.673585_pt1 | contig 19858 bp, 23 predicted proteins | sample MGYA00375751_ERZ778021 | MGnify/ENA primary metagenome ERZ778021 (study PRJEB29350, sample SAMN05389814) | bioreactor metagenome | isolation source: Thiocyanate stock bioreactor | place: South Africa: University of Cape Town | collected 2013-08-29 ... | reverse complement strand
GTTTGTTCTTTGAAAATTGAATATTCATTCATCAAGCACATTCTGATTGCCGTGAGCAACATTAGCAATTGCGCCACGATGTCACTCGGAACAGGAAACAGAGCTACATTAAATTTGCCTGCTAATCCATGTACCCTGACGAGCGAAAAACAATTGGCTATAGATACCAGGCGGTTCCTGGTATGGCCATGACCGGCAATTAGGATAATGATACTCCTGTCCAGCCACAGTCCGAGCGTTGAAGCGGCTTTTCAGCCGTGAGCCGTCGCAGGCAATGGGGGCAGCCCGCGGAGATCCCGGGGGAGGTGAAATTCCTGTGGAGCTGATAGCCATCAGCCGTTTGATGATTCCCGAAGGAACTTCCATTCCTTCATGTCAGGGGGCGCGAGGACAAATACTGACTTTCTATTTTCTACGGCTAAATAATTTTTAACTTGTGATGTCGTACGGCGGGAGGCATATTACCACCCGCCGTATTGATATATTTTATATTTTTACACGATGAAATCAATGCTGAAACAAAGAGGTGAGTTGAATGTCAGTAAAAAAGGTTATAAAAGATAATACCGAAATTGTGCCAATGTTTAAAACAGTTGAACAAATGAGTAAACTTAGCGGTATTGGTGCAAATAAACTCAGAGAATTAGTAGACAATGGCGAAATTGAATATATTCAAAATGGAAATCGCCGGTTATTAACGGAACGGGCAATCTGGGATTGGTATACCCGTAACTGCGTTCAACCAGTCTCAAAAATATAGGAGGTGTTGGTATGGCTGTTACTTCAAGAAAAGTGCAGAACAAGAAAAATCATGATGGAACAAAAACAGGCAAAGCAGGTAATGTATACGACGTAAACCTTAAATTTAAAGATGCCGATGGAAACTATCAGACATATGGAAAGCGCGGTTTTCTTACAAAGGCAGATGCGAATGAGCATGAAGCTGAAATGAGAAAAAAGCTGTCATACACCGGATACGAGCCGCCGAGTGCCGTAGAAGCCAAACAAACAGTAAAACAATATTTAGACACATACGGTCGATTTTTTTACTTGTATGATAATGCCCGCAATACCACTTCTTATATTCGAGCGTATCTTCAATTGTATCCAGCCATTTTTCTGTTGAGTTATCTACGGTGGATTGATCAATTCCGGCGAGAAACACTTCACGGGGGATGTACTTAAACGGGCAGGTATGAGATAGTACCACATCAACCATATTATTGACGGCGGCCAGATTTTTTATGGTTGCCGCTTTAATTTCTTCTGACGGTTGTTCATCCGGCCACCAGCCATAGCCGTTTTGAAGACGGTAAAATTTGTCTACGCTGTAAGCACCGCCGATGACAATACATTTTTGACCGCCTATATTGAAAATCTCACCATCCTTGGCAAAGAGTAGATTCGGGTATTTATCCTCCACAAATACAGTTCCGCCATTCCATTGCTGTTCGTGGTAAGTGTTGATATTCTGCGGTCGGTTTTCATGATTTCCATGCAGACAAAACAATGTGATAGGAAGATTAGAAAGCCTTTCTTTTAGCTTGTCTGCCCGTTCATCATCAAAATAATTAATCCCGGCATCGCCGAGAATAATCATAATATCTTCGCGTTTTGTCCCGAATTTATCACAAAAGGAGGAAATACGGCGAAAGTCACCGTGTGTATCGCCGGTAATGTAAATCATTCTTTTGTCTCCTTGTTATAACAACTTCTGTCGTGTCAAAATACATTGTGTAACACGGTCAGTGATGATTCCACGGTCACGCTGCGCATAATATTCCAGCATAGGCTGTAACTCTTCAAAGATTTCGTCTTTCGTCAAAGCTGGTATAATCAGTTGCTTTCCGTAAAGGCTGCGTGCCGTGTTCATTTGACGGGTAAAAGTCGTATAAAACGGTCGCGCGTGAAGTGCGGACATTAGTCCCTTCGGTGCAATATCCATTGGTGACATCTGCATGTTGGACAAGAGACCCGCACCATTATCAAAAATTGGGCAATAGTCATATTTCCCTTTTTGCTCTAAAACAGCAATATTATTTAAATGCCTATCATCGTTGAGAAACAGGGCATCCACTTCAAAAAGCAACGTTAAATACTGTGGAAATTTATGAAGTCCTGTAAGCTCCGCTGCCTGATCGGCAAGATAGGCAATTCTTTTCTTATCGCTTGTCATTCCTTCAAGCTTTTGCTTTAGCGTACCGTTTAACTGCTTCCCGAACAAATGGCTGATGGTTACAATTGATTGACCCTGCTTTAAAAAGTTTTTACTTGAGCAGCCGGTCCGGTCACGACCGTGAACATTCAGTTTTTCCATGTGATACCGAGCAAATTGAAACGGCGTTTCCTTTTCAATATTGCTTCGCTCCAAAAGCGCAGAGATAACCGCTTCACTCAGCGCTTCATAACCGAACTGATCCAGCTTGTACCACTTATCAACTGCGTTGTCATACCATTTCTCCTGATTTCCCTTTGAGGAAGTTTCTGCAACCTTTTCATTGGTAACCAAATGTACTGTCATCCCAACACCTCCATTTCAAGCCACTGCTGATCTTCAGCCATGCGGCCTTGTGTCTTTTTAATAATTTCAACCGGATCATATTCTTCTACGCCGATTGCTTCGAGATATTCACGCAAGCCTGCACGACTTCGAGGAATGCAGCGCTCCTCGAGAAAGGCTTCAAGGTCTGACCAAGTGGGCAAAGCATTTTTACCAAATGCGGTCTTAATCAGATGATCTGTATAATTTTCGGCTTTTAAAGTTTTATCTGTAAAATCCACATTGATTAATGTGCATAATTTCTGCTCATCATAATAACGAATTGCCCGGACATCATGCCCAAGTGCCAGCTTTTGCTCAGCAAATTCAGTCATTGTCGTTAAGCGTGAAAGTATAATGTTTTCTCCGTCAAATGTGAGTTCGACTTCCCGTTGCTTTTCATCAATGCCAATTTCTTTTATCCAAGCGGAGGGAATAGAAATTTTATATGTCTTTGAGCCGTTTCCTGCCGTTCCTCCGGCAGCACCGACAATAATTTTTGCGATTCTTTTTTCCATGTAAATCACCTCATTGATTATTATATACTATTCGTAACGAATAATCAATAATAATTGATTTTAGGAATCTATTTCTTAATCCTCCAATCTTCTTTTCTTCTCAGCGATTTCAATAGGTGATAATTCATCAATCCATATCTCATCTTTCGGCATATCCGGATTTGATACAGGCGAGAAATTCAGCCAATCCATGGATGCCACACTCCGGGGTATTCTATCAGCTAACCCTTTAAAACGTGATTTCAGACGAATCGTATTATAGATATACTCTTGCAATATCTGGCAATTTTCTTTCTCCATGTGGAGTTGTGAAACATCAAAAATGGTTTTACCCACCTCATTCCAGATGCCAAGTTTCCGATAAAAATCCTCCATGGATGAGATATCGGTGAAGTTTCCAATGTTATATTTTATAATCATAATGCTTTTCCTTTCTTATAATTAGGATGTATAAGCAAGTATAAGAATATATAAGAATGTATAAGAACGGGAGCTTTCATTATTTTATTTGATTAACCTATGTACTGCAACTGTGCGGATTTAAAGTTCACACAGTTGCATTTTTCTACCGTTCCCACTGGCGGGATTGCTGTTTCATTTGGCGCTGTTGTTCCTGCGTTTGAGCGATCATAAGCTTTTCGGCAATGCCGGTGGAGCGCTCCATGATGGTTTTTGAATTTTTCAGATCACGGCGCAAACCGGAGATGATTATGGTGGATTTATCACGTTTTATAAGCAACTCCGGCAAGTCTTTTTCGTTGGTGTAGCGGCTGATTTGGGTGTAAATCCGGTCGCGTTCATGACATAAACCCTTGATTTCAGACTGTGTTTTGTCCATAAAGCTCTGCAATTGCTCCACCGTATCAATTTTATTTCTGCAAAGCAAAATTGCCTGTTGCGAATAGCTTTCCATCTTTTTAACATCCGCACGCAAGGCGGCGTTATAGTATGGATGACGGTTGTTGTCGTGGATCATTTCCAACACATAATAGTGGTACTCATACAATCCACGCAGACTAAAAACCGAAAAATCATACCACTCAATTGGCTGTGGATTTTTTAATTCACGGTTTGGATGAAAGTTTTCGTTAATGCGCTTTTCAATACTTTCCTCGGTGTATTCCTCGCCCAGCGTTTTAAATTTGGTTGGGTGAGCTGTGCCCGGAATCTGAATGGTTGCATACTTCCGGTTATCGTCATACCGGATCAGATAGCCCATCCGGCGCAGCTCATTATAGAAAAAGCGGGGTATATAGGAGCGCTTAATGGTCTCGTCAATGTCCCGTCGCATGATGTTATACCGGGTTTCAAATCCCTGTTTCTCGGCAAAGTAAATGCTTCTTGGCGTGCTGGTCGGGTTTGGATTTTCTACCACAGACAGTTCATGCTCACGGCATATTTGGTCAGACATCTCCCTGAATTTCCGGTGGGAAGCTTTGTTGTCATTCAACCGTTTCCCGTCCGCGAAAGATACGGAATTAATGACAAAATGGTTGTGGATACCCGTCAACATCCCGTTTAACAATTCCTCGTTTTTGGACAGCAGTTCCATCGTCTTGCCGTATTCAACTTGCGGTCAAAGCATTTGGTGTTCGGGTTGATGTTTCCGTAATATAGCTCACGGATAAAGCTTTCCATAAAATCTCCTCCTTTTGTTATGGCAACAGGATAACAAAAAGAGGAAAACACCTCAACGATACCGTAACGGCAGTTGGTACATTTGTTGGTTGTTCGTGGGAGAATGTTACGGTATAATAATGGAAAATACGATTTACAATTCAATTAGTTAGCGACCAAAATGCTAATTGCATATTATTTATATAACACGCATATCTGATTGATTTAGTTGAAATATATTACGGACAAATTAAAGTGTTTTTTGACATGACTTTTATGGAAAAAAATATATAATTATATTGGATAGATTAGGTGGTAAAAACATGGACTGGATAAAAAGCATCTCAAATGCAATAAACTTTATAGATGATAATTTAACAAATAATATTACTGTTAAAGATGTATCGGATCATGTTTTTGCATCCAATTCTCATTTTCAACGCATTTTTAATGTAGTTACTGGATTGACGATTGGTGAGTATATTCGTAACAGGAGATTAAGTTTAGCTGGTCAAGAATTGTTTCTCACTGAATGCAAAGTCACAGACATAGCCTTTCGTTATCAATACGATACTTCCGAAAGTTTTTCTAAGGCATTTTCACGTTTTCATGGTTTTTCACCGACAGAGGTTAAAAAGCATGGTGATAAACTAAAATACTTTGACCCACTTACTATCAATATATTTATAAAAGGTGGATTTAATATGTCACGCAAAATTATGGAAAACGAACAAGGAATAAGATTGATCAGAGAAATTTTTGAATATAAACCTACTGGTAATCTTCGTTTTATAGGACTTGATTTAAGAAAAAATCCAGGAATATCAATTGAGGATACAATTAAAAAAATTGCACCACTACTTGACCCACTTAAATCTCAATACGCATGGTTAATAACCGACTATTGTTATCTTGAACATCATAATGGTGGTGAGGTAAATGCAAACGAAACTGGTATTGGGGGCTGGTTCTTTAAGAGCGGAACTCCTGTTCCAGAAGGTTGTATATTTTATGATGTTCCTACAGTAAATATAGGATATGGAGTATATTGTGGGGATGAAAGCTTTGGCGGAGATACTTTCGATGCGTATGTTTTTACTCGTGATCAAATTTTAAGTGACGGAATAATAATTCCATACCCTGAAGCATATTGGACTGCTGTGCAGTTTATTGATGGAGAGCCCCATAAAGGGAAATATCACTTTGGCTACATGTTTGGTGTTACAGAAAAAGGAGTTTGAAATGGAAAGTTATCTTGATAGCAAAACCACAATTGAAGAAACAGTAAAGTTATTGCCAAAACAAGTGCAAGAAGATATTAAATATTTTTTTGAAAAAACAAAAACTAACCCTAAATGGTATGCAACATATAATTTTAAATATACTTATAATGGGCTTGGTGTATATAGGCTTAATTTTTCAAAGCCTGATATATGGAGGATAAACTTTACACTTGCAAAACCAGATAAATTAAACGATGTTTTAATGACAATTCACGATGAGTTAAGAACTTTTTTCATCTGTAACTTGCGAAAATGCAAACACTGTAATCCCAAACATGGTAATGGTGGAAGATTTATTATATTGGATAACGAATATTTTGTATGTGCTGAGCCAGAAATCGAAATAGAAAATCCATCAATAAGTGATGTTGATATGCTTTGTAAATTCTTTGAGATTAGAAAAAATATTATTAAAGAAATTAAAGCAACAAAATGATTATAATACTTTTAATATCTTTGGCTAAATTATCGACGGCAGCACTTTTGGTAGTGCTGCCGCCTTTTTATCATTTAGTTCGGTTAATGATATTATCTTGCATCGTCTCGTGACCTCTGTATATCGCGGCGGCGTTCGTCCAGCATCCGGATAATGGATTCTTCCATTTGTTCGATTGTATAGCCTTTCGGGAAGTAGGACGCGAATTTTTCAGCTTGAAAGGTCAGCTTGTCTTTTTGATTGGCTTTCTGTTCTGACATGATTTTTAATAATGCTTGATCGTTCAGTTTACCGTTTTGCTGGAGTGCTTTCAGCCGGACAGCCTGTGACAGTGAGGGCGTGCATTGCTGCATCTCACAGAGATCGCATAAAGTTTCCTGCATCCTTTTCGGCAATGCTCATATCATCGCACTCTATCCCTTAAACGCAGGTATCTCTCCGGGGACTGTTATTCAATTGTGGGAAAGAGTTTTTAACCCTTTCACTTAATAACGACACGAGAAAGGCAAATTGTTCCTGAGAAAAAATATTTTTGCGCGCAAAAAAGCGCCGCACATTTCTGTACGACGCTTAGATGTGATTCAGTATATTATTTATTAGGAACAATAGAATTTGGAAAGATTGTTTTATGCTTCTCACCGGGCACATTTCAATATAGCCGCGCCAACCCATGGGTGCAAGTTGCATTTTCGGCGCTATTTCTTTTGCGTATTCATACCCGTAAACTTCAGGATTGAACCGATTAATACCTGCCATGCATTTGCCTACCGCTGTCTGATAATATTCGTCATCATAGGGCTCACTCCGAAACACCATTAAGCTACATGGTTCAAGGTAATTGGTTTAATAAAGCAACTTGGTTTTGTTTATTGGCTACATAAAATTTATCGCTTCTCTTTCATAGGCTTCAGCTTGTTTTAAAAGAGCTGCGATTGCTTTTCTGTTTTCTTCAATGGTTATGTCTATCGACTTTTTAAGATCAAACGCTTTTTGCCAGTTGTCATATACGGTTTTGTAAAGATCGGCAAGATGAACGAACTTATATTTCTCGAAAAATTTCCACGCATACCATTTTAGCGCAGCATAAGTGCCAAGATAATATTCCATATTCCAGCAAGTGGCGTATTTTGTGTCGTCCATTACAAAGAAGTTGATGAGATGTGGATAAACATCAAGACCTTTTTTGTTGTTTTCATCGCACCATTCCTCACCTAAAAGATGTGATTTTGCAAGTTTTAATGTGTCAGTTATAATATCTTCCTGCTTTTTATTGGTTTTGCTTGTGATGGTGACGACATTAAGCATCGGCATTTCACGGTTGCCAAGTTTTGAATAATCCATATCATCAGTGCTGCCTGTTATTGAAAGGGTGGCAAACTTCTGTTTATCTTCGTCGTAGCCGGTAATAAGTCCCCATTCTAAAACGCCGATATCCCACGCAATAACAGGGACGCCATTTTCAATGCTTGTTTTAATTTTGGGTAGTGTGTCAAGGCGAGCCTCCTTTAACACGTTTTCAGGCTGCCAGCAACAGCTTACAAAAGTGGATTCAAGCCCGCCGCTTGAAAGCCAGATGGGTTGTTGGCCAAAATCCCAAATACTCAGTGCGCTCGGGCAAAGCTCGGTATTCAGCCACATGCGAAAAGCAAAACCGCTTGTTGCAATAATATCCTCTGCAATATCGGTATAAGGGCTGTTTTTAACCACACAGGACAGTGATTTTGCAAATGAAAACAGATAGCCGGTCGGGTCATTAATACCATTCCATGATACATTTAACTTTTTCATTTTGTTATCTCCTCAAAATATATGATTTAACCTTTTATTTATATCAATCCCGCTTTATTGGGATATAAATATCCTCTGAAAAAGTTCGGCTTTCTTCGATATAACATTCAAAGTCATAACCGGTTGCATGATTGTATGCACTGCTTGGAAGCCAAACGTTGTAAATATATTCCCAGGTCTTATGAATAGTGTTTACAAAGTCGCTTTGGGTAGTAACAGGTGTAGCAAATACCGCATACAATCCGCTTTTTATTGTCAACTTCTGCGTGTTGGACAGATTGCCATTTGTGTCTTGCGTTTTAATACCGATATAATAATCCAGCTTTTGCTTATTGATGTTCCAAACACAAACGCCGTAATCTTTAACGATTTTTCCGTTGGATAAATTGAGCGACATTTTTTTGGAGTTATATTTATTCCAGAACTTCGGCGTATAATCTTCATCACTTTTATAAACAGTCAACTGAAATGCTTCAAGCGTTATGATTTTGGGTGTGACGCAAAAGGGAAGGACATCAAAGGTAAAACGCTCATATAGCTTTAAGCTGTTTTCAGCCGACTTATATTCAGACGGTAAAATATGATGCTCCGATTTAAAGGCTCTAAGAAAATTTTCTTTTGAATTAAAACCATATGAAAAAGCAACCTCTGAAATATATTCGTTTCCTTTAATGATTTCTTTTGAAATTTCTGAAAGTCTGCGTTTTCTGATGTAATCGGCAGGGGTAAAACCTGTAGCATCTTTGAACACACGCAAAAAGTGATAGAGTGAGTATCCACCAATATTTGCACAATCAGCAATATTAATATCATTTTTCAAATTCTCTTCTATGTATTCAATTGCTGTTGCGATGTGTTCGTTATAGTTCATTTCTGCCACCTATTATAGTTGATTTTTAGTGTTCACCATTGATAAAAATTGCTAAGTTTATATCTTTTCATGTCAGCAATTATCCGGTCAAAAGCTCGACCAAAATTGATGGGTTGAATTAAAACAGCTTGCAGGGAATGACCAGAAATTCACCCGTTTCCAATGTGTTTTGAAATCCGAGTTTTTTATAAAACCCGGTGTTCTTTTTATCACATCCAACCAACCATTCTGAATCGGGAAAATGACTCTTGCACCTATTCACAAGTTCTTTGCCAATACCTTGCCCTTGATAGTCAGGGGAAACTAATAAATCGTGAATAATAGAGCGAAAAATGGTATCGCTTAGCACTCTGACAGCGCCCACCAATTGATCACCGTCCCATGCGGAAACAACCATTGTAGAATTAAGCCACGACTGCATGAAACCGGCTTTTAACTCCTCCGACATTTCTCCATCATCAGACCAACCCACGGCTATAAATAATTTGTGTAACTGTTCAAGAGGTAAATCTTTAAGTTCATCGTTGTATGTAATGTTCATATTCATTCCCTCACATCGGTATCATACAAGCCCTCGGGACGTTTTCTTGATTCGTTTAAAACCCTTGGATACTGGTTTGTTCTTGCAATTGTTACGCCGTTGAGAATGCCGATATGGGCATACATATGCCGAAACTGACTGCAAATAAGTCCCAATTTCGACAATTTGCCGTTTGGGCAATCGATTAACTGCTCTTCAGTCAAGCCGTCCAGAAAATCAAGAATTTTTTGCCGCACTTGTTCGTAATACGCAAACAATGTTTCGCGACTTAATATAACATCAGAAGGTGTATCCGGCCAATCCAAGTTCCGGATTTGAAAAGGTGGCTCTGTATAATTCATGGGGTTGATAAAATATTTATCCGCTGAGTGCAAAGTGTGATAGATATACCGCCATGCAGGTGCGCCGCAAATCTCGGTGTTCCAATCGACTGTTTGCATTGCAATCCACATGTTTTGAAACATCAATTCAGTAGCTCTTCTGATGGTTACAATATTTTCTCTTGTTTTATTTGTTTGGTTATCCTTGCGGTTAAAGTAGTCGTCCGCAAGTATAGCGTAACATGCGGCATCGTAAACACCTTGATTGTTGTAGCCGGACTGGCGCAAGGTGCCTTCGTAACTCATACCGCACTTACGCATAACTGCTCCACTGTTCGGATTACTGGTGTCATACCTTGCGGCTATACGATTTGCACCGACATTCTCAAACAAGAATCTGATGACGGAAGAAAGTGCTTCGCTGGCAAAACCTTGATGCCACCACGCTTTACCTATGCGGTAAGCGACTTCAAAGCAATTGCATGTTTTATCAATGTAAACCACGTTAATGCCGCCGATAGGCTCGCCCAGTGACTTGAGTTCAATTGCCCATTGATAGCAAGAGTCATCTTCATATTTGGATATATCCGACAAAGATATCTTGCGCGTCAAATCAATTGAACCGTGAGGTTGCCACGTCAAAAATCGCGTAACTTCAGGGTCGTTCACCCAGTTGCGAAACATCGGTTCTGCATCCTGTGGTGCAAACCGCCTAAGTATTAGTCGTTCAGTTTCAAGTGTTAACGTGCCTTTATGTGTCATTATGTCTTTCGCTCCATTCCTTTAAGATTCAAAATTTTTCTTCTCTTGATTTGTTGGTTATTTCTCTTACAAATTCACCTTTAGCTTCGGTATAGCCATCCCTGTTATGCTCGTAATCTTGGAACAGCTTGCGTTTTAACTGGGCATATTCGGCTGCGGTTTCGGGATGGGCAATCAGATAATCCCTGAAATACAACTCGTCATAGTCACCGGGGTAGCGAACATGAATGTGATAAACCTTTTCGGCAAAACCGGTGGATGTATAACCTTTTAGAATCATCAAATGTGGCGATGGGGTTGGTATTGTAAGTCCCGCTTCGTTCAAGCAAATGTATTCTGCTTCGGGCAGAGAGGCAATCAGTTTGTCTATGTCAGTGGCTTCATTAATTTCAAGCAAAATATCTACAGTAGGTTTTGCCGTAAGTCCGGGCACGGATGTACTACCGATATGGCTGATTCGCACGATGTTTTCCGAGCCGACCAATCGCATCAGATTGGCCTTTTCTTCTGAAAAACACTCTACCCACGCAGGGTTATATTCGCTTAATATGATAGGATATATTCTGGCTTGACGTTCCCTATCGGTTTCAGCGGCATTTTTTATACATGTTACAACCGTATCAAGTGCTGAATCCCAGTTATCATCTGAGATGTCCAAAATATGCGATTCAACTGGTAGATTTGATAACACTGGGAAATCTTTTTGTTTTCGCTGCTCCCAGAATAGTATCTGTTCTTCTGTTGGTAGAGATTGGCCTCGACTTTTTCTCGCTTCTATCAAGCGTTCTCTAACACTTTGTGATGAAAGATAAAAAACAATTGGATTCAATGATTGGATCGCTGTGAGCAAAACTTCTATATGGGCAACCAGCTCATCTTCGGAAGCGTTATAATTACGCATTAAATCATTTGTCATGTGACTTACGAGTGAAGCGTCGAAGACCACGTAATCTTGTGTTGTTTCGGCACTTTCAACATAACGTGTCCAAAGGCTCAAAAACACCTCGGTAAATTTTTGAAGAGGTAATTTATTTGTAGGATTATAACAAAATTCCCGCTTGTGTAATTCATCATGAAGCTCTGGCGAGTATACGTTTATCCGTTCCAATTGATAACGCAACAGAACGTAGTCCCCTTGATAAATGACATTTCGCGCAAGGTCATCTGCAAATTGAGGATAGTTGTTCAAAAGCTCTTTATATTCAGAGATTTCCAGATAAGCAACCCAACACAAGTCGAGTGGACTATCCGGGTCACCTTCGAGATGGCAACTTGCAGCATAACCCATATTGCGTAATGTATCACATGTTTTTCGCACCATCGTTGTCTTTCCAACACCCGAGACGCCCTCAATAAAAATAAGGTTTTTCATAACGACCCCTCTTTCTCAAACGGTGGATCGGTTGGTTGCCAAAAGTAATCGTCTGTATCCACCCATTTATAGCCATAGTTTTGATCCAGTGCTTGTCCTAATGTGGATGTACCGGCGTCGGAGGCACCGACAATATGGATTATGTTATAATTCATGAAGCCCTCCGAAATATTATCTAATATCACACTAATTCTACATAATCTTCCTTGCTTTAATAACAAATGAAAGTGGGAATTTTTTTGCTTTGCACGCTGCATAATAGCTGGAACTGAATTCACATTCCCGGGCTAATGTTTCGCTGTCGGTTTCTTCAATGAGTTGTTCGATCATAAAATTTGCACGAGCCAGAGCGTTTATGTAATCCGAAAGTCGTCGGTTATATAATGTCAGCGGATGACCGCTTTCTTTACTATGGTCAGCATTGCTTCTGTTTGCAGATTTTTCTATATTTTTCTTAAACATAAATGGCTCATTTTCATAATAACTGCCCGAAAAAACAAGTTGTTCATCCGCCGTATCTATACAATGCATAAAGGGATGATCCCATGAAAAAATGAAGATGCCATCTTTTTTCAAATAGGATGAAATCAGATTAAAAGTTGTTTGTATATCAACCGTCCAACCGATGGCATAAATAGAATAAACAATGTTAAAATAGTCCTGCGGAAGTCCGGGGTTTTGCTCCATGGGCGAATTATAAAGCTTAGGTGTATATCCGTTTGCAGAAAGAAATCCAGTGGCATTTTCCAATTGCTTTGTGGATAAATCAAGCCCCCACAATTCGCTTGCACCGTGATCACCGCACCATTTCAGCGAATGACCGCTGCCACAGCCGATATCAAGCACTTTCTTATCTTGTAATTGAGGAAAAAGGTGTAATTCATCTTCTGTTGGACAAAGGCAACCATATGTAGGTAGCGCTGTGACCCCGAAAAATGAATCGGCAATAGCGTCCCAGCTTGCTTTATTTTGAGCTATTATATCATTCATGGCTTTACTCCTCTATTTACACATTGAGATGTAATAATCAATTAATTCATATATCCAGTCGTTTAACTGATTAAATTTGTATCCTATAGATTTAGCCAAGTCTGTATTTATGCTAAATTCCGGGTCGCCGTTATATGGTGCATTATCACCGTCAGTAGAAACAATTGCTTTTGCTCCGTATTTCTTTTCTACAAAATCAATTATTTCTTTGAGAGAAATTGTACCATTAGAACAGCCGTTTATAGCTCCTGTAAAATCAGTCGAAGAAAGATATGCGATAAATTTTCCTGCTTCACTTGAATCTATATAGCTCATTTGATAATCAATATTATTGATATTCATCGGAATTCCTTTGACAGTATGCTCCAAGTAGAAAAACAATCGTTTAGTATAGTCATCCTTTCCTAAAACAACTGGATAGCGAACTGCTATTGATTTTTGCTTCGCATACTCCTGAAACAATGCATTTTCAGCATGTCTCTTAATTTCATCATATGGAAAATCTGTTCGGTTACACCAGATGAGCTTTTCTGAAATGGGGTTGTAATCATCTTCAACGGTGTTTATATGCTTGGGATGATATACGGCCGTTGATGACATATGTATGTATTTATCACAATTAACAACATCAAGTGCGTATTTTATATCATTGGAACAGTAGGCTATTTTATCAATAACCACATCAAAATGTTTATCCGATAGAGCATTTCTCATACTATCCTGATTGGTGCGTTCAATCGTGATGTAAGATACCTTGTCACCAAACACATTATTTGTATTTCCTCTTGTTGCAAGCGTTATGTCATGACCTTGCGTTAATAATTCTGTCACCATATGAATACCGAAAAACCTTGTACCACCAATTACTAATATCTTCATAGCTTTACGCCCGTCTTTATCATTTCAATTATTTCTTCCTCTGTCTTATAATTATCATAATCACCAACATGCTGACCGTCATAGTGATAGACAATCCCATTTTCTTTGTTTTTGAGCAAGCATTTTGTCAACTCGCCAGTACCATATTCTTTTGCAAAGCGGGCAAACGCTCGGATGCGTAGCTTATCAAGCATACCCCCTTGGCAGGGAAAGTCTGCACATTCCCAACATCCAACGATCCCCTTATCAAGGCAGCAATTATAGTTTTTACACCAGCCGTGAATGTCGCAACCACCTGCCTGACAGCCGGGACAGGTTTTGTTTTCTAAACAGAAACAACACGCAAGCCCACAATAAGCGATATTATTCATCATTCTGTTCCTTTCTTCTTATCCATTGCACAGATTCTTTCAGCCCTGCAATGGTCTTTGTTTCAAGCACTACGCGGCAATTATGCGTTTTTGCAATTTCAAGATACTTTGGCAAATCCAGTTCACCCTCACCAAGAGGGAGATGATCGCCGCGCGTTTTTTCGTAATCGTGTAAATGCATATGACACAAACGATTGATATTGTGCTCAATGACTGGTTGTTGTTTGAAACTATCCCCTGCATTGTGCCCGATATCAAAAGTCAAACCAAATACCGGGCTTTCGAGCAAGCGTGAAATACTTTTCTCAACAAAATCGAGCTGAAAAGAACGCGTATTCTCAATACAAATTTTAATGTCTGCATTACCGACAGCTACCGTGCATTTATCGCGAAAATAAGCGAGCTTATGCAAATATTCTGTCTTGTATTCCTCAAATAAAAACACCTTTTTATCAGGCAGAGTAAACCATACGCCGGGGTTCATATGCATATTTAGCACTGGCACACCAAGTTGCTTTGCGGTTTCAATCGTCTGCAATACCGTTTCAGTATAGGCGGTAGCTACCTTGTCATTAAAGTCACAGGGATTTAGGTTCTCGTCAAGGTGGATGGTATAATAAATGCCATATTCATTTGCAATTTGGCGCAGTGCAGTAGCGTCCAGCCTGTCCGCTTGATACTCAGGCAGATTCATGTTGAGTTCTATAAATGCAAGCCCCAACGATTTACAGAGAGCGGCACATTCTTCGATGGATTTTATTTCAATAAGGGTCGGCATTCCAAATTGCATACGGTATCTCCTTTATAACACTTTTCTCATAATAACTATATTTCCTTGTTGCACAGCCCTCTTGAATCCTGATTTTTCATATAACCGGATTGGACCATTATGATCAAATGGATCCCATCTGTCACGCAATCGTGGATATGCTTCAACAACATCATAAGCATCTGCTTTTGCGTCCTCGCAAACTCTTTTTAACAGAGCTGTGGCGATGCCAACACCCCGGAATTCTGGTGCAATTGTAAAGCATGTAACCGACTTTATAAGATTATTACTAAAATTTCTGATGAACTCACTGTCATCTGTATTGAAATCAAAACGACTATATGCTGTTTTTCGGTTAGAGTTGCACCAACCAACAACAATTCCATTTAAATAAGCTAAATATCCACAGAGTATATTTTTATTTATAAGGTTCGTCGATAATTCTCTAAGTGCATCATCAATTGTGCCACCACTTGTGTTTACATTTTCACGAATCTTTTGTTCTAAAACGTTATCCATGTGAAAATGTGTGCAATAACATCCTGCCCACTCTTGATGATCAGAAAATGCGCTATGATCAAAGAAGTCAAGATAATCGGGCGCAAGGTCAGGGGTTAGGGCTTTGATTATAATATTCATTTTATTTCCCAACCTTTCATTCTCACGAAAACCATATTATTTACACCTTGTAAAACTCTGCTCTGGTAGTGGTAAGCCGTTTTGTAATAGCGCTGTGGGTTTTGTAACCAAGTTTGTCTGCAATCTGTTGTCTGGTCATGCCTTCCATAGAATAAAAAAACAATTGTTTATCTTCGTCAGAAAGTGAGTTCCAAAACTGATTTGATTTTTCGGGATCTAATGATTCATCTCTACGAAAGTATGCTCGCAGCTCCTCCATGGTAGGAATGTGATCCAGATCGAGTAATGTATCTTTCATATAGAAAACTCCTTTCCATGACAATACTTTTGTCAAATTATATCAAAATATTTACACATTAACAAGTAATATGTATTTTTAGATTCAAATGGCTCATTCAAACAATGAAAACTATCTAACAATCATTATAATTGCTAAATAACGATTTACTAAATTGTAATTTAGCAAATTTTTTATCAATGAGACATAAATCCGTTTTCATGGGTTTTAAGTAATTCAGTTAAAATCCAATTTATTAAGTAACGAAAATTACTAATTTTTTGAATATTTTTTATTATATATTGATTTTATCATTAGAATCGATTAAAATTATATAAATTCCATGAAGCTGACAGAAAATCTGATAACTGAATTTAAGTACATATATATAGATGATATTAAGAAGACGGTCGTCGCATTTGCAAATACAAACGGCGGCAAAATTTTATTGGAATTGAAGATGACGGGAAAGTAATCGGCATTGATGATGTTGATGAAATAATGCTAAAAGGGATGAATGCCTTTTGCGATTCCATAAACCGTTTGAAACCGAGCAAGAACGCCATATGCCCATGTGGTAGTGGATTGAAATATAAAAGATGTTGTGGAGCGGTTAAACTTAACACAACAGAAATCTTCGACAGCGTTATAGAATCAATAATTCATTAATTAACTCATGTGATGCGTATGATAATGGGAACATTAGTGATAAAAAAGAATACGTGTTGAAATTTGAAAAACCGTTCCTAATACAAGTAAAAGCATATCCGCTTTAAAAGCATGAGAATCGACGATGTTAAAATGATTGACAAATTGGTGGGCCAAAACACCAATTGCTGATGATTTATAATATCGGTAGCTGGATCCCGGTAGCGTAAGTGTGAGAGACTAGAAAGATAAAATTTGTTCTCTCAATATCTCTATACAAAAGGAGTAGTATTTTATGGGTAACAAAAAAAGTTTTGGTTGTTTCATGTATGCATTATTTTCTATGATTATGCTTATATCAGTAACTATAGTGAGTGTGCTCGTTGCAAATGAAACTTTAAAATCGGGCTGGATTTATACCATTGTTATCCCAATTCTGTTATGGTTTTGTATCAGCGCAATCATCAGCAAAAAACAACAGGCAAAACTTCCAATGATACAGTCGAACGCTATTTTAGTCGAAAAAACACAAGATAATCATCGCTCAGGTTCAACATATTTTTTAACGTTTGACTTAGAAGATGGAGGAAGAAAGACATTCAAGGTAGAACTGAATCAGTTTGCAGAGGTTGAAAAAAATGAAAAAGGGCTGTTAAAGTATAAACAGATGAATAAAAAAAGAGAGCATTATTTGAGTTATCTATTTGTAGAGTTCGAAAAAGAACAATAACCTATGTTATAACTGCGACTCCGGCATTCCCCGATGAGCATCATATAATTCATTTACTATCTTGGGTTCAATGATTGGCGGCAGCACTTTTTAGGTGCTGCCGCTTTTTCATCATTTCGTTCAGATGTTAGGTTGCCTTACATCGTCACGGGACCCCTGCATATTGCGCTGGCGTTCCTCGAGCATCCGGATATGGATTCTTCCATCTGTTCAATGGTATAGGGCCATTGGCACGGTTGCCATCAAGATTGCTGGCAGTAACTATGTGCCGAATGATTCATGTGTTGTTTTTGAAATCAATTTGTTTGACCGGGAGTTTGCTAACGGTTGACAAAATTATTATAATCAATTACGGGGAAGGAGCAAACCCGATCATACTAAAATCCGAGTTCACACTGTCATTGTACAGCTTAAGAAAAGTAGGGATTGGTCTATTTCAGCTTACAGCCGGAAATTAATATGATGAAAACTTAAAATTATTGTTACGGTTTTTACAACCAATCCAATGGAAAGCCTTTTTGCCAGGACTGCGGCAATCCGTTTGGGTTGGATCAGATCGAAATAGAGTCCGGCAAGTGGAATCCCTGGACGATTTTTGATCATAATAAAACCGTGACAAATAATTCTGTCACGGTTTTATCCAACTTCTCAAAAAGTCAAGGCAGGTATTTTCCAAATGGACGACCGGTTATCAATGGTCAGATGCTTTGTGCTTGGTCATAGAGCAGCATATATTGATGCCGTTGGTGTTCATATAATCTGCGCCCCAATTGTACATGGCGATCAGAATCGGCTTGATGCTCTTTCCCAGATCAGACAGCTGGTATTCGACCTTGGGCGGCACGACAGGATACACGGTGCGGACAATCATATGGTTATCCTCCAGTTCTCGAAGCTGTTGGGTCAGCATTTTGGACGTTGCCTGTGGAATGAGCTTATGAAGCTCTCCAAAACGCAAAGTGGTATCGATCAAATGCCATAAAATAAGAGACTTGTATTTTCCGCCGATCATATCCAATGTGGTGTCAACAGGGCAATTAAATTTAACGATCTCTCGTTTCAAACTCAACACTCCTTCAGTATCATTTTAGGTACTATATTACAATAAAGTGCGTACTTGCAATTATTAAATTAACTGTTAGAATAATATCATGACAATGTAAAATTGTCAAGAACCGGATTCGACCAACTACGATGAGGCGATGGGCGATGAAAGAGGTTTAGGTCGGAAACATGATGAGTGATAATGACCCATGTCATTTAACAAGGGGCTCGGAAGCAGTATGTGCAGCATAGATAGCCCAGTAGAATTTACAGCGAGGGGATAGATCAATGATCAGTCAGAGATTTAATATAAAAGGTATGACCTGTGCGGCCTGCGCACAGCGAATTGAAAAAATAGTGCGGAGGCTCAATGGGGTCGTGCAGGGAAACGTTAACTTGGCAACCGAAACACTCTTTGTTGAATACGATCCGGAGAGCCTGTCGCTTGACAACATCAAAGAAGCGGTGGGAAAAATCGGTTTTGAAATAGCGGAAAAAACCACAACGGGCAATGTTACCATTCCGATTGGAGGGATGACCTGTGCTGCTTGTGCACAAAGGGTTGAAAAGGCAATTAAAAAGCTTGAGGGCGTTTCAAATGCATCGGTGAATTTTGCAACCGAAAAGGCTTCTGTATCTTATAATCCGCAAACGGTGCGATTATCGGTGATCCGCGAAGCAATTGAGAAGGCCGGTTATAAGGCGCTGGAGATTCATAAAGCGGACGCTGCAGACCAAAACAGACTGCAAAAGCAAAAGGAAATAAAAATCCTTTGGACAAAATTCATTGTTGCGGCAGTTTTTTCATTGCCGCTTCTGTACATCGCCATGGTTCCTATGATTAAAATAGTGAGACTGCCGTTTCCACCGGGGCTTGACCCGATGAATTATTCCCTGATTTATGCGCTGGCGGAGCTACTATTGGTGATTCCCGTAATCGGTGTGGGGTATAAGTTCTATACCGTGGGGTGTCTATCGCTTTTCAGGCGAAGCCCCAATATGGATTCATTGATTGCGATCGGGACGACCGCAGCAGTTTTGTACAGTATTTATAATACCGTTCAAATAGCAAATGGACACTTCAAAGCAGTGGAGTCCCTCTATTTTGAAACAGCAGGTATCATCATTACCCTCATTCTGTTGGGAAAATCATTAGAAGCGGTTTCAAAAGGCAGGACAAGTGAAGCCATCAAGAAACTGATGGGGCTTGCACCCAAAACAGCGCTGATTTTACAAGACGGAATAGAAAAAGAAATTCCCATTGAAGAAGTTGAAATAGGGGATATCATCATTGTAAAGCCCGGCGCTAAAATTCCGGTGGACGGCACAGTGATGCAAGGCAACACATCCATTGACGAATCCATGTTGACCGGGGAGAGTATGCCGGTAGACAAAAAAGCCGGGGATCCCGTTTATGCCGCTTCTTTGAACACGACCGGTACCGTTCAGTTTAAGGCCGAAAAA
>ERZ778021.2050-NODE-2050-length-19869-cov-3.832492_pt1 | contig 19869 bp, 17 predicted proteins | sample MGYA00375751_ERZ778021 | MGnify/ENA primary metagenome ERZ778021 (study PRJEB29350, sample SAMN05389814) | bioreactor metagenome | isolation source: Thiocyanate stock bioreactor | place: South Africa: University of Cape Town | collected 2013-08-29 ... | reverse complement strand
AATTGTCTTTAACATGTGATGGGTGCCTCCGATACAATATATAGGGGTGGGTGCTTGGTTTATCTATTATAATTCATATATATTGATTTTACAAGAGCTTTTAAACCAAAAAATTAACCCTTAATAACAAAAATAAAACTGTAATTTTGTAAGTATTACACAAAAAGACAAGTTGCAACAATTTTCGTCACAGCTTTTCGTGAAGCAGTGACAAGAGTTTTTCTTTTTCGTTATATTCCGGATTTTCATAAACAATCCCAAGCAGGCGACAGAGGATAAAACCTACTTCTTTTCCTTGAAAACCTTCATGCAGAATGTCGTTTCCGTCTATTGCAAGATCTGCTATTTGATAGGGTTCCCGGTTTAACAAGATATCGGAAAGCATTTGTTTTGCTTCGGAATATTCCTCCCCCGTCAAAATCTCTGCTGTGTCCAAAGCCAAAGTAATGGTATGGCTGTCATACAGACTCAACAGTTTTTTTATGGCTGTTTTGTGGGTTGGCACGTTTCGGAACAGCTGGAGATAAAAACTGCTTTTCCGAAAGAGCTGCTTATCAATTTTCAGCTGATTGCATACATGTTCCACATCACTGCCGCATATATAAAAAAGGGCTGCAAAACGAAGTTCTCTGACAGCCGCGACCCGATCCAGCATCACAAGAGAGGATGGCGGACCGATTCCGAGAAAAACCAATGCACCATATTCAAGAAGCGGCAGCAGCCGGGACGGCCTTACCCCCAGCAGTGCTTTTTCCAGCTCAGTAAAGATTCGTTCGACGCTGATTTTTTGCAAATTCGGGCTTAGTTGCAGAGCTGCCGTTCGGGTTTCCCGGTCAAGCTCAAAATCCAGCACGGCGGCAAATCGAAAGGCACGCATGATACGCAGTGCGTCTTCATGAAATCGCAGACAGGGATCCCCCACGGTTTGGATCCGTTTTTGTTCAATATCAATCTGTCCACGGAACAAATCGGTCACGCTTCTGCCGTCAAATGCCATTGCATTGATGGTGAAATCCCTGCGGGAAAGGTCTTCATATAAATTGCGTGTCGGCCGGACGGTTTCGGGATGACGGCCGTCTTTGTATTCACCGTCCACCCGCATCCGGGTAATTTCGATGGGCATATGGTTGAGAATGACCGTAACCGTGCCATGCCGGAGACCGGTTTCGATTACCTGTTCAAACAAAGAAATGACCTGGGTAGGGGAAGCGTCGGTGGTGATATCATAGTCATGGGGAGTTTTTTCCATGAAAAGGTCACGGACACAGCCACCCACAAGATAAGCCTTAAAGCCTGCATTCCTTAAAATATTCATACATTGTTTGACTTCTTCAGGTAGAATAACATTCATCCTCGGCACCACCTTTGTATAAAACAGTATAACATAATTTTCATGCTGATACAAATTAGTGTTTATTTTGACCTTTGTTTATAGTATAATACCATTATCGTAATTAAAAGAGAGTGATCGTATTGTCAAAAGCAAAAACAGAAAGTGATGTATTACTTGACAGTGTAAAAAAAGTACATATGATCGGAATCGGCGGTGCCGGGATGTTTCCCATCGCCCAAATCCTGCATGGTCAGGGCTATCTGCTGACCGGCTCCGATAACAATGAAAGCGATACCCTCCAGCGGGCGAGAAATCTCGGTATCCCCGTGACTCTGGGTCATTTCGCGGAAAATGTGGAGGGCGCAGAGCTAGTGATATATTCTGCCGCCATCATGAAAAGCAATCCCGAGCTGGTCAGCGCCGCCGAAAAAGGCATTCCTGTGATGGAACGCTCCTTGGCGCTGGGGGCTATCACCAGAAAGTATGACAATGTCATCGGCGTTTGCGGCACCCACGGGAAAACCACAGTTACCTCCATGATCACCCAGGTGCTGGTACAGGCAGATCTCGACCCGACTGCCGTGATCGGCGGAAGGCTGCCCCTCATTGACGGCTATGGCAGAGCGGGCAAATCCCAACGGATGGTCTGTGAGGCCTGTGAGTTTGTAGATACCTTCTTACAGCTGTCGCCGGACATTGCAGTGCTGTTAAACATCGACAATGATCATATGGATTATTTCAAGACCGTTGATAATTTGATTTTGTCCTTCACCAAATTCTCCGCAATGGCGAAGACAGTGATCGTGAACGGGGACGATGAAAAGGCCATGAAGGCGGTGGAGGGTCTTTCTCAAACCATCATCACCTTCGGGCACAGTGACAATAACAATTATTACACCGCCAATATTGTGGAAGAAACCAAAACCGCAGGTGAGTTTGATCTGATGAAACAAGGCGAGGTGGTCACCCACATTGTGCTCAGCGTTCCCGGCAAGCACAATATGTTAAACGCGGTTGCCGCCGCGGTTGCCAGCTTTGAGGCAGGGGCGAAAAGAGAACAAATCGAACGGTCTTTGTTTGAATTTACAGGGGCGGGCAGGCGGTTTGAAATCCTCGGGGTCAAAAACGGCATCACAATTGCAGACGATTACGCCCACCATCCTACAGAACTGGAAGTAACCCTGGATGCAGCACTGAAAATGGGGTATAACCGAGTGATTGCTGTGTTCCAGCCTTTCCCATTTTCCCGCACTTCCGCGCTGCTTGACGAATTTGCCAAGGCGCTGTCCTTGCCACACCAAACGGTGCTCAGTGAAATCATGGGTTCCAGAGAAGTGAACACCTACGGTATCACCACCACTGATCTGTGCAACAAAATCGAAGGTGCGGTGTGGTTTGATACCTTTGAAAAAATCGCCGATTATATCGTACAAAATGCCAAAGTGGGCGACCTGGTCATCACCCTAGGCTGTGGAGATATCTACAAAGCGGCAAAGCTGATGGTAAAAAAGCTTTCGTAACGCGTTCAATCAACAGTTGTGTCCCGACAAAAAGGAAACAATCAATCAGACCCGGCAGGAACAGTCCTGCCGGGTCTGATATCGTCACTTAATCGTATTGAACGCCGTATTGCTTGATTTGTTCTTCGTGTTCGGCAAAGGTTTTTGAATAGTGATTTTCATTGTCGTTCCCGAAAAAGAAATAGACGTAGTCGGAATTGGCAGGATTTTTTGCTGCTTCAATGGCTCTTGCGCCGGGGCTGCAGATGGGTCCGGCAGGCAGGCTGCACTTATAGGTATTGTATAGGGCGGCATATTTGCTTGTGCCCGATAGCAAAGAATTTCCTGTGATATAGGTGTTCACATATTTTCGGGTGGAGTCGGCTTCCAGCTTCATGCTTTTGTTCAATCGATTTTTAAAAACAGAGGAAACCATTTTAAAATTGCTGCTGCTGCGTGCCTCTTTTTCAATGACAGAAGCAATAATCAAGGTTTTGTCCGACGGCATACCGGATTTTGCTGCATAATTATTCAGCATTTTCCGAATGACATCCACCGGGTCATCGTCGGCATAAAACTCGTAGGTGTCGGGGTAGAGGTATCCTTCCAACTTAAAACAACGGTTAGCGCTTGAGGGAATGGTAAAAGATTTTACCTGATAGCTCTGAGCAGCATCAAAAAAAGACTTTTTGGAACAGACACCTTTATTGGCAAGCAAATTGGTAATCTGCATGAAGCTATAGCCTTCCGGAACGGTTATTGTGACTCTTTTGCGGGTTGTTTCGGTAACAGTCGGTTTTGGGGAAGAGGCATTGGCTGTTTTTGCAGTCTTTTCTGTGGTTTTCAATTGTGTCACGGTGGTTTGTTCTGTCGTCGTGGCGGCTGTTGTGATGGTTGTTTCCGAAAGGCTGGTTGTATCCTTTGGTTTTTGTTTACAGCCAAACAAGGATATCAGAACAATTGCCATTGTAAGTAAAATACAAAAGCGTACAAGACGGATGGGACGATTCAAGATAGTCACTCCTTTAAATGTCTGTCTGCCGAACACTAGCATTCGATGATTTTGACCTGGTATCTTCGTTCACGGGGACCGTCAAACTCCATGAAGAAAATACCCTGCCAGGGACCCAATGTGTGCCACCCTCCGTCGATGATTATCGTCAGCTGACAGCCGGTTACACTTGATTTGATATGGGCAAAGGAATTGCCCTCGCTGTGCTTATACTCCTTGTGGTCGGGAAAAGCGGATTTCATACCAAACAAAAGGTCTGAGGTAACAGCATGGTCGGTGTTTTCTGTGATGATGAGACCGGCCGTTGTATGGGGACAGAAAATAAGTACGATGCCGTTTTCAATGCTGCTTTCGGAGATAGCATCGGAGATTTGAGAAGTGATGTTATAAGCTCCTTCTTTTTCGGTATGAAGCCTGAATTCTTTAAAATACGACATCATGATTCACTCCTTTTGGTAATTTTACCATATTTATTCAAGATAGTCAATCTTGCCGAAAATATAAAGCTGCTCTCTTTTATTTGTCCTTACTCTGTTGTAAAATAAACACAAATTGAAAAGGGGGATGCCTTACGGCTGCACAAGCCGCGGAGGACATCGAAATATCCCAATCTGCTTTTGAACGGCGAAGAGTTGATTTAAAAGGACGAAACAGCCCGAGCAAAACATCAATTCTCAAGTGATTGGTGATATTTAATAAAAAATATTTAACATTATTGTGAATTATAACGAACAAGGCGTAAAATTTAATGGAAAGTTTGTGGTTTTGGTAGTTGACAATCGATGGTGCCAACTGATATTATAATAGTGTAAAGAAATTTACAATGAAACTACATATATTCCGCTATATGCGTTAGAAAGGAATGAATATATATGAAAAAAGAAATAGAATTACATGATGTTGATATCAATGATTTAATCAAAACAATCGATGCCTGTAAAGGCAATGTTTTCCTTGAAACACCGGAGGGCGACCGTTTGAACCTGAAATCAAAGCTTTGTCAGTTTGCCGGTATTGCGACCCTGATCAAGGGTGGTCAAATCGCAGAAGCAGTCATTCGCTGTGAACTTCCCGAGGATGAAAGCAAGCTGTTCCGCTTCAATCTCTACAAGGAAATCCCCGAAGCCGATGATAGCAGCAGTGCCTGCAATTAAATCATAATAAGCGATAAGTTAAGATGCACCCGGAATTCCGGGTGCATTTTTTATGTTTAAATAATCGTGAGATAATACAAACAGAGCGAGATATTACATGTCAATCAGAATGAAAAAGTGATATGATATTGAAAACAAAAGGAGGTTGTATTTTGGGTAGGTATTTTAGAAAAAACGAAAGCATCGGTTATATGCTGGGGGATAACATCAAGGAGACGCTCACTACAGTGGCAAACGCGTATATGGGGAGGAATCCCGCCATTCCCTTTCTTTTTCGTGTTTACCAAAGCGGCTTTTCACAAAACAGCGACGGGCGTTATCAAATGGATTTTAACGAAAAGCATCCCGATGCAAGTCTGCACAAATATGCCTGCGGGTTTTCCATGCTGTACAGTGAGGAGGAAAGAGGGACAACCTTCTCATTAAACTGTTTCGGACCGGTGACTGTTTTTTTCGGCGGTAAGCTTTTGTATCAGTCCGATATTTTTGCAGAAAATGATCCGTCAAAACAAAAAGAAATTTATGTGACGCTCCAAAAGGGGTATAACACCATTCTTATCGTGTGTCGAAAAGCACCTTCCGGATTTGGCTGTATTTTCGGTTCCAATCATTCCAAATGGAACCCTCTTGACTTTTTGGCTCCTTTTGCCGAACGGGAAGGGCAGACCGGTTGGATTTATTCCTCCCTGTTTGATGAGAAGCGGTTCACAGAGGGCAGTATCCCGTCAGGGACACAGTCAGAAAGTGAAACCGGACTGATTTGGTTTCCTGCACGGATGAAGGAAAGCTTGGAGAACCCTTGCAATGTGCTGTTCGGAAAGCAAACAGGGCGCTATGCTTATATCCGCACTGCGATCAACAATGATGCATATGAAAGCCTCACAGGCAATTTGGTCGGCACCTATCAGGGGGCGATGAGAATATGGATGGATGGTAAAATTGTATTTGCCGGTGAGACAGACGGTGAGATCCGCGGTGAAATTACGGTACCCCCGGGAGAGCATGATATTCTTCTGGAGAGCCGCTCAAAGGAAAAAGGTTGGGCGTATGACTTTGCTATTCTCTTTCACAAGCAAAAAGCGGAATTCACCGCTCCCTGCAACATTAAGGGAATGACGACGCCTTATTTATATCTGGGACCCTTCCTAAGCCCGTTGATGATTGGTTCAGACGCTTTGTCCCTGTATCAGCTTCAGCACAACGGGGAAGAAACCCTCTACTGGAGAGCATTTGGAGAACACGCATGGATCAGACCTTATTTGGAAAACACCACGTATGCCAAATGGAATTATCCCATCGGCGTCACTCTGTACGGTCTTCTGCAGACAGGACGTGTCCTTGACCGTCAGGATATCATTGATTATGCGGTTTCTCATATTTGTGAGTGTACAAGAATTTACGACTATGCGAAATGGGACGCAAAACAGTATGGATATCCCTCTGTCAATCAGCAATTGATTGAGCTGAATATGCTGGACGACTGCGGCTCCTTCGGTTCGGCTATGTTGGAGGCATATGGGATTTCAGGGGATCAGCATACCCTTCCTATTGCCGATACCATAGCGGATCATATGAAAAACAAGCAGGAGCGAAAGACGGACGGGGCGTTTTATCGCCTAAGAAAAGGCTCGTTCAATGAAAACACCATGTGGGTGGACGATTTATATATGAGCGTTCCGTTTTTGATTCGCTATTATGAGCTGACCGGAAACGAGGAGTATCTGGACGATGCGGCAAGGCAGTTTTTGCTATTCAAACAATATCTGTTCATACGCGAACATAACGTTATGTCCCATGTGTATGATTTTAAATGTAATACATCCACTTATATTCCCTGGGGCCGGGGCAATGGATGGGCGTTTTTCTCCCTCTCTGAAATTCTTCAAAAAATGCCACACAACCACAAGCTCAGGGAGGCTCTGACGGGGTTTTACAATGAGCTGGCGACAGGCTATCTTGCGCTACAAGGGGAAAACGGCTTGTGGCACCAGCTGCTGACCCATCCCGATTCCTATGAAGAAACTTCCTGTACCGCCATGTTTGCTTATGGTCTTGCCAGAGGATTGCGGTTGGGCTTTCTCAAAGAAGAACTGAAAAACAAGGCGGTAAAGGCGGTAAAGAAAGCGTGGAAAGGTTTGACGCAACAATCCATTGACCGATACGGCAATGTCCACGGAATCTGCCGGGGATCGCTGTATTCCTTTTCACCTGATTACTATAAAAACGAGCTGTTGTGGGTGACCAACGATGTCCATGGGATCGGGATCATTTTGTTGGCAGGCATCGAGGTCATTTTACTCATGGATACACTGAAAAAAGAATGAAGGAGAAATCTTTATGACACCGCATTTTTTTACACCTGTTTATCATGGCTTTATCAATCAATGGATCATAAGCGATACAAAAGAAACGCCTTATCTGGGAAAGATGGCATCGGACCAAGAACTATGGAGGGACACACCCGAAAAAGATATCATCGTCCCGCCCATTCGTGTTAATCTCGATGAACCATGCCCCTTGGGCGGAGCATGGAACTATTATGAGGCAGGACAGAATGTTTTTGTGGAAAAAAGCACATTTTATTTTCATCTAACGGTGCTTGATTTATATGCTGCCACAGATATCTATGTGCAGAAGGAAGAAAGTCTGCGGTTTCGCCTTTGGACAGCGTCCACGGCCGATATCTGGTGCAATCACGGGTATGTTGATAGAATGCAGTCCACGGATTATAAACGCCCTATGGCAAAGGAAATCACACTGCATCTCAAAAAGGGAAGCAACAGAATTTTTATACGGTTGCAGGACATCGGAATTCGTGATACCAGGTTTTTATTCGGGCTGCAGCTGATGGATGACAAACCTGGGCTGCAAATCAGCCTGCCCGGGAATTGTGAGAAAATCGCAAGCCTGGCAAGGGCGCAAACCTGGCTTTCTTCCATCACACAGAACGAGCAAGGCGGGCTGAAAGCGGACGGACCCAATGAATTTGATACAGCGGTTGAGATCAATAAAAACAGCTATCCTTGGCCGGAAAACGAGAGCGTGTTTGATTTTCCCCGGAATCCTCCTGCGGGCTTATTGATCACCGTGAGAAAAGAAGGAAAGGTACTTTTCCGCAGTCTTGAAATCAGCAGCAATGCTTCTGTTGGTGAGAAAAGCACTCAAACAGCAGCAGAAAGACGAAACGGGTTCAGAGAGAATTATGCGGTAGGGAAGCTGCTTGCAAATGAGCATACTGTGCCCTTGTTGCGCTGCTTACGCGACACGCCACAGGAAAGCGATAAAACAGCATTGCGGGAGATACTCGACAGAATTCATTCCCGGCCGGACTGCGCCGATTTCTTTTTGGCAGCTGTGATGCGAATGTATTACCTCAAAGGCTTAGCGGGAGACGAAAAAGAACAGTTCAGGCATGTGGTTTTGAACTTTAGATATTGGATGGATGAAGAAGGCACAGACGCCATGTGCTTCTGGAGCGAAAACCACACCCTGTTGTTCCGTGGCTGTCAGATGCTCGGGGGGCAGATTTTTAAAGACGAATGGTTTACCCGAAGCGGGAGAACAGGGAGGCTGCAGGCGGAATTGGCAGCGGCAGAAATCATAAAATGGTTCGATGCAATTGAAGCACATGGTTACGCAGAATTTTTAAGCAGCTGTTATATGCCTGTAACAATAGCGGCCCTGATCAATTTGGCTGATTTCAGCGAGGACAAAGAAATCGCAGCACGCGCAAAGAAACAAGTGGATATCATTCTGAAACAAGCGGCTCTGCACTGCTTTGACCGGGCGGTCAACAGCCCCCAGGGCAGGGTATATCGGACAGGGGCACTGTATCCCTCAGATGAGGGATTACAAGCCCTATTGTCTTATGCAACGCCCCATGCAGTGGTTTGTGATTTGCCTTGGGTTTTGTTTTTGGCAACCTCCCCCTATCTTCCTCCGGAGGGCTTGGAAACAATCATGGAAGCGGAAACATCACAATGCTACAATCAAGGGGAAGCAACGATTGAGGTCTATAAAACCAGACAATATCTGCTAAGCTCGGTGCAAATTCCATCCCGGCCGAACAACGGATTTGTCAATGGAAACAACGGATACCAGCAGCATTTGTGGACAGCGGATCTGAGCAGAGACTGCCATGTTTTCGTGAACCACCCGGGCTGTTCTTTTGACAAAAGCGAGTCTCGCCCCGGGTATTGGTATGGCAACGGAATTTTACCCCGGCTTTATCAGCAGAAAAACACAGTGCTGGAAATTTTTAATATCCCCGAGGGCTATCCCATTCATTTCACTCATGCCTATTGGCCCGCCGGTGTTTTTGAGGAGCAAATGATACAGGGAAATTGGGCATTCGGCAAGAAGAAGGAGGGTTATATCGCACTATGGTGCGACAAGCCTCTCGTTCGGCACGAGGATATGCTGCTAAACAGTGAGCTGCGGGCATACGGAAGCAAAACCGCATGGGTTTGTTTCTGTGGAAGCACGGATGAGTTTGCCTGCCTCAAAGAGTTTATGATGGACTGTAAGGGCAAAAAGCCGATGTATGAGGAACAAGAGAATCGGCTTTCTTTGGAGAACGGGCTCAGCATCTCATGGGAAACATGAGTTCACACTTGAAAAACTGTCTTATTTGGGTTATGATGAAACAAATAAGGGAGTAGAAACGCCATGAATCAAGTAGTGATTGACAAAACCATATACAGCACAGCACCAACGGATGGGAACAGGCTATCAAAGGAAGCACGATCCTATGCGTTGCTGGAACAACTGAATATTCCGTTTTTGAGGCTGGATCACAGGGAAACCGCAACCATTGATGCGTGTCTTGAGGTAGAAGAAATTCTCGGGATCGAAATCTGCAAAAACCTATTTTTGAGTAACACCGCCAGAACGGATTTTTACCTTCTGATGATGCCCGGTTCAAAAAGATTCCAGACCAAGCTATTGTCACGGCAAATCGGGACATCCCGGCTGTCCTTTGGGGAAGCGATGTATATGGAACGGTTCTTGGATATCACGCCCGGTTCGGTCAGCGTCCTTGGTTTGATGAATGACAAGGGGAAAAATGTGAGGCTTTTGGTGGATCGGGATCTTTTGAAAGAAGAATTTTTCGGCTGTCATCCTTGTATCAATACCTCCAGTCTGAAAATAAAAACCATGGATTTATTTGATAAATTTCTGCCACACACCGGACATACTCCTACTTTTGTTGATCTATAAATGATGGAAAAGAAAAAACAGTTAACGAATCGTTAACTGTTTTTTTATCAGCATTTCAGGCTATAAAGCTTCATTCGGGTTTGGATGGTATTGACGATAACCGATGTGTTGTTCAGCTCCGCTGCCATAATTTTCAGCGTTTCGTTTTTGATGAATAATTTATCCTTGCGAAGCAACCTAAAGGCATCCAATGCATTATAGAAATGGTTGGTGAAGACCGCGAGAATGTCTTTTTTAAAATAACAAAGGCTGCCTTCCGCATAGCATTTGGTGATAATCAGGCATTCCAGATATCCGGTACACCGGTAATGCATGTAATTCAGCCGGGTGAAGTGATAAAAATATTCGGCAAACAACCCGCTGGTACAGATATCGTCATACTCGGCCAAGTCATTATGTAGCTTGGAAATGTTGCCGATGGATGCGGTTAAATCCGAGAAGATTTCAAATAACGATATTGATATTTTGTCATAGTTTATGTTGATTTGATCCATTTCTGCCCTCCTTTATTACAGTATATGCATGAACAAAGGAGGGTGAAACGGCTTGGTTATTTGATGTCTCTTCTGTTAAAGGAATCCATGGCAGCATACACCATGATAAATAGAATGACGGCTAGATAAATCACGTTGAATGTAAGAGAGATATGAGCGGAGTTCATGACACTGGCGTTAGCTCCCATAGAGTTTTATAATTCATCGTTGGGGAACAGTCTGGATTCCAGATTCAAATGATTGAAGGGGATAAAGATCTTCCACTCGCCTTTGAAAAAGGATAACAGCTGACTGATTGTGCTGCCCACAAAAAAAGTCGGAATGGAAATTGCCACCGCTGCTGCTGTGTTTCGTGTTAAAGTGGAAAGCATGAGTGCAAAAGCGGCGACCACTAAAATTCCCACAAAAGAAGCAAGCATGTATAAAAACTTGTAAAGATAGAAATTCAGCTCCGCAGGGGTGTTATTCACCACAAAAAGATAAGGAGAACCGGTGTTGAACCCAAACAAAATGCCGCTGGTGAGTATAGAAAAGAAGTAAAGCAGCAGCAAGGAAAACAGACCGACCGACAACAGGGATAGACATTTGGCGGTGAAGATTTTCCATCGTTTCACCGGGGCAATGATCAAGGACTTGATGGAGCCGGTTGAAATTTCGTTGGACACTGCGCTTCCGGCCAGCAGTATCAGTAAAATCAAGATGCACGTGGTACCCAAATTGGTCATAACGCTGAAGCCCATGTCTTTGATGTTATCCTTGTCGGATTTGTCAGGAAGATTGTGCTGAAGCTTGTATTCATTGAGAAGGATACTTTCTTTGGTTCTGGTGCGGCTCTCCATGGTTAGCGGTGTTTGGTCAATCGTCATACCGGAAATCAAGGAAAGCTTGCTGTTTTCAATCTGACTGAGTAAGTTCTCATAATAGTTTGTGTTTTTGTCTTCACCGGTCACCTTGTATTTCAACCGCAAATCTAAGGTTTCCAGACGAACCTTTTTTTCATCTGCTGAGATAGTAGCACTATTCATTTTAGTTCTGCTGTATTCAATATAGCCATTGAAATCCTTGTTTTGGATAATCTTTTCCAGTGTGTTGATGTCGTTTTGAATTGCAGTATATTCGGGGTCGCCTTCCTTGAGGGTTTTCTGCTGCTCCCGATAGGCGCTGATTTCGTTGAGGGCATTGGCACGGTAACTGGATGAGTTGAGATTGAAGCCGTTTTCTGCCGCAAAGGTCAATTGTTTGATTCTGTTTTCATAATCCGTCTTCTGGGCCTCGTACATTGCTCTTTCGGAGGGGGTTATATTCTCATTTGCCAGCTGGGCATTGACATTTTCCAAATCAGACTTTACCATTTGCAATTCATCCTTAGAGTCAAGAGCATAGCTTCCGTCTCGGTATCCCACAGAACTGGTAATGGATTGTGAAGCATAAATCAACAAACCGGAGCCCAGAACCAGAACCAGCATAATGGACAGCAAAACAATAATACTGACTTTTTTCATGATTTTTGTCATCTCATTGATATATAAAGCAATTAGCTTATGCAATTGAAATCCCTCCTCCCGTAATATTTAAAAATGCTTCTTCCAGTGATGTTTCTACCTTGTGTATTCCTGTGATGGGAACGCCGCCGCCGGCAAGGAGGAAATTGATATCCGGCACCTTGTTTTCATAGATTTGCAGCTCTATATATTCTCCCGTTACATTTTTTAATACCACGCTGTAATCAGAGGAAAGAATTTCGGAGGCTTTTGCGGCTTCGCTGGTATAAAAACGATAGCGGGGTGTTACCGTGGCATCATCCAGCAGCTCGTTGATCTGCTTGACGCCGATCAGTTTCCCGTTGTTGATGATTCCCACACGGTCACACATCAGCTGCATTTCCGCCAGAAGATGGCTGGACACCAAAACAGCCGTGTTTTCCTTGTGTGCAAGGTTCTTCAGGATATCTCTCAGCTCACGAATACCGGCAGGATCCAGCCCGTTGGTGGGTTCATCCAAAATCAGCAGCTTGGGACGATGCAAAATCGCCTGGGCAAGACCCACACGCTGTTTCATTCCCAGCGAGTATTTCTTTACTTTTTCCTTGATGCGTTGCTCCATTCCCACGAGACGGACAACCTCCTGAATACGCTCGGGTGTGACGCCGTCATGCAGCCTCGCATACATTTTCAGGTTGGTTAATCCGCTCAGTGTTTTATACATCTCCGGGTTTTCCACAATGCCTCCGACCTGGGCCATGGCGTTTTCGTAATCTTTTTTCAAATTCAGGCCGCAGACAGAAATGCTGCCGCTGTCGATGCCCAAAAAGCCCATGATCATTTTGATTGTTGTGGTTTTACCGGCACCGTTGGGTCCCAAAAAACCGAAAACCTCACCTGCGTAGACAGAAAGGGAAATATTATCGATAATTTTTCGGCTGCCAAAGCTTTTGCTTAGATTTTCGGTTTGTAATACGATTTCCACATTAATACTTCCTTTCTAGATAGGATGGCTCCTGGTTGGAGTTGTCAGTTATGTTGGCACTTAGTATGTTCCATTTCCCGCCCGTCAGTTTCAGAGAAACTGTATCGTTTACGGTAGTGGAATTTTGATTACGTTGCTTGCCGATGTTTTCAGAACTGACAGTGGACAGAATATTGACCGTAACGATATGATCAGTATAACTGAAATCATAACGGGTAATCTTATATTCGTTTTTTACAATAATACTACCTGCCTGGGACTGGTTTGACAATACCTGGGTTAGCTTGTTTTTTGTATAAGTGGCATATTCCTTGGTTTCAAAAAACTTTTCTATATCCGTTTGCATTTTGTTCAGATAACTTTTAAACTCCTCTTCCGGCATTGTGGCACCCACAGCTCTGTATTTTTCAGGCAGCATGGTATATTGATAATAGGTGTCCATAAAATCAGATATGGCACTTTTGATTGCCGGCTTTTCTGCATTGCGGGAAACAGAGACGGAAATGAGGTAGGCCAGAACAAAAAGAATAACCACAACAAAGCAAAGTAAGCCTCTGTTGATTTTTTTGATAAAACTCACGAAAACATCCTCCTGTCGATAATTTTCTATATTGTACCAAAAACCAAGGGGAAAGTCACCCCTTTTCCATAATAAAATTGATTACAGTTTTGTAACATACATTGACACATGAGCGGGTCTGTAATAATATGGGCGTATGAGGTGGTATGAAATGGATCAAAAACGAAAACTATTCTGCGAAATATCTCCATTGACCTATCGGATCTCTGTTTACAAAGAACAGACAAAGCGGCGATTGAAAAATTTGTTGGCTCACCAAAAATACGCCGCGTTGAAGTCTGTGAAACCGTTCCCGGTTCTGCTTTATCGTCACAATTCACTGATCAGAAGAAAACTGGGCAATGTGGAGATGCAGCTGCAGGAAAACAAAGCAGTGAATTTATCACTGGCAGCACCGCATATCAATGGAATCATCATCAGGCCGGGTGAGGTATTTTCCTTTTGGCGGTTGGTAGGTTCCTGCACAAAGCGGAAGGGTTATAAGGAAGGGCTGATCATTGCCGGCGACAGCACCTCAAAAGGGATAGGCGGAGGGATGTGTCAGTTCACCAATTTAATTCATTGGTTGGTGTTACACAGCCCGATGCAAATTATTGAGCACCATCATCACAATAAGCTGGATTTGTTTCCCGATTACGGACGGCAAATACCATTTGGCACAGGGACCGCTATCATGTATAATTATCTTGACTATCGCTTTGTCAATCCCACGGAACAGGACTTTCAGCTTCTTGTGTATTTGACGGATGAATATCTGTGCGGTGAACTGCGTTCTGTCACAACGCCCGAGGTCAGATATCATATTTATGAAACAGATGCTTATTTTTATGAAACAGATGGTGTTTATTATCGTCATAACAAGATTATCAAAAGGACGATAGATAAGAGTTCGGGAAATATCGTTGAAGAGAAACAACTGCTCGAGAATACGTCAAGAGTGATGTATGACAATAGCTTTATTAGTCCCGATAGAATGAAGAAAAGTAAGATGACAATAAAGTAAGGATGATGCAAACATGCAGATATTGGTGGATGCGGACGCTTGTCCCGTGAAAGAAATTATAGTACGGCTTGCGAAATACGTTTCTGTTCCTGTGACGATGGTGATTGATACGAGTCATGTGCTGAATGACGGGTACAGTGAAGTGATAACGGTGGATACCGCCCGTGACAGTGTGGATATCCGACTCATCAATCTGGTGTGCCGGGGAGACATTGTGGTTACCCAGGATTACGGTGTGGCTGCCATGGCGCTGGGTAAGGGGGCCTTCGCCATCAATCAGAACGGAATGATTTATCATGAAGGCAACATGGACAGGCTTTTGTTTGAACGCCATCTTAGTGGCAAGCAGCGACGGGCAGGAAACAAAAGCGGAAAAGCAAAAAAGCGCACAGAGGAGAATGACAGAGCGTTTGAATTGTCCTTTTGGGGGTTATTACAAAGTGAAAAACAGACGCAATGATGAAATACCTTTTGCATCAAAAGCAGGAATATGATATAATCAAACTAATATAGCATTTTGTTGTGTTTTGAAAAACAATTTGATAAATTTTTATGACAAACTGACAAAGCCGTCCGCCGGAACAGACAGGCTTGGGCAGCAGTGGATCCGGAGAAATGAGGAACGATGATGCTTCCAAAAACAAAACAAACCGTTAGCTTGTGGTTGTGCTTCCTGCTGGTAATGGGGCTGTGCATGCCAATTTCTGCATGTGCTGTCGGAAACAAGATGCTTTTTCGTGCCGGGTCCGATTTACGTGTATTTGAAACGAATGCGGTGAAATACTTGGATGGGATTCGTCCAAAAACAAAAATAAGCGATTTTTGCAGTGAGTTCACCAATGAAAGCGGATCACTTCAAGTAATCCAATCTGACTCTGTGGTTTCCGGCAATGCTTTCATCGGAACGGGGATGAAGGTCCGGCTGTCAGATAACAGCAATGTTCTTGACGAAGCAATTGCGTTGTTATACGGTGATGTGAACGGGAGTGGTACGATTGATGTCATTGACATGTACATTATGAAAAAGCATGTCTTGAAAATCAAAAGGCTGGAAGGTGCTTTCCTTCTGGCGGGCAGTGTCAGAAAAACCGGTGCCATTGATGTAACCGATATGGTGATGTTGAAAAAACAAATTCTTAAGATACAGCCCATCAATCAAGTGGAAAAGCCGTTTTTCATCAGCTGCACAGACAAAGGCTTTGATCAATTCAACAAAACGCTGAAAATCGGGGACAACCGTTCTGATATCAAGCTGACCGTTGACGGGTACCAAAATGTCAAATGGAGTGTTGAAGGAGAAGTTGTTTCTGTCAGCCCCAGCGGTGTGCTTACTGTTCATCGGGGCGGTTCTGTTGTAATCACAGGCAAAGAACGGCTGTATTCGGATAGCTTGAGAGTTACGGTGGATTTTGACCAGTATGAAATACCCTCTTCATTCAGTAGTCAAATTACGGCAGAAACGGAAGTCAATCAGCTGGGGTATTATACAGACAGTGATAAAATTGCGATTTCCCGCAAAGATCCGGGAGAATTTTTTGTTGTCAACGCAGATACAAAAATGGTTGCTTTTCATGGAGTCGCCTCTTCCGCTGTCTATGATTCGACCAACAAAATCAGTGTATATCAGCTGAACTTTTCCCAGCTGAACACCGAAGGAAATTACTATATCCACAACCTTGCAGGGAAATCCTATTCCTTTCAAATCAGCGGTCACGTGTATCGTGATGTCAACAACGCCATGATCAAAGCGCTGTATTATCAGCGCTGTGGCACGGCGCTGGAAAGCACCTGTGCCGGGGCTTATACCCATGGCAGCTGTCACACCTCCGTGGCAAAGCTTATCACCGATACAGGCGTTACCGCCGAAGTAAACGGCGGATGGCACGATGCCGGTGACTATGGAAAATATATGACACCGGCCGCTACAACGATTTTTCATATGTTATACGGGTATGAATTATTCACAGACGGTTTCTCTGATAATCTGAACATTCCCGAGTCCGGCAACGATATTCCCGATATACTGGACGAGGCAAGATATGAGCTGGAATGGATGCTGAAAATGCAGGCACCCTCCGGCGGGGTATATCATAAGGTTACAACAGAGAATTTTGCCGATACAGTTGTGCGGGAGAATGATAAACAGGAGCTTTTCCTGTCGCCTGTCTCTCTGGCGGCCACGGCAAGCTTTGCCGCCAGTGTAGCGGCTGCCGCAAGAATTTACCGTCCGTTTGACAGCGCTTTTGCAGAAAAATGTCTTGGGGCGGCAAAAAAAGCATATGATTTCTCAGTCAGCAATGAAAACATGGGCAGCTTCAAAAACCCCGCCGGTGTGGTCACAGGTGTTTACGGCGATGACAATATGAATGATGAAATATGCTGGGCAGCGGCGGAGCTTTACAGAACGACCGGTGAAAGCAAGTATTTGCAGAAGTTCAAAACCCAAAATGCCAAAAGCTTCAACAAAGCGGATTTCGGCAGTTATGACGTGGGCGGTTTTGCCACAGTGGCATTGCTGCAGTCTCAATGTTCCGACACTGCCTTGATCAATCAGCTGAAAGCTTCATTGACCACCGCAGCCGATACGATTTTAAATCGGGTGAACAACAACGCTTATAAAGTCAGCTTAAGCAATACGGATTACCGATGGGGCAGCAATATGGTACTCACCAACTATGCAATCTGCTTAATCATGGCCGGCAAATACGGAAACACTACTGTGTACGACAGTGCGGCGCTGGAGCAGCTGAATTACTTGTTCGGAAGAAATTACAATGCAAAATGCTATGTTTCGGGCTTTGGCACCAATCCTATGATGAACCCTCATCACAGACCGTCACAAGCGGACGGTATTACAGCTCCTGTGCCGGGAATGGTTGCCGGCGGACCGGATGACAGACTGGAGGACGCAACAATGAAACAGTATTTTATCACAAAACCCTCAGCGCCTGCTTCTGCTTATCTTGACAATCCATGGAGCTATTCCACCAATGAAATCACTATCTATTGGAACTCCTCTGCCTTTTTTGTGACGGGGTATTTTACATCTAAATAAAGGAGGATGGGGATTGACATTAGTTTCCTTTGTCGTTATACTATACTCAGTTAAAAAATAGGGAGAAACATATGAATATTTGGCACGATATCGACAGCAAACGAATTAATGCAGAGAGTTTTGTTTCTGTTATAGAAATTTCAAAAGGCGGAAAGAATAAATATGAGCTGGACAAAGAAACCGGTCTTTTGCGGCTGGACAGGGTGTTATATACCTCCACCCATTATCCTGCGAATTACGGGTTTATTCCGTTGACCTATGCGGAAGACGATGATCCTCTGGATGTTCTTGTGCTTTGCTCAGAGAGCATTATGCCGATGACCTTGGTAGAGTGTTACCCTATCGGCGTACTTCGAATGATGGACGAAGGCTTTTCTGACGAAAAGATCATTGCTGTGTGCAAAACTGATCCCTATTATAACACCTATCAGGACATTTCCGAATTGCCCCAGCATTTGTTTGCGGAAATCAAGCATTTTTATGAAGTATACAAAGCGTTGGAACATAAGGAAACTGTTGTGAAATACATTGAAGGCAGAAGCGAAGCGGTACAAATTATTCAAAAAAGTATTGACAGATACCGTGAAATTTTTTAATATATGGTAGAAAGTTTTTATTTTGGCGAAGGATGAATGAAAGGTGGGACAAGAGCAGAATACCAACCTGTGATTTTCTCTGTGAGAAGGGAAGGGATTTTGCTTATAAAAATGAAAAAAACAGCATATGTAAAAAGATTGATTTCCGTTATTTTATTCATGGCATTGGCGATGACCCTATTTGCCGGCTGCGGAAAAGAAAAAAAATCCGGATCCACTGTCAACACGTTTTTTCATGAAATTACGGCAGAACAAGCCAAAGAAATGGTCGATAAAAATCAGGTGACTGTGATCGATATCTCAGTGTCCACAGATTTTGAAAAAGGACACATCAAAGGTGCCCGTTCCTTTCATCCGGCACTTTATTTGGATGATATAAAGAAAGCATTCAAAACAAGTGATAAGTTGTTGGTGGTTTCCACTACAAGTGCGAGAAGCCGGTTAATGGCGAGAAAGCTATCGGACCAAGGGTTTCAAGCGGTTTATACTTTTGGCGGGATGAAAGACTGGCCATATGAAAAAGTAACCGGAAAATAAAATCACGGATTGATTTTCAGAGGAAATCAATCCGTTTTGTATTTAATTTCATAATGGGTCTTGTTTCTATCAATATTTATGGTAAAATAATATTTATGTAAAAAGATAGAATGAAAGGTGGCGCATGGGTTTTCTTATATGAATACAGAAAGCCCGGTATCGATGAGCAAAATCCAATTAGGTTTAGAGATAAGCAAGGAATCCATACTATGCCGTGGCAATGACGGCATTAACGGGACGGTATCCATAGAAATTCAAAACGATGAAAAGAAAGCGATGTTGAGAATCGCCAATGAGGTTTCCAAGGTCGCCATTTCCAGAGGCAGAACAGATACGAAGCTGAATTTTGAATACGGACTTTTTGGTGACGGTATTCCAGCACTGTGCTGCTATCCTGAGCACAAAGAAAACCTGCCCCTGATTTTTCTCAATCACGGGACTGCGGGAGACGGCATTTCAATGTTGTTTATGGGTCTGCCTTTGGCACAAGAGGGTTTTTTTGTGATTATGCCGGATGCCAGATATCACGGAATGAGAGGCTTGAAGGATTTCAGCTATCAGGTTCTCGGCAAAGACTATAAGCGAAAATATCTGGAGGTGTTAACAGGAACAGCAGAAGACATTACAAAGTTGATTGATGTGTTTGAAAACGATAGGAGAATTGATAAAAATAAAATCGGGATTGCCGGTACTTCCCAAGGAGGCTTTGTTACCTTCATGGCGATTACAAAGGACAAACGGCTGAAGGCAGCCGCCCCGATGATAGCCACACCTGATCTGGAGGATAAATACGGATTCAGCCCCGACTTTACAGAGCTCAGCGAGGATATCAAAGCAGAAGTGATCAAAAACAGTCCTTACAGAAATTATGAGAATATGTTGTTCGTGGATTTGCTCATTCAAAACGGAGCGGATGATAA
>ERZ778021.2047-NODE-2047-length-19888-cov-5.426511_pt1 | contig 19888 bp, 20 predicted proteins | sample MGYA00375751_ERZ778021 | MGnify/ENA primary metagenome ERZ778021 (study PRJEB29350, sample SAMN05389814) | bioreactor metagenome | isolation source: Thiocyanate stock bioreactor | place: South Africa: University of Cape Town | collected 2013-08-29 ... | reverse complement strand
ACCTCCAACTGTCAACCCGCCCAAACCGCTTTCACACCATCTCTGCGACAATCCCCTTCGATCGTTCAGGCCGATGGCACGTCCTCTGTTCGCCCCTCCGTCGGCCCCCCGGTCGCAGTCATGCGAGCCGCATTTGTCGAGGGCGATCCTAACGAGACGGGGACGCCCGTAGTTCTCTTCACCGCGTCCAGATTGTCAAGGAGCCGTCGAAGGATCGTGTCTTCCGTACGATCTGACGGAGGTGCCTCAGGATTTCAGGTTCCTGGAAAAAACGGCGCACCCGGTGCCCCGCGGTCTGCTTCGGTTTGGATGTTGGGATGTAGAGTTCGTGGAACTCATGTCCCCCGACGGCCCGGCGTGTGCTAGACTGCAAGGTGCAAATTCCCGCGGGCGCGTCGCGTACGTGCTCGACTCGGGGTCGTGACGCCGATATAGTTAGGCAATCGCAACGAGGCGCGGCCCGCCGGCCGTGGTCGTCGGGATGAACCCTGGCGAGGTCAAGACGGTGGGGCTCGACGGCCCGGTGACGATCTACGAGGTCGCCGGGCTCCGGGAGGCGTTCCGCGAGGCGCTCGCCGAGGGCGTCGACCTTCGGGTCGAGTTGGACGAGTCCACGAAATGGGACCTTGCGGGACTCCAACTGCTGATTTCGTGCGTGCGGACGGCCCGCGCCGAGGGGCGGGGGCTGACGCTCGCGAAGGTCCCCCGTACGTGCGTCGAGACGGCCGAGCGTGCGGGGCTGTCGGGATGGCTTGAATCGGTGACCGAATCGGACTGACGTCGGCCCTCGCCCCGCCCGGGGCGGGCCGGTGGGACTCGAGGACGACCCCGCCCCGGGTCGTCGGCGGCGGGCGCCGCGGGTCGGGGCGCATCAGCCTGAGCTGAGAGGCGGCGGATATGAACTGGGCCTCCCCCCAGACCCTCACCGCGACCGCGGACCGGCCGACGGGCCTGCGGGCCCCCCATCACCTGGCGGGATCCGGCGTGAAGACCACCACGAAGACCGTGCTCCACGCCGACGACAGCGGATCCGTCCGACGCTGGGTCTCCGAGCAACTGGCCGGCCTGGGCCTCAAGGTGGTCTCCGTGGCCGATGGCCTCGCCGCGTTGGAGTATCTCAAGGATGGCCGTTGCGACCTTCTCCTGACCGACCTGGAGATGCCCAACCTCGACGGCCTGGGCCTTCTCGCCGCCGTCCGCGAACTGCCGGCCCATCGCTTCCTTCCCGTGCTGGTCCTCTCCAGCAAGCAGCCGAGCGAGTTCGACCCCTCGCGCCGCCAGGGCGTCACGGGCTGGCTGGTCAAGCCGGTCGACGGCGAGCACCTCCGCCGCTGGGTCCGCCGCGTCCTTCCGGAATAACCGGCCGGAACCGGCCGACCGGCCTCGCTTTCCGACGCCGCGGCCCGGCGACCCGCCGCGACGTCGGGTACATTACCACGGCGATCGTCCCGGCCTTCCGGAATCGACCACATCCGGGGGGCGGAGAAGGGTTCGCGCGCTTACAATTCTAAGGACGACCGCGCAAGATGGAGCGGTCGGCGAAGCGGGAACGACCGGCGAGGGATCCGCCGGTCCATCGGCACCCAGGACGCGATCCGGACGCCCGCCCCACCGGCGTCCCCCAGCCCTAGGAAGCGACCCGGCCTTGGGAAGCGCGGACGACCGTTTTCGCGAGATGTTCTATGAGGAAGCGCGCGAGCTTCTCATCAGCCTCGAAGAAGGACTGATGGAGCTGGAACGCCGCCAGGGCGACCGCGCGCACCTCGACAAGACCTTTCGCGCCGCGCACAGCCTCAAGGGGGCCGCGGCGATGGTCGGCCTGGGGCCGATCGCCGAGTTCACGCACGGCATCGAGGCCGTCCTGGAGAAGATCCGGACCGGGGGCCTCGCCGTCGACTCGGACATCATCACCACCCTGCTGGAGTCGCGCGACCACCTCGCCGCGATGGTCGAGGGCGAGGCCGCGAACTCCCCCATCCCGGGCTCCGGCCACCTGAGCCAGCGCCTCGCGGCCCTCCTGGCCTCGACCGGGAAGGCGAACAAGCCCCCCGACGAGCCTCCCCCGGCCGCCCCGGCACCGAAGCCCGCCCCCGAGCCCGGCCCGATCCCCGCGCCGCCGACCGCGAGCCGCCCCCCCGAGGCTTCGGCCCCCCCCGCACCGCCGCCCGCGCCGAAGCGGCCTCCCGAGCCTCCCCCGGCCCCTCCCCTCGACCCGGCCCCCCCCGCCGCCGAGTCCGCGCCGCCGAAGAAGCCGAAGCGAGCCCGCAAGCCCAAGCCGAAGGCCCCGAAGGTCGCGGCGAGCCAGGCGATGGCCGCGGAGCCGACGGCCGAGGTCGTCGCCGGGGAGACGCTCTATCGCATCCGATTCGCCCCCGGGCCCGACGTCCTCAAGCGGGGCGTGAATCTCCTGGGCGTGTTCGACGAGCTGCGCGAGCTGGGGACGCTGGAAGTCCAGGCCGACATCGAGGCCGTCCCCACCCTGGACGACTTCGACCCCGAGCGCAACTACCTGAGCTGGACCTCCTCCCTGCGGACCTCGATCGAGCCCGAGCGGCTCGACGACGTGTTCTTGTTCGTGGTCGAGGATGGCGCGATCGGCGTCGAGCGGCGGCTGGCCGACGGCTCCTTCGAGCCGGTCGAGACGCCGCTGCTGAAGCTGCCGAAGGGGACGCCGGTGGCCACCCCGCCGTCGGACGTCTCCCGCCCGCGGCCCGCCCCCGCGGCGGTCGCCCCGGCCTCGGTGCCGAACGGGGTCGCCCCCGTCCCGAGGCCGTCCGAGCCCGCCAACGGCGAGGCGACGCCCAAGGCCGCCCCCGCCCGCGCCCACGGCCGCATCCGGGTCGACGCCCAGCAGCTCGACGACCTCGTCGGCCTGGCCGGCGAGCTGGCGGTGATCTCGGACAACCTCCAGGGGCTCCGCGAGGTCAAGAGCGCGTCCCCCTGGGGCTCGGCGCTGGAGGCGCTGCTCCGCGTCAGCCGCGAGATCCGCGACACCACGCTGGACCTCCGCATGGTGCCGGTCGACGAGCTGTTCTCGCGGTTCCCCCGGTTCGTCCGCGACCAGGCCGACCGGACGGGGAAGGAGATCGAGCTGCGGATCGACGGCCAGGAGACCCGGCTGGACCGGACGATCGTGGAGCGGCTGGCCGACCCGATGATCCACCTGATCCGCAACGCCGTCGACCACGCGCTGGAGACGCCGGAGGAGCGGGCCGCCGCGGGCAAGTCGCGGGTGGGCCGGATCACCCTCTCGGCCGGCCACGAGGGGGACCGGGTCGCCATCAAGGTCGAGGACGACGGCCGGGGCCTGGACCGCGAGCGGATCGTCAAGAAGGGGGTGGAACGCGGCCTGATCCCGCCGAACACGCCGCCGGACGACCCCCGCGTCGTGAGCCTGATCTTCGAGCCCGGGTTCTCGACCCGGGACCAGGTCAGCGACATGTCGGGCCGGGGCGTGGGGCTGGACGTCGTGCGCGACTCGGTGCGGGCCCTGCGCGGGAGCCTCTCCGTCGAGAGCGCCCCGGGCCGGGGGACGTCGTTCACCTTCCGGCTGCCGCTGACCCTGGCCCTGATCGACGGCCTGCTGATCGAGACCGGCGGGGGGCGCTACGTCGTGCCGCTGGCCCAGGTCGAGGAATGCGTGGCGCTGGGGGGCGTGCAGCAAGCCCTGTCGTCGGGCCGGCCGTGCGTGACGGTTCGCGGCGAGCTGGTGCCGACCGTCTCCCTCCGGGGCCTCTTCGGGATCGACGGCCCGCCGCCGCCGCGGCAGGAGCTGCTGCTGACGCGGCACTCGGGGCGCCGGGTGGGCGTCGCGGTCGACCGGCTGAACGGCCGGGTTCAGGCCGTGATCCAGTCGCTGGGCGAGGGCCTGCACGGCCTCGGCCGATTCTCCGGCGCGACGATCCTGGGCGACGGCACGGTTTCGCTGATCCTGGACCTCGCGGCGCTCGTGTCGGAATCGCGGGTCGCCGAGAACGCATCGCGTCACAAGCCTCCCGCCGGCGTGAGGGTGGAGAACGTCCGATGAGATTGACCCTGCGCAAGAAAGTCACGCTGGCGCTGGTGGCCTTCGGCCTGATCCCGGCGGGCATCGTCGCGCTGACGGCCTACTGGGCCGACGAGCAGTTCAAGCGCAAGCAAGACCTGATCATCATGACCGCCGCCGGGGCGATCGGCGACAAGATCCACACGATCGCCCTGGCCAACGAGAGGACCAAGAAGCCGGCGGAGCCCCCCGCCTCGGCGGTCGCGGCGTCGCCCGATATGCCCGAACTGCCGGAGTGGGAGCTGAACGACGCCACGCGGCAGAAGATCCAGGAGTCGATCTCCCTGCTCGTCAACCGGTTCGAGCTGGATAACGCCCAGGTCATGGTGATCGACCCGGAGAACGTCGTGCTGCTGCGGACCCGCGGGCCGTCCGGAGCGTTCGACGACAAGCCGGAACAGTTGGAGACGCGATACGCCGGCGTCGCCGACCGGTTGCAGAGGTCCGTCGGCGCCGAGCCCATCCCGGCCGTCGCCGGGTCGAACCTCGGGCGCGAGATCGTCGGCTACTCGTGGATCGCCGTCAAGGCGCCCCTCAAGCCGGATCCCCCAGGTCAACGCCTACGAGACGATCTACGACGCGCAGAGCCGGATCGCCCTGATGCTGGTGGCGATCGTCGCCCTATCGGTGGTGCTGGGCTGGCTGTTCGGGCTCTGGTTCATCCGGCCGCTGCTCCAGATCGTCAACGTGACCGAGGATCTGCACGAAGGCCACCTCTACAGCCGCACGGGGATCTCCCGGTCGGACGAGATGGGCGAGCTGGCCGGGCTGACCGACTCGGTGGTGGCGAAGCTGTCGGAGGTGGTCGGCCAGATCCGGAGCATGACCGGGTCGGTCTCCACGGCGAGCAACGAGCTGAACTCGTCGGCCCAGCAGCTGGCGCAGGGGGCGCACCAGCAGGCGGCGACGCTCCAGGAGATCGGCAGCAGCCTCCAGTCGGTCGACGGGTCCGTCGCCCGGAACGCGCAACACGCCCGCGACACCGCCCGCACGGCGAACGAGGCCAGCGCCCAGGCCGGCCGCGGCGGCGAGGCCGTCCACCAGACCGTCGCGGCGATGCGGGAGATCACCCAGAAGATCCTGATCGTCGAGGACATCGCCTACCAGACGAACCTGCTGTCGCTCAACGCGGCCATCGAGGCCGCCCGCGCCGGCCCGCACGGCCGGGGCTTCGCGGTGGTCGCCGGCGAGGTCAAGAAGCTGGCCGAGCGCAGCCAGGCGGCGGCGCAGCAGATCAGCGACCTGGCCAAGAAGAGCGTCGCCGTGGCCGAGAACGCCGGCCAGCTGCTGGAGCGGACCGTCCCGATGATCCGCGACACGTCCGAGCTGATCTCGGAGATCGCGGCGGCCAGCCAGGAGCAGATGAACGCGATCCGCGAGATCAACATCGGCGTGAAGCAGCTTGAGGACGTGGTCTCGCAGAACGCGGCGGCCAGCCACGAGCTGGCGGCGACGTCGACCGACCTGGCCCTCCAGTCGTCGAACCTCCAGCGGGTGGTGGAATTCTTCCGGCTGGACGACAACGCGTTCGCGGCCCCGCCCCCCCCCGCGACCGGGCGCGGGCTCGAACGGCCGACGTCGCGTGGCGCGCGCCGGCCTTCGCACCACCGCCCGGCGGCCCACGTCGCCGAGGACGCCCACCACGGAGCGAGCAACGGCCCCGGCTCGCGCGGCGGCCACCTGCCGCCGCCGGCCGCGCCGTCGGCCGGCCACGGGCCGCCCCCCGGCGCGGTCCCGCCGCCCCGGGGCGGCGTGGTGGTCAACCTTGACGACGACGACAATTTCGAGCGATTCTCATGAGCGGGCGCCCGACCCGCCCGGCCGCCTGGGAGGCCCCCGCCGATGCTCGACCTGACCGCCGAAACCGACGCCGACCGCGACCGCGCCCAGTCCTACGTCGTCTTCCGGCTCGGGGGCGAGGCGTACGCGCTGGAGGTCCTGCGCGTCCAGGAAGTCCTGGACGTCCTGGCGATCACCGAGGTCCCCGGCGCGTCGCGGAGCCTGCTGGGGGTGATCAACCTTCGCGGGCACGTCGTCCCGGTGTATGATCTGAGGATCCCGTTCGGGCTGCCGCTGGACTCGAAGCCGGGCCGGGCGCCGAGCGTCCTGATCGTGGAGGCGGAGGAGGGGAACGGCTCGGACGTGACCGGCCTGCTCGTCGACCGGGTCTCCGACGTCCTGGAGTTCTCGCCCGACCAGGTCCAGGCGGCGCCCCAGCTGGGGCTGGGGAAGACGACCCCGTTCGTGCGGGGCCTGATCCGTCACCAGGACGCCTTCCTGCTCGTACTCGACGTGGACCGCGTGTTCTCGGCATTGGCTACGATCAACGGCGAGGGGGTCTAACGTGGCGTCGTCGGGCCTGCTGCCACCCTCGCCCTCCGGCGAACCCGACCCGTGGTCCGAGAAAGACTTCGGCTGCGTCGTCGGGTTCCTGCGGAACCAGATCGGGATCACATTGGAGGCCCACCGTATGGGGCTGCTCCAGGCCCGGCTGCGTTCGCGCCTCCAGGCGCGGGGGCTGGCCAGCTTCACCCAGTTCTACGACCAGGCCCTGCGCCCGGATCCCGGCGGCTGGGGCGCGCAGCTGCTGATCGACCTGTCGACGGTCAACCACACGTCGTTCTTCCGCGAGCCGGCCCACTTCACGTTCCTGATCGAGCAGGTCTCGGCCTGGCTCCGCGACCAGCCGACGGCCCCGGTGCGGATCTGGTCGGCCGGCTGCTCCTCGGGCCAGGAGCCGTACAGCATGGCCATGGCCCTGGCCGAGGCCCTGCCCCAGCACGCGCTGTCGCGGCTGGACATCTGGGGGAGCGACCTCTCGCTGGAGATGCTCAAGGTGGCCGCCGGGGCCATCTACAACGCCCGCGACGTCCAGGGGGTGTCGCAGGCGCGGCTGCGGCGGTTCTTCCTCCTGGGCCGCGGCCCGCGCGAGGGCTCGTTCCGGATCGTCCCGGAGATCCGCGACCTGGTGAAGTTCCGCCACATCGACCTCCGGACCGGCCACTGGCCCATCCCGGCCGACTTCCACGTCGTCTTCTGCCGCAACGTCTCCATCTACTTCTCGGACGAGGACCGCCAGGTGCTGCTCAACCGCCTGGCCCAGCACATCCGGCCGGGCGGCTGGCTGGTGATGGGCAACGGCGAGATCCTCCCCTCGGTCCCGCCGATGTTCCGCAAGCACTCCCCCTCGATCTTCCAGAAAGAGGACTGATCGGCCATGGCCCTGCGCGACCGCTCCGTTCCGCCGGCCCCTCCCGCCCACCACTCGGCGATCGAGGTGATGGTGGTGGACGACAGCGCCGTGATCCGCCAGCGGCTCAAGTCGATCATCGAGTCCGACCACCGCTTCCGCGTGACCCTGGCGGCCGACCCCTACGAGGCCGTCGCGCTGCTGAGCCGGTCGGTGCCGGGGGTGATCGTGCTCGACGTCGAGATGCCCCGGATGGACGGCCTGACGTTCCTCCGCAAGCTGATGAAGCAGCACCCGATGCCCGTGGTGCTCTGCACGTCGATCCCCGACCGCGCCGTCACGGCCCTGGAGATGGGGGCCATCGAGGTCATCGCCAAGCCCGACTGGCTCAACGCCGCGCGACTGCCGGAGTGGTCGGCCGGCCTGCTGGAGAGCATCCGGAACGCGGCCCGCGCCGGCAAGCTCCCGCTCCGCGAGGACCGCCCGCTCGCCGGCGATTCCCGGCACTCGGCCGACGTCGTCCTCCCCCACGTCCCGTACACGCCGCGCGGGACCGTGAGCGACCCGCTCGTCGTGGTGGGGGTCAGCACCGGGGGCGTGCAGGCGATCCAGGCGATGCTCGCCGGGTTCCCGGCCGACGCGCCCGGCCTGGTGATCGTCCAGCACATGCCGGCCGACTTCACCGCGGCCTTCGCCGACCGCCTGAACAACGACCCCCGCATCAAGGTCGAGGTCGTCGAGGCCCGCCACCACGACCCGGTGCGCCGCGGCAAGGCGCTGGTGATCCCGGGGGGCGCGTCGCACGGCATCGTGCGACGGCACGGCTCGGGCTATCGGGTCGAGCTGCACGAGGGGCCGCCGGTCTGCCTCCACCGGCCCAGCGTGGAGGTCCTGTTCCGCTCGGCCGCGCAGGCCGCCGGGCCCGCCGCCGCCGGCGTCATCATGACCGGCATGGGCGACGACGGCGCGGGGGGCCTGCTGGAGATGCGCGAGGCCGGCTCGCTGACCATCGCCCAGAACGAGGCCACCTGCGTCGTCTTCGGAATGCCCCGCGAGGCGATCCGTCGCGGGGCGGCGAAATACGTCGTCCCGCTGGAGAACATCCCCCAGACCATCATGGCCTGGGTCGCCAACCCCGACGCCGGCACCTGGCACTGAGGCCGGGCGCCGGCGTCCGCTCGGGCCGGGTCAGTAGGAATCGGCGCTGACGATCTCGCCGCCGGAGATCGAGTTCAGCCCCAGCCAGACGGGCATGCTCACGCTGTTCTTCACGAACCGGACCGAGCCGTCGCCCATCATCGCGTTGACGCCCCCGGCGTGCCGGCTCCTCGCCCCCGCGAACGCCCGCTTGTCGCCGGCCCCGCCGGCGCAGGGGAGGCCCTGGACGGGCTCGCTGACGCACAGGGGGATCTGGTTCAGGAAGTCGCCGCCGTTAGGCGGGTTCACGGGCAGCCGATAATAGTCGGTCGGATTGTTGGGCGCGAGCCTCGCCATGAATGAGCCGCCGCCGGGGATCGTCGACCACATCATCCCCCGAAGGTCGAAGGTGGCCCCCTGGAGGATCTCGGCGGCGAAGACCGTGTTGCTCGTCCCGTCGGTCACCGAGGCCACGCTCGTCGTCTCGAACCCGAACGCCGACTTCATGTGGTTGGGTAGGCCGCCGGTGACCGGGTCGACCATCGGGCTGTATCCGGCCTGCGTGTCCTGGCCCCAGTGCAGGTTGCCCCAGCTCGCCGCGTAGTTCCCCTTGGTGAACTTCAGGGCGTTGACCGCGGCCACCGGGACGAAATCCGGGCTGACCTGCCACTGGTTGATGCGATCGCTCGGGCACTGGAACGTGCTCAGCTTCGTGAGCGAGACCGTGTTGTTCACGAAGATGCCCATCGGGATGCTCCCCGTCTCGGGCCCCTCCGCCCCGATCTGATAATTGTAGGCGTTCCCCAGCGCCCCCTGCTCGATGTACGGCAGCATCAGGCAGAACCAGGGGGTGTTCTGGCAGCTCGAGAAGACGTTCGTGCCGCACGGCGTGGGATCCGCCGGCGCCAGGACCTGGCCCACGCCGCGGATATTCCCCGTCGGGAAGCTCCCGACCGTCGAATGATAGTTGTGCATCGCCAACCCGAGCTGCTTCAGGTTGTTCGTACACTGGGCGCGACGCGCGGCCTCGCGCGCCGCCTGGACGGCCGGTAGGAGGAGGGCGATGAGGACGGCGATGATCGCGATCACCACCAGCAGCTCAATCAATGTGAACGCGCGCGCCTTCGAAGTCCTGAGCATGGGACGGAGGCTCCTGAATGCGTTGTACGGGAGAGGGCGATCGATGCGATGGATGCGAGCCGACATGCCCCTCGCCATCGAGGGGTTCAAGATCAACCTACCAATCCGGGACCGGGATGGCGAGCGTGAAATCCTATGGATTTCGACTTTTCATCATCCCTGCACTCCGGCTTCGCGATTAAGGCGGCCGATGCCCGGTCGCGATGGCGTCGGCGGCCCGAAAAGGCGATGATGGAGGCCCCGCGCGGGCCGACGTCGGCCCTTCCGGTCGGGTCGGGACGGATCGACGAGAGGAGCATCCCAGCGGTGGTCGACTTGCGCGTGAGCCTGGGCCGGTTGGAGTTGAGGAACCCGGTCCTGACGGCGTCCGGGACGTTCGGCTACGTCCGCGAGATGGCGGGCTTCGTCCGGCTCGACCGCCTCGGCGGGGGGGTCCCCAAGACGGTGACCCAGCGCCCGAGGGCGGGCAACCCGACGCCCCGGACCGTCGAGACTCGCGCGGGCCTGCTCAACGCGATCGGCCTGGACAACGACGGCATCGACCACTTCCGCGAGCATCACCTGCCCTACCTGCGGACGATCGGGACGGCGGTCGTGGCGAACATCGCCGGCGAGGACGAGGACCAGTTCGTCGCGATGGCCGAGGCCCTGGGCGGTGAGCCCGGCCTGGCGGCGGTCGAGCTGAACGTCTCCTGCCCGAACGTCAGCCACGGCCTCGACCTGGGCGTCGACGCCGCCGCCGTCGGCCGGCTGGTCGGCCGGGTCCGGGCGGCCTGCCCGCTGCCGATCCTCGCCAAGCTCACCCCGAACGTCACCGACATCGTCCCGATCGCCGCCGCCGCCGCCGAGGCCGGGGCCGACGCGGTGACGCTCATCAACACCGTGCGCGGGATGGCGATCGACTGGCGCCGCCGACGGCCGATCCTCGCCAACGACGTCGGCGGCCTGAGCGGCCCGGCGATCAAGCCGATCGCCCTGCGGATCGTCTGGGACGTCGCGCGGGCCTTGCCCGGCCTGCCCATCGTGGCCGTCGGCGGGATCGCCGACGCCGACGACGCGCTGGAGTTCCTCGTCGCCGGCGCCTCGGCCGTCCAGGTGGGCACCGCCACCTTCTACAACCCCCGCGCGGCCGAAGACGTCCTCGACGGCATGACCCGACGCCTCGACGAGGCGGGCGTCGCGAACGTCGGCGAAGTCATCGGCGCGGGCCGGTCGAACCGGGAGTGACTGGACGTTCAGCGACGGACGAGCAAGAGGATGGGGGCCAGCGCCACTCGGCAGGCCGCGCCGGCCAGGATGAATGCCACGGCCCCGACCATCGCGGCCCCGATCTGGTCCTCGCCCGGATGCGCCGACAGGCCGGACGCCTGGGCCCAATGGACGACGACCCCGGACAGCCCGCCGATCATGAGCAGCCTGATCTTGGGGAGCGGGCCGAAGATCCAGGCGATCGCGGTGAAGAGGCCCAGGGTCGCCAGCAGCACGGCGGCCGTCGCCCCGGCGCAGGCGACGCCCACGACCGCCGCGGCGACGATCCCCGCGTATAGGCCGCCGGTGACGCCGCCGAAGGCGCCCGCCACCAGCGCGGCCATCAGCCCGACCGCCATCGCGACGCCCCAGATGCTCCCCTCGCCCCCACCCCCGCCGCCGGAGTAGGACGTCGTCGGCTGCGCGGCCCTGGCGCGATCGGCCTGGCCGTTCCAGTAGCCGACGACCTCCAGGGCCGACTGCGGGGCACCCGTCGACCAACCCGAGTAGCCCGCCTGGTAGCCTCGGTCGTAGCTCACGCGTCCCCCCTCACGTCGGACGAAGACGTTCCTCCCCCGGCCGCAACTTCGCGGCGTCAGTATGGATCGACGACGGCGAGGCCCCGGCTTAAGGCGATCCGCGGCCGTCCTGACGCGTCGCGCGGCCAATCGCCCCGCCCGGCATCGTCGCTCCTCGCCTCGCGCAACGGGAGGCGGGCGCGCCATGATCCTTGAGGGGATGGTAGATGAGGGGTGCATTACAAGAGTCCCGCCCGGTGGCCGACCCCCGTCCTGAGATGAGACCGTCATGCACCGCAGGATCCCGCTCGCCCGGGCCACGCCTCGCCGACGGCCCGTGCGGCGTCTGCACTTCGACCCCCTGGAGCTGCGGGCCGTCCCCAGCGCCGCGGCCGAGTTCGCCGCGGCCTTCCCGCTCGGCGGCGCCGATGGGACGGTGACCGTCCGCAAGGCGATCGCGGGATACAGCGAAGGGCCGGTCGTCGTCGGGTCGTTCACGGGGACCGTCGACTTCGACCCCGGCCCCGGCGTCTTCAACCTCACGAGCGCCGGCGGGGAGGACGCCTTCGTCGCGCGCTATGATCGGATGGGCCGCCTGCAATGGGCCCAGCGGTTCGGCGGCGAGGGTGACGACCGGGCGAACGACGTCATCGCCCCCTACAACGGCGACGTCACCGTCGTCGGATCGTTCTCCGGCACGGTCACCTATCGAGATCACGTCACCTGGTACGAATTCCATCAAATCCAGAGCGAGGGGGGGACTGACGCCTTCGTACTGGCCATGAGCCCGTACACCGAAGGCGAGTTCCGATACGTCAGGTCCTTCGGCGGCGCGGGGGACGACGAGGCGAATGGGCTGGCCTACTCGTCGTATGGCGACATGGTGATCGTCGGATCGTTCTCCGGCACGGCGAACTTCGACCCGTACTATCGCCTGGCCGGGTCGCCCCACACGTTGACCTCGGCGGGGGGTACGGACGCCTTCCTGCTCTCCATCGGCATGGGGGCCTCCTGGTGGGAGCCGTCGTCCGTGGTGGTCCGCGCGGGGGGGCCCGGCGACGACGCGGCGCTGGCGGTCAACTGGGACCGCAGCGGCGGCGACTCCTTCAGCCCCGGGAACGGCCTGCCCATCCTGGGGACGTTCACGGGGACGGCCGACCTCAGCTTCGAGGACGGGCTCCACGTCGCGACGTTCTACACCCGCGAGGGGCCCGACTACCGCACCAGCGCCGGCGGCCGGGACGTCTTCGTGGCCCGGGTGGTCGGGGGCTCGATCGAGCCGGTGTTCCTCAAGACCTTCGGCGGCCCCGGCGACGAGAGGCCGACGGCCCTGACCATCGTCAATGAAGGGGCGACGGCGTATTCCCAGGGCCATTTCTATTACTACGTCGCCGGCGCATTCGAGGGCGAGGCCCGGTTCGACGACGGGGCCGCGGGCGGTCGCGTCTCGGCCGGCGGGTCCGACGGCTTTCTCGCCCGCTACGACGCCCACGACGGCGCGCTCGACTGGGTCGCGACCCTGGCCGGGCCGGGGGACGACTCGGTCGAGGTCATCGTCTCCGACTCGACGGGGGTCTCCGCGACGGGAGGGTTCACCGGCGGCCTGGACTTCGACCCGGGCGCGGGCGCGACCGTCCTCCAGGGCGGAGCGGCCGGCTCGGCCTTCCTCTGGAGGCTGACCGGCGACGGCGCCCTCGATTCGGCGCGGGCCTTCGGGGGGGGCGGATCGTCGCGGGGCCTCGGCCTGACCTATGTGGGATGGGACGAATTCTTCGTCGCCGTTCGATTCGCCGGACCCGTCGACTTCGACCCGGGCCCGAAGACGAGCCTCGTCGCCTCGACCGGCGCGTCGGACGGATTCTTCGCCAAGTTCCAGACGATGCCGGACATGCTCCCGATCGCCGGGGATGATATGTACCGGGTGACGGCCGGTCAGGAGCTGGCGGTCCAGCGGTACGACTCCTGGGGCTACGGGCCGATCCCGGGCGGCCTCCTCGTCAACGATCGCACCCGCCGGGGCACCGATTCGGGGGTGGTCCAGCGGCTCACCTTCACGAAAGGCGGCTACTTCACCGTCTGGGAGTACAGCGGGGCGTTTTCCTACGAGCCCGTCGCAGGGTTCGCGGGCGTCGACTCGTTCACGTACCAACTCCGAGACGGCGACCTGCTGTCCAACGTCGCGACCGTCTCCTTCGACGTGGTCCCGGCGGGCCCCGCGCCCGCGGCCCGGTCCGATCACGCGGTCGACCTCGGCACGGGCGGCGTGTGGAGTTGGTCGGCCGTCGGCGGCTGGGCCCAGGTCTCCACCCTTGATGCGGAGGGCGTGGCCACCGGGCCGGACGGGCGGATCTACCTCGACCTCGGCCCGCGCGGCCTCTGGTCGTGGGCCGACGGCGGCTATCGCAAGATCAACGAGGCCGACCCCCAGGCGATCGTCGCCGGCCCGGACGGCTCGCTCGCGGTCGACTACGGCCCGTACGGCCTCTGGACCTGGTCGGGCGACGTCGTGAGCCGGCTCAACGCCGCGGATCCGGAGGGGGCCGTGTTCGCCCCCGACGGCTCGCTCTACGTCGATTACGGCCGCTACGGGCTCTGGGCCTGGCGCCGGGGGGCCGGATTTCGGCAGGTCAACGCCGCGGACCCCGAGGGCCTCGCCGCGGGCCCGGGCGGCGTCCTCTACGTCGACTTCGGCCCGTTCGGGCTGTGGGATTATCGCGACGGCCGGGGCTTCCTCCGGTTGAACGACGCGAACGCCCGGTCCCTCGCGGTCGCGGCCGACGGCACACTGCTCGCCGACTTCGGCCCATACGGCCTCTGGGCTCGCCGCGAACTCTCCGGCTTCGTCCGATTGAACGCCGCGGCCCCCCGCAGGATGGCCCTCGGCTCCTCGGGCGTCCTCTACGTCGACTTCGGCGCCGAGGGCTACTCCCGATGGCTCGACGGCGGCTTAAGCCGGATCGCCCACGCCGGGCCCGGCTCCCAGGTTTGACACGGCCCCCGTCCGTGAAGGCCGGCGGAACACGCGATAGATCGTCCCCGGCCGGCGCTCGCCGGCCTCGTCGACGGTCGACGTCGCCTCGGCCTCGCAGCCGAGCCCGCGCGGCGGGAGTTCGGCGGGGAAGTCCTCGGCCGAGGCGCGGTAAGGCGTCGCCAGGATCGCCTCACCGCCGGGGGCGAGGAGCTTCGCCAGCACGTCGGCGACCAGCGGCACGAGCTTCCGCTCGTAGAGCACATCGGCCGCGATGATCCGCGCGAACGATAGCGGGGGGGGCTCGCGCCAGTCGAGGAGGAGGTAGTCGGCCCGCTTCTCCGGCAGCCCGCCCTCGGCGACGCTCCGCCGGATGAAGGCGAAGGCGGCGGGGTCGTAGTCGCTGAACCGGACCCGGAACCCCAGCGCCAGGGCGGCGAGCCCGCCCAGGCCCAGGCCGCAGCCCAGTTCCAGGACCTCGTCGTCGCCCGGGTCGACGCCGCCCCAGCGGTCGAAGACCGCCTCGGCGAGCATCCGCGCGCCGGGCCAGAGGTAGGCCCAGTAGGGCATGTAGTCGTCGGCCTGGTTCCGGGCGTGGACCGCGGGGTCGTCGAGCAGGCGATCGGGCTCGACGGGACGAGCCAGGCGCAGGGCGCGGCCGGCGATTGCGAACGTCGAGACGGTCGTCGGTCCCCGGTATTCGGGCGGGCTTGACGGCGACCCTAGAGTTGGAACGGGATGCAACGGCGACGGTTTATGGATCAACGGAGGTCGACTCGACGATGGACGTGCCCAGGAGCGAGGATCCCATGGCCCCCCGCGCGGCGGTCGATTCCCGCGTGAGCCTCGCGATCCTCACCGTGCCGGGCGACGCGAACCCGTTCGGGACCCTGCACGGCGGGGTCATGCTGCGGATGGCGGACGAATGCGGCGCGGTCTCCGCCCTGCGGCACGTCGGCCGGGGGCAGGTGACGACGGCCGCGATGGACTCCATGACGTTCCTGTGCCCGGTGTACGTCGGCGAGCGGGTGGAGATCGTCGCCGAGGTCACGCACGCCGGCCGGACGTCGATCGAGACCCGCATCGAGATCTACGCCGAGGCGCTCCAGCACCCCGGCCGCCGCAAGGTCGGCTCGGGCTACGCGCTGTACGTGGCGCTCGACGACGAGGGGAAGCGGCCCCACGAGGTGCCGCCGCTCCTCTCCGTGACCGAGGCCGATCGGATCCGCGACGAGGCGGCGGCCGAACGGCAGGCGGTCCGCCTGGCCCGCCGCGAGGAGGCCAGGCGCCACAGCCGCGAATTCCTCTGACCCGGGCCGATCAGGCCGGGGCCGAGGGGGTCGACTCCGCCGGCGTGGTCGTGGAGACCGCGCCCGGGACCTCGAACTTGGGGACCGACTCGTCGACGGTCGAGGTCGACGGCCGGGGGGCGTCGTAGGTCATGGACGGCTTCGGGGCCTGGTACGGCGAGGTGTAGCTGGAGATCGACGAGGAGGCGTCGTCGAGGCCGCTGGTGACCTCGTTGAGCCCCTTCTTGAACTCGACGATCCCCTTCCCCAGGGACCGGCCCACCTCGGGGAGCCGCTTGCCGAACAGCAAGACGGCCAGCCCCATCACGATCATCATCTCCATCGGCCCGAGATTCGGCAGCATGCGGCAGGCTCCTCGGTTCGTGCGAGCGGTCGCGGGTCGGATCGGCTCGGATCGGCTCGGATCAGGGGGCGGGCGGGGTGATCTTCTTGTCGGCCGCGTTGACGGCCTCGTCCAGCTCGTCCTCGATGCCGGCGACCCCCTTCTTGAACTCGGTGACGCTCTTGCCGAGCGATCGCATCACGCTGGGGAGGCGGTTGCCGAACATCAGCAGGGAGACGAACGCCACGACGAGCAGCTCGGTGGTGCCGAGGTTGGGCAGGAACGCGAAGGGCATGGGTGGGTCCTCGGTCGGTCGGATCGATTCGGGTGGAGTCGGGGTCGGGTCGGTGGGGATCAGGTCAGGGCGTCGGGCCGGCGGCGATCAGGGTCCGCGTGACGATCCAGGCGGCGACGGCCGCGGCGGCGATCAGCGTCAGGCCCCAGAAGAGTCGGCCCCCGCGCGTCAGCGACGCCCCGAAGACGCGCCGGCGCGACGCCGGGGTAGGAGTGCGCCTCGACGTCCGGCGGACGGGGCTGATCCAGGGCATGACCGTCCGGGCGCGATCGCTCTTGAGCACGCCGGAGCGCCCGTAGAGCGCCAGGGCGACCATCGCGATCAAAACCAGTTCGCGGAAGCCGATCATCGCGCCTCGCCCGTCGCTCGGGGGGGTAAGCTCGGGGGCCTCCGGGCGAGGACGCCGGGGCGAAGGCCCTTGCGGGGCGGGGGGCCGGGGGATGTACGCACACGGGACGCCGCCGCGTTGATGGGGGCCGACAGATCGGCGCCGACCATAGGCCATTGCGTCTCGACAGGGACGACGCGGGTGGGCTGCTGACTTCACCTCAATCGTACCGCCCCCCGCCCCCCTGTCAATCCCCCGGCCTCGCACGCGGCCCTCGGCCCGGCGTGACCTCGCGCGCGGCGTGACGGCCCGTCGCGTCGCCGCGACGCGACGGCCCCGCCCGGCGTCGCCCCCGATCATCGTCGCGCAGCCGCCGGCGCGTCGCCGGATCTCCCCGACGTTGAACTTCGTCATCCACGCATCGTGCCACCCGCGGCCGGGCCCTAGAGTTCGCTCGTCCCGACCGCCGAGCCGCAGGGCCGCCGCCCGAGGCCGACGCGAGAGGACGAGCGGGAGCGGAACGGCGGACGATGCGGCCGAGAGGGGCCGCGAGGCGGGTGGCGATCGACGGTTCGCCGGCAGAAGCCGGCGGCGACGCCCCGGCCGCTCAGAGGACGAGCTGGGAGAGAGGTCGAAACAGCAAGGAATCGAAGTATGAAGATTTGGAAACTGGTCCTGGCCCTGGGCGTCCTCCTGGCGGCTGCCGCGCGGTCCGACGCGGGGAGCATCGCGATCACCGACCTGTACAACACCGGCGTCGACGCGGCCCATAACCCCCTGGCGAACGGCGCGATCGACAACCACTACACCCTCTCGACCAACCCCTCGGGCGTCACGACCCCGATCGTCTACCGCAACCCCGCGTGGGTCGCGAACGCCCCGGCCTCCGGGAGCGACCTGGCCGCCCAGTGGATCGCCCCCTCCTCGTCGAGCGTGCCCGATGGCACCTACACCTACACCACCAGCTTCACCCTCGGCGCCGGCGCCCTCATCCCGAGCGTCGAGATCGGCGGCCGGTTCACGGCCGACGACCAGATCATCAACGTCTATCTCAACGGCCACGCCCTGGGGATCGGGACGAGCGGCGACGAGATCTACGGCCACTGGTTCAACTTCTCGATCGCCAACTCGGCCTACTTCCTCGCCGGGACGACGAACTACCTGGCCTTCGAGACCAAGAACACCCACGGCTCGGTCAACGGCCTCATCGTCCAGATGACCGGCTCGTACAACGCGGTCCCCGAGCCCGCCTCGGTCGCCATGATGGGCCTGGGGGGCGTCGCGGCCCTGGCCTTCGGCCGCCGCCGGATCAAGGCCCGCGCCTGATCCCGGCCCGCCGCCGTTCCTGCGACGCGGCCCGAGGAGGCGACTCCTCGGGCCGCGTCGCTTCGAACGGGCTCAGACGATCACGCGCAGCGCTCGCAGCCGGCGGGCGGCCTCGTCCAGCGTCTCATCCCGCTTGCAGAAGCAGAAGCGGACGTAGGAGCGGCCCAGCTCCTTGTCGCGGAAGAAGCTCGAACCGGGGACGGTCGCCACGCCGACCTCGCGCACGAGCTTCCCCGCGAACGCCACGTCGTCGTCCGCCCCGAACGGGCCGATGCCGGCCATGATGTAGTACGCCCCCTGGGGCGCGTCGAACTCGAAGCCCACGTCCCAGAGCGCCTTGCAGAAGCGGTCGCGGCGGGCCTGGTAGCCGGCGGCGAGGTCGTCGTAGTAGGAGCGAGGGAGCCGGTAGGCGACCGCGCCCGCCTCCTGGAGCGGGGCCGCCGCGCCGATCGAGACGAAGTCGTGGACCTGGCGGAACGCCTTCGTCATCCGAGGCGGGGCCAGGATCGTGCCGACGCGCCAGCCGGTCACGGAGTAGGTCTTGGACATCCCCCCCACCGTCACCGATCGCTCCCACATGCCGTCGAGCGACGCCAGCGCGACGTGCCGCCGGCCGTCGAAGAGGATGTGCTCGTAGATCTCGTCGGTGATCGCGATCGCGTCCCACTTGCGGCAGAGGTCGGCGATGACCTCCAGGTCCTCGCGCGCGAAGACAGCCCCGGTGGGGTTCGTGGGGTTGCAGAGGACGATGGCCTTCGTCTTGTCGTTGAACGCGGCGGCCAGCTCGTCGGGGTCGAACTTCCAGTGCGGCGGGCGGACGGGGACGAACCGGGGCGTGGCCCCGGCGAGCATGCAGTCGGGCCAGTAGTTCTCGTAGAAGGGCTGCGAGAGGATGACCTCGTCGCCCGGGTTGATGAGGGACAGCAGCGCGACGAGCATCGCCTCGGTGCTGCCGCAGGTGACGGTGATCTCCTCTTCCGGGTCGACCGCCAGCCCCAGGTGCCAGGCGGCGTGCTCGGCGATGGCGTGGCGGAGGTCGTGGGCTCCCCAGGTGATCGCGTACTGGTTCACGTCGTCCTGGATGGCGCGGCAGGCGGCGTCCTTGAGGGCCTGGGGGGCGGGGAAGTCGGGCATCCCCTGCGCCAGGTTGACGGCCCCGTGGCGGCGGGCCTCGATGGACATGCCGCGGATGACGCTGTCGGTGAACCGCTGGGCCTTCAGGGAGATCAACGGGTTCTGCATCGTGGGGTCGATCCGCGCGGGTCGTGGGGCCGTCGCCGCGCGGCGTCGGGCGGCGACGGCTGGGATGGTGGGCTCACTCGGGACGGTGGGCGTCGTGGCAGTCCTTGCAGGAGGAGCCGATCGTCTTGGCCACGGCCTTGAAACCGTCCACGTCCTTCTTGTCGACCGAGTCCTTCAGGCTGGAGGCGCTGTCGGCCAGGGCCTTGCAGAGCTTGTCCCAGGAAGCCTTGTCCCCCTTGGGGGCGTCGTTCTTGCCGAGGTCGGGCGCGTACTTCGAGAAGGCGTCCGACGCCTCCTTGACCTTGGCCCAGTCGGGCGACGGGGCCTTGGCGGCGGCCTTGAGCGTGTTGTTGGGCGAGGTCTTGCCGGCGAACAGCTTCTTCATGACGACCTCGACGCTGGCCGGGTCGTCGGCCGCGGCGTTCGTCTGGGCGACCGCGGCGAGGGCCAGGACAAGGGCGGCCATGCTCGCACCGCAGATCAGGCTCTTCATGCAATTCTCCTCAAGATCCGTCGAGATCGGGCCGCCGACGCGGCGGGCCCTTATTGCGTCGTCGGAGAGCGGGCCCGGCCGAGTGGTGCGCGGACCGGACCGTCAAATAGCCTAACGGCAATCGCCACGCCGGGCCAGCCGGCAAACGCCCGGTCGGGACCTGGACTCCCCGCGTCCCGGTCCGCTATGATCGTGATGCAAATATCGCCATCATCATGGCGAGCCGTCCGGGATTCGGCCGGCCTGACGAGGGGGGGGCCGTCATGAGGAAGGGCTTCACGCTGATCGAGCTGCTGGTGGTGATCGCGATCATCGCGGTCCTGATC
>ERZ778021.2043-NODE-2043-length-19939-cov-5.375981_pt1 | contig 19939 bp, 15 predicted proteins | sample MGYA00375751_ERZ778021 | MGnify/ENA primary metagenome ERZ778021 (study PRJEB29350, sample SAMN05389814) | bioreactor metagenome | isolation source: Thiocyanate stock bioreactor | place: South Africa: University of Cape Town | collected 2013-08-29 ... | reverse complement strand
CGCCCGGATCGCCGCCACATACCCGCCGGGCCCCGCCCCGATCACGACCAGGTCGAACCGTTCCGCCACCGAGGGTTCCTCGTTTCTAGCTAGCGACCAGGCCCGGCGGACGCCCCGCCGAAGCGACATCCGATCGTAGCACGAACCATCGCGCCGGGCCGAGCCCTTTGGAACGCCGCGTCAGGCCATCGGCCGGGCGAAACCGGTCCCCGCCGTCGCCGGGGGCAGGGGACGGCCCTCGCGACGCGCGATCTCGATCCACTCCTCGACGATCTCGCACAATTCGCGGTAGACCTCGACCTCATCCGACCCGTGGCAGCAAGGGCCGATGATCCCGGGGCACTGGCCCACGAAGGCCCCGTCCTCCTCCGACCACTCCACCAGCTTGATGTACCGGGCGGCGTCGGTCACGGCGGCATGCTTCCGAATCCATGGCGAGGGGAGGCGACACCCCTCTCGACGATCACGGAGTGCCTCGTCGGCCAGAGCGTCCAGCCGGCCGTCGGCGACGTCCCGCTCGAACTGACGGTCCCATGTCGCGGCGTCGAACTCGGCGAACCAGGCGCGGAGCGTGGCCTGATCCTCGTCGGGAAGCTTGCGGATGGCGTCCTCGATCTCATCGACGGCGTTCATGACGACAACCTTATGCTTGGCCCCGAATCGAAGCAACCGGTGCTACACTCGACCCGACCAGTAGCCCGGACGCCGCCGGGAATGGGCCACCGCGAGGATCGTCGCAGCATCTCCTTCGACCCGGTAAATCAGGCTGTAAGGAAACCGCCTCAGCGATACATACCGATGGGCCTCATCGCAACGAGGGAACATCGCCGGATGAGATCGGATCGCTTCGACGGCCTCGTCGAACGCCGCCTCGAATCGCGCCGCAGCCTGCTGGCTCCGGTCGAGATACCAGCCGAGGGCCTGTTCGTACTCGGCCTCGGCCTCCGGATGGATCGAGACCTCAGCCACGAGCCCGGCCTTCAAGCCGCCGCCGGACCCGCTCGCGAACGACCTGCCACGAGTCCAGATGGACTCCGCCCGCCTCGACCTCGGCGGAACGCCGTCGGACCTCTTCCAACCACGCGGGATCGAACGGCAATTCATCCGATGAGGCGTGGGAGTCCAGCAACGCCTCAACCAGTTCCAGGCGTTCCTCCTCCGGCAAGGCCAACGCCGCCTGGAGCAGTTGTTCGGTCGCAGGGCCCATCGATGCACCCCCGGAGAATCGGATGGTTCAGCGGGTCTAGTAAGATCATCGACGCCTCCGCCGCCGAGACGTTCATGATAGCAGAGAAGGCACCGCGGTGGCGGCGCGGTTAGCGGGCCGCTTCGCTCACGACCAGCAGTTCCTTTTCGCGGAAATGGGCGTGGTCCCGGAGCAGGTCGGACGGGCTCATCCGACCGCGGTGCTCCGGTGTGGCCGCTTGATCGCCATCCCAGCAAGCGAACAATTCGACCTCGGCCTGGCCCTGCAAGGCCGTCGCCAAGAACTCCGACAGGTGTCGCCTCGATTCCTCGACGGCGGCCGACGCCAAGAACTCCGACAGGTGTCGCCTCGATTCCTCGACGGCGGCCGATTCCTCGCGATCTTGCTCCAACTCCTCATACTGGCCGTATTGGAATCCGCAGCCGCAGCCCTCGTGCGAACCGACGTAATAGATGCAAGGTTTGGAGAACTGCTTACGGACGGCCTCGTCCCTTTTCGACAACTCCTCGACGTGGAAGCCGGGCCGGGCCTCGTCCCAAGCCGAGGTAGGCAACGGATGGTCGGATGCGACGTAGACCATCATGCACATCGACAGCCTCCAGGCTCCCGCAGCCTCGCCGGACTTGAAATGAATGTGCAAAGGCCCCGGACGGCCGACGCAGGTCCGGTCCGGGGCCCTGGGCGGTCGCCGTCCTCGTCAGATCTCCAGGAGCAGGCGCTCGGGGTCTTCGAGGCAGTCCTTGATGCGGACGAGGGAGCTGACGGCCTCGCGGCCGTCGATGAGGCGGTGGTCGTAGGAGAGGGCCAGGTACATCATCGGGCGGATGACGATCTGGTCGTCGACGACGACGGGGCGCTTCTTGATCGCGTGCATCCCCAGGATGCCGCTCTGGGGCGGGTTGAGGATCGGCGTGGAGACCAGCGAGCCGAAGACGCCGCCGTTGGTGATCGTGAAGGTGCCCCCCTGGAGGTCGTCCACGCCGATCGTCCCCTTGCGGGCCTTGTCGGCGTAGGCGGCGATGGCCTTCTCGATGCCGGCGAACGAGAGCTGGTCGGCGTCGCGGATCACGGGGACCATCAGGCCGCGGTCGGTGCTGACGGCGACGCCGATGTTGTAGAAGTCGTTGTAGACGACCTCGTTCCCCTCGATCCGGCCGTTGACGGCGGGGAACGCCTTCAGCGCCTCGATCGTCGCCTTCACGAAGAAGGACATGAAGCCCAGGCCGACGCCGTGGGCCTTCTGGAACGCCTCCTTGTACTTCGATCGGGTCGCCATGACGCGGGTCAGGTCGACCTCGTTGAAGGTCGTCAGGATGGCGGCCGTGCGCTGGGCCTCCACGAGGCGCTGGGCGATCCGCTGCCGCAGGCCGCTCATGCGCTCGCGGCGCTCGCCCCCCTTCGGGGCCGTCGGCTTCGGGGCGGCCGGCGCGGGGGCCGGGGCCTTGACCTCGGGGGCCGGGGCGGCCTTGGCGGACGCGCCCCCCTCGACGTGGGCGATCACGTCACCCTTGGTGACCCGCCCCCCCTTGCCGGTCCCCTCGACCTGGGAGGGGTCGACCCCCTCCTCGGCGACGATCCGGCGGACGGCGGGGGAGAGGTGCTCGGAGCCGCCGTTGGGCGTCGCCGCGGGGGCGGCGGGCTTGGCCTCGGCCTTCTCGGGGGCGGGGGCGGCGGGCTTGGCCTTGGCCGCCGGGGCGGCGGACGGGTCGATGACGCCGACGGTCGCGCCGATGGCGACGGTGTCCCCCTCGGCGGCCTGGACCTTCAGCACGCCCGACGCCGGCGCGGGGACGACGTTGGTCGCCTTGTCGGTCTCCAGCTCGAAGAGCGGGTCGCCCGCCTTGACGGCGGAACCGTCGGCGGCGAGCCACTTCGCGAGGATCCCCTCGGAGATCGATTCACCCACGCCGGGGACGCTGATCGGGACGGCGGACATCGTTCAACGGGCTCCTTCCCGCGACCCGGCGGCGGCCAGGGCGCGGACGGGGGTTGCGGACACGAGGTGCGGCACCGCGGCGCCGACGGCCGCGTCGACCAGCTCGGCCTGCTCGCGGTCGTGGACCAGCTTCGAGCCGGTCGCCGGGCTGGCGCTGGCGTCCCGGCCGACGTACTGGAACGGGGAGCCCATCAGCTCCTCCAGCCGAGGCGCGACGAACGTCCAGCCGCCCATGTTCTGCGACTCTTCCTGCACCCAGACCCAGTCCCGGACCTCGGGATAGCCCAGGAGCACCTTCTTCAGCTCCTCGGCCGGGAACGGGTAGGGCTGCTCCAGGCGGACGATCGCGACGTCCTTCTCCTTGCCGACCTCCGCCCGCCGGGCCGCCAGGTCGAAGTAGACCTTGCCGGAGCAGAGGAGGAGCCGGGTGGCGCCCTTCGGGGCGGTCGGGTCGTCGAGGACGTCCTTGAAGCCGCCGACGGTCAGGGCGTCGACCGGCGAGACGCACTCCTTGCGGCGGAGGAGGCTCTTGGGGGTCATCACGATCAAGGGCTTGCGGAAGTTCCGCCGGACCTGCCGCCGCAGCATGTGGAAATACTGCGCGGGGGTGGAGGGGACGCAGACCTGGATGTTGTCCTCGGCGCAGAGCTGGAGGAACCGCTCCAGCCGGGCGCTGGAGTGCTCCGGCCCCTGGCCCTCGTAGCCGTGCGGCAGCAGCATGACGATGCCGCTGCCGCGGCCCCACTTGGATTCCGCCGAGGCGATGAACTGGTCGACGATGACCTGGGCGCCGTTGGCGAAGTCGCCGAACTGGGCCTCCCACATGATGAGCATGTTGGGCTCGTCGAGGGAGTAGCCGTAGTCGAACCCGAGCACCGCGGCCTCGGACAGCAGGCTGTCGTAGACGCAGAACTGGGCCTGGCCGGCGCCGAGGTTGTTCAGCGGGATCCAGGGCTGGGCGGTGAGCTGGTCGATCAGGACGGCGTGGCGCTGGCTGAACGTGCCGCGGCGGCTGTCCTGGCCGCTGAGGCGGACCGGCGTCCCCTCCTTCAGCAGCGAGCCGAACGCCAGGGCCTCGGCGTGGGCCCAGTCGAGCGAGCCCTTCTCCTCGACCGCCTTCACGCGGGCCTGGAAGATGCGGGTCAGCTTGTGGTTGGGGGTGAAGCCGGCGGGCGGGTTGGCGGCGACCGCCGTGATCTCCCTCAGCATCTCGTACGGGACGCCGGTCTCGGCCGGCTCGAACGAGTAGTTCGGGGTCAGCTCGGCCCAGGGGCCGGTGGAGTAGCCGGGGGAGGTGGTGCGGGCCTCGACCCCCTCGCGCTTGACCTCGGCGAGGACCTGGCCGAGCTTGTCGGCGAAGGTCTCGGCGATGGTCTCGGCCTCCTGGCCGGACATCTCGCCGGAGGTGACGAGCTGCTCGGTGTACATCTCCCGGATGCTGATCCGGTTCTTGATGTTGTCGTACATCAGGGGCTGGGTGAACCCCGGCTCGTCCCCCTCGTTGTGGCCGTGGCGGCGGTAGCAGACCATGTCGATGACCACGTCGCGGCCGAACTGCTGGCGGAAGTCCATGGCCAGCTCGCCGACGAAGACGACCGCCTCGGGGTCGTCGCCGTTGACGTGGAAGATCGGCACCTCGATCATCTTGGCGACGTCGGTGCAGTAGCGGGTCGACCGGCCGTCGACCGGCGAGGTCGTGAAGCCGATCTGGTTGTTCACGACGATGTGGATCGTGCCGCCGGTCCGGTAGCCGGGGAGCTGCGAGAGGTTCAGGGTCTCGGCGACGAGGCCCTGGCCGGCGAACGCGGCGTCGCCGTGGATCAGGATGGCCGCGCCCATCTTCCGCAGGGCGTCCTTCGCCTGCCGCTGCTTGGCCCGCATCCGGCCCTCGACGACCGGGTTCACGGCCTCCAGGTGGCTGGGGTTGGGCGTCAGCGTCAGGTGGACGGTCTGCCGGTCCTGGGTGACGTGGTCGGCGGAGAAGCCCAGGTGGTACTTGACGTCACCGTCGCCGGCGACCGTCTCGGGCATGTTCCCCTCGAACTCGCTGAAGATCAGCCCGTACGGCTTGTGCAGGATGTTCGCCAGGACGTTGAGCCGGCCCCGGTGGGGCATGCCCATGACGATCTCCTGCACCCCCAGCCCGCCGGCTCGCTCGATGATCCCGTCCAGCAACGGGATGAGCATCTCGCCGCCTTCCAGCGAGAACCGCTTCTGGCCCACGAAGTTCTTGTGCAGGAACGTCTCGAACAGCTCGGCTTCGTTGAGCTTGTAGATGATCCGGCGCTTCTTCTTGATGTCGAAGCGGGGGTGGTTCCGGACCGGCTCCATCCGCTCGAAGAGCCAGCGGCGGATCTCCAAGTCGCGGATGTGCATGAACTCGACGCCGATCGTCCGGCAGTATGTCTCGCGGAGGACGCCGAGGATCTCGCGCAGGGAGCCGTGGTGCTCCTGGCCGAGCTTGCTGTAGAAGTCGCGGTCGAGGTCCGCGTCGGAGAGCCCGAAGTTGGCCAGCTCCAGCTGCTCGTCGGTCTGGCGGCGGGGCGAGAGCTTCAGGGGGTCCAGGTCGGCCAGGTTGTGGCCCATCTCGCGGTAGGCGTCGACCAGGCGGGTGACGGCCTTGACCGCCTGCTGGGCCGGCGGCGAGGCGTCGCCGTAGCGGGCCGCCTCCGGGCTCAACGACTCGGCGCCGAGGTCGTACCCCTCGAAGAAGTGGCGCCACGACTCGTCCACCGAGTTCGGGTCGTCGCGCCAGAGGCGCTGGTACTCTTCGACAAGGTCCAGGTTCGCCCGGCTCACCGCCGACGTGCGTGTCATCGAAAAGGATCTCCTGGCCGCCCCGGGCGCCTGGGCCTTCGGGGGGGCCGCGGACTTGACGTTGGTTGGACGAAACCGGGGGAGAGGTCCGCCCCGCTCGATAGGGAGGCCCGCCGGGTTCGGGGGTTCGGCCATGCCCGTCGGGGCGCGCGCACGGGCCGACGAGGCGTGCCGCACGCCCCGGAAGCTCCGTCGCTCCGCCCCGGTCGCATCAACGCAGGCGACTCCATCGCCATGGCGTCATAGTCGCTCGATCCAAGATCGGTCCGCGAACCTCTCGGCACGCAGTGTTTCGAAGCGATCTGGTGGGACATCCGACGCCGCAGTGAGAAGAGTGGAGTGGGGCCACGCCGAGCGGATCGATTCGATCAAAATTCTACGACGCAACGGGATATTCATCAAGAACTCCTCGTGCGTCCGCCCCTCCCTGTACGCCGGCTGGCGGGCCGGCGTTTGCAGATATCGGGCGATCTTCCCGATCGCAAGACCATGCATGATCGTGGCATGCACCATCAGCCGACGCCGGAGGCGTCTCTGGGCGCTGCCGGAGAATTTCCGGCCCCCGATCGTCAGGTCCCCCGACCCCCTCACCTCCACGCCGGGCGCAGGCCCGCGCAGCGCCTCCGCGACCCGGCCCAGGACGTACGCCTGCGCGCCGTCCACCGTGACGAGTTCGGGCGCGTAATCCGTCGGCAGCACGACCGTCATGTTCAGCGCCCCCGGCCCGACGACGACCGTGCCGCCGCCGCTGGCCCGCCGCGCGATCGGCACGCCATCCTCGGCGCAGCGGTCGACGTGGACCTCCTCGCGGAGCCGCCGCGAGGAGCCCAGGACCACCGCGTAATCCGGCTGCTCCCAGAGCCTTAGGGTGGGCCCCAGGCCGTTCTCGTCGGCCTCGACGAGGATCGCCTCGTCGAACGCGAGGTTGTCGTAGATGGTCGGGAGGGTGAGGAGTTCGGGGTCGGTGGGGGGCATGGGGCTTCAGACTAAGGGCCGACGAAGCCGCGCAGGCCCCCCTCCCGGCGGGAGAGGGGACGCGCGCCCTTCCGTCGGGCTCGGGCCGCCTCAGAACTTCTCGTCCTCGGCGTCGACGCGGAAGACCTGGTGGCATTCGGTGCAGCTCTTGTTGACGGTGTTGAGCTGGTCCTTGGCGTCCTTCTGGGTGGAGTCGGCCTTGTCGGCGATCTCGGCGAGCTTCTTGGCCTCCTTCTCCCAGGCGTCGCACAGCTCGTCCCACTTCTTCTGGGGCTCGGCGACGTTCTTGGCGGCCTTGACGGGATCGTTGTGGGTCTTGGTCTCCTTGGCGAGCTTCGCCCACTCGTCGGCCGCCTCCTTGATCTCCTTCTGGGCCTTCTTGTAGGCGGCGACGTTGCGCGTCCCCTTGGTGAGGACGGCCTTGTTCTTCTGGACCTTCTCCATGATCTTGCCCAGCTCCGACTCCTCGTCGGCCGAGCCGGAGAAGGCCGTGGCGGACAGGCCGAGGCCGAGGCCGATCGTCAGGCTGGCGGCCAGGGTGATCCACTTGCGCATCATGTGACGGTTCTCCTTCTGGAGGCGGGGACAAGGGGAGCCGCGGGGGCCGAAAAAAGGGGTGGGTGCGGCGGTCCGGGCGAAACCTCGCCGATCGGGCCCGGGGACCTTAATCTATACCTCGCGGGCGACTCGATCAAGGACGGCGGCCCCGCGGCGCGGCGGAGACGGCTTGCCGCGGCGGCCCGATCTCGACGATGATTCACGGTTTGATCGCGGCGTGTCGGCTTCGGGTCGGCCTCCCCCTTTGCCCCAGCTTCCGGACGGACATGAGCGAGCCACTGGACTACCGATCGGCGGGCGTGGACCTGACCACCTATGACGAGACCATGGCCCGCCTCCCGCCGCTCATGCGCCGGACGTTCTCGCCCCGGGTCATGGAATGGAAGGACGGCTTCGCCGGCCTCTTCCGGCTCGACGACAAGATCGGCCTCCTCTCGCGCACCTACCGCGACCCGATCCTCGTCGCCTCCACCGACGGCGTCGGCACCAAGCTGAAGCTCGCCGTGGCCACCGGCCGCCACGACACCGTCGGCATCGACCTGGTGGCGATGTCCGTCAACGACTGCCTCTGCGCCGGGGCCGAGCCGCTCATCTTCCTCGACTACGTCGCGATGTCGAAGGACGACACCAACCTGACCGCCCAGATCATCCAGGGGATCAGCGACGGTTGCATCGAGGCCGAGTGCTCCCTCATCGGCGGTGAGACCGCCATCTTGCCGGACTTCTACCAGCCCGGCGAGTACGACCTGGCCGGCTTCTGCCTGGGCGTCGTCGACCGCAAGCACCTGCTCAAGGGCGAGGAGATCCGCGCCGGCGACAAGATCATCGGCCTGGCCTCCTCGGGCCTCCACTCCAACGGCTACAGCCTGGCCCGGAAGATCGTCCTCGACCACGCCGGCCTGAAGCTGGACGACCGGGTCGAGGAGCTGGGCAAGACGGTCGCCGACGAGTTGCTGACCCCCACGCGGCTCTACACCCGCCCCTTGAAGGAAGTGTACCGCCATTACCGGGTCAAGCGGATCATCCACGGCATCGCCCACATCACCGGCGGCGGGCTGATCGACAACCCCCCGCGCATCCTCCCCGAGGGCCTGGGGATGCGGCTGACGAAGGGCTCGTGGGACGTCCCGCCGGTCTTCACCTGGCTCCAGCGGCTGGGGAACGTGGCCGAGGACGAGATGTTCCGCGTCTTCAACATGGGCGTCGGGATGGTGATCGTCGCGGCCGACTACTACGCCGACTCGATCGTCCGCCACCTGACCCGCAAGGCCCAGATCCCCGCCTGGATCATCGGCGAGGTGGTCCCGGGGAATCGCGAGGTCGAATGGGCGTGATCGAACCGGGCGCGGCGGCTGGCTGGGCTCCTCGCTTCGTCCTCGCGGGCTGGGTTCGGCGGGCCGGATCGCGGCGTCAGGCGCCCGGAGTGAATTCACGATGTTCGTCCGCTGCCCGTACTGTCACAAGCTGGTCCTGTGGCCGTTTTTCGGACGCCACCGGAGCAAGCACACGGCGCTCCGCGCCGACGGCCAGATGAACGAGCACGTCACCCTCCGGCCGACGCGGCGGTATGCCGGGTCGCTGGAGGAAGTCCCCCAAAACTACCGGCATCCGAAGTGCGGGGTCGTCACGGGCATGCCGGAAGAGATCATCCGCAGCTACCTGGCCGATCCCTTCCTGTACGGCGACAAGTCGTTCTGCTGCGGATGCGGCGACTACGTGAGCAAGCGCGAACTGTTCTGGATCGAGACGGGGCAGAGCCTGGCGGACTACACGAAGCGGCTGCAGCAGGATCACGTCCGGGCGCGAAGGGCGAAGCCGCGACCCTAGGGTTTTCACGGCCGAAATTTCGGGTGGCCGTCGTAGGCTGGGTCGAGACCCAGCCCTGAGGAGGCCGGGCCTCGCTCCGGCTGGGTCTCGACCCAGCCTACGGGCTCCCCCCGAAAAACAAGGCTCCCGAAACGATTCGGGGAAACAGTTCGCACCGCCGGGCCCTCGGACACGTATAATAGACGGACCTATCTCGGGGGCGGTGCGCACATCCAGGATCGACCAGGGGGACGGACGTCATGACGGTCGGCGCCCAGACGCGGACGCAGGGCAAGCTCCTGGACTACAAGGAGTTCATCGAGCACCAGATCGCCGTCACTCGACGGCGGATCAAGCTCACCGACCTGGTCACGGCCGTCCTGATCCTGGCGGTCGGCCTCGCGGCGACGCTGCTGGTGGAGGTGATCCTCGACCACGCCTTCGGCCTGCCGGCGTTCGTCCGCCAGATCATCCTGATCGGCGGGACGGTCGCGGCGATCGGGTTCGTCATGATGCGGATCGTCCGGCCGCTGCTGATGTCGATCAACGGCATGTACGCGGCGAAGACGATCGAGGGGGCCGACCCCGCGATCAAGAACAGCCTGATCAACTACCTGGAGATCAGCCGCGACCCCGAGCGCGTCTCCAAGAAGGTCCTGGCCGCGCTGGAGTCTCGCGCGGTGGCCGACCTGGCCCACGTCGAGGTCGACGACGTGGTCGACCAGCGGCGGGCGATGCAGACGGCCTACGCCCTCTGCGGCGTGATCGTCGCCTTCTGCCTCTACGCCGCCTTCACCCCCAAGAGCATCCTCGACTCCACCAAGCGCGCGTTCCTCGCCGACGTCGTCCGGCCGACCAACACCAAGCTCGTGAACATCAAGCCGGGGGACGACCCCGCGCTGGCCGAGGTCGTCGCCGGCACCCACGTCGCATTCTCCGTCGACGTCCAGGGCGTCCGCCCCGAGAAGGTCCGCCTGCACTACAGCGTCGACGGCGGCAAGTTCTACGCGGTCAAGGAGTTCGAACCGGGGAAGAACTACTACGATCCCTGGTCGATCACCCTGACGAACCTCCAGCAGAGCCTGGACTACTACGTCACCGGGAATGACGCCGAGTCGCTGCACTACGACCTGAAGGTGCTGCCGGCGCCGATGGTCGAGTCGGTCTCGGTCGACTACGAATTCCCCCGCTACACCGGCCTGCCGCCCCGGGCCAACGTGGACGGCGGCAACGTGGAGGCCATCGAGGGGACCATCGTCACCGTCCGCGCCCGGACCAACGAGCCGGCGCGGGCCGGGTCGCTGAACCTGGCCGCGGGGGCGTCGGCCGGGATGACGGTCGACGACGCCGACGCCCGGGCGCTGACGGGCAAGTTCAAGGTCGAGAAGGCCGGCACCTACACGATCAACTTCCGGACCACCGGCGGCCAGCTCAACCCCAACCCGGTCGTCTACGACATCCTCGCCCTCCCCGACCGCGCCCCCTCGGCGCGGTTCGTCCGGCCCGAACGCTCGGGCGTGAAGGTGCCGTCGAACGTCCCGGTCGACCTGGCCGCCGCGGGCGAGGACGACCACGGCGTCAAGGACGCCACCCTCCACGTCCAGCTCGGCGACGAGTCGCTGCTGACGAAGAACGTCCTGGACGGCCGCCCCGTGCAGCGGACCTTCGATGCCGTCGAGACGCTGGACCTGGAGAAGCTCAAGGTCCCGCCCGGCTCCACCCTCACCTACTGGCTGGCCGTCCGCGACAACCGCGAGCCCACCACCAACCGCGTCGAGACCCCGCGCTGGACGCTGGAGGTCGGCGACCCCGTCGCCGAGGAGGAGAAGAAGGAGATCGAGCAGGAGCGGGCCGAGGAGCAGGCTCGCCGCGAGGAGGAGGCCCGTCGGGCCCCCGCCGACCAGCCGCCCCCCCCCGCCGACCAGCCTCTGGACCAGCCGCCGGCCGACCAGCCCCCGACCCAGCAGGCCGACGAGCCCTCCCAGGGCGAGAGCCAGCCTCAGGGAGAGGCCCAACCCCAGGGCCGCCAGGGCCCCGACCGCGGCGAGTCCTCGTCCGCCCCCCAGCCTCGGGACCCCGGCGCCGCCCCCCAACCCGGCGACGCCCGTCCCGACGAACAGCAGCAGGCCGACGCCCAGCAGCCCGGCCAGCCCGCCGACCCCGCTGCCGACCCCCGCATGCGACGGATGGAAGATGTTCTGCGCAAGAAGGGCCTCCTCGACAAGCCCACCGCCGACCGCCCTGGCGAACCGGGACGGCCCGACGCGACCAATCCGCCCGCCGCCCAGTCCGACGGCGCCGCCGGCGAACGCCCCCGCATGAACCCGCCCGACGCCGCCGGCGCCCGGCCCCCGCAGCAGCCTCGCCCCGCCGGCGCGAACGACCCCGGGAACGAGGTCAAGCCGGGCGAGCGCGACCCCAACGCCGGCCCGGCCCAGGACGCGCAGGATGCGGCGGGCCGGGACCAGGACCAGCAGCCCCAGACGCGCCAGGGCGAGGCGGGCACGAACCCGCCGCCCCAGGGGCGTCAGGGCCAGCCCGGCCGGGATCCGCAAGGCCAGCCCGGCCAGGCCCAGGCCCCGGAGCAGGGCCAGGCCGGGCGAAATCCAGCCGAATCGCAGGACGCCCGCGATCGGGAGAATCCGGGCCAGGCCGGCGGTCGCGATCGCGAGGCCGCGAAGGACGCCCAGGGCAAGCCCAGGCCCGGAGATGAGGCGAGCCAGGCCGGCGAGGGGACCCCCAAGAACCAGCCCGAGGGAGGCCAGGCGGACCCGAAGCAGGGTGGCCGCAAGCCGTCCGACGCCGACCAGCCGGGCGGACATCCCGGCGAGGCCGAAGCGCAGGGCCGCGATCCGAAAGCCCGCGAGGGCGAACCCGGCGACCGGGAGACCTCCAGGGATGCCAGCCAGGGCCGCGACCGCCAGGGCGAAGCCTCGTCCCCGGACGGCCGCAAGCCGGGCGACGCCTCGGACGCGGGCCGGTCCGATTCCGCCGAAGGCCGGGACGACGCCCAGCCCTCCGGCCGGCCCGGGGATCGGCAGCCGTCCGGTCAGCCGGAGCAGGGCCAGGCCGGCCGGACGAACGACGGCCGATCCGACGCCCCCGACCAGCCGAACGCCAACGACCGTCAGCCCGGCCGCGCCGGCCAGGGCGATCCGTCGAAGGACCGCAGCCAGCCCGATGACCGTGACCCCTCCGCGTCTCAGGGACGCCCCGACGAACGGGTCCCGTCCAGCGAGCGAAAGCAGCCCGGGCAGGCGGGCGAACAGGACGCCTCGAAGGGGCGTCGCCAGCCCGGACAGGCGGGTGAACCGGATTCGTCGACGTCGCAAGGTCAAGTCGGCGAGCCCGGCGACGAAAAGAACGATTCGCCCCAGCCCGGACAGGGGCAGGATCGCGGCGGCAAGCCCGGACAGGGGGCCCAGAAGCAGGCCGGACGGACTCAGCCCGGCCAGGTCGATCCCCAGTCTCGCAGCGAAGAAGGGTCCCAATCCCAGAGCCCGCAGGGCCAGTCCGGCCAGAATCAGCAAGGCCAAACCAGTCAGAAGCAGCAGGGCCAGGGGCGGCAGGATCAGCCGACCGGCATGTCTCGTGAAAACGAGGGCGGCCGGAAGCCGGGCGAACCGTCGACGGCTCCGCAGCCTTCGGAGTCCGACGCCGGCCGTCCGGGCACCAAGCCCAGCGACCCGGCCCAGGGCCGACCGCGCGACCCGAACGCGCCGGACGACGGGGCGAACCCGGCTCGTCCCGATCAGGCGACCGCGGGCGACCGCGCCAACCCCTCGCAGCCCGGCGCGAAGCCCGAGCAGCCCGGCCGCCCCGACGCCGGCCGCCAGCCCCAGCAGGGGACGCCGAAGCCGGACGCCGGGCCGCAGGGTCGCGAGAAGCCTCGCCCCGACGGCTCCCGCCCCCAGGCCGGTCAGGCTCCGCGCAACCCGCAAGCGGGCGACCCCTCGTCGCCCGACGCTCGGGCCCAGGGTGAGAAGGCCGACGCCCAACCTCGGCCCGGCGACAAGCCCAGCGCCGAGGGCGAGAAGCCCGACGCCCAGCCTCGGCCCGGGGAGCGTCGCCCCGGCGATCCGAACGCGAAGAAGGACGAGCCCCGGAAAGATGACGCCGGCAAGCCGAAGCTAGGCGAGGGCGACCCCGCCGAAGTCCGGAAGGCCGATCCGAACGCCCGGGCCGACGAACGCATGCAGGATCCGAACACCCGCCCCGACGGCTCCGAGAAGGCCGCGCGGTCCGACGACGCCCGCGAGTCGGCCGAGCAGCCCGACCGCGCCGACCAGCCCGAACGGAAGGACGCCCAGCCCAAGGCGAATCCCAAGGATCCGAAGTCCCGCACCGACGCCGGCGAGCCGGCCGCCAAGAAGGACGACGCCAAGAAGGACGACGCCAAGAAGGACGACGCCAAGAAGGACGAGCAGTACCCCAAGCACCGCTCGCCGGATCCCAAGGATCCCAAGAAGCCTGCCGAGAAGCCGGCGAAGCCGGAAGACCAGCCCATCGAGGAGCCTTCGCCGAGCGACGAGCCCCAGGCCACGCCGCGTCCCGACTCCGCGCGGACTCCCTCCGACCCGTCCACGCCGTCCCCCTCGGGCAACCCCACCGCCGGCCGCGAAGGTCAGCCCGCCCAGAACCAGGCCCAGGACGCCCGAACCGGGCAGCCCCAGAGCCCATCGCAGTCCGACGCCCAGTCCCAGCAGGCGGCCCAGGGGCGGAAGGCCGACCAGGGCCAGCAGGGCCAGGGTCAGCAGCCCGGGCAGCAGGGCCAGGAACAGGGCCAAGGACAAAGCCCGGGCCAGGGTCAGGGCCAGGAACAGGGTCAAGGGCAGGGGGGCCAGGGAGAGAAGCAGGGCGAAGGCCGGGGGCCGGGCCAGAGCCCGGGTCAGGGCAAGCAACCGGGGCAGGGCCCAGGTCAGGGCGAAAGCCAGCAGCCGGGCCAGGGTCAGCCGAACCAGGGTCAGGGCGCTCAACCCGGCCAGGGCCAGGGTCGCGACCCGCAGTCCGCCCAGGGCCGCGGGGAAGGGCGCGAGCCCGGTCGCGGCCAGGGCGAGGGCGAAGGTCGCGAGCCCGGCGCGGGCGAAGGACGTCGCCCGGGCGAGGGCCAGGAGAAAGGCCGCGGCGAGGGCCAGGCGGCCCCGAAGGGTCGCGGCCAGGGCCAGGCCGAGGGGCAGCAGGGCAAGAACCAAGGCGAGGCGCAAGGCCAGGGGAACCAGCCCGGCCAGGGGAACCAGCCCGGCGCCCAGGGGAACCAACCCGGCCAGGGCCAGGGCCAGCCGGGTCAGCAGCCGCAGGGCGGCGGCCAGGGCCAGGGCCAGCCGGGCCAGGCCGGCGCGGGGACGCCCGACTCCAGCCCCACCGGAGGCGGCGGGCCGGGCGGCGGCCCCCCGCCGCAGGTCTTCCCCGACCAGCCCGACGAGCCGATGGCCCCCACCCCGGAACGCGACGCCGCGGGCGAGGAGACCGTCGCCCCGCGCGACCAGCCGCAGTCGGAACTCGTCCTCCGCACCGTCCGCGACCTGCTCGACAAGCAGGCGGACACCTCCGACCTGGAGGCCGCCACCGGCATGAGCCGGGCCGAGATGGAGCAGTTCGTGAAGCAGTACGAGAAGGTCAAGTCGGCCCCGGCCGGCGAGGGCCGCGAGATCGAGGTCCAGCCCGGGGCCTCCGGCGAGGACGCCCGCGCCTCGGCGGACCTGCCCGGCCTGGGCAACCACTCGATCTCCACCCGCGCCCTCAAGGACCGCGGCGACATCCCCCAGGACCAGATCCGAGACAACCAGGAAGGCGTCCGCTTCGCCCCGCCGCCCGAGTTCCGCGGCAAGGTCGAAGGCTACAAGAACGCCGTCTCCCGATCCCGGTCCTCGACGCCCCGCACCGCGCCCGCCCCCAACGGCGGGACGCGCTGAGTCACTTCTCGCCCGGGAACTTCCCGCGCATCCGATAGAGGGCGATCAGGGCGCGGTCGAGCATCCGCTCGCCCGCGCCCAGGGCGATCGGCGACATGCGGGGGTCCGCGCCGTAGCCCCCTTCGGAGGTGGCCTCGATGGTCGGGAAGTAGAGGAAGTGGCCGTTGCAGTACCCGAGCACCAGGGCGTGCGGCAGATCCGCCCGCTCGCGGAGCCGAGTCGCGTGGGCGTGGAACGGCTCGCCGGGGAGGCCGACGAGGCCGATGGAATCGCCCAGGAGCGCCGTGGTCGTCTCGGGCCGCATGCCGCCGGCATACTCGGAGACGACGTTCTCGACCAGCTCGGGGAAGAAGGCCCGGCCGTAGAGGATCTTGTTCAGCGGGTTGGCCAGGTCGAGTCGCGTCCCGAACTCGTGGGATTCCGTCGTCACGGCGATCGCCGGCCGGACGGGCTCGGCGGCCTTCGCGGCCTCGGCCAGCGTCAGGGCCTCCAGGCCCAGGGCGCGGCCGAACTCGTCCGGGCCCTTCACGTCGGGGGGCGAGTTCGGGCTCATGTCGCCGCCGGCCCCCTGGAGGAACATCGCCGGGGCCTTCAGGCCCTCCTCGATCGCGGCCCGCATCGCGCCGGGGTAGTCGGCGGAGAACGTCAGGTCGCCCGAGGGCCGCATGACCGGGTGGGCGGCGAAGTTGACCAGCAGGGTCAGCGGCGACCCGTCGGCGCGGTCGACGCGGATCACGGTCAGCCGCGGGTCGGTCGACTTCGGCGAGCGCTTCGAGTGCCGGTTGCGGTTCAGCGGGACGTCCTTCGCCGCGGCGCGGATCGTCGCCGGTTCCAGGCGGTCGTCGGCCTCGGCGACGGCGCGGGCGATCGTCTCGGGCAGCTCGCGGGCGTAGGCGACGGCCGCGTCGAACTTCCCCCGGCCGCGGCCGGGCTCGTCGGTCAGCTCGATCACCGGCCCGTGGTGGGTGTGGCTGCCGCAGATCATGACCCCGGCGAACCCGCGCGGGGCGAGCGCCGCGCGGATCGTCGCCATCATCGCGGGGGTCGGCCCGCGGCCCAGGTCCATGCCGACGATCGCCAGCTTCGTCCCGCCCGCCTCGACCACCAGCACCTTCGCGATCAGGGGGTCGTGGACGCCGTTCGACAGGGCGTCATGCCGCGCCGCGTAGCCCCACATGGGGGTCGGCCCCGCGGGGGTGACGTCGCACGAGGCGACGCCGGCGCGGAAGGTCGGCGCGGGCTCGACGGCCGCGGCGAGGGACGAGAGCAGGAAGAGACCGACGACCGACGCGCAGTTCGCCGAGCGCATGCCCGCACCTCCGGGGGATTCGGGCCATGGATCAAGGGTAACGCCCCCTGGCGATCAGGGCGGCGCGGAACTGGAGTCTCTGGCCCGCGTTCATCGAAAGGACCCGGACGGTGGCCCGGCCGCATGGGGTGAGGCCCGCGATGAACGGCCCGCGCAACTCGAAGTGCTCGGCCCAGCTCTGCACCCTCGGGTGGAAGAGCCGGACGACCTCACCGCTCTCCGGGTCAACCCCCGACAGGTCCGATCCCTTGAAGAGGTTGCAGCGCTCGCAGGCGAGGCACAGGTTGGATTCCTCGTCGCCCCCGCCATGCTTCCGCGCGATGATGTGCTCGACGTGGTGGGCCAGCTTGAGGTTTTCCTGTCGGATGAGGCAGTATTCGCATCGGCCGCCCGAGCGGGACCGGACGAGATCACGGGTCCCCGGCTCCATCACCGCTCCCCGCCCTGGAGACGTCGCTCCGCCTTGAGCTGGAAGATGGCCAGCATATCGGCCGCCTCGACGTAGCTCAGGTATTCGTCCCGCTCGTCCGGGGTGAGCTCTCCCTCGTTGGCCAACTCGGCCAGGATCGCGACGCGAGCCTGAACCTCGGGATCGATGTCCAGGGCGAGGATCCGCCGCGCCGCCTCGACGTTGAGGGAACCGGCAAGGGGGTCGAGGACACGATCCATGAAATGGGCGGCGTCGGTTCGCGTATCCATGCCGCCGATTGTACCAAGACGCCCCGGCCCCGACGAGAGGCCGAGGACGGCCCAAAACGCCCCCGCGACGGCTTGGACACTTGCAAGGGCGACGTGGCCTAGTAAAATAGTCGGACCGCGTCGCGCGGGATGCACGTCTCGGCCGCCGCAGTCGGGGAGCCGTCGGGCCCTCCGGCCTGCGTTGATGGACATCGATCGGGCGGAACGTCGCCCTCATCCGTAGCACGAATCTTCATACGAACAGTCGGACATCGTCGCAAGCGTCGGGCCGCATCCTCGCGAGGTTTCGCGGAGGGCGGGGGCGTTCCGCGGCCGGAGGCCCCCCGAGGATCGGGGGCGTCGCACCATCCGAAAGCCAGGCGGAGGCCCGGTTCATGGCGGAAAAGACCTCGGACTCTCCCGTTCGCATCATCGGCAGCCGGGAGCTGCACCAGAACCTGCCGGGCATCCTGCGCGAGCTGGAGAACGACCAGGTCCGCTACGTCCTCACCGTCCACGGCAAGCCCCGCGCCGTGCTGATCGGGGCCGAGCCCTACCTGAACATGATCCAGGGGGGGCGGAGGTCCAGCGAGGCCCTCGTCGGGCTCCAGCTCACCGCGCTGCTCGGGGGCGACCTCGGCTCGGTCCCGCTCGACGACCTGGAGCGCGCCCTCGACCGCCGGGGCGAGTGACGGACCCGCCCCGCGGCCCCTCCCCGATCACTCGGCGTCGGCCGCCTGGACCGGCTCGGCCGTCGTCTCCGGCCCGGCCGCCTTGCGAGCCCTCATCTTCGCCCGCGCGAACTCGACGACGGCCGGCAGGACCGAGACCACGATGATCGCCACCATCACCAGCTTGAAGTTCTTCTCGACGATCTCGCTCCCCGCGAAGACCTTCCCGCCGATCAGGAACATCGCCACCCAGGCGATCCCGCCGGTCACGTTGTAGAGGGCGAACCGGCCGTAGTTCATCCGGCCGATCCCGGCCACGAACGGGGCGAACGTCCGGACGATCGGCAGGAACCTCGCCAGGATGATCGTCTTCGCGCCGTACTTCTCGTAGAACTCGTGCGCCTGCATCAGGTGGTCGCGGTTGAGCAGCCGCGAGTCCTCGCGCGAGAACACCTTGGGCCCGACGTACCAGCCGATCGCGTAGTTCACCGCGTCGCCCAGGATGGCCGCGACGATCAGCAGCGCGGTCAGCGGCACGATCCGGATCGGGGCCTCCGGGTGGGCGGCGACCGCCCCCGCGGCGAACAGCAGCGAGTCGCCCGGCAGGAACGGCGTGACCACCAGGCCCGTCTCCGCGAAGATGATCGCGAAGAGGATGACGTACAGCCACGTCCCCCCCACCGCGTTCGCGAGCGTGTTGAGCGACGCGGGGCTGAAGTGGATCACGAAGTCGAACAACTGCTGGACGAGGTCCATCATCGGCTCCAAGGGGGCGGGGTAGGGCGATCCTTCGTCAGGGGGCGTCCGGGCCCCCGGCTTGCTTCGATTCGTCGCGCGAGCGGACGGGGAGGCGGACGTTGCGGATCCCGGCCGAGTCGCAGGCCGACAGCACGTCGGCCAGGTCCTGGTAGGCGAGCGAGGCCCCGCCGCGGATCATTACGCCCTGGTTGGCGTACCGCGCGCGGGCCCGTCGGAGCAGGGCGGACAGGCCGTCGAGGTCGTACGACGCCTCCCCGATCGCGACCTTCCCGGGCGCGACCACGTTCACGACGACGTCGTCGGGGGCGGCGGTGAGGGGGGCGGCGTCGGCGACCTCGGGGACCTTCACCGCGAACTCGCTCTCGTCCCAATCATACAGGCGGGTGGCCGCCATGAAGAACACCAACAGGCAGAGGATGACGTCCACCATCGGCGTCATGTTGATGAACGGCGACTCGTCCTGGGCCTGGCGGCTGCTGCACAGCATGGCGGATCCTCCACGGGCCGGGACGGTCAGGCGATCGGCGATCCCTGGGGGCGGGCGGCGTCGGGGGGAGGGCCGAGGGGGATCCGGCGCTCGACGCCCGGGTGCCGGACGAAGTCGACGGCGACCATGTCGACGACCTCCCGGGCGTGCTCGTCGATCTCGCGGGTGAGGACGTCCACCCGATTCAGGAGGAAGTAGTAGGACGAGACCGCGACGATGGCGATGGCCAGGCCGAACGCCGTGGCGATCAACGCCAGGCTGATCCCCTGGGCCAGCATCTCGCCGCGCTGGGGGCCGGCGCGCCCGCCCAGGGCGTCGAACGACTGGATGATGCCGACGACCGTCCCCAGCAGGCCGAGCAGCGGGCCGAGCGTCGCCATCGCGTTGAGGACGCGGAGGTTCCGCTTCATCTCCACGACCTCGCCCGCCGAGTCGGACGCGACGATCTGGCGGATCTCCGCCCCCGGCCGGCCCCAGGCGCGGACGGCGTGGCCGAAGACCCGGCCGGCGACGCAGTCGTGGGCCTTGCACAGCTCCAGCGCCCGGTCGCGGTCGAGCTTCCCCGCGGCCAGCCGCTCCAGGAAGCGGTCGACGAAGTCCGCCGGCGCGACCCGCCCGCGACGCAGCGCCAGGAACCGTTCCAGCGCGAACCCGACCGTCAGGATCGAGCAGAACGCCAGCGGCCAGAGCATCGGGTTCGCCGTCAAGAGCAGCCGCCGCATCGTATTGCGGTCGACGCCCGGCTTGCCGTCGGCCGCCGGCTTCGCGGCCGGCGTGATCTCGGGGGCCGCCGGGGTCGGATCGACCTTCGTGGCCTCGGCCGC
>ERZ778021.2035-NODE-2035-length-19999-cov-5.729041_pt1 | contig 19999 bp, 17 predicted proteins | sample MGYA00375751_ERZ778021 | MGnify/ENA primary metagenome ERZ778021 (study PRJEB29350, sample SAMN05389814) | bioreactor metagenome | isolation source: Thiocyanate stock bioreactor | place: South Africa: University of Cape Town | collected 2013-08-29 ... | reverse complement strand
ACATCAAGAACCTGTCCGACGCCCACGACCACAGCTTCGGCGAGCACTACGGCGTCCTGATCCAGGGCCTCCCCGTCCCGCTGCTGGCCCGCTCCGTCTTCGTGGTCGACGCCTCCAACAAGATCACCTACGTCGAGATCGTCCCCGAGATCGCCCAGGAGCCCGACTACGAGCCGGCCCTCCAGGCCCTGAAGGCCGCCGCGGGTGCCTGAGCCGACGTCGCCCTCGCCCGGCCGTCGTCCCTCAAGCGGGATGAGGCCGGGCGCGACCTTCGCCCCACCCAGGAGCCCGGCCGTGCCACCCGACGTCGAGGATCGCGACGACTCCGAGGCCGAACCCGAGGCCCCCTACGAGACGGCCGCGCCAGAAGTCGAGCCCGCCTCGGCCGTCGACTACGTCGAGGCGGAGCGGGCCATCGCCGACGACCTGGAGGCCGAAGAGCCCGAGCCTGCGACCGAGCCCGAGCCCGCGGACGAGCCCCCGCCGTTCGCGGCGCTCGCCGGGGAGATCCACGACGCCCTCGGCCGGCTGGGGGCGCAGGTGCAGGAGCGGCTGGCGGGGCTCCAGGCCCAGTTCGACCGCGAGGTCCGCGCCGAGGCCAGCCGCGAGCGGATCGTCGACCGGCTCCACGCCGAGCTGCAAGAATATAAGCAGGACCTGATGCTCAAGGTCCAGCGGCCGATCTTCGTCGACCTGATCCAGCTCCACGACGACGTCGGCAAGATGGCCGCCGCGCAGCCGGCCGACGCCGAGGGCTTCCGCGGCACGCTCGAATCGATCCAGACCGCCCTGGAGGACGTCCTGTACCGCCAGGGCGTCGAGCCCTTCCGCGTCGACGGCGACGCCTTCGATCCCCGCCGCCAGCGCGCCGTGACCACCGTCCCGACGCCCGACCCGGATCTCGCCCGCACCGTCGCCGCCCGCCTCCGCCCCGGCTTCCAGTCGGGCGACAAGGTCATCCGGCCCGAGATGGTGACGGTCTACACGGCCCAGCGGGGGGAGTGAAGACCGCGCCGCGCCTCACCTCGCCTCCTCGGCCGGGTCGATGCGGTAGACGGCGTCGGCGAGCTTCACCACGACGGGCTCGGGGAAGGCCAGGTACTGGTTCCAGTCGGCCGACTGGGCGCGGGCGAGGTTGAAGTAGTCGTCGGAGAACTGGCGGACGACCTTCGCGCCGGCCTCGTCCTCGGGCTTGACGGCCGAGTCGACCCAGCGGCCTTCCTTATAATAGAAGGTCTTGGCGCCGACCTGGCGGACGGTCTCGGCGGGCGCGACGGCCGCGGCGGCCGGGTCGCGCGGCTGGAGTGCGGGGGCCGTGGCGGCCCCGGCCTTCGCCGCGACCTGGCCCGCGTAACCGAAACGGCCGCCTGTCAACGGGCCCTGGCCCATCCTGCCGGCCATCCCGCCCATCATACCCATCATGCCTTCCATGCCGAGTCCCTCGCGGCGGACGGCCTCGTTGAGGGCCATCGAATCGGCCTGCTGGGCGTCCTGGTACTGGCGCTTCATCCCGCGCTGGGCCACGCCCGAGGCCCCGTCGACCAACTCCAGCTCGCGGAGGGCGACACGGGCGCGGTCGACGTTCTGGGTCATGGCGTGCAGCGGGGTGCGCTCGTCGGCCAGGAACGACGTGTACGGGGTCATGATGCCGTACTGGGTGCTGAGCCGGACCAGCTCGTCGACCAGCTCCTTGTTCTGGCCGTTCAGGTCGATCTGGTCGATCAGGTCGCCGATCCGGCGCACGGCCCAGATCCGCTCGACGAACCGATAGGTCGTCCCGCGATCGGCCTCGGCCAGCTCGGCGGGGAACTCGAAGGTGCGGGCGTCGCCGCCGACCTTGCCGGCGACCTTCAGCTTCGTGGGGCCGGACCTCCGGTAGCGGCCGGCCCAGACGACCTGGCCGCCGTCGAACAGGTCGGGGACGTCGCGGGGGTAGGTCCGGTTGACGTCGGAATCGGCGAACTCGACCCTCAGGCCGGTGAGGACGGGGCTGGTCAGCTTCGCCATGTAGCGGGCGACGTGGGCCTCGATGTCCTCGTCGGGCTTGACGTACTCCGTCGCCCCGCCGTTGCCGGCGCTCAGGCGGTCGAGCAGCCGGGCGTTGACGTCGTAGCCGACGCCGAAGCTGAACACCCGCGTCCGACGCAGGTTCGCCTTCTTGCACGCATCGGCGATCTTGAACTCGTTCGTCTCGCCCGCCGTGGGGAGGCCGTCGGTCAGGAACAGGACGTAGCTCGGTCGCGAGTCGTCTCGGATCAGGTCGAGGGCCGATTTCAGGGCGTCGGCGATGTTCGTGCTGCCCCCCTCGCGGATGTTGTCGACGTACCGCCGGGCCTCGGCGCGGGCGTCGGGGCCGTAGCGTTGAAGCTCGGGCTTGTAGGTCTCGACGCGGTCGTCGTACACCACGATGTTGAACAGGTCGTCCTCGCGGAGGTCGTCCAGCACGGTCCGCAGGGCGTTGCGGGCCTGCTCGATCTTCTTCCCGGCCATCGAGCCCGAGCGGTCGAGCACGAAGACGACCGTCTTGGGGAGGGGCTTCGACTCCGTCGCCTTCACCTCCGGGCCGGCCAGGACCAGGAAGTAGCCGTCGTCTCCGGGGCTCGGCCGATAGCTGAGGACCGAGGCCCCCAGCGACCCTTCGGCCAGGGTGTAGACGACCCGGAAGTCGTTCGTCGGGGTCACGTCTGACCGATCCAGGCTCACCTTCACGTCGTGGTCGCCCGAGCGGTCGATGCGGGCCTCGTCGCTGGGGCAGAAGACCGACTTGATCGAGTCCTTGCTGGCGATCGTCGCCCGGATCTCCAGCTTCTGCACCGGCTTCGCGGCGTGCTTCTGGGTGGAGAGCGGGTACGAGAACTCCACGACGTCGCGGTCGCGGCGGCAGAGCTGGGTGTAGCGCATCAGCACCTTGCGCTCGGCCCCGGCGGGGATCGGGAAGACGCTGGTGCGGTAGAGGCCGCGGCCCATGTACTCCAGCAAGGCGGGGTCGCGCTTGCTGCGGACGATCTCCTCGTAGATGCGGCGGGCCTCGTCCTTCCCCATCAGCCGGCCGGGCAGTTCCTTACCATCGACCATGAGGACGAGGTTCTCGACGGCCGCGTCCTCGGGGATGGGGAAGAAGTATTCGGCCTCCAGCTCGGTCGAGCCGGGGTTGTAGAACGTCTGCGCGACCTGGACCTCGGCCGCCTGGTCGCGGATCCGGGCGTCGATCGTCAGCGCCCGGATCTCGAACGAGCGCCGGACGGGTATCGTCGGCCGGCGGTCGATGATCCACCCCTGCGCCCGCGCCTCCGCCGCCATCCCCAGGGCCAACGCCGCCGCCGCCACGATCCGTCCCGCACTCATGGTCAGACTCCCCGGGCCGACGCCCGTCCGGAACAGGGGATTCCCGGTCCTCCTCCCGTTAGACGCCCGAACGGCCGGTCCCTGAGGATCGGGCCGCTCGGATTTCTCGCGGCGTGACCGGGATGGGTCCGTTCGTCATCGTTCGACGGGTTTGATGTTTTCTGTAAGTTGTTTGTTTGTAATGGGTTGTCGTCGGTTTTTCGGCGGCTTCGATCGTCGAAGTCGATTCATCGCACGGCCCTCGCGCCGGACACGGCCGGAGCTTGAAGCGACCTCCCAGGCCTTCGGGATCATGGTCGGCACGGCGGAATCTCCGCCGCCCCTGGACATTCGCCGGCCGATTTCGTGCGAGCGTGGAGGACCCGGGCGGAGGAGGCCCGAGCCGCAATGCGTGGGATGAAGTTTCGTTATGGCAATTCGGTCAGGGGGCTCGCGAGGCGGCGCGAGAATTGAGAAGGACGGACCGTTCGTTCATCGACGTCGACAAACGTCCGACGTCCGGCCCCGACCGCATCCGACCCCGAGGCGACGCCTTATGTCCAGGAACCGTCCCGCGTTCACCCTGATCGAGCTGCTGGTGGTGATCGCGATCATCGCGGTGCTCATCGCGCTGCTGCTGCCCGCCGTGCAGGCGGCGCGCGAGGCGGCGCGGCGGATCCAGTGCACCAACAACCTGAAGCAGATCGGCCTGGCGATGCACAACTACATGAGCGCGTGGGGAGAGGCCATCCCCAACGCCGGCAGCCGGATCGGGACCGGCTTCCCCAACGACCATTCGCCCCTGGCCCGCCTCCTGCCGTACATGGAGCAGGGGACCTTGCACAACCTGATCAACTTCGACATCCAGATGGGGTTCCCCACGGCGGTGGAGTTCCCCGTCGAATTGCGGACCGTGGCCTCGACGACGATCGCCCCGTTCTTCTGCCCCAGCGACGGCGCGCCGGCGACGGCGACCATCACCTACGCCGCCCTCCCCATCCTCTACGCCGGGACCAACTACGCGGCGAACCAGGGGGACGGCACGAACATCGGCGGGACGATGGGCGGCCAGACCCACCCCATGAACCCCGGCAACGGGATCTGCTGGGTCGGGTCCGGGACGAAGCTGGCCGAGGTGACCGACGGCACGTCCAACACCCTGGCCTTCACCGAATCCACCCGCGGCGACGGCACGCAGCCGGCGAACACCGCCCCGATCCGCGACGTGCGCAAGTACCGGACCTACGGCGGGTCGGACGTCTACGCCGTCGCCGCGAGCGGGACGGGCTACCCTTCCTGGGACGGCCGTCGGCTTTCCATCTGGTTCCGGTCGACGGTCCCCGAAGGCCCGGTGATGAACGGCTACTACACGCCCAACAGCCCCAGGCCCGACAACGCCGTCAGCGCCTCGCGGCTCACCGCCGCCCGCAGCTACCACCCCGGGGGCGTCAACGCCCTCCTCTGCGACGGCTCCGTCCGGTTCCTCAAGGACTCCGTCGCCGAGGGCGTCTATCGGGCCCTCTGGACTCGCAACGGCGGCGAGGTGATCTCGGCGTCGGATTACTGAGCGGCCCTGCGAGGGGGCGTCCGCGACGCTCGGCGGCCCCCGTCGCGCCTTCCAGCCTGCGGATTGCCAAGGAGCGGGCGAGAGGCGTTCGCCTCCGTCTCCGGGATGATCCGCGGATCGAGCGCGGGGATTTCATCGAAATCAGAAGAATTCCTGACCGTCACGGATTGTGGGAGCTGTGACGAGGACGGTCTTCCCCCCTCGCGGGGGAAGACAGACCGCGAAGCGGTCAGATGAGGGGGACGCGAAGCACGAGACCCGTCGAGATTCGAAGGCCCGCCCGACCGGCTCGGGATCCCGACGGTCGTCTCGCTCGTCCTCCCCCTCATCCGGCCCTTCGGGCCACCTTCCCCCGCCAGGGGGGAAGGCCGTTAGGGTGGCCCCCCAAATCCGTGACGGTCAGCGATCTCGCTCAGCCCCCCAGCCGTTCGATCCGGTCAACCTCCGCGTCGTCGAGTTGGAAGTCGAAGGCTTCGAGGTCCTCGTCCATGTGGCGGGCGTCGGCGGTCCCGGTCAGGGGGAGGATGCCGACCTGGAGGGCGAAGCGGAACGCGACCTGCGCGACGGTCCGGCCGTGGCGCGAGGCGATGCGGGCGATCTCGGGGTCGGCGAGGGCCTTGCGATTGGCGGTGAGCAGGGAGAAGCCCTGGTAGACGATCCCGTTGGCGTCGCAGAACGCCCGGACCTCGCGGTCCCAGCCCAGCGCGGCGAAGCAACGGTTCTGCACGAACCGGAGGGGCGAGCGGGCCTCGCGGTGGAATTCCCGGAGCTGGTCGAGCGAGACGTTGCTGACGCCGATCAGCCGGGCGCGGCCTTCGTCGTGCAGGGCCTCGATCGCCCGCCAGGCCTCCCAGTCGGCCGCGGCCAGGCCGACGCGTCGCGTGGGGCCGTGGAGGATGTAGGAGTCGATCGCCTCGACGCCCAGGTGCTCCAGGGAACTCGCGAACGACTGCCGCACCTGCTCGCCGACCGGCGCGGCGGGGTCGTAGGGGAGGCGGTGGTCCTGGCCGTCGCGGGACGTGAACTTGGTCTGGAGGAACAGCCCGTCGCAATCCACCACGCCGGCCGCGATCGAGTCGGCGACGCCGTGCCCGACCTCGGCCTCGTCGTAGTGCCGGAGCTGGTTCGCCGTGTCGACGCCGCGGAACCCGCGGCCGAGGGCCGTCGTCACGAGCCCGCGCGTCCGCTCGGCCTTCCACGCGGTCCCGTAGAGGAAGCGGGGGACGCGGACGCCGTCGATCAACATGCTGCGGTCTTCCATCGAGCCCTCTCGTGTCACGTCCATCGTGCCGGCGGGCCGCCCGACGGCGAGACGCCCCGTTTCGGTTCATCGTACTCGACGGATGCCTCGGGACCTAAGTGCGGGCGAACGAGCCCCGAGTTCGCAGGTGAGTCGCCCTCGGAGTCGCCGCCTCGTCGTGGCCGTTCGGGTCGATCATCTCAATCCTCGAACGAGTTCGCGCCGAACAGGCGCGATGTGGGCACCGACTCGCAATCGCTCGGGATCTCCTTATGGTGGTAGAAGGCCAGGAAGATCGCCAGGGCCTCCGCGGCCGTGAAGATCTCGGATGGTGCCGCCTCGACCGCGTCGGCCGGCCGGATCCCGTGGCGCACCGGCCCGGCGTCCCCCCCTCCTCCGTGACGACGTCGGAGGATGAAGTGGCGGACCTCGTCCCGCTCGACGAGCCGCCCTTCGATGAGCCGCCGGTCGGGCTCGCCGACGCACCACAGGCAGCTTTCGTCTGCGTTGTCGCTGAGGCTGCAATAAAACGTGAGCCGCCCGTCGAACAGGCCCAACGCGTCCTCAATCGCGGCGTCGTCGGTCTCGGGGAGCGTATAGATCTCATCGTCGTGAGCGTATTCCAGGAGCCAGTCGTACACGCGAGGGCCTCCGCTGCTCGTCGAGAAGACTCGGGGACGCCGCCGGACGCTCGTCGGGCGATCAGACCGCGGACAGCCCGGGGCCGTCCAGGGCGGATGTGTCCATGGTGCCGTCGGTCACTCGGAAGAGGCCGGGGAAGCGGGGCTCCCAGGCGCGGTTGGCGTCGGGCATGTACTGGCGGGCGTTGGCCTCGATGGCGCGGACGCCGGGGATGTGGGCCGAGAGGCCGGCGGAGTGGATCAGCGACGCCCCCGGGCAGGTGAGGTCCTGCACGGCGAGGAACATCCCGAACTTCTGCGCCGCCGCCAGCAGGACGGCGTGGCTCTGGCCCTTGCACGCCTTGATCGCCACGCCGTTGTAGCCGCGGTCGCGGGCCATCAGCAGGCTTTCGAAGTCGGTCAGCGACTCGTCGGCCACGACGGGGAGGACCTTCGCGGCGGCGTCGAGCGCGTGCGGCGGCGCGAGGCTCAGGTCGCGGGCGGTGGGCTGCTCGATGTACTGGATGCGACGGAAGCCGTCGGGGGCCTCGGCCTTCAGGCGCTCGATGAACTCCAGCAGGTAGGCGACGTCCGGGGCCCGCTCGTTGAAGTCGAGCGAGTAGACCCAGTCCGAGACGCCGCGGCGGGCCTGGGCCTCGGCGGCCGTGCGTTCGACCTTCGCCACGCGGCCGACGTCCCACGCCAGGTCCTCGCCGTTCAGCTTGATCTTCAGGTGCGTCAGGCCGTTGTAAGCGATCCACTCCGGGAGGGCCTCCGGCAGGCCGTCGCCGATGGGCTTCGTCACGTCGGCCTTCGTGATCGGGTCGACGGCTCCGACGAGGTGGTACATGGGCATGCGTCCCTTGGCCTTCGGCGCGACGTAGCGGCCCACGGGCTCGCCGCGGAAGTCGGGGCCGAGGTAGTCGCCCAGGTCGCGGGCCATGAACTCCGGACCGTAGGTGCGATAGCAGTTCAGGCCGTGGACCTTGCCGAAGGCGTCGTGCACCGCCGCGTCGAACGGGCTGGCGGTTACGAGCGAGCAGAGCTTGGGGATGGGCTCGGCCAGGGCCAGGTCGCGGGAGACGTCGGCGGCGGCCTTGAGGTAGTCGGGCTCCAGGTCGTGATTGATGTCGATGGGGTGGCCGGGCTCGCGGTGGGCCGCGGTGAGGGCGCGGCACTTCTCGGCCAGGGCCTTCATCGCGCCGAGGGTGACGTCGTAGGAGAGCTTGCGCGAGGGGAACGACCAGACGTTCCCCAGCGGCATCGAGCCGAACCCCTTCGCCGTGCGGCCGTCGCGGGTGCGGACGACGCAGGTGACGTTCAGGATCGTCGCCCGCTCGACGACGATGCCGGCGAACTTCAGCGGGGCGCGGTAGCGATAGTCCTCGTACTCGAACGAGACGTCCTCGATCCCGACGTCCGTGGGCCTGGGCGCGAACGCCGCCGCGGCCCGTCCGCCGAAGCCCGTCGCCATCGCCGTCGCGGCCGCGGCCGCCCCCAGGAACTCGCGCCGAGTCGGATTCGTCATGCCCATCCCCTCGCCCGGATCGGTCGGATCGATGTCCCGCCGCGGCCCCAGCGTGCCGCGCGCGCAGGCCGCGGGCAAGGGGCGAGGGCTTGCGGGGCGGGGCCCGCGCGAGTCTCATCGGTGGTGGAGAAGGAGGGGCTTATGCTCGATCGACGTTCGTTCCTGGCGGCGGTCCCGGCCGCGGCGCTCGCGGCGGGGTCGCGGGCCGTCGCGATGGCGGGGGGCGGCTTCTCGACGCGCGGGGTCGTGCTGACGCCCGAGGACTTCTCGCTCGCCGACTGGCCCGAGCGCGCGAGGCGCGCGGGGCTGACGACGATCGGGATCCATCACCAGAACTCGCCGAGGGCCGTCGTCGCGTGGGCCGCGTCCGACGCCGGCTCGCGCGTGCTGGAGGCGTGCGACCGGCTCGGCCTGGAGGTCGAGTACGAGCTGCACGCCATGAAGGAGCTGCTCCCCCGCGACCTGTTCGCGCAGGAGCCGGCGCTGTTCCGGCTCGACGCCGACGGCCGCCGCAACCCCGACGCCAATTGCTGCCCGCACTCGGCGCGGGCGCTGGAGGTCATCGCCGAGAACGCCGTCGCGATCGCCGCGAAGCTCCGGCCGACGACGGGACGGTACTTCTACTGGGGCGACGACGGCCTCCCCTGGTGCGCCTGCCCGGAGTGCCGCGGCCTGAGCCCGTCGGAGCAGGCGTTGCTGGTCGAGAATCGGATCCTCCGCGCCCTGAAGGCCGTCGACCCGAGGGCGACCCTGGCCCACCTGGCCTATCACGACACCCTGCCGCCGCCGCGGAAGGTCGCGCCCGAGCCGGGGATCTTCCTGGAATACGCCCCGATCCATCGGAGCTACGACGAGCCGTACGACCGCCAGGCCGATCCGTCGCGGCGAGACGGCCTCCCGATGCTCGACGCCAACCTCGAAGTCTTCCCCGCGGCGACGGCCCGCGTGCTGGAATACTGGCTGGACGTCTCCCTCTTCTCGCGCTGGAAGCGCCCCGCCGCGAAGCTGCCGTGGCGTCCCGACGTGCTGGCCGCCGACCTCGCCACCTACGCCGCCCGCGGGATCCGCCACGTCGCCAGCTTCGCCGTCTACGTCGACGCCGCCTACGTCCAAAGGTACGGCGACCCCGCCTTCCTCGCCGAATACGGCGCGATCCTGGCTCGCGGCGGGTGAGCGGCCGGCGATCAGTCCGACAGCTTCCGGAGCAGGCCCGGCGGGGCGATCCAGCGGAGGGCGTGGCGCTCGCCGGGGCGAGAGGGGCGGCGGAGGGCGGCGACGGCCCCCTTCTTGAATTCGAAGGGGAGGGCGGTCGGATCGCCCAGGAGGAGCAGGCTGAGAAGCTCGTCCAGGGCCGGGTTATGGCCGACGATCATCAGCGGGGCCTCGGGCTGGAGCGCCAGCCAGTCGGCGATGTCGCGGGCGGTGGACTGGGCGCGGAGGGTTGCGGCGATCTCAACGCCCGCGGCCATCTTCAGGCGATCGGCCAGGATCTCGGCCGTGCGCCGCGCGCGCGGCAGGGGGCTGGTCGCGATCCGGTCGATGGGGAGGTCGAGCGCCGCGAGGGCGTCGCCGACCTCGCGCATCCGTTTCTCCCCCTTGTCGGTCAGCGGTCGCTCGTCGTCCGGGATCCCCGGCGTCCCCCGCTCGACGGCGATGCCGTGGCGGACGATATACAAGTCCCACATGCTTGGAGCCACCCGTCCCCTTTGAGGTCCCGCGGGGCCGCGCCGGCCCGGTCGGTCGCCGGGGCTGGCTTGCAAAAGGCGAGCCGGGGGGGCGATCGGGCCGGCGGCTCGTAGACTCGTCGGCGTCGGCGCCCCCATAATGGGCGATGCGCCGGGGGGCCGGGCGCGCGGACTTGCGGGCCCCTATCAGTCCGTATACCATAAAAGACGGCAAATCTCAGGCGTCGCGCCCCGTCGCGGCCCCGCCCCCGGTCGACGAAACCCAACCCCTGGCCGAATCGAGGTCCCGGTATGGCCCAAGCCATCGCGAATCCCGAGGAGATCCGCCGCTTCGCCGCGCGGTTGAAGCAGTTCAACAACGACCTCCTGAACCAGCTCACGGTGATCCACGGCCAGGTCTCCGGCCTGGGGCAGACGTGGCGCGACCGCGAGCACGACAAGTTCGTGGAGGAGTTCGACGCCACGCTCCAGGTCGTCAAGCGGTTCGTCGACACGACCAATCAGCACATCCCGTTCCTCCTGCGCAAGGCGGAGCGGCTGGAAGAGTACCTCCAGCAGCGTTGACCCCGGGAGGGGCCCCCGGCGCGCGACCCGCCGGGGGCCTGCCCGCGCCGAGTTGCGTCGCACCCGCCCCGCCCGCGAGGAGCCGGCAGCATGAGTCAGGACGCGAGGGTCTTGTCGGTCCAGGCCCTGAGGGACTTCAAGGGCTCGATGATCAAGTTCGTCGAGGAGGCGCGCGGGGCCCTCTCCGGCGTCGACATGGAGCTGCGCCGGATGCGCGACTGGCTGGAGCGCGACCAGCTCGGCTACTGGCAGATGCAGGTCAAGAAGCGGCAGGAGGCCGTGATGAACGCGCGGTCCGAGCTGTCCAAGCGCCAGATCGCCGCCAAGGGGAACAGCTCCATCTCCGACACCGAGCAGAAGGAGAACCTCCGCATCGCCATGCAGAAGCTGCGGGTGGCGGAGGAGAAGGTGGCGCTGGTGAAGAAGCTGATCCCGGTGCTCCACCACGAGATCGCCGAGTACAAGTCGTGCGCCGCGCCCCTGGGCGACCACATGTCCGGCGGCTTCGAGAAGTCGCTGGGCGTGCTGGAGAAGATGGTCCGCTCCCTGGAGGACTACCTGGCGCTCCAGGCCCCGACCACCCCGCGCGACGCCCCCGCCGGGACCTCCGCCCGGTCGGGCGGCGAGGCGACCGCGACGGCCCCCGCCGCGCCGGCCGCCCCCGCCGCCGAGGGCTGATCCCCGTCCCGAGACCTCGAACCGCGTCACCCGCCCCCGGGAGGCCGAAGCCAGCCATGAGCAGCCACTCCGCCCGCATGCAGCACGCGATGAAGGATCTGCGCGAGAAGTGGGACGTCACCACCGACTACTGGGCCGACCAGGTCGCGCGCGACTTCGAGAAGAACCACATCGCCCCGGTCGAGGGCCTGGTCAAGCGCGCCATGGTCGGCATGGACAAGCTGTCGGAGTCCCTGGCCAAGATCCGCAAGGCGATGGAGGAGAACTGACCCCTCCCGCCCCGCGCGCCCGTCCCGATCCTGCTCCCTTCTACCGGATATCGCGAACATGCCCGAGTCACCGCTGATCCAGAAAGAAGTCGCCGCCCTGACCGACCTGGAGGCGCTGATCGCCCGCCGGGCCAAGGGGGAGACCGAGGTCGAGCAGAACTTCAAGCGCCGTCGCGACCGGGAGGCGCAGGAGCACAACCAGGCCGCGCAGGAGCTGTCGGCGAAGGGGCAGGCCGAGATCGCCGCGCTGGAGACCGAGTACGCCAAGATCAAGGCGGCCATCTCCCGCAAGGCCCAGGCCGACGCCCAGGCCACCGAGGCCGAGTACGCCGCGGCGAAGCAGAAGATCGAGGCGGCGCTGAAGTCGGAGCGGTCGAGGGCGAAGAAGGCGAGCGACGAGTCGCGCTGGCAGTCGCTGGCGATGTACGAGGCGGCCCGCGACAACACGGTGAAGCGGCGGAAGTCGCTCGACGAGGCCCTGGCCGCCGCCGGCCGCGACCTGGAGCACCTGCGCGACGTCGCCGAGCCCATGCTCGCCCGGCTGGCGAAGGTCGTCGGCCCGGAGATCCCGGTCGAGCCGACCACCACCGTCACCCTCCCCGAGGCCCCCGAGGTCCCCCAGCCCGACGGCGCCGAGCTGCTCGTCCAGCCCGAGCCCAAGGGGGACCCGACCAAGCTCGACCTGCTCCAGGAGGTCGTCCGCCGGATCGACGAGGAGCTGCTGGGGCTGGAGTCGCTGAAGCTCCCGAACTTCCTCAAGCCGTCCAACTTCGTCTGGCCGTTCCTGCTGATCGGCGTCGTCGTCGGCGCCGCCGCGGCGTTCGGCGCGGGGCTCGCCCCGGCGATCGCCGCGATCGCGGGCGTGGCCGCGGCCGTCGTCACGGGGGTCGCGGCGTTCGTCGTCCTCAAGAAGAAGGCCGGCCCCGCCGTCTCCGCCCACTACTACCCGCTGAAGTATCGCGTCGAGGAGGGCGCCCGCCTGCTCGAAGAGACGAAGGAGTGGATCAAGTCCGACACCGAGGCCCGCCAGAAGCAGGCCGACGAGCGCCGCGAGGAGAACTACCGCAACGCCGAGGAGAAGGCGAAGGCCCGCGTCGCCGACGCCGAGCAGAGGATGCGGCAGTCGCTCGACGAGGCCGACGCGATCTACCCCAACCGCCTGGCCGCGATCCAGCAGAAGCGCGACGACGACCTGAAGAAGGCCGACGCCCACTACCCGCCGCGGATCCAGGCCCGCAAGGAGCAGCACGCGGCCGACACCAAGGCCCTCCAGGACCGGATCAAGTCCGAGCGCGACGCCACCAAGGCCGCCTACGACGCCGCCTGGGCCGACCTCATCAAGACCTGGACCGACGGCCTGGCGAACATCGGCGCGATCGCCGACGACGTGAACGCGGAGTCGGCCCGCCGGTTCCTCGAATGGGACGGCAAGTCGGAGCTGGGCGACTGGAGCCCGCCCGAGGAGGTGCCGCCGGCCCTGCCGTTCGGCCGCTTCAAGTTCGAGCTGGCCGACTTCCCCCACGGCCGCCCCACCGACCCCCGCCTCCAGGAGGCCGGCCCCACCGAGTTCGACCTGCCGGCGTTCGTGCCGTTCCCACACCTCAGCAGCGTCCTCATCAAGACCGGAGAGGCCGGCCGCGCCGAGGCCAACCGGCTGCTCCAGAGCCTGATGATCCGGTTCCTGACCTCGATCCCGCCGGGCAAGGTCCGGTTCACCATCTTCGACCCGGTCGGCCTGGGCGAGAACTTCGCCGCCTTCATGCACCTGGCCGACTACCAGGAGCTGCTGGTCACCAGCCGCATCTGGACCGAGGCCCGCGACTTCGACCAGCGCCTGGAAGACCTCTCCGCGCACATGGAGAACGTCATCCAGAAGTACCTGCGCAACGAGTTCGAGAGCATCGAGGCGTACAACCAGCACGCCGGCGAGGTCGCCGAGCCGTTCCGGATCCTGGTGGTCGCCAACTTCCCCAGCAACTTCAACGAGACCGCCGCGCGGCGGCTCCAGAGCATCGTCGCCAGCGGCGCCCGCTGCGGCGTCTACGCGCTGATCTCCGTCGACACCAAGATGCCCATGCCGGCCGGGCTCCAGCTCAAGGACCTGGAGGCCGAGTGCGTCAACCTGAGCTGGCGCGACGGCAAGCTCGGCTGGCGCGACGACCATTTCGGCCGCTTCCCGCTCCGGCTCGACTCCATCCCCGAGCCGGGCTACTACAGCAAGCTCATGCACTACATGGGCGAGGCGTCCAAGAACGCCAACAAGGTCGAGGTCCCGTTCGACTGGATCGCCCCCAAGCCGGACAAGTTCTGGACCTACGACAGCGGCAAGATCATGGAGATCCCCCTCGGCCGCGCCGGGGCCACCAAGTACCAGCCGATGCTCCTGGGCCGAGGCACCTCGCAGCACGCCCTGGTGGCCGGCAAGACGGGCTCCGGCAAGTCGACCCTGCTCCACGCCCTGATCGTCAACGCCGCCCTGCGATACGCCCCGGACCAGCTCGAACTCTACCTGATCGACTTCAAGAAGGGCGTCGAGTTCAAGGTCTACGCCGAGAAGGAGCTGCCCCACGCCAAGGTGATCGCCGTCGAGTCCGAGCGCGAGTTCGGCCTCAGCGTGCTCCAGCGGCTCGACGCCGAGCTGAAGTACCGCGGCGACCTGTACCGCGACCACGGGGCGCAGGACCTGAAGGGCTTCCGCGAGGCCAAGCCCGACATGGTCATGCCCCGCATCCTGCTCGTCGTCGACGAGTTCCAGGAGTTCTTCGTCGAGGACGACAAGATCGCGCAGGAGGTGTCGCTCTTGCTCGACCGCCTGGTGCGGCAGGGTCGTGCGTTCGGCGTCCACGTCATCCTGGGCTCGCAGACGCTGGGCGGCGCCTACTCGGTGGGCCGGGCCACGCTGGGCCAGATGGCCATCCGCATCGCCCTGCAATGCTCCGAGGCCGACGCCCACCTGATCCTCAGCGAGGACAACAGCGCCGCGAGGCTGCTGACCCGCCCCGGCGAGGCCATCTACAACGACGCCAACGGCATGCCCGAGGGGAACAACCTGTTCCAGGTCGTCTGGCTGTCGGACAAGCGCCGGGTCGAGTACCTCCAGGACATGCTGGACCTGGCCAAGGCCCAGCACCGGCCGCCGGCCACGCCCATCGTCTTCGAAGGCAACCTGCCGGCCGACGTCCACAAGAACCCGCTGCTGAACAAGCTGCTGGAGGCGACCGAGTGGCCCGCGGAGTCGCCGCGGTACGAGCAGGCGTGGCTGGGCGACGCGATCGCGATCAAGGACCCGACCGTCGCGGTGTTCCGGCCGCAGTCGGGCTCGAACCTCCTCATCATCGGCCAGAACGGCGAGGCCGCGCTGGCGATGATGATGATGGCGACCATCGCCATCGCCGCGCAGCACCCGCCCAAGAAGCGGACGGGCGTGAAGTTCTACCTGTTCGACGGCTCGCCCGTCGACTCGTGGCTGGCGGGCAAGCTCGGCCAGGTGAAGGACTGGCTGCCGCACAACGTCACGAACGTCACCCAGCGCAACCTGGCGACGGCGATCAACGAGGTGTCCCGCGAGTTGGACCGCCGCCGCGACAACTCGGCCGAGGCCGAGGAGCAGGCGCCGATCTACCTCTTCATCTACGACCTCCAGCGCTTCCGCGACCTGAAGAAGGCCGACGACGACTTCGGCTCGTTCTCCAGCAGCTTCGGCGAGGAGAAGGCGCCTTCGCCCGGCAAGCAGTTCGGCGAGATCCTCCGCGAAGGGCCGACCTTCGGCGTCCACACGGTCGTCTGGATCGACAGCGTCAACAACATGAACCGGATGTTCGACCGCAACATGCTCCGCGAGTTCGAACTCCGCATCCTGTTCCAGATGAGCGCCAACGACTCCAGCACGGTGATCGACGCGCCGGCCGCGGGCAAGCTGGGCGAGAACCGGGCGCTGTTCTACAGCGAGGAAGAGAACCGGATCGAGAAGTTCCGCCCCTACAGCATCCCCGACCCTGAGTGGGCCGCGGAGATCCAGGCCAAGTTCGCCGCCCGCCCGGCCCCCTTCGAGCCCGAGGCCCCGCCCGAGCCCGAGCCGAAGGACGACCCGGAGCCCGTCGCCCGCGAGAACGGCCACTCCCGCCGCCGCGACGACGACGGCTTCCCGCCGTTCCCGAAGTTCGAGGACATCGACGTCCCGCCGTCGTTCCCCAGCCTCGACGACCCGGTCGAGACGCCCGCGGAGGAGTCCAAGCCCGAGGAGTTCTGAGCGAGCGCCCTACGATCCTTCCCTCCGGGGGCGGAGGGAAGGCGTTGGGTGGAGGACCGTCACCAAGAATTGCGATGCCGATGGACTCCCCCGACCTGCGGCTCCGCCGCCGGTGGACGTACTCGCCCCGGTCGGCGCAGCGGATCGAGGGGCTCCGGCGTGGTTCACGAATCCTTCGATCGACCCGCCCGCGCCCGATCCTTCGGGGCTTCCGTCAAAGGGCTCTTGAGCAGGACTTCGCCCTTCTCATTGATCGATCCATGCTCGATCATGGATCGGATTTGGTCCTTCGACGGCCGGGCATTCTCTCGGATGATCGCCTCGCGCAACTGTTCGGCCATGGTCTTGGGCTTTCGGGTCGCCATGACAGCCCCTTTCACCGTTCGAGGTTCGGGCGGAACACGCCGAGGATGCATTGTCTGTCGATCACCGCGATCTGGATATGCGACTCTCGCAGAATTCCCGATCCGGGGAACGCAGCTTCGCCCTCAAGGAATGGGCTTCGGACCGTCTGGAAGGGTTCGCTCAGCGAATCTCGCTGGCGGGTCAGTTCATTAATCATCAAGCAGTCGAGGTTTCGTGATTTGCCGCGATTCGTCGGCAACGCCAGATCGACCTCGCCGAACGTCCGGGCGATCGACTCGTAGCGGAGTCGAAGGAGTTCGGTGTATTGCGTGTCCGTGAAGTCGAGGCATCGTCCCAGTTGGATCACGGCTCCGACGACGCCGCCGGCCCTGCGGCCTTCCGGCCACGACCTCGCTCGTTCCGGCGCATGTTCCCAGAAATAGATCCCATGCCCTAGCCAATCGTAGGGGTTCTCGCTCTTTTCCCATTCGTCGATCTTGACCCGACCCGCGAGGATCGAGTCGGCGAATCGAGCCGAGCATCCGTGGTAGCCGAGAACCACCCTGACGAATCTGTCCACCGTCTTGATCTCCGATTGGACCCCGTCGCCCTCCCCTCGAAAGGATAGGGCGCGACTCGGCATGGCGATCATCAACTTATGGGGCGGTCTCCCCTCCGCGCCACGATCGCCCGGCCCGGTCCCGCGCCGGCGGTGAGGAAGAGGACGGCGGGGGATTCGCCGCGGTGGCAGAGCAGGGGGCGGACGGCCTCGGGCTTCAGATCGGTGGTGCGGTGCTTCACCTGCACGGGGCCGAGATTTTCGGCGTCGATCCGCTTGCGGAGCTTCTTCAGGTCGAGCGGGTGGACGGACAGGACTTCGAACGCTTCGAGCCAGGGCGTGGCGAGGTACTCGTCGGCCGCGAGGTAGGGGAGGTCGGCGGCGATGCGGCCCAGGCCGTGGGCGCGGGCGAAGGAGTCGAGCAGGCCGGAGCGCGACAGGGCCGGGTCGGGCTCGTAGAGCCATCGGCCGATCGGCGCGACGGCCGGATAGTCGTCCGTCGGGTCGCCGGCCCAGGTGACGCCGTCCGGGAGCCTGGTGGCGCGGCGACGGGACGTGACGGCCTCCCCGAACCAGACGGTCGCCTCCCGGGCCTCGCCGCCCAGGCTGATGATTTCGACCTCGCAGTGCAGGCTCTCGGCGAAGCGGGCGAAGTCGCTGGCGGGGCCGAGCTTGATCGCGCCGGCGGGGGCGGACCGCATCATCGCGTGCAGGAACTCGGGCCCCGGCGCGTAGCCCTCGGCGGCGACGGCCCGGCCGCGGCCCGAGGCGCGGCGGTCGGGGTCGACGTGGGCCCAGGCACCGGGGGGGATGGGGAAGGCTTCGGCCGTCGCGGTGCAGGGCTGGACGCGGTCGCCGCGGGCGTAAACCTCGGCGTTCCAGGCGACGCGGCGGCCCATCCCGCGGTCGCGGTCGACGGCCAGGACGTGCGAACGCTCGGCCAGGGCGATCGCGTCGCCGCCGATCCCGCAGCAGAGGTCGACGACGACGTCGGCCTCGAACCGCCGGGCCTTGTGCGCCGCGACGGCCTCGGCGGTGGCCTGCTCCAGCCCGACGGGGTCGAGCCACATCCGATCGGCCCGCGCGTACTTGGCGACCCCCTTGCGCCGGGCCTCGGCCAGCCGCATCGCCGCGGCGACGGCCTCCGGGGCGTGGGCCTTGCGCCATCGGGCGACGTCGGCGGGGCTCGGGGATTTCACGGCCGAGACCGCGTCCAGCAGCGTGCGGCCGGCGTCGGTGGTCAGGACTTCGAACTCGGCGTCGGAGGCGTCGGGCTCGCGGACGCGGCGATCCTGGGTCGAGGGATTCGGGCCGGCTGCGTAGAATGTCATGGTGGAATCGCGATGAAGTCGGACGCCGAATCGAAGACCCGGAGCCGATCGTTGAGCCCCGCCGAACCATTGTACCCGCCGGTCCCGCCGATCGCCCGCGAGCCGCTCCGGATCGGGGGGATCGAGGTCCCCTCGCGGTTCTTCCTCGCCCCGCTGGCCGGCTACACGAGCCTGGCGTTCCGGCTGGCCGTGCGCTCGCTCGGCGGCCTGGGCCTGGCCACGACCGACCTCGTCAACGCCCGCTCGCTGATCGAGAAGCGCCGGCGGGCGCTGGAACTCGCCGAGACCAGCGACGCCGACAAGCCCCTCTCCATCCAGATCTACGGCCAGGTGGCGGCCGAGATGGAGCAGGCGGCGCGCTACGTCGCGGCGAACGGGGCGACGATCGTCGATATCAACATGGGGTGCCCCGTCCGCAAGGTGGTGCGGATCGGCGGCGGCTCGGCGCTGATGAACGAGGCCGACCGCGCGACCGAGCTGGTCTCGGCCGTGGTGAGGGCCGCGGGCGTGCCGGTGACGGTCAAGATGCGGCTGGGCTGGGACGAGGAGTCGCTGACGGCCCCGGCGCTGGCGCGGGCTTTCGAACAGATCGGCGTGGCGGCGGTCATCATTCACGGCCGGACGCGGGCCCAGGGGTTCTCCGGCAAGGTGAACCGCGACGGCATCAAGGCGGTGGTCGACGCCGTCGACGCGATGCCGATCGTGGCCAACGGCGACGTCCGCTCGATCGCCGACGCGGCCTCGATGATGGAATACACCGGATGTTCGGCGGTGTCGATCGGCCGCGGGGCGCTGGCGAACCCGTTCTTCTTCCGCCAGCTCGACCACTGGACCCGCACCGGCGAGCCCGGCCCCGACCCGACGTTCGACGAGCGGCTCGACTTCATGTCGATCCACTTCCACGGCCTCCTGGAGCGCCGGGGCGAGCACTTCGCCTGCCTCCAGTTCCGCAAGATCCTCAAGTGGTATTACCACTTCACGAGGATGCCCAAGCGGGTCTACCTGGAACTCATCAACCTCCGCTCCTCCGCCGTCTTCGACCAGGCCGTCGCCCAGGTCCGCGCCGAGGGCCCCAGCTCCCCCCTCCCCGGCCACTTTGAGGCGCATGTGCCGGTGCCGTCGGGGCCGATCGAGGCGTGGTGAAGGAGGCCGTCGAATTCGAGGCCGCGCGATGAACGATATCCCCGATGCCCAGGCCGAGGTCTGCCGACGGTTCGGCGTCCGGCCGTTCCCGACTCCGGCCGATCTCAAGATTGGCGTCGCGTTCAACGTCCGCGACGGTGTCCAGCCGTTGAACGGCCTTCGCCTTCGGCCCGAGGGCGATACGTCGGGATGGTACATCTGGGCGGGAGAGGAATGGTCGGACGACCCCGACTTCTTCTCGCCGCTGTGCGTCCACCATCTGGCGTCCTGGTGCCCGGCTGCGATTCCGTACGTACTGCTCCCGCCGGGTTGGCGGTTCCTGATCGCCCCGGGTTATGAGGACGTCTGGTTCGACGAACCGTTGGTCCAGACTTCGTAGGTTGGGTCTCGACCCGGCCCTGAGAAAGCGACGCGCAAATCGGGCCTGGCCTCACCCCAGGCGACTTCGACTTCGCTCGGAGCCCACGATTGTCTCTGAACCGGTATTCCGAGGAGGTCCGCGTCAGGGCCGGATCCACGCCGGCCGGCACGCGACGTGTGGTCGAGTGGTATCGTCGACGGGCGACCCGGAGGAAGTTGCTCCTCCTGGACTGCGGCATCATCCGCCATGCGCCGTTCGCCGATTGCGGCCGTCCGTTATGGGATTTGATGACGGATCAGCCCTGGTTCGAGACCGATATGCCCTGGATCGATTACTTTCGGCACATGGAGGCGACTCGAAGGGAACCGCCGCCGCCGGCGGGTCGTCGGTGGTGGCCGAACTTCCGGATGAACGGTCGTCATGCGGTCTGCTGGCTTGAGCAGTACGCGGACGACCGCGAGCCCGATCGGTTGTTGCTCGTGGGTAACCGTTCACGGCCCGGTACTTGACCCGAGGGCGGCTGCCTGAGCATCTTC
>ERZ778021.2025-NODE-2025-length-20135-cov-5.204432_pt1 | contig 20135 bp, 16 predicted proteins | sample MGYA00375751_ERZ778021 | MGnify/ENA primary metagenome ERZ778021 (study PRJEB29350, sample SAMN05389814) | bioreactor metagenome | isolation source: Thiocyanate stock bioreactor | place: South Africa: University of Cape Town | collected 2013-08-29 ... | reverse complement strand
CCCTTCGGGCCACCCTCTCCCGGCGGGAGAGGGGACGTCGGATGCGGCTTCGCCGTTTTATTCGCAACCTGAATGTCGAACACGATTGCGGGCGGCCTGCGCCTGAGCCTTTCCACCGCGAACGAGTTGTCAAAGATCCGAAAGGGCGAGGCCCCTCCATCTCGATACAATCGCCGGGCGGGGCGACCGGATTTCACGATTCCGAAGAAACTCCTCCCCTCGTCGCGGTCGTCGATCACCGGCACGGCGACCGGACTCGATCGACCGGCGAAGGCCAGAGACCCGGGCCAGGCCCGCCGCGATCGTCGCATTTGCCGAGATCGCATCAACCTTCGTATAATGGCGGCACCGCTCGGCATCGGGCGGGATCGGGCTTCTTGACGTGAATCGGGCGAATCGGACGGCGTGCGCGTCCGGGGGCGGGTCGGCATCCCCCCTCGGTCTCCCCGCATTGGTTCAGCGCGCCGGGCCGTCGTCCGTTTCGGGTCTTCGCGGGGAGTTTCGCACCATGGCGCTGCCCAAGGTCGTCATCGTGGGCCGGCCCAACGTCGGCAAGTCGTCGCTGTTCAACTGGCTGGCGGGGCGGAGGGTCGCGATCGTCGACGACGTCGCCGGGGTGACCCGCGACCGCGTGGGGACGCTCGTGCAGATCGGGGAGGACGACGAGGATCCCCGCTTCTTCGAGCTGATCGACACCGGCGGCGTCGGCATCGTCGACCGCGACGACCTCGACCAGGACGTCGAGCGCCAGATCGACACGGCGATGAACGAGGCCGACCTCATCCTCTTCGTCGTCGACATCCGCGAGGAGCTGATGCCGCTCGACGAGGTGGTGGCCCAGCGCCTGCGCTACCTCAAGACGCCCGTCATCCTGGTGATGAACAAGGCCGACGACCCCAAGATGGACGACCGCGGCGGCGAGTTCTACAAGCTCGGCCGCGGCAAGCCCATCGCCGTCTCGGCCCACCAGAACCGCAACAAGGGGAAGCTCCTCGGCCTGATCGAGAAGCTGCTCCCCTGGGACGACGCCGAGAAGCCGGCCGACGCCGTGATGAAGATCGCCGTGGTCGGCCGGCCGAACACCGGCAAGTCCACGTTCATCAACACGCTCGCCCAGGCCGAGCGGATGATCGTCTCCGAGCGCCCCGGCACCACGCGGGACTCGGTCGACGTCCATTTCGAACTGGACGGCCTGCCGTTCATGGCCAACGACACCGCCGGCGTGAAGCGCAAGGCCAAGATCAAGGACGACCTGGACTTCTACTCCGTCCACCGCGCCGAGCGCTCGATCCGCCGGGCCGACGTCGTCTACCTATTCATGGACGCGTCCCAGGGGATCACCCGCCTGGACAAGCAGCTGGCCGACTACATCGCCAAGGAATACAAGCCCTGCGTGTTCGTCATCAACAAGTGGGACCTCATGCTCAACGACGAGGAGCACGAGGGCCGCAAGGGGATGACCCGGTTCGCCCAGGCGCTCCAGCACGCCTTCCGGAACATGAGCTACATGCCGATGGCGTTCATCACGGCCAAGACCGGGAAGAACGTGAAGGCGCTGCTGAACCTGTCGCAGGCCCTGTTCAAGCAGGCCAACCGCCGCGTCGGCACCGGGACGCTCAACCGGGTGCTCCGCGAGGCCGTCGCCGCCCACCCGCCCGCCATGCGCGAGAACCGCTCCCCCAGGATCTACTACGCCACCCAGGTCGGCTCCGCCCCCCCCACGGTCGTCCTGTTCGTCAACAGCCCGCGGCTGTTCGACCCGACGTACCTCCGCTACCTGCTGAACGTCTTCCGCGAGAAGCTCCCGTTCCGCGACGTCCCCATCAAGCTCTACATGCGCTCGCGCAAGCAGTCCGAGCCGGGCGACCGCAAGGTCCCCGAGGACGCCGTCGAGGGCTGGGACGACCTGGAGGGGGACGAGTTCCCCCCGCCGGCCCAGGAGCCCGACGAGGTCCGCTTCCTCAACCGCGAGGTCAACGAACTCCTCTCCGACCTCGACTCCTGATCGCCGACGACCGGCCCGGGGCCGATCAATCGACGTTGAGGATCGACCCGGATTCCGCGACGACGACGCCGAAGACCCGGCCGTCGACGGTCATCTCGACCTGGTAGGTCGTCGCCTCGCGGCGGCCCCGGGGCACGACGACCTTCTCGACCGTCGCGAAGGCGCGACGGCCGGGGAACCGATCGGCGAGCGCCGCGGCGACGGCCCCGGGCAGGTCCTCGGGCGCGATCTCCGTCCGGGTCTCGCGGATCGTCCCGTCGGCGCGGACCTCCAGGCGGACGCGAGCCTCGCCCTCGGCCAGCTTGACCTGATAGCCCGGCTCGGAGCGATGCCGGGCCTTGCGGACCTCGCGGACCTCGGCGTCGGGATGCTCCTTCGCCACCCCCTCGCGCACGGCCTCGGGGGCGTCGCCCCATTCCACGGCGGCGGCCGGCGCGATCCCCAGCAGCAACGCCCCCAGCAGGTGCAAGCTCAAGGCCGCCATGATCCTCCCCTTTCGGAATTCGACGGGACCGGGGACCGGACGGCCGCCCGTCGCGGGGGCCGTCCTCCCGGATCCATGTCGAATTCTTGGGGCGGAACCTTAGCGGGCCGTGAGGCGGCCCTTAGATCCTCTTAATGACGGCCGGGCGGCGGGCGGGGCCCGGACGACGACGGCCGGCGGCCCCCGTCGCGAGGAGCCGCCGGCCGCGGGTTTCTTCGGGTCGATGGCGGGCGTCAGCCCTGGGCCTCGTCCTTGGAGACCTCGTCGGGGGGGGTCCAGTCGGACGGGAGGCCGGCCTGGCGGCGGAGGCGGGACATCCAGGCGTCGTCCCGGCTGACGGCGGTCTCCTGGCGGGCGAGGGAGCGGAACCGCATCTCCTCGCCGACGGGGCCGTAGAACTGGTTGAAGTCGACGGGCTCGCGGCGGTCCAGGGCGATGACGTAGTAGGTCGTCTCGGGCCGGTCGGCGGCGACGGCGGTCTCGCCCTCCTGGATGCCGAAGTAGGCGTCGCGGAACGCCTCGCCGGCGTGGGGGACGTCGGCGATGGGGGTCTCGACCTGGGGGGCGGGCTCGAACGGGTTGGTCGAGATCCCGCTCTGGCGGCGGGCGATCGGCGGCAGGGCCAGGACGTTGTAGCCGTCGACCTTGTCCTCGTCGATCTTCCCCTTCTTCTCGGCCTTGATCTTCGCGGCGAGGTCCTTCGCGGCCTTCTCGGCGAGCGGGCGGGCCTTCTCCAGCTTCCAGGCGCGGACGACCTCGGCGCGGACGTCGTCGAGGGGCGGGACCTTGGGGGCCTCGTCCTTGAGCTTGCGGGCGAGGTAACGGCCGCCGACGATGTCGGTCAGCTCGACCGGCTCGTACACGCCGGACTTGCTGGAGAAGAACTCGTCGACGAAGTTGGGGCCGTTGCTGAAGCGGACCGACCCGACCTGGGCGTTGGAGATCAGGCCGTACTTCGCGGCCTGCTCGCGGGAGAGCATCGGGGTGATCTCGTAGGCGAGGCCGTCCTTGGCGGCGACGGCCTTGAGGTCGACCGGCTCGGGCTCCTTGACCGGCGTGTTCGGGTCGGCGGCCCTCTCGTCGAGCATCGTGAGGTAGGCGTCGGCGTAGGGGATGAGCGACTCGTCGCGGATCCTGGCGAAGACGTCGTTGACCTCGGCCTGGGCCTTCTCGTCGGCGAGCCGGTCGGCGAGCAGGGCGCGGACGTCGGCGAACGGCTGGATGACCGGCGGGGTGAGGTCGGCGGCGTCGGCGAAGAGGGCCTCGGGGAGCTCCGAGGGGACCTTGAAGTCGTTCTTGTGGTTCTCGTAATACGCCCGGAGGTCGGCGTCGGTCAGCTTCTCGCGGAGGGCGTGGGCGCGGGAGGCGGCGTCGACCGTGACGAACTCGACCTGGATGCGGCGGGGGGTCTTGAAGCCGGGGGTCGGCGAATCCGGGTCGGGGAGGACGTCCTTGTACTTCTCGTAGACGGCCTGGACGTCGGCCGAGGAGGGCTCGCCGACCTTGGCGAGGAAGTCCTCGACGGGGATCTCGACGACCTTGTCGGCGACGCGCTCGTTCTGGCCGCGGTAGGCGCGGAAGGTGTCGTAGGGGGTGACCAGCGGCTCGCCGGAGAGCATGCGGACCTTGGCGATGCGGACCTGGTTGGCGACGTCGGCGAGGAGGGCCTCCTGGCTGACGTCGTTGCTGAAGCGGCTGTAGACCTGGTCGAAGGTCTCGCGGTTGATCCGGCCGCCGGTGACGGCGCGGAGCCACTCGCGGCCGGTGATGGGGTCGGCCGGCATGCCCAGGCGGTCGGCCTCCTTCTCCAGGATGAGGGCGTCGATCAGGTCGCGCTGCTTGAGGCCGCCGAAGAAGTCGCGGGTGAACATGCTGAGGCCCAGCATCGTCGCGACCTGGTTGGCGCGGGAGCGCTGGCGGGCCATCTGGTTGAGGTCGCTGAGGCGGACCGGCCGGCCGAAGAGGCGGGCGACCTCGACGTCCTGCGGGGCGCCGCCGGGGTTCAGCAGCCGCGGCAGGCTGTCGGCCAGGACGAAGCTGAACATCGCGAGGATGGCGAGGATGGCCAGCATCTTGCGCTGGTGGCGGCGGAAGACCTCGAAAGGCATGGGGATCCTCAGGTGCTTGCGAGAGGCATCGGGGGGGCCTCCTGGCGTCCCCCCCTTGACAGGCCCCGTTACCCTAGCTTATGCCGCTAATGTGAAGGATGCGGGGCCGCGGTCGATCGATCGAGAAGCCCCCATCGTAGCAAGTCCACCGCCCGGGGCAACCTCAGAGTCCCTCGCGGGCGGATCCCGGCGGGAATCCGACGGATCGACGCATCCGGATTCTAGGAAAGATCATAGGACAACACCGTGCCGTCAAAGCCCTCCCCCAAGTCCGCATCCCAGAACGGCGACGCCCCGGAGCCCAAGGCGAAGAAGCCGAAGGCCGCGGCGAAGCCGAAGGCCGCGGCCGGTTCGACGAAGAAGGCGGCCCCCAAGAAGGCCGCCCCCAAGGGATCGAGGCCCAAGGCCGCGGCGGCCGACCTGGGCCCCGGCGGCGGCGGGCCGTCGCTGGTGATCGTCGAGAGCCCCAAGAAGGCCAAGTCGATCAACAAGTTCCTGGGCTCGAAGTTCATCGTGAAGGCCAGCATGGGCCACGTCCGCGACCTCCCCAAGCGCAAGCTGGGGCTGGACGTCGCCAACGGCTACGAGCCCTCCTATGAGATCGTCCCGACCAAGAAGGACACCATCGGCGAGCTGAAGCGGGACGCCCACCGGGCCGACGTCGTCTACCTGGCGACCGACCCCGACCGCGAGGGGGAGGCCATCGCCTGGCACCTCCAGCACGCCCTGGAGCTGCCCGACGAGCGCGTCCGCCGCGTGACGTTCCACGAGATCACCGAGCGGGCCGTCCGCGACGCCTTCGGCCACGTCGGCCCGATCAACATGGACATGGTCAACGCCCAGCAGGCGCGGCGGTTCCTCGACCGCTTCGTGGGCTACCAGCTCTCCCCCCTGCTCTGGAAGAAGGTCGCCCGCAACCTCTCCGCCGGCCGCGTCCAGTCGGTCGCCACCCGCCTGATCGTCGACCGCGAGCGCGAGATCCGCGCCTTCGTCCAGGAGGAGTTCTGGCGGATCACCGCCACGGTCTCCCCCGCCGGCTCCACGAAGGAGGACGAGCGGTTCGAGGCCGCCCTGGCCGAGTACGACGGCAAGAAGTTCGAGGCCAAGAACGAGGCCGACGCCCAGAAGGTCCGCGACGTCCTGGCGTCCGAGTCCTACGTCGTCTCCAAGGTCGAGGAGGCCGAGAAGCTCGACCGGGCCGACGCCCCGTTCAAGACCAGCACGCTCCAGCAGCAGGCCGCCATCCGGCTCCGCTTCTCGGGCAAGAAGACGATGAAGATCGCCCAGGAGCTGTACGAGGGCATCGACGTCGACGGCTCCGGGCCCGTCGGCCTCATCACCTACATGCGTACCGACAGCCTCCGCGTCTCCAACGAGGCGCTCGACTCGGTCCGCGACCTCATCAAGGACCGCTACGGCGACAAGTATCTGCCCGCCAAGCCCAACCGCTACGCCGCCGGCAAGAACGCCCAGGAGGCCCACGAGGCCATCCGGCCGACCGACCTGGCCCTCTCCCCGGAGCGGGTCCGCGACCGCCTCAACCACGACCAGCTCCGCCTGTACGAGATGATCTACAAGCGGTTCGTCGCCAGCCAGATGACGCCGGCCGTCTTCACCGTCACGGACGTCGGCATCACCGCCGGCCCCGGGCTGTTCAAGGCGCAGGGGAAGATCCTCCGGTTCGACGGCCACCGCCGCGTCTGGGCCGCCGCCGGCAAGCAGGAGGACGCCCTCCTGCCGCCGATCAAGGTCGCCGACCCGCTGGACCTCCAGGACCTGGCCGCCACCCAGCACTTCACCCAGCCGCCGCCGCGCTACAGCGAGGCCACGCTCATCAAGGCGCTGGAGAAGGAGAACATCGGCCGGCCGTCCACCTACGCGCCGATCATCCAGACGATCCAGGACCGCAAGTACGTCGAGCACAAGGACCGCCGGTTCTTCGCGACCGAGCTGGGGATGGTCGTGACCGACGTCCTGGTCAAGCACTTCCCCAAGATCCTCGACCTCAAGTTCACCGGCCACATGGAGGACGAGCTGGACGACATCGCCACGGCCAAGGAGGACATGGTCAAGGTCCTCGACGAGTTCTACCACCCCTTCCAGGAGGCCCTGAAGGCCGCCGAGACGGGGATGGAGCGCGTCCAGATCATGACCGACGAGGTGTGCCACGTCTGCGGCGCGCCGATGGTCATGAAGTTCGGCCGCACGGGCGAGTTCCTGGGCTGCTCCAAATACCCCGACTGCAAGGCCACCCGCCCCATCGGCGGCGAGCCCCGGGCCGAGGCGGTGGAGAGCGGCCACGCCTGCCCCAAGTGCGGCAAGCCGCTGATGATCCGCGAGAGCAAGAAGGGCGAGAAGTTCCTGTCCTGCGCCGGCTACCCGGAATGCAAGGAGTCGTTCGACATCGCCGCCGACGGCAGCCCGGTCCCCAAGCTGGTGGAGACCGAGCACGTCTGCGAGAAGTGCGGCAAGCCGATGGCCCTGCGCAACGGCCGCCGGGGCCCGTTCCTGGGCTGCACCGGCTACCCCAAGTGCCGCAACATCATCGCGGTCGACGCCGAGGGGAAGCCCCTGCCGACGATCAAGATCGACATCAAGTGCGAGAAGTGCGGCAAGCCCCTGGCCGTCCGCCAGGGGAAGCGCGGGGCGTTCCTGGGCTGCACCGGCTACCCCAAGTGCCGCAACGCCGTCCCGGTCCCCGACGAGCTGAAGGACGAGGTCGCCAAGCTCCCGCCCCCCCCGACCGCCGCCGCCAAGAAGGGCCCCGACTTCAAGGCCCTCGGCATCGAGGAGGTCTGCGACGACTGCGGCGGCCCCATGACCCCCCGCAAGGGCCGCCGCGGCTACTTCCTCGGCTGCGCCAAGTACCCCAAGTGCAAGGGGACCAAGGAGCCCAGCCCGGAGACCCTCGAAAAGATCAACACCGCCGTCGCCTCCTTCGAAGCCGCCGAGGCGGCCGAATCGGCCGAGGTCGCCGCGGCGGAGTGAGGGACTGTTCCGGGAGGCGGCGTCAAGGCGGGAGACGGCCTTCCCCCTACGACGGGGGAAGGTGGCCCGCAGGGTTCGGATGGTGAGGACGGCCGGGGGGGCCGGGGGATGGGCGTTCGTCGCGCCCCGCCCGGCCCGGACCCTCTCAGAGGCTGTTCCAGAGGGTCACGGGGCGATCCTCTTGACGCCTTCCCCCCTCGCGGGGGAAGGCAGACCCCGAGGGGTCGGATGAGGGGGACGCGAAGCAACGGCCCCGTCGGGATTCGAAGGCCCGTCCGACCGGCTCGGGATCCCGACGGCCGTCCGGCGCGTCGTCCCCCTCATCCGGCCCTTCGGGCCACCTTCCCCCGCGAGGGGGGAAGGACGTTCAAATCCCCCTTCTGGAACAGACTCTCACTCCATGCCGGCCCCGCTCCGGATCATCGACCGAGCCAGCAGGGCCGGGATCGCGAGGGCCGACGCGACCGCCGCCACGATGAGCATCACGTCGATCACCCCGACCCGACGCCTCACGCCCGCGGCCCAGGCGATCGGCACCGCGACGAACACACAGGCGGGGAACCAGTAGGGAGCCACGATCAGCCTGTAGGAGATCACGAAGGGGCTGCCCCCGGCGAAGTGGCTCCGGCGGTACGACTGCCAGACGAAGCCCAGGCGCCAGCGGATGTCGGCGGGCCGGGGATACCCGGACATGCCGCCGTTCCACAGCGCCCGCGACGAGATCCGGTCGGCCTGGTAGCTCATCCCGCCGGTGTATCCACCGCCGAGGTGGCTGATCAGGTGGAACCTGCCTTGGATCGACTGGACCAGGTGCGAGTCGCCGCCCTTCCAACCGAACGCGACGACGTCCCGCGTCCGGTAGCTCCGCAGCCATAGCGCGAGGGTCGCCAGGCAGAGGAGCAGCGACATGGCCGCCGTCACGTTCCAGGCCGCCCATCCGGCGCGCTTCAACCGAGGGGCCTTCATGAGATTCAGCAGAAGCGTCTTCATGCGATTTCAGCTTCCGAGGGATCAAGGCAGGAGGCCGAAGAGTCGCGATCCCAGGTACAGGCCCAGCCAGACGAGGCCCAGGAGCCTCCCCAGCCGGTCGTCCCACGCCCTCTCCGGGTTCCAACGCCCCACGAGCATCAGGGCGAGCCAGCCGGACGTGACCCCGACGGCGACGTCCCTCGCCTGGTCGTCGCCCAGATAATCCATCACTTCCACCGTCCAGCGCGGCTGGTAGAAGCGGGGCCTGTCCTCGAACAGCTTGCAGAGCGTCGCCTCCGCGACCCATCCGGCGAGCCGCATCGCCACGACCGATGCGACCGCCGCATGCGCGAAGAGCCCGGGGGCGCCGTCGCGCAGCCGGGCCCGATCCGATCGTCGCATCAGGAGGAGGGCGAGCAAGGGCAGGCTGGAGCCGGCCAGCCCGAGCGACCATGCCATCCGACGCGTCTGCCAGACGTCCCACGAGGGGACGTCGGCGAACCAGCCGCTGAACGCGACCCAGATCCACTGGACCGCGCGGTCGGCCGAGAGCATCAGGGCCGCAGCCACGACGAGGACGACCACATCGCTCAGGTGGAAACGCCGCTCTGAGGAGCCCATTCGCCGTCCCTCCTACAACAGTAGGCGTCGGCGTCGGCGGCGCGGTGCCGAGTTTCGACCACGGCGGGCCATGCGAGGAGACGTTGATGGAGCGACGCGGCCCGACGTCTCACGCCTCCGGCGTCGGCTCCGGCCTCGCAATCGCCGTGGCGTGGGCGGTGGCGTAGGTCCGGCAGTGGGCCATGGAGATCAGGACGTCGGCCACCTTGCGGCGGCGGATCACGTCCTTGGCCGGGCCGCCGACCAGGACCATCGGCCGGCCGCGAGGGCCGATGCGGATCTCGACGTCCGACCAGGAGACCCCCTCGACCCGGCCGGTGCCGAGGGCCTTCATCACCGCCTCCTTGGCCGCCCAGTGGGCCGCGAACTGCTCGATGGCGCGGCGGCGGCCCTGGCAGAAGCGGATCTCGCGCTCGGTGTACACGCGCTGCAAGAACTGCTCGCCGTGGCGCTCGATCATGGCACCGATCCGCGGGCACTCCACGATCCCCGATCCGATCCCGACGATCTCCATCCCGCCCCTCCCCCTCGCCCCATCGGAAACCACCGCCCCAGCTTAACGCAGGCCCCGGTCGGGCGGGTAGGATGCCGACGGTCGCGCCGGCCGCCCCGCCCGTCGGGACCGAAATCGGATCGCCCCCCCGGCCCGCCGCCGCTATACTTCTGGGGACCGACCCCCGGAACCGGAACCCGGGCGATCCGCCCCGAGCAAGGACCGCGATGGACCTCCTGGCCGACCTGACGCCCCCCCAGCGCGAAGCCGTCCAGCACGTGAACGGCCCGCTCCTCGTCCTGGCCGGCGCCGGCTCGGGGAAGACCCGCGTCATCACCCGCCGGGTCGCCCACCTGCTGCGGCAGGGCATCCCCGCGCAGAACATCCTGGCCCTGACGTTCACCAACAAGGCGGCCGGCGAGATGCGCGAGCGCATCGAGGCCATCGTCCCCGGCGCCCGGGTCTGGGTCGGCACCTTCCACGGCTTCTGCGCCCGCCTGCTCCGGTCGTACGGCTCGCTCGTCGGCCTGGACGCCTCGTACACCATCTACGACCAGGCCGACCGCCTGCGGACCGTCCGCGACGTCCTCGACGCAATGGGCGTCGAGGAGTCGCCGATCACCCCCGAGAAGATCGAGGGGGCCATCAGCCGGGCCAAGAACGACCTGGCCACCCCCAAGGCCCTCGCCCACCGCGCCCGCGACGACAAGGACCGCCTCGTCGCCAAGGTCTACGCCGCCTACGAGGAGCGGCTGAAGGCCGCCTCCGCCGTGGACTTCGACGACCTCCTCGTCCACGTCGTCAAGATCCTGAAGGAGCACCGCGACGTCCGCGCCGAGCTGGACGCCCGCTTCCGCTACGTCCTGGTCGACGAGTACCAGGACACGAACATGGCCCAGTACGCCATCGTCAAGGCCCTGTCCGTCGACCATCCCAACCTCTGCGTCACCGGCGACCCCGACCAGTCCATCTACGGCTGGCGCGGGGCCAACCTCTCGAACATCCTGGAGTTCGAGAAGGACTACGCCGCCGTCAAGGTGGTCAAGCTCGAACACAACTACCGCAGCACCAAGAACATCCTGGCCGTCGCGGACCACCTGATCCACTACAACGTCAACCGCAAGCCGAAGAATCTCCTCACCGAGAACCCCGACGGCGAGCTGGTGAACGTCACCACCTACGCCCGCGAGACCGAGGAGGCCGAGGGGGTCGCCGGCAAGATCGCGAGCCTCGTCCGCGAGGGGTCGTACAACTATTCCGACGTGGCCGTCTTCTGCCGCATCACCGCCCTGACCCGGACCTTCGAGCAGGCGTTCCGATCGGCCCGGATCCCGTACCAGATCGTCGGCGGGGTGTCGTTCTACGAGCGGCAGGAGGTGAAGGACGTCGTCTCGTACCTGAACCTCATCAACAACCCCAAGGACGACCTGGCGATGAGCCGGGTCGTCAACGTCCCGCCGCGGGGCCTGGGGAAGACGTCGTTCGACCACCTGATCGCCTTCGCCCGCGATAACGACCTGCCCCTGCTGGAAGCCGCCCGCCGCGCCCGCGAGGCCCCGGGGCTGAAGGAGAAGGCGATCCGGGCGTTCCTGGACTTCGTCGCCCTGTTCGACGAGCTGACCACGCTCCGCGACCATCCGGCGGAGGTCGTGATCCTCAAGACGATGGAGCGCTCGGGCTACCGCCAGCACCTCAAGGCCGACTCCAAGGGGGACGGCGAGGACCGGTTGGCGAACCTGGAAGAACTGATCACCGCCGCCCGCGAGTTCGACCTGGAGCACCCCGGGTCGACGATCCAGGACTTCCTGGCCGACATCACGCTGGCGTCGCCCGTCGACCGCTGGGACCAGGAGACCGGGGCCGTCACCCTGATGACGCTGCACGCCGCGAAGGGGCTGGAGTTCCCGGTCGTCTTCATCATCGGCCTGGAGGAAGGGCTCCTCCCCCACAGCCGGGCGTTCGAGAACCCGACCGAGCTGGAGGAGGAGCGCCGGCTGTTCTTCGTCGGGATCACCCGGGCGCGGAAGGAGCTGTACGTCAGCCGCTGCCGCATCCGGACGTTCCGCGGCCAGCAGCAGGCCACGGCGCAGTCGCGGTTCCTGATGGAGCTGCCCGAGGACTTCCTGACCTTCGACGACCGCTCGGGCGTGTCGAGCGTCGAGACCCGCTGGGGGTCGTCGTCGAGCGGCTACGCGAGCTACGCCCCGCGCCGGCCGCAGCCGTCCCGGACGCCGTCGCCGAGCCCGAGCGGGTTCCGGCTGACCACCGCGGCGCAGCTCGCCGGCGGGGGCTCGGAGCCGACGGCCCCGCCCAAGCCCGGCGAGCTGGACGCCTTCCGGCCCGGGGCGTCGGTGCTGCACCCGCAATACGGCCTGGGCCGGATCATGGCCATCGAGGGCGCCGGGCCGAACCGCAAGGGCCGCGTGGCGTTCACCCTGGCCGGGGAGCGGACGTTCGTGCTCGCGAAGTCCCCATTGAAGCTGGTGGGCAAGGGCGGCGCGGGGCCGCGCTGACGCCCTCGGATCGAGATCGGAACCATGACCGCGAATGCGAACGCCAAGCCCCCGCACCGGGGCCCCGCCCGCCTGGGCGTGAACATCGACCACGTCGCCACCCTGCGCCAGGCGCGCCGGGGCGTCGAGCCCGACCCGGTCTGGGCCGCCGCCGCCGCCGAGCTGGGGGGGGCCGACGGGATCACGATCCACCTGCGCGAGGACCGCCGGCACATCCAGGATCGCGACCTGCGGGTCCTCCGCGAGACCGTCCAGGTCGACCTCAACCTGGAGCTGGCCGTCGAGCCCGAGATGGTGGCGATCGCCGTCGCGACCCGGCCCGACCAGGTCACGCTGGTCCCCGAGCGCCGCGAGGAGGTGACCACCGAGGGGGGCCTGGCCGTGGCCTCCCGCCGCGGGGCGGTCGCCGAGGCCGTGAAGCGGCTGCGCGACGCCGGGATCCGCGTCTCGGCCTTCCTGGATCCGGACCCGTCGGAGATCGACGCGTCCGTCGCCCTGGGGGTCGACGCGATCGAGCTGCACACCGGCCGCTACGCCGACGCCCGCGAGGGCCGCGACCGCGACGCCGAGCTGGAGGCCCTGCGGGCCGCCGGGGCCCGGATCGCCTCCGCGGGCGTGGGCCTGCACGCCGGCCACGGGCTGGACTACCGCAACGTGGCGGACGTCGCCCTGATCCCCGGGATGGCCGAGCTTAACATCGGCCACGCGATCGTCTGCCGGGCCGTCTTCGTCGGCCTGGAGGCCGCCGTGCGCGAGATGAAGGCCCGGATCGACGCCGCCCGCTGAGGAAGGCCGCCTGCCTCCGCGTGGGCGAATCTTCCCACCGGCCGGCCCCCTCGCGTTTCGAAACGTGAACGCGGGGGGCTCGCCCTTCCCTGACCCGCCGCCGGGCCCTAATATATTTATGGCTGGTATGCGGCGTTGCATACTTCTCATGGCGTCATGATACCGCAAGAAGTCGTCGAACTTCTTCATGTGATCGCTCCTGAAATCGACGACGTCCGACGATGGGTGCTTCTTCCATGGCGAGTAAGGGACGGATGTTCGCCGGCTGCACGGTGGCGCTGGCGACCCCATTTCGGGACGGCGAGGTCGACGAGGCCGCGCTGCGGGCCTCGGTCGAGTGGCAGGTCGAGCAGGGGACGCCGATCCTCAGCCCGGTCGGGACCACCGGCGAGGCGCCGACGCTGTCGCACGCCGAGCACGAGCGAGTGATCGCGATCGTGGTCGAGGCGGCGTCCGGCCGGGCCAAGGTCGTGCCCGGGACGGGCTCGAACTCCACGACCGAGGCGATCCGGCTGACGAGATTCGCGGCCCGGGCGGGCGCCGACGGGGCGCTGATGGTCTCGCCGTACTACAACCGGCCCGGCCAGGAGGGGCTCTACCGCCACTTCGCCGCCGTGGCCGAGGCGGTCGACCTGCCGATCGTCCTGTACAACATCCCGGCGCGGACGGGCCGGAACATGGAGCCCGAGACGATCGAGCGGCTGGCCGCGATCCCGTCGATCGTGGCGATCAAGGAGGCCGCCGGCTCGCTCGACCAGGTCAGCGACATCCTCGCGCGGACCGACCTGACCGTCCTCTCGGGCGACGACAGCCTGACGCTCCCGATGCTGGCCGTCGGGGCCGAGGGGGTCGTCTCCGTGGCCGCCAACATCGTCCCCCGCGACGTCCGCGGCATGATCGATGCGTTCGAGCGGGGCGACGCCGTCGCCGCGCGGGAGGCGCACGCCCGGCTCTTCCCGCTCTGCCGTGACCTGCTGGGCCTGGCCCCCAACCCGGTCCCGCTCAAGGCCGCGATCGCCCTGCTGGGCCGCGGCTCCGCCGAGGTCCGCCTCCCGCTCTGTCCGCTGGACGAGGCCTCGCTCGCCAAGCTCTCCCGCGCCCTGGCCCGCTACGGCCTCCTGGGGGCCTGATCGGCCCCGACGGCCGAATCGGCGTGCCGCGATCCCGAAAATGGATTATCATCTATAATCATGCGGGCCGAGGGCCCGCCCGACCCGACTCGACCGCTCGTCCGAACGACCTCCTCCTCCCCGACGGGCCCCGCCCCTCTTCGCGACGGCCCGTCCCCGAAATCAACATCCATTTTTCGCAGCATCACGTCGCGACCCCCGCGCGGTGCGGGGGGATCGGGACGATAGGATCCACGAAGCCCTCTCCGAATTCTTTCGTCGACGACCGGGGTCGTCGACGCCGTCCGCGAGCCGGCGGACGTCCCCCGAATGCGAACCAATACTGAGAGGATCTCCCTTATGGCCCGCAAGGCGACCGCTTCGAACGGCAACGGCAGCGTCAAGGTGGAGGCGGAGGAGACGACGCCCGAGGTCTCGGACCAGTCGATCCGCGAGCTGGCGCAGGTGTTCAAGCTCCTGAGCGACGAGACGCGGCTCCGGATCCTGTTCTACCTGGCGCTCTCCGAGGACGGCGAGCTGCACGTCACCGAGCTGTGCAACCGGCTGGGGCAGAGCCAGCCGGCGGTGAGCCACCACCTGGCGCTGCTGCGCGTCTCCAGCCTGATCGAGTCCCGCCGCGAGGGGAAGCACAACTTCTACAGCGTGCGGACCGAGCACTTCGGCGAGCTGCTGCTGAGCCTGTTCGCCGCCGCCGGCGAGACGCCCAGGAACAAGAAGTACCGATTCCACGACTTCGTGCTGAACTACACCGGCGCCTGACCCGGGGCCGTCGGTTCGCCTTGACCCCCCGGGGGCTTCGCGGCAGAATGCCCGCGTCGGCCCCCCGGGGCGTGCGGCCCCCGCGGGGAGTGCGGGGGGCGGACCGCCCGGATGGACCTCGGGCGGGCGCGGTTCAGGGCGTCGGGCCGCCGCTGCGGCGGCGGTGAAAAGGAGTTTCGCCGATGGTGCTCTCGTCTCGTCTGATCGTCGCGGCCGGCCTGGGCGTCGTGGGGGCCGGGCTGCTGTCCGCCCCGATCCAGGGCCAGCAGGACGCCGCCGTCCGCAAGACCAGCTCCGGGGCCTCCCAGTTCAAGGCCGGGACCGCGCCGGTCATCGGCACGATCGACCTCGACGCGGTCTTCAAGAGCTACGAGAAGGTCAAGTACGCCAACGAGGAGTTCCAGGCGGCGATGGTCGCCAAGCGCGGCGAGCTGATGAAGCTCCAGCAGGAGTTCGCCCAGGAGACCGAGGTCCTCCAGCGCTTCGCCCCGGGCCAGGAGGAGTTCAAGAAGCAGGAGAACAAGCTCACCGAGCTGAAGGCCCGCATCGAGGCCGGCCGGGAGCAGGCCGAGCGCGAGTTCCAGAGCCGCGAGGCCGAGGCGATGGCCGGCCTCTACAACGAGGTGACCGAGGTCGCCAAGCGGATCGCCCAGGCGCGGAAGATGACCTACGTCATGAAGGTCACGAACCAGTCGCCTAACGGCACGAACCCGCAGTCGGTCATGGCCGCGATGGCCAACCCGATGATCTACTTCGACCCGATCAACGACATCACGCAGGACGTGATCCACAACCTCAACCGGGTCTACAAGGACGCCGGCGGCCCGATCGCCAAGGGGACCCCCGCCGCCGGCACCGCCCCCGCCGCCGGCACCGCCCCCGCCGCTGCCGCCGCCACGCCCAAGTCGAGCGTCCGCTGAGTTGAGCCCGGGCGGGCACCGACCGATTGCCCGCCCCCAGACCTCCCCGGCGCGGACCGACGCCCGCCGCCGGGGCGACGTCCCGATCATGGACCGAACGGGACCACCACCAGCCCCGGCCTCACATCAGGCGCCGCAACGGCCGCCGAGCCGGGCGAAAGGACCAGGGAAGGCATGCTCGTCTCCAAGCGCGCCCAGCGCACCCTCGCCCGCGAGGCCGAAGTCGGCGGCGTCGGCTTCTTCCTCGGCGCGGACGTCCGGATGCGGTTCCTCCCCGCCGAGCCCGACGCCGGCGTCCGCTTCGTCCGGACCGACCTCCCCGGCCGGCCTTCCGTCGCCGCCCGGATCGACCACGTCGTCCCCGCCCAGCGCCGGACCGCCGTCCAGGACGGCCCCGCCCGGGTGGAGATGATCGAGCACGTCATGGCCGCCCTGTCCGGCATGCAGGTCGACAACTGCACCGTCGAGATCGACGCGGCCGAATGCCCCGGCCTCGACGGCTCCAGCCGGGCCTACGTCGAGCTGATCGACTCCGTCGGCGTCGTGGACCAGGACCGCCCGCGCCGGGCCCTGGCGCTGGAGCGGTCGTTCGTCGTCCGCGAGGGGGACGCCGTCCTCGCCGCCCACCCGGGGGGCTCCGACGGCCTGACCCTGTCTTACCACCTGGACTACGGGCCGTCGTCCCCCATCGGCAGCCAGGGCTTCCTCCTGGCGATGACCCCGGAGACCTTCCGCGACCAGGTCTCCGCCTGCCGGACCTTCCTGCTGGAGCAGGAGGCCAAGGCCCTCCGCGCCATGGGGATCGGCCTCCGGACCACCGAGGCCGACGTCCTCCTGTTCGGGCCCGACGGCGTCGTGGGGAACCGGCTGCGGTTCGCCGACGAGTGCGCCCGCCACAAGGTCCTGGACATGGTCGGCGACCTGGCGCTGCTGGGGATGGACCTGCACGGGTTCGTGGTGGCCCACCGCTCCGGGCACCACACCAACGCGACGCTGGTCCGCAAGCTGATCCAGGCCGTCGAGAAGGACGCCGGCCGCGACGACCGGCCGAGGCCCCAGCTCCCGGTCCGGCCCGACGGCACGATCGACATCCACGGCATCCTCGACATCCTCCCCCACCGCTACCCGATGCTCCTGCTCGACCGCGTCCTGGAGCTGGAGCCGGCGCGTCGCGTGGTGGGCGTCAAGAACGTGACCTTCAACGAGCCGTTCTTTCAAGGTCACTGGCCCGGCCGGCCGATCATGCCCGGGGTGCTCATCATCGAGGCGATGGCCCAGGCCGCCGGAGTCCTGATCGCGTCGAGCGTGAGCCGCACGGGCAGGGCCGCCGTGATCGCCTCCATCGACGACGTGAAGCTGCGCAGGCCGGTGGTCCCGGGCGACCAGCTCCGGATCGAGGTCGACGCGCTGAAGATCAAGCCGGCCTCGGCCAGCGTGACCGCCGCGGCGAGGGTGGACGACGCCCTGGCCGCCCAGGCCCGGATCCGGTTCGTGCTCATCGACGCCGCCCCGGCCGCCTGAGCGGCCGGGACCGCGACGGCTCGGATGCCGCCCCTTCCCCATCCCCGGACGATCGGCTGGTAGGAACCCAACTCATGGCCACCATGATCGCTGACACCGCCCATATCGACCCCCGCGCCGAGATCGCGGACGACGTCGAGATCGGCCCTTACTGCGTGATCGGCCCCGAGGCCCGGATCGGCCGCGGCACCCGGCTGATCGCCCACGTCTGCATCCTGGGGCGCACCACCCTCGGCGAGAACAACGTCGTCCACCCCAATTCGGTCCTCGGCGGCGAGCCCCAGGACTACACCTACAAGGGCGAGCCGACCCGGCTGGAGATCGGCGACGACAACACCTTCCGCGAGGGGGTCACCGTCCACCGCGGCACCACCAAGGAAGACGGGATCACCCGGATCGGCTCGCACAACTACTTCATGGCCAACGTCCACGTCGGCCACGACTGCCTGCTGGGCGACCGCATCCTGATCGCCAACAACACGATGCTGGCCGGGCATATCCACATGGATTCCTACGCCACGGTCTCCGCCGGCGTCGGCCTCCACCAGTTCGTCCGCGTCGGCAACTACAGCTACGTCGGCGCCCTGACCCGCGTCTACCACGACGTCCCCCCGTTCATGCTCGTCGAGGGGAACCCCTCCAAGGTGCGCTGCATCAACATCGTGGGGCTCAAGCGGCACGGCATCGCCGCCGACGCCATCACGGCCCTGCACGAGGCCCATCGCCTGATCTACCGCGCCCGCATGGCCGCCAAGCAGGCCCAGGAAGTCCTGGAAGCCCACGGCCAGGTCTGCCCGGAGGTCCGGCGGCTCCTCGACTTCATCGACTACCAGCAGCAGGGCCGCCACGGCCGCGGTCGCGACCGCGCCCGGCTCTCGGCCTCGGCCTGACCGCCGACGCCGGCCCGCCCGAAGGATCGCCTTGAGACACGGAGAGTCCGACCGATGAAACCGCTGCGCGTCGCCGTCGTCGGCGTCGGCCACCTGGGCCGCCACCACGCCCGGATCCTGGGCTCCTTGCCGGGCGTCGAGCTGGTCGCCGTGGCCGATTCCCGCCCCGAGCAGGCCCGCGCCATCGCCGAGGGCCTGGGGACGCGGGCCGTCGCCGACTATCGCGAGCTGATCGGCCGGGTGGACGCCGTCTCGATCGCCGTCCCGACCGTCCTCCACCGCGAGGTCGCCGGGGCGTTCCTGGAGGCGGGGATCCCGGCGATGGTCGAGAAGCCGCTCGCCGGCACGGTCGCCGAGGCGGAGGAGCTGGTCGACCTGGCCCGCTCGACCGGGGCGACGCTCCAGGTCGGCCACGTCGAGCGGTTCAACCCGGCGCTGGACGCCCTCCGCGAGTCTCCCCTGCGGCCCAAGTTCCTCAGCGGCGAGCGGATGGCCGTCTACACCTTCCGCTCGACCGACGTCGGCGTGGTCTTCGACCTGATGATCCACGACATCGACCTGGTCCTCAGCCTGGTCGACTCGCCGGTGAAGTCGGTCTCGGCCGTGGGCGTGGCCCTCTTCGGCGACCACGAGGACGTGGCCGACGCCCGCATCGAGTTCGAGAACGGCGCCGTCGCCAACCTGTCCGCCAGCCGCGCCAGCTACGCGACCTCGCGGAAGATGCGGGTCTGGGGGGCCGAGGGATACGCCTCGCTCGACTTCGGGGCCCGCCGGGCGACCGTCGTCCGCCCGTCCGACGAGTTCCTCGCCGGCGGCGTCGACCTGGAAGGGGTCGACCTGACGAAGCCCGCCGCGATCAAGGACCACCTGTTCGGCAAGGTGCTGCGGGTCGACCAGGTCGAGCCCCCGGCGTGCGACCAGCTCACGATGGAGCTGCAAGACTTCGTCGCGGCCGTCCGCGACGGCTCCCGCCCCCGGGTCACCGGCGAGGCCGGCCTGGAGGCCGTCCGCGTGGCCGACCGGATCGTCCGCAGCCTGGACGCCCACCGCTGGGAGGCCGACGCCCCCGTCCCTTCGGCCCCGGCCCAGCCGGCCTCGATCCTCCGCGGCCCCCACGCCTGGCGAAAGGCCCCCGCCGAGCGCCGGCCGTCCGCCCTCGGCTGACCGCCCCGCGGCGGCGCTTGCCAGGTGCCGAGGGTATCGATTACACTATCTCCGTCGAGGCCTGCGCCCGGAGTCCGGCCGTCTCGTCCGGCCGACCCGCGCGGGATGTGCTGCGACCGCCCCCGCGGCGGTCCTTTCCTTTTTCTTCTACCGCGAAGCGACGCAGGATCCGTTCGATGGCCAAAGACGCCAAGAAGTCCAAGGACGCCGCCGAGGCCGCCCCGGCCGCCGAGAAGGCCCCCGAGGCCCCCCGCCAGCCGGCCGACCCGCGCCTCAAGTACGTCAAGAAGTTCCACGGCCGCTTCCTGCCCCGCGGCCCCCTCCGCGACCGCCACACCGCCCTCTTCGCCCGCTGGAACAGCGGCGAGGACCACGGCGGCGTCACCGTCGAGGAGCTGAAGTCCCTCTTCGAGGACTGGAAGGTCTCCCGCGAGAAGGGCCCCAAGAAGAAGGCCGCCACCGCCTGAGCGAACGAGATCACGCCCGGCCTCCGCCCCTCGTTCGAGGCGGCGAGCCGGGCGTTCTCATGCGCCGGGGTGCCGAGCGATCGGAAAGCCGACACCGATCAATGTCCCCTCTCCCGCCGGGAGAGGGCGGCCGCGCAGCGACGGGTGAGGGTCGCCGGAATTCGGGGGGCATAGCGGACTCGCCTGGACCGAAACAAGCCGTGGCCACCCCTCGGTTTTCCTGACCGTCGCGGATTTTGGGGCGGCCATCGTAACGGCCTTCCCCCCCTCGCGGGGGAAGGTGGCCCGAAGGGCCGGATGAGGGGGACGACGAGCGC
>ERZ778021.2024-NODE-2024-length-20136-cov-7.438424_pt1 | contig 20136 bp, 21 predicted proteins | sample MGYA00375751_ERZ778021 | MGnify/ENA primary metagenome ERZ778021 (study PRJEB29350, sample SAMN05389814) | bioreactor metagenome | isolation source: Thiocyanate stock bioreactor | place: South Africa: University of Cape Town | collected 2013-08-29 ... | reverse complement strand
TTTTTTGCGCATCAGGAAGAGATAGATCTTTGCTGGCTTATGAGATGCCGCGGGTATAGGTTGCGCTGTATTCCTGCTTCAGTTGTATATCATGTGGGCGGTGGAACTTTGGAGGCTGAAAGTCCCAGAAAAACATTTTTGAATTTCAGGAATAATTTATTGATGTTATACAAGAATATCCCCGAATACGCATTAAGGCGAGTAATGTTGACCAGGAGAATATTGGATTATATTGCAGCTGCAAAGTTTTTGTTGAACGGCTATCCTTCTAATGCTAAAGCAGTATACGAAGCCCGTCGTGAGTTTTATCGAATCAAATATAGATATGAAAGCATCCGTAAGGCCAATCTGGAGCAACGGGTGGTTAAACAGATTCCTGAAATTATGAAAGGAAGTCTGCTTGTTAGTTTCTATATAAAAGGAATGAAACGATTCTCTCTTTTAAAATTTATCCGTTAATCGATCGTCCTAAATAGAATGAATGATTAACGGATAAAATTGAAAAAGACTTTATTCAATATGTTTTAAGGGAAAATTGAATTTTGTATAATATAAACGCCCGCACCAGCCAGGTATCCAGCAACAGCCATTGGGGTTATTACCCGCAGATACCAAAGGAAGTTTATGCGCTCTAATCCCATTACAACTACTCCGGCAGCAGATCCGATAATCAACATACTTCCTCCCACTCCTGCGCAATAAGCCAGAAATTGCCAGAATATTCCATCTTGGGTAAAGTGATTGAGGTATTCGGGATTCGTAGAAGCCATTACCATTGCATCTGTAGCTACCGGATACATCGCGATTGCCCCTGCAACCAGCGGCACATTGTCGACTATGGCAGAAAGCGTTCCGATAATCATATTCACCGCATATACATTTCCAATATATTTATCCAAACCTTCAGAAACCATATCTAGAATTCCGGCGTAACGAAGCGCGTCTACAGCAAGTAAAATACCCAAAAAGAACAGAAGGGTGGTGCCGTCAATTCTTTGTACTATTTTAGTAACCCTTAGTTTTAAATCTTCGTGTATGCGTTCTTTTCGGCGGTACATCATTTCTGTAAAGAACCATAATACACCCAGTCCGAATAATATGCCTACAAAGGGAGGAAGATGGGTAATGGTTTTGAATACCGGGACAAAGAGCAGGCAGGCTACACCTAGAATAAGAATAGAAAGTCTTTCTTTTGTTTTTAGCTCTTTAATTATTTCGTTCTCTTCGGCCAAATCAATAGCGCGAACTTGAGAGAGATTTCCATGCAGGAATCTTTGAGCAATTAATATCGGTATAACAGCCGAAATTACACTTGGCAGAAAAAGATGAGGAATTGTAGATGAGGTTGAAATATTACCTCTTACCCATAACATAATGGTTGTAACATCACCAATCGGAGACCATGCCCCTCCACTATTGGCCGCAATTACAATAATACTACCGAATACCCAACGTTCTTTGTAATTGGCGATAAGTTTACGGATTACCATAATCATCACAATGGATGTTGTAAGGTTGTCCAGCACCGACGACATGAAAAATGTGATTATTGAAATGATCCAGAGAAGTTTCCGTTTGTTTTTGGTTGTTATCCGGTTGGTTACAAATAGAAAACCTCCATGGGCATCTACTAATTCCACTGTTATCATTGCTCCGATCAAGAAGATGAGTGTTTCACAGATTTCACCTATACTTTCCAGGATTTGATGCTCAACTACAAAATGATTGCATTGTTGGATAAATGACAGCTCTGCCAATTCCGGTCTGGTTGTAAGAAATAGTTTGAATGCATCAGCTGATACTGTAGGAATACATTCCGGAGCTGCAAAAGTATAGATTACCCAGAGAATGGTTCCTGTTAGCAAGGCCGTTCCTGCTTTATTCATTTTTAACGGGTGCTCCAGAGCAATAGCCAGATAACCTGCTAAAAAGATAAGAGTCATTGCTGTTAACATAATGATGGTTTATGATGTTTTGATGTTTGTATTTCACTCCTTGATTTGAGCCGCAAATTTAGCAATTTATATCAGTTTTAAGTAATTGTTAGCTTAAAAGATCTCTAAAGGTAAATCATCCTTTTCACTCCGTCTTATTATTTATATTACCTTTGCAATCGAAACAAACTTTACTTGCAGATGATTAGCTACTTACAGATTGACGGTTTAACTAAGAGTTTTGGCGAACTGGTTCTTTTTAATTCGATTACATTTGGTATTGTTCAAGGACAAAAAATAGGTCTTATCGCCAAAAACGGTACCGGAAAGACCACCCTCTTAAACATCATTGCCGGCAAAGAAGATTACGATGCCGGATCGGTTGTTTTTCGTAACGACTTAAGAGTGGGTTATCTGGAGCAATCTCCGCAATATCCGGCCGGTCTTACAGTGATGCAGGCCTGCTTTTATTCTCCTAACGAAACAGTACGGCTGATTGCCGAATACGAGGCGGCAATGGCTAGCGGAGATCATTCCAATCTGGAGGATATTCTGTTGCGCATGGATAACAATAAAGCCTGGGACTACGAACAGAAAGCCAAGCAGATTCTATCACAGTTGAAGATTACTAATTTCGATCAGAAGGTTGAAGAACTTTCAGGAGGACAGTTAAAAAGGGTGGCTTTAGCCAATGTGCTGATAACCGATCCGGAACTTATTATTCTGGACGAACCTACCAACCACCTGGATCTGGAAATGACGGAGTGGCTTGAGGGTTATCTCAGCCGTTCTACCATCAGTCTGCTTATGGTAACGCATGATCGCTATTTTCTGGACAGGGTTTGTTCCGAAATTATAGAGATCGACCGTCAACAACTTTTTCAATATAAAGGAAATTACAGCTATTATCTGGAAAAAAGACAAGAACGTGTTGAAGCTACCAATACCGAGATTGAACGGGCTAATAACCTGTTGAGGAAAGAGTTGGACTGGATGCGCAGACAACCTCAGGCACGAGGTACCAAAGCGAAATATAGGATTGATGCCTTTTACGATCTGGAAGCTAAAGCAAAGCAACAGCGGATGGATGGTAACGTAAGTTTGGAGGTTAAGGCATCTTATATAGGTTCTAAGATTTTTGAGGCGGTGAAGGTTTCCAAAAGTTTCGGAAACTTGCAGATTGTGAAGGACTTCGATTATGTTTTTGCCCGTTACGAAAAGATGGGTATCGTGGGGAACAACGGAACAGGAAAGTCTACCTTTATTAAGATGCTGATGGGTGAGGTTGAGCCCGACAGTGGAGGATTCGATGTGGGTGAAACCGTAAGGTTTGGATATTATAGCCAGGATGGGCTACAGTTTGATGAGCAAATGAAAGTGATCGATGTTGTACAGGATTTAGCAGAATATGTACAGCTTGGAGATGGTAAAACGATGAATGTGTCACAGTTTTTGACATATTTTATGTTTTCTGTAGATAAACAGCACAATTTTGTTTACAAATTGAGCGGTGGAGAAAAAAGAAGATTGTATCTTTGCACTGTTTTAATGAGAAACCCCAATTTCCTGGTTCTTGATGAGCCAACGAATGATTTGGATATCGTGACCTTAAATGTGCTGGAGGAATACCTTCGCAACTTTAAGGGCTGTGTTATTGTTGTATCTCACGACCGCTACTTTATGGATAAGGTAGTTGATCATTTGTTAGTTTTCAAGGGAAATGCTGATATTCAGGATTTTCCTGGTAATTATACTCAATACCGCGAATGGAAGGAGATTCAATCGCAAAACGCAAAAGCTGAAGAGTCGGCCAAGCAAAAATTGAATCCTCCCACAGAGAAGGTAGCCCGATCAAGTGGTGTTGAGCAAAAAAAGAAATTAAGTTTTAATGAACGAAGAGAATTCGAAGCTCTCGAGGCAGAGATTTCTTCATTGGAAACCGAAAAATCTTCGCTGGAAACAGCGCTGAGCAGCGGTTCTTTAAGTAATGACGACCTGATGGCCAAATCGCAGCGGATTGCAGAGTTGCTGGACGAGATTGATGAAAAGACAATGCGATGGCTGGAATTAAGCGAGTGGGCTTGATAAAAGAGTAAACGAAATGGATGAACGGAAGCCGGGACTTTGGACCCGGAGTTTTGTTTTTGCATGCATGGCGCACTTTTTGATGAGTTTGCCGATGAATATGCTGATGCCAATAATACCTGTCTACCTTGTTGAGGAGTTAAATATTTCGTCTTCGTGGGTAGGAGTTGTACTTGCAAGTTATACAATCGGTTTGTTGTGTGTGCGTCCGTTTTCGGGTTATGTGGTAGATGCGGTTAAACGTAAACCTCTTTACCTTGTAGCATTTACTATTACTACTGCCTTGTTTGCCGGTTATTTGGTTGCTGCAACAGTAGCGTCAATAATGCTGGTTCGTTTTATTCAGGGAGGTTCTGTGGGATTATCGTCTGTGGCTGGCAACACCATTGCTATAGACGTGGTATCTTCCAAACGCCGGGGCGAAGGGATCGGTTTTTACGGTCTAACGCTAAGTCTGGCTATGACATTGGCTCCACTTCTGGCGGTGCCTGTTTACAATGCATTCGGGTTTCATACCTTGATTGTTATTTGTTTACTTGCAGCCTTGTTAGGTGTGATAGCCGTATATAACATCAAGCATGTACAAAAAGAGAAGGTATCTCGTCCTCCTTTTTCTTTGGATAGATTTATCCTGATTCAGGCAATTCCTGCAGGTATCTCTCACATGCTTTGTTCCATCGGGTATGGAATGGTTGTATCTTTTGCAGTGTTGTATGGTAAAGAGATTCATGTGAGTAATCCGGGCTATTTCTTTATCTTTATGGCTACAGGTGTAGGCTCTGCCCGTATATTTTCCGGGAGGATGATTGATAGGGGCAAGCTCCATTTATTGCTGACTAGTGCTATAGTCGGAATAATAATATCACTTGTTGTTTTTGCAACCTTGCATAACGTTCTTATTTTTTTCGTTGCCGCATTTTTTATTGGCATTGGATATGGAGTAAGTATTCCGGCTTTCCAATCTCTGTTTGTAAATGTGGCACACCCTAACCGACGGGGAACAGCAACCTCTACTTACCTCACGTCATTAGATCTGGGTATGGGTATTGGAATGTTGTCAACAGGGTTTATAGCCTCAGTCAGCAGTTTATCTGCTGCTTATCTGGTTGGAGCCTTTTGTTGTTTGCTTTCCCTCTTTGTTTATCTACTTTATGCTAAACCCTCTTATGAAAAGTACAGGATTGAGAATTAGTCGGTATAATAAACCCGTTTGCCGACACATTTTAACTCTTAATCGGAACCACTATTTTTTGTGTTAAACGTTTTCTTAGTTTTGTGTCAAAGAGTTAGACAGCAGTCTGATGTTTAGGGCAATACAAGAGAACAAGAGTAGAAACAATTTTAATTAGTAGGTATTATGAGACGTTTAGGTTTAGTCTTTTCCGCTATCGTGTTGGTAGCTACAATGAGTTTTGGACAGAGTAAAAAAGTGAATTTGGTTTCAGATATTAATTTTGAAAAGCTAAGCAATTATTTGCAGCTGAAACCTTCACAGATGAATGAGGTCGCAAGCATTAATGAATTTTTCAGCGAGCAATTGGCCGAAGCTTCACGTGCAAGCGAAAGTCGTTACGACAAGAAAGTTCACCAGGCTGTGTACAGCAACCTGAAGTTGATGAAAGGAACTCTTTCTGAAGACCAGTACCGTAAATATTTAACCTTGATTAATGTTACAAACAACAACAACCGTTTGTTCAGTGCCGGATATGGTGATACTTACCTGGCAGAGGTTAATGAATAATCGAATACATTAAACAATGAATCGGGAGATTACATACGCAGGTATGTAGTCTCTTTTTTTTTGAAAAAAGACTTAATGCTGTAACCATTCTTTTGCGGAACTCGTCTTATATGTAGTTAACAGACTTATTATTAGCTAATAAAGGTTGAAGAATTGAATATGTAACAATTTTAATCAACAAGAATTATGAGACGTTTAGGTATGATTTTGTTCGCAACATTTTGTATTGCGGCATTGGGGTTTTCACAAGGCAAAAATGATCATTTGATTTCTGAAATCAATTATGACAGGCTAAGTCAGTATTTGCAGTTAAAACCATCTCAAATGAATGATGTGTATGCTATTAATACTTATTTCAATGATCAGTTAAGGAAAGCATCATTTGCAAGAGAAAGTAGTTTTAATGGTAAATTATATAAAGCAGTTTACGGGAATTTGAAACTTATGAAAAAAGCACTGAATCAAGAGCAATATCGTAAGTATTTAGTTCTGATTAATGTCACCAATAACCATAACCGGTTGTTTGCAAAAGAGGATCAGGTTACCTATTTTGCGGATGCAGAGAAGTAAACAGGCAGATCGTTAAAATTGGACAAAGAGATTATGTATGTAAAGTATATGATCTCTTTTTTTTATCTATCTTTGCGCAATTTTAAGAGCAGATAAATACAACACAAATAACGACACAAATAATAACATGAAATCACAGTTAGCGTTTAAAGCGCCAAACATTAAACCATCCGATTATGTACTTATCATAGTTGGTTCTTTTCTGCAAGCCTTAAGTTACGTATTATTCCTGGCCCCGTATAAGATTGTTCCCGGAGGGGTATATGGAATATCCATTGTTTTGCACTACTCTACAAAGGGACTTATCCCTTTGCTTCCGGAAGGATTACCCATCGGAGCAACCGCTTTATGTTTCAACATTCCGCTGATGTTCCTTGCGATGAAGAAAATCGGTCTGTCATCAGGACCAAAAACTGTGCTGACTTTTGTTCTGATCTCTTTGTTTACCGACTCATTGTCGTACATATTAGGAGAAGGAACGCTTGTAGAAAATGATCCGTTTATCGCCTGTTTTTATGGAGGTATGATCCTGGGTATGGGGGTAACCTGTATTTTCAAGGCCCAGAGTACCAGTGCCGGAACCGACGTGTTGGCAAGAGTACTTGCTAATAATTCAAACTTAAGGGTAAGCGATATGATTATTGCGATAGATTCAACGGTTGTGCTGATCGGTCTGATTGCATTCCAGGATTGGGCAGTACCCTTGTATTCGTGGTTCACTATATTTGTTTTCGGGAAGATAGTAGAGATGCTTCAGACAGAAAATCCCAGCAGGGCGGTATTTATCGTTTCACGCAAAACAAATGAAATGAAAGATATTTTAGTCAACAAACTGGGAATGAGGGGAACCTTCCTACATGGTAAAGGAATGTATGCCGGCGAAGAGAAAGAGATCATTTTCACCATTGCCGAACGAAAAGATTTACCAAGACTTAAGAATGAAATCAAAGAAGTAGATCCTGATGCTTTTGTTTCAACAATGCATGCCAGCAAAGATTCACCTCTGCCGGGAAGATAAGGCGGATAGTTTATTTATAATTTGCATAATACTATAAATAGCCCTACTTTTGTGTGATTTTATAATTGGATTTTTATTTTTATTTACTAATTAACATAGGATAGGATGCCTAATATTTCACAACGAGGAGTCGATATGCCGGCTTCTCCAATCAGAAAGCTCGTTCCGCTTGCCAATAAGGCCAAAGCAAAAGGTACTGTGGTGTATCACCTCAACATCGGTCAGCCCGATTTACCTACGCCTGAAGTCGCGATCGAGGCGGCGCGCCATTTGGACCGCACCGTGCTGGAATATTCTCCCAGTGAAGGCATCCGCAGCTTTCGTGAAAAACTGGTAAAATATTATCATAAGTTTAATATCGAGGTTGATGTAGATGACATTATAATTACAACCGGAGGATCGGAGGCTGTATTCTTTTCATTTATGGCATGTCTGGATCCCGGTGATGAGATTATCGTGCCCGAACCTGCTTACGCAAACTATATGGCATTTGCCATATCCTGCGGAGCTGTAATTAAAACAGTTCCATCTACCATCGAAGAGGGATTTGCTCTTCCATCCATGGAAAAGTTTGAAGAGTTGATATCGCCTCGTACAAAAGCAATCCTGATCTGCAACCCAAACAATCCCACTGGCTATTTATATACCCAGAAAGAGATGGATCAGATTCGTGATTTAGTTAAGAAATACGATCTTTTCCTGTTCTCGGACGAAGTGTACCGTGAGTTCTGTTATACAGGAGCTCCTTATATTTCTGCTTTTCATTTAAAGGGAATTGAGAACAATGTGGTATTGGTCGACTCTGTTTCCAAACGTTACAGCGAATGCGGGTTGCGTATCGGAGCTCTTATTACCAAAAATGAACAAGTAAGAACCAATGTGATGAAATGGTGCCAGGCTAGATTAAGTCCTCCATTAATTGGTCAGATTGTTGCCGAAGCTTCTCTGGATACCCCTGATACCTATATGTTGGAGGTATACAATGAATATGTGGAAAGAAGAAAGTTTTTAATAGACGGATTAAACCGTATCCCCGGATGCTATTCTCCCATTCCGATGGGAGCCTTTTATACCGTTGCTAAGTTACCTGTAGACGATGCAGATAAATTCTGTGCCTGGTGTCTGGAAGAGTTCTCATACGAAGGACAAACCATCTTTATGGCTCCTGCTTCTGGATTCTACACCACTCCCGGCTTAGGTAAAAACGAGGTGCGTATCGCTTACGTGTTAAAAAAGGAAGATCTTGCAAAGGCATTGGTTGTTTTATCAAAGGCTTTGGAAGCCTATCCGGGAAGGGTCCTGTAGCCTATGAATCTGGAACTGTTCATCGCAAAGAAAATTCATTTCAGCAAGGAGGGAGACAAACAGGTAACCCCTCCTGCTGTCCGTATTGCCATGATAGGCATAGCCCTGGGGCTGGCTGTAATGATTCTTTCGGTTGCCATTGTAATCGGATTTAAGAAGGAGGTGCGAAATAAAGTTATAGGATTTGGAAGCCATATTCAGATAACCAACCTCGACAGTAACGTATCTTACGAAACAAGCCCGATTGCGGTAAATGAAGCAGTTCTTGCCGATCTTTCCCAAACAGATGGCGTAAGCCATGTAGAACGTTTTGCAACCAAGCCCGGATTACTTAAAACCGACTCTGCATTCCAGGGTATTGTACTTAAAGGAGTGGGAGAGGAGTACGACTGGACCTTCTTCCGTAAAAACCTGAAATCGGGCGATGTATTTACTGTTTCGCCCAAAGAAAGCGGAACATCCGTCATCATTTCTAAATACCTGGCAGACCGCCTCAGCCTGAAGGTAGGGGACGGCTTTCTTACCTATTTTGTACAGGAAAGTGTGCGTGCCCGCAAATTTACTATTACGGGTATCTACGAAACCGGATTTCTGGATTACGACAAGCTTTTTGTAATAGCAGATATTAAACAGGTACAACGGTTAAACGGCTGGGAGGCCGATCAGGTAAGCGGACTCGAATTATATGTGGACGACTATGCCCGGCTCGATTCCATCAGCGAGCAGCTGTACTTCAGCTATTCCGAGAAAAAAGACCGGAACGATAACACCTACTACGTCCGTTCCATTAAAGAATTGAATCCTATGATATTCAACTGGCTGGATGTATTGGATATCAATGTGGTGGTTATATTGGTGCTTATGATGGCTGTTGCCGGATTTACCATGATCTCGGGACTGCTTATTATCATTCTGGAGCGAACCAATATGATTGGTATTCTTAAAGCTCTGGGGCATGATAACCGCGGAATACGTAAAATATTCCTTTATATCTCTTTCTTCCTGATTGGAAAAGGAATGATATGGGGTAATATAATTGGTATAGGTTTATGTCTTATTCAGTCAAAATTTCAGCCTATTTCCCTCGATTCTTCAATCTATTACCTGGATGCGGTGCCGGTAGATATCAATATCTTCACCTGGGTTCTTCTTAACATCGGAACATTGTCGGTTGCCATGCTTATGATGCTTGGACCGTCATTCCTTATTACTAAGATTGATCCGGCTAAGAGTATCCGGTTCGAATAACTTATCGTTGCATCCGGAAAGTATAGTCATTTTTCCCTCTGAATATCCGGTAAAAACGAACATACACATTACATAGCGGCTGTATGATTTCCAATAACGGAAGCCATGCAGTTACCGGCTTTTGCTGCAAGGCGAGCGATGACTTATGTAGTACCATCAACAAGATTACCAATCGAAGCAATCCGAAGAAACAGGCTATACCGGCCACAAGCGGATTGCCTGTAATGCCAAGAAAAATACCAGCTGCGATGCTTGCGAAAAATAGAAAGCGGCTTACCGATTCAATACGATAGAACGACAGCGAGAACCCTTTGTAAAATTTCTGGGTAGCAGCCCTCGAAACCTTCATCTCTTTCCATACTTTAAAATGATCAATGGCAATCATTTCGGTAATGCTATCAGGACAGAACACAGCCTTTGTGTTGGTGGGAGTAGCCACCTCGTTTACAAATAAATCGTCGTCGCCAGCATGCAGATTCAACGATTTATAATAGCCTTTGTGTTCGAAAAACAGGTTCTTTCTATAGGCCAGGTTACGACCGTAACCCATAAACGGGTGACCTATAAGTGCGGAGGCCAGGTATTGAATCCCGATGATTAGGTTGTCGTACGCCGCCAGCTTGTGGAAAAATCCTTTTTTGCATTCGTATGCGCTGAAACCTAAAACCATGTCGGCGCCATCAGTAAAAGGGGCAACCATACTTGAAATCCACCGATCGCTTTTAGGATAGCAGTTGGCTTCGGTAAAAAGCAGGATGTCATGCTTCGCTGCTTTAATTCCAACTGTAAGCGCCAGCTTTTTACGGCTCAGGTACTTCACATTTTCGGGGATATAGGTGTGGTAGAGGTGTTTGTTGTCGTTCTCAAGTCTTTTTAAAACCTCATCACTTTCATCTGTAGAGCCATCGTTTATAACTATCACTTCGTAATCGGGATAGGTTTGCGACAGGATATGCGGCAGGTTGCTTTTTAAATTTTCAGATTCGTTTTTAGCATAAACAATAACCGAAACCGGTGGCATATCTTTACCGTTAGAAGAATCTGCGGAGGCATTCATTCGTTTCGCCATGCGCAGAGGTTTGGCATAAATTCCGGCGTAGTAAGCCAGCTGAACTAAAAATAAAAAAACGATTGTACCTAAAATCGCAATCTCTATGTTAGTGAAAAATATAAGTTGTTCCATTGTCATATCTTCTGTTCCAATCCACAAACGTACATAAAGTTTTTCATTATTAAAAGGAAGAACTCATCTAATAAAATGAGTACGAAGTACATCTTCGAAAATCCCATAAACAAAAATAAAGTCGTATCCCTGTGTGGCAATACGACTTTATTTTTTTTATGTTTCAGATTATAACGTGTCCGAAAAATAGGCCTTTGGCAATTGCCGGCAATTGTATTGCGATGCCATAATCTCGCCGTAGGCTCCGGCAGAACGTAAGGCGATAAGATCGCCCCTTCGTACCTTGTTGAGGTCGACCGACTTTCCAAAACTGTCGGACGATTCACAAATTGGTCCTACTACGTCATACGCCTCTTCAGCTTCGTCGCTGGTCAGATTTTCAATTCTGTGATAAGCCTGGTACAATGCCGGGCGTATCAGTTCTGTAAAACCTGCATCCACGATGGCAAAGTTTTTGCTGGCACCCTCTTTTACATAAAGAACCTTTGTGATAAGCGTTCCGCATTGTCCTACAACCGAACGGCCCGGTTCGAAATGAACCTGTTGTTCCGGACGTAGCTTCATATGCTTGTGGAATATGGCAAAGTATTCTTTAAAGTCGGGTATGGGCAGATGGTTGGGGTGGTGGTAATCAATACCCAGACCACCTCCAAAATTAAGATTCTCAACAAGAATACGGCGGCGTGCCATATTCTCTTGTATTTCGGTTACCCGCGAGCAAAGACTTTGGAAAGAAGTAAGATCTGTAATCTGAGAACCGATATGGAAATGTAAACCAATCAGTTTTACGTTCTTCAATGTTTCAAACAGATCAAGAACGCTGTCAAGCTGACTCAGATTTATACCAAACTTGTTTTCCTTCAATCCCGTTGTTATGTAGGCATGGGTGTGTGCATCAACCTCGGGGTTTATACGCAGAGCCACAGAAGCCACTTTGTTTTTAGCTCCAGCCAGTTCATTGATAACCTCCAGTTCGGCAGCCGACTCAACATTGAAACAAAATATGTCATTGTCCAGTCCCAGGTTTATCTCCCAGTCGGCTTTACCCACACCGGCAAAAACAATCTTCTTTGCAGGAAATCCTGCAGCAAGACTTGCTTTAATCTCACCACCGCTTACACAATCTGCACCCAGACCGTTTTCGCGGATGATAGACAATATCTTGGGATTTGCATTTGCCTTAACAGCGTAATGCACATGAAACCCATATCTGTCTGCTTCAGCCCGGATAAGAGCCAGCGTATCCCTCAGTAGGTCGGTATTATAGAAATAAAAGGGAGTTTGTAACTCCCTTAATTTATTGATTGGAAAATTTCCTTTCATAGATGATTTTTACTTGTTGTTAAAAAGATGGTCGCTTAATGCTTGTAGTGACCGTTTTTTGTCTTCTGCCTTTACAAGTAAGGAAACATTGTAGTTGCTGCCTCCATAAGAGATCATTCGTACAGGTATATCCTTCAGTGAACTGATAATGTTTGCTTCAAAACCAACATTATCCCATTGCATATCGCCCACAACACATACAATCACCATGTCGGTATCTACGATTACGGTACCATATTTCTTTAAGTCGTCTACAATCTCTTCCAGATGCTTTCTGTTGTCTATTGTTACAGACACACCCACTTCCGAGGTTGTAACCATATCGATGGGAGTCTGGTAGCTTTCAAAGATTTCGAATACCTTGCGTAAAAATCCGTGAGCCAACAGCATTCTGCCACTTTTAATCTTGATGGCAATGATATTGTCTTTTGCAGCAACTGCCTTGATCTTGCCTTTTTCTGTCTTGTTAGAAATCAGCGTACCCGGAGCTTCCGGTTGCATGGTGTTAAGCAGACGAACCGGAATGTTGTTCAATTTAGCAGGCAGGATACAGGTAGGATGCAGAATCTTAGCACCGAAGTAAGCCAGTTCGGCAGCCTCTTCAAAATGAAGGTTACGTACCGGAGCTGTTTTGTCAACCACACGAGGGTCGTTGTTGTGCATACCGTCTATATCTGTCCAGATCTGAATTTCTTCCGAGTTAATGGCAGCGCCCACCAGAGATGCACTGTAGTCGCTTCCGCCACGTTGCAAGTTGTCTATCTCGCCGTAAGCATTTCTGCAGATATAACCTTGTGTGATGAAAAGTTGCGCATCGGTATGCTGTTCAAGCATCTTCGAAAGCTTTTCCTTGATGTACAAAGGATCCGGTTCTGCGTTTTTGTCTGTACGCATGTAATCCAGTGCAGGAAGCAGAACAGAATTCACACCACACTCGTTAAGGAACAGATTCATCATTCCTGTAGAGATAAGTTCTCCCTGAGCCAATACAACCTTTTCTTCAAACAAAGTGAAAAGGTCTTTTGTAAAGGAACGTATATAGTCAAAATGAGATTTTACAAGTTCAGTAGCCTTCTGTTTATAGTCATCCGTTGCATATAGCTCGTCAATATGATCATAGTATTTCAGAGCAAGTTTATTGATGATCTCGTTGGCTCCATCCGGATTCTTTTTATAAAGATAATCCGATATTTCAACCAGAGAGTTGGTTGTACCCGACATGGCAGATAATACCACAATCTTACGGTCTCCGTCGCAAATCAGTTTTGCCACTTCTTTCATTCTCTGTGCAGATCCCACAGAAGTACCGCCAAACTTTAAAACTTTCATTTTTTTACTTCAATATTAAATTATTTCTCAATGCCTTAAACCTTGTGCAAAGGTATATATTTTGTGCAATTTTACAAGGTCAGATTTGTTATTTATTCTCCCTCTTTATCACTATTCAGATCACATAGTAATCCGTTCTCACACTTCACGATACGTGCCGGATAATTATGCACCAGTGTATAGTTGTGTGTAGTCATCACCACCGAAGTTCCTCTCCGGCTGATATCGTGCAGCAACTGTAAAATCTGGCCGCTGGTTTCGGGGTCCAGATTTCCGGTTGGCTCGTCAGCAAGAATAAGTTTCGGATCATTCAGCAATGCCCTTGCAATCACAATACGCTGCTGTTCGCCTCCCGAAAGCTCGTGAGGCATTTTGTAGCCTTTGTTCTGCATGCCTACCTGAATCAGCACATTGTCGATACGTTCGGCAATCTGTTCCTTGTTTTTCCAGCCGGTAGCCTTCAGTACGAACTCCAGATTTTTTATTACCGAACGATCTGTAAGCAATTGGAAATCCTGAAAGACTATACCCAGCTTCCTGCGCAGATAGGGAATCTCTTTTCGTTTTATTTTACACAAGTTGTATTCCATCAGGAATGCATCGCCATTCATGATGGGTATTTCGCAATACAACGATTTCAGCAAACTACTTTTTCCGGAACCCACTTTGCCAATTACATACACAAACTCTCCATTCTTCAATACAAAGGATGCATTGTGTAATATAACGTTCTCTTCGCGACAAATATCAACGTTCTCCAGTCTCAACAGGGTTGTTTCTTCCATGTTCTTTCCAAATTATCCTTTATGTCTTTTTTTCAACTCCCTAGCCAGATCTTCCAGACGAAGTCCCTTGCTGGTAAGCAATACGATGAGGTGATAAACCAGGTCGGAAGCCTCGTAGATAAAACCTTCCTCTGTACCGTTGGTTGCTTCAATCACCGTTTCCACAGCCTCTTCGCCCACTTTCTGAGCCATGCGGTTTACACCCTTATTGAAAAGAGACGTAGTATATGAACCCTCCGGCATCTCCTGTCGGCGTTGTTCTATAAAATCCTGTAAAAACTTAAGGAACATCACGTCTTCTTGATTCTTCTCGCCAAAGCAGGTGTCTTTACCGGTATGACAAACCGGACCGGCAGGAATTGCCTTAATAAGCAATGTATCGTTGTCGCAATCAACCAGCATCTGAACAACCTTCAGGAAATTACCGCTGGTTTCGCCTTTAGTCCACAGTCTGTTCTTGGTACGGCTAAAGAATGTAACCATCCCGGTTTCCTTTGTTTTGGCATAAGCCTCCTCGTTCATAAATCCAAGCATAAGCACCTTCGAGGTAGCGCTATCCTGAATAATGGCAGGAATAAGTCCCCCCATCTTTTCGAAATCAATTTTCATTTTATATCGTATTATTATATCCTAACGTTTATGCCTTCGTGATGCAGGTAGTCTTTAAGCTGACCGATACCTATCTCGCCGAAATGAAATACACTGGCAGCCAGTGCGGCATCTGCTTTACCTAAAACAAATGCGTCGCGAAAGTGTTCCATCTTACCGGCCCCTCCGGATGCAATTACGGGTATATGTAACGAATCGGCCAACGTAGCCAATGCCTCATTGGCATATCCGGTTTTAACACCGTCGTGCGTCATACTGGTAAACAGAATTTCGCCTGCACCACGGTCTTCCGCCTCTTTAGCCCAATCAAACAATTGTTTGTCCGTCGGGATTCGTCCTCCGTTTAGATAACAAAGCCAGCCATTATTCTCCATGTTGGCATCTATGGCCACCACGCAAACCTGACTGCCAAAATTGGCTGCTATCTCGTTTATCAGCGACGGATTACGTAATGCCGCCGAATTGATCGAAACCTTGTCGGCTCCGGCGCTAAGCAACCGGTCCACATCCTTCAGTTCATTTATACCACCGCCCACGGTAAATGGAATACTGATGCGTGCCGCCACTTTTTTGACAAGCTCCGTAAAAGTCTTCCGCCCTTCGTGCGATGCCGTAATATCCAGGTAAACCAATTCGTCGGCACCCTGATCGCTATATTGAGCTCCAAGTTCCACCGGGTCGCCGGCATCCCTGAAGTTTACAAAATTAATCCCTTTAACCGTGGTTCCGTCCTTTATATCCAGACAAGGAACTATCCGTTTTGCTAGCATGCTGGTCTTATCTAAATATTTATACAAATCGAAGAAAATCCTTCGACTGAATCTTTCCTTCGTAAATTGCCTTGCCGAATATGACTGATGGAATTCCCGCCTGTTCCAGCTCTTCAATGTCGCTTACCGAACTAACACCGCCACTGGCAATGATATGTATCCCCGGCAACGCTTCCTTCATCTCCTTATACAAGTCGACTGCCGGACCTTCCAGCATACCGTCTTTGCTTATATCTGTACATATCACCTTGGTTATACCCTTGCGCCGATACGATTCAATGAAAGGAAATAATTCGTGCTCGGTTGTTTCCTCCCAACCGCTCACAGCAATCTTACGGTCTTTGGCATCTGCGCCGAGAATAATCTTTTCGCATCCAAACTTTTCTATCCACGAGGTAAACACCTCCGGCTGTTTAACCGCAATGCTTCCGCCTGTAACCATAATAGCTCCACTTTCGAAAGCAATTTCGAGATCTTGTTCCTGTTTGAGTCCCCCGCCGAAATCGATACGTAAAGCCGTACGGGTGGCAATCTTCTCGAGCGTGCGGTAATTAATGATCCTGCCGGCACGGGCACCATCCAGATCCACTACATGCAGACGGGTAATACCATGTGCCTCGAAAGATTTGGCAACCTCTACCGGATCTTCATTGTACACCTTTTTACTGCTGTAATCTCCCTGAGTAAGTCTCACACATTTGCCGTCAATGATATCAATTGCCGGAATAAGCTCAATCATATCTTTTATAAGTTTATAAAATTCTGCAATATCAATTCACCCACCGTTCCGCTCTTCTCGGGATGAAACTGCGTAGCAAAAAAATTATCTTTCTGCATTGCCGCACTGAACGGAAGAATGTAATTGGTGGTTGCCACCGTATGTTCGTTTACCGGAACATAATAGCTGTGTACAAAGTAAACAAATTTATTGGCTAGTTGGTCGGAAAAGAGACCGCTTTTTACATCTGTAAGGGTATTCCAACCCATGTGTGGAACTTTGTCCTCGTGTCTTTGAGGAATGAACCTTTTCACTGTAGTGTCGAATATACCCAGGCAAGGCGTGTTTCCCTCTTCAGAAGAGGCACACATCAGCTGCATACCCAGGCATATGCCCAGCACCGGTTGTTTCAGATTGCGTATAACCTTGTCGAGGCCAGTCTCCCGTAAATGTTGCATGGTCGTTAAAGCTTCACCCACTCCTGGAAATATGACTTTATCTGCAGCCCTCAGTTCGTCGGGATCGGCTGTGATAATAGGATTGATACCCAGCCTTTTCAAGGCATAGGCTACCGAGTATATATTACCTGCGTTGTATTTGACTATTGCAACTTTCATCCGTTGATTAATTAAAAATAATTGTTTTGTTTTCAAACACAAGGATTTTCCGGTCGATGTGTTTTTCTACAGCACGCGAAAGTACGATTTTTTCCAAATCTTTTCCCTTTCTTATCAAGGTTTCTACCGTATCTTTATGAGAAACCCTTGCAATATCCTGTTCAATAATCGGACCGGCATCCAGTTCGGTTGTTACATAATGGCTTGTAGCCCCAATCAGCTTCACGCCACGCTCGAAGGCAGCATGGTAAGGCTTTGCTCCAACAAAAGCGGGTAAAAACGAATGATGGATATTTATAATCCGGTTGGGGAAATGCTTGATAAAAGATTCGGACACTACCTGCATGTAACGGGCAAGTACAATGAAGTCTATCTTATATTCTTCCAACAACCCAAGCTCCAGCTTTTCCTGCTCTTCCTTGGTCTCTTTTGTGATAGGGAAATACCTGAAGTCTATTCCAAATCTTTTGGCCACCACTTCCATATCCGGATGGTTACTTACGATTACCGGAATAGCCACTTTCCATTCGCCGGCGGTGTAACGCGCCAGTATGTCGTACATACAATGCGACATCTTGGAAACAAACAGAGCCATGCGTGGAATGTAATCATTAAAATAGATGCGGTATTGTATGTTGTATTTAAAAGCATACAAGGTGCTGAAGTAATCGTCTATTTTTTCTTTTGGGATAACAAAATTCTTCAAATCCCATTCAATACGCATGAAGAACACATTCTTCAAACGATCCACATGTTGGTCCAGATACACAATGTTTCCGCCATTTACATTAATAAATCCGGTAAGCGTAGCCAGAATACCCGGCGAATCCGGGCAGTGCATCAATAATATTGCCGTAGCAGGACGTTGTATTTCTTCCATCATTCAATCATTTTGGATTTAGGCCACAAAAGTAGCAATATATATAAATAAATATGCTTTTGTATTGAAAAAAGTATCGTATTGGACCTGTTTTGTGATAAATTGCCTTTTTGGCCACTTGCTTTGTTGTATGAATCCGTAAAAGCTGTAAATACAGTCCATAATTTTTCTTCATTTTTTTTTAACGAATAATTGCTTAATAATCAGATAAGAATAAAAAAATATAAAAAATAATTGAGAGGAGGTGTTGCAGGATTCAAAAACATCGCCTATCTTTGCATCGCAATTCAGAGGAATAGCAGTTACAAACAAAATGGTTCGGTAGTTCAGTTGGTTAGAATACATGCCTGTCACGCATGGGGTCGCGGGTTCGAGTCCCGTCCGGACCGCCAACGGAAAGGTCTTGATAATGTAAATTATCAAGACCTTTTTTCTTTTTATGCACAATCGCATTTCTTATTTTGGATCAACCCCAAGAATCCACTCCATCTACTTTCAATTTTACACATTAACTTTCTCTACGAAACTTAAATTTGCAAAAATGAACTGTCATCTGTCATTTTATGTGCCGGAACCCTTTGTGGGCCTTTGTTTCGGATATGACAGATGTCTTGTGACAGATACAGATCATCTGTCATCCATCATTAATTTCAGGACGGATTTTGGGGAAATGCCTGGAGTTTCATTACAAAATAACAGCTTAAGGCTAATAAACAAGATTTTTAATATGGGGCTTCATATTCTTCTTGATATCTACTCACATTGACCTTCATATCACCTGTTACCTTTAATTGAACAATTCTTTCGTAACTTTGATTTTCAAGAGATTTAGTTAAATCAGAAAGAATAACGCCGTTTGTCAAATCGGATTTAGGGTCAAAGTTATAACCATCTTCTCTTGTCCAGCCGTCATATGCCACCGATATAATAGTCTTGAGGCTTATTGTTACTATGTCCCCATATTTAGCTGTTTTGGGTAATGAAGTAGCATTTGGAACGTCTTTAGAATAAGTGATAGTGTAATATTTAACGGGAGTTGCAGCTTTGTCATGATCTGATACTTTCCCATTTCGAACAGGGAGCATTGTCATATTTCCTAAACCAATAGCGAATGCACTCCCCGTATTTTCCCATATATATACTTTTGCGGCATAACCCTCATCAAATCTTTCTTTGTTCATATCATATTGGAAATAGACAATATAAAATTTCTGATTATTACTACTTCCATACCAAATATCTTTCGAATTCTCAGCAATTTTTTTTCGATCTTCTGCTGGTAACGTTTTTGTCCTCATTTCGGTAATAATTGGATTTCCATATTCCCTATAGAAATTTCTTAAACGAGGGGCTTGATAAACAGCCTTGGCTATTTCAATCAATTTTTTATTTCTTTCACTCTCAGATAACTTGGATAGGTCTTGTGCTAATATATTATTTGTCATGCTATTAAGAATTACAAATAATATTAATAGTATATCCCTTTTTATTTTCATAATACAAATTATTAAAATTAATTTACTTATTTGGAGTATGTATATATTCTTTACTAGGAGCATTAATATCATGTCCTCCTTCAATATAATATTTACCATCACCTCCCTCAGTTCCAACATAGTCAATTACGATCATTTCGATATTATTACTGTTTCCGTAGTCAATATCTGATTGAGAAAAACCAACTTCTCTTCTTATCAATAATTAATGGTATGGCTAGCCGGTTGTAAAAATATGTAGTATTTACTATTAAATAAATACCGAATAATAGGTAAATAAATAATCGACAGTACCTGGAAATAGCGATTTGAAATATATGAAATCAATGTTGTTAATCAAAGAGTTTTTCAATTGTGCATTTAAAGATATCAATGTCTAAATAATGTCCTCTTTATAAACAGCACTATTTTTCTCACCCTCCTTACAGTTAGTCCGCTTCTAACGATCAGGGCAGACGCATTAAAATTTCTCCACAGAAAGTATGCTTTGGAGAACGTCGTCAGACCATCCTGCTGATTTTCTTT
>ERZ778021.2020-NODE-2020-length-20156-cov-7.890403_pt1 | contig 20156 bp, 22 predicted proteins | sample MGYA00375751_ERZ778021 | MGnify/ENA primary metagenome ERZ778021 (study PRJEB29350, sample SAMN05389814) | bioreactor metagenome | isolation source: Thiocyanate stock bioreactor | place: South Africa: University of Cape Town | collected 2013-08-29 ... | reverse complement strand
GCCGAGAAGTTGCAGCGGGCGCGGGAGCACATGGCCAACGGGCTGAACGTCCGAGAAGCTGCCGCGCGACTGAAGGTGAGCAAGACGGCGCTTTATTCCGCGCTGCAAGCCGAAGGCTCTGCCGCTGGCGAACTTTCAGCTTGAAGACCAGCAGGGGGTCGACGGGGGCGGCACGCCCCCGCAGTGCCCGAAGGGCGCGAGCGGCGCGCTCAGAAGCTACTCGAAGCATCCACCGCCACGACCGCCGCGTCTCCTGCAGTGCTGCTCGAAGCAGCTACTGCCTGCACCGGCGCAGGTGGCGGCAGTAGCTCGCGCTCGGCCTGCGTGACTAGCTTTTCGAGGTAAGCGGCAAGGGCCGCATCGAGATCGATCTCGACCCCTTGCGATGCGGCGGCGTCCTCAAGCTTCCTCAGCCTTCCGGCCAGACTTTGGCTGCATGAGAACCGCAGGATTGCGGGTTTCTCGGACTTGGGTTTAAGCAGCGTTGCCATGCTTGGCTCCTTTCTTGGGTTGAGATTGCATGAGTTCAGACCACATCGAGCCGACATCCGGCAAGCGCCTGACGTAACCGATGTTGGCCGGGATCGCGGGGCATTCTTCGCTCTTGGAGCGAGTGCGTTTCCATTCGGCTTTGAGGATTCGCCACAGCCCCTTGACCTGTTCGCGGATACCCGCGAACCCTGGCGACTTGGACAGAGAGAAGATTAGTTGCTCGACCACGGCATCTTGCCGACCGCGAATCGCAAACACGATCTGGTCATGCAGGTGTCGGTACTGATCGCGCGTGTAGCGCCAGGTCAAGACCGGCTTCGGCTGGCCTGGCTTGGTGACGCGAACCAGCTCGTATCCGGTCAGCTTGATACGGTCATCAAACGGGTTCTTCCAGGCTTCTTCTCGGCAGATGCTCTTGCCGGGGGAGTAGAAAAGCACCCACTGCACCAGGCCGGTGGATTCGTCCAGCCAGCATAGGAACCGGGCGGTGTCCTCGCCCGACTGCCGGGCGCGCATGTCCTGGATTCGCGACAAGTTGACGCGATAACGATTGGCGAACTTCTGCACTAGGAACGGCAACTTGCGCAGCTCGATCTGGCCTGAGATGTAGTGCAGCGCCCCGGCACGCACGGCATCACCAAGCCGCTGCATGAACACCGCTTTCTTCGTGAAGACGAAGGGATTGGTCGGCGGGGCGGCGCGGTAGCTGGTGCGCGATTTTGACGGCTTTGCGGAGGTCATGAAACGCGATAATAGCAAAGGCGCGGTTTTGCGTAACACAAGATATTAAGATTCCTTGTGATTTTACAACCGGCTTTAGCCGGTCTATCATGGGGGTGTCACAGGGCCGCCAAGCCTGCACAACATTTCGGTGTCGTGCGGGCCGCCAAGCCCCCGACACAAGCACATCTGTGGAAGCAGATAGCGACCCCCGCCAGGGGAAGCTAGACCGAAGTAGCCGCATGCCCGTAATGGGGCTGGTGCGGCTGCGAAGAGCGCTGGAGGCTGAAATGCCTCCTTCGACTCAATCCCCCGCTGAATGCGCAGGATTGGGCGACAACGAAACGGCTGCCCCCGCAAGGGGTGCAGACCTGGCCGCAGTGAAAGCGGGAGACGGCAAAAGCCGTCGTCAGTACCGCCAGTGGCCGCAGGCGAAAGCCGGCGGACGCTTGCTCAGCATGTGGGCTTCTGAGGCGTCAGAAATGACGCAGGGTCACGAGGGGAAACCTGGACTGACTGGCACCCAGCGAAGGCTGGGGTCGATGGACAGCTTAAGCATGTAAGCCTAGCCCCGCGAGGGAGGGTCTGAGAGATCGTGATGCAGTGGAGTCAATGAGGCGTTGAAGTTTCAAGCGAGTACCCGAGAGTTTTTGGAATCTTTTTCCGGGGAAATCGTGGCGCAAGCCGCGAGTAGGGTCTCAGACCCAAGCGAAGAAATGGAGCCGACTGCTAAACGGTCGCAGTAACTGAAGCGCCCGACACTGCGAAAGCAGAAGGGCATCGGTCTAAGTTGGGAATCTCTGACGGCAATTGATCCGGTCGGCAACCGGGGATGCGCAAGAGAGGGAGAAGAGGTCAGTAGGAGCCGTGGGCGTGCTGAATTGAACGGTGCGAACACGATCTGTGCGACGAGCCAGGTACGAAAGCCAAAGTCGGTCGAAAGTGTGCTTTACGCGACGGGAGTCGCGGTGTTGTGAAGTGACAGATGCGCGCTTTGGCGAGCGCGTGTCAGTATGTCGTGGAGGGTCTTGGCGGATCTGAAGCGGCTTCACGTTTGGCGACGTGAAGCAAAGTCATCACGGCTGGCCCAAGTCATCGGGACAGCTAGGAAAGAGTCACGGCATCTGCCGTGTGTGCGACACCTGGGACTTGCTCAAGCAAGCCCGGAGCTTGATGTTGATGTTGTAAAAGCAAAGACGCGATGCAGCGTCGATCAGCGCATTGAGCGCAAGCACATGCAGCCAGCAATTGCTCTGCATGTTTGGATCATCGGCAATTGCCGCTTGACCCTACAAACCCCCGCGCAGCAGTTGCTGCCGGGGGTTTTTCTTTGCCCGCCGGGCGACAACTCTTCCTGAACCCCGATGGCCACCCTAATTCCCCCATCTGTGGCCACCTCAAACTCCCCCACCCTGGCCACGGCGCGATGAGGTGCTGAAGCCGGCGATTTCGCCGGCGGCCTGAGGTCTGGCAGGACGTTACTTTCTCCCTCTCACCGCAGGGGGGCAAGGAGTGAACGTCTTGAAGCCGCATTTGCAAACAACGATCTGGACGCTGCTGAGGAACGACACCAGCCAGCACGAGATCGCACGCGTGACGGGGATCGATCGCAAGACGATCCGCGCCTACGCGAAGCGTTTTGCCGCCGCCGAACCGGCAAACTCCCCCGGGGTGGCCACCGACTCGCCAGCGCAAACTGCTCCACCCCGGCCACCGACTCCGACGACCACCTCGGTGTCGGCGTGCGAGCCGCACCGCGCGTTCGTCGAGGCGCAGTTGCGGCTGCAGCGCAACGCCATGGCGATCTATCAGGATCTGGTCGACCAGTACGCGTTCACCGGCGCCTACAACTCGGTCAAGCGCTTCGTCGCCCGCCTCAGGAAGAAGCAGCCCGAGCAGTTCGACCGTCTGAGTTTCGTGCCGGGCGAGGAGATGCAGGTCGACTACGGCGAGGGCGCGTTGACGCTCGTGCCCGGCACCGACCGCTATCGCAAGCCAAGGCTGTTCGTGGCCACCCTGCGCTACTCGCGGGCCAGCTTCCGGCGCGTGGTGTGGAAGTCCAGCCAGCAGGTCTGGGCCGAACTGCACGAGCAGGCGTGGAGGTACTTTGGCGGATCGTGCCATTACGTCGTGCTCGACAACCTGAAGGAGGGGGTGCTCAAGCCCGACCTGTACGAGCCCCGGCTCAACCCGGTGTACGCGGCCACGCTCGCCCATTACGGCGTCGTCGCCGACCCGGCGCGGGTCCGTGACCCGAACCGCAAGGGCACGGTGGAGAACGCTATTCAACACACCCAGGCCACCGCGCTCAAGGGGCGCCGCTTCGCCTCGATCGAGGAGCAGAACACCTTCCTCGACCACTGGGAGCGCAAGTGGGCGGCCACGCGCATCCACGGCACCGAGCGCCGCCAGGTGAAGGCCATGTTCGAGGAGGAACGCCCGCTGCTGCAGCCGCTGCCGGTCCTGGGCATGCAGTCCTTCAAGGACGAGGAGCGCACCGTCTATGACGACTCCTGCGTGCGCGTCGAGCACTGCAGCTACGCCGCGCGCCCGGCGCCGATCGGCTCCAAGGTTCTGGTGCGCATCTTTGCCCGGCGCATCGAGATCCGCGACCTCGCCACCCAGGCGCTGCTGCGCAGCCACACCAAGGCCGAACGCCCAGGCACCGTTGTGCTGCCGCAGGACGAGCGCGTGTTCAACCCCTCGCGCGAGACACGCCGCATCCTGGCGCAGGCCAAGGACATCGGCCCCGACACGTCGCGGCTGTGCGAGATGCTGTTCGCCATCGAAGGCCGCGTTGGCCAGCGCAAGCTCTGGGGCATCGTCGGTCTGGCGCAGCGCTATCCCCGGCGCCTCATCGACACCGCATGCGCGACCGCCATCAGCGACGGCCTGCACAGCTACCGCCACGTCAAGGCGCTGACCGAGAAACTCGTCGCCGACGCGCTGGCGGCGCTGGACGTGCCGCCGCAGGCCGAACTGGCCCTGACCCAGGAACACGCCCTGATTCGCCCCGGTGACGACTACGCCGAACTGTTCGCGCGCAGCGCCGCGCAGGCACCCGAACCCACCACCCCGAGGAGATTCACGCATGACCATGAATGAGATCGATCGCGCGCTGCGCGAGTTGCGTCTGTCGGGCATTGCCGACACGCTGAGCACCCGCCTCATGCAGGCCCAGAGCACCCAGGAACCGTTCCTGGAAACCTTCGCCTCGATGCTGCAGGACGAACTCGACCGGCGCCGCTCGCGCCTGACCGAGCGCCGCTTCAAGCACTCGCGACTCGACGAGCGCCTGAGTCTGGCCGACTTCGATTGGCGCTTCAACCCCAAGCTGCCGCGCCAGGCCTGCTTCGAGTTGCACACCCTGAAGTTCATCAGCGAGGGAGCCAACGCCATGATCATCGGCAGGCCCGGCACCGGAAAAAGCCATGTCGCGAAGGCCGTGGCCTATCAGGCCACGCTGCAGGGCTTTGATGTGCGCTACGTCGAGGCCGACACCGAGTTCGCCAAGTTCGCACTGGGCAGCGCCGCCGAGCAGGCCGCACTGCTGCGCGGCTACGTCGCGCCCGATCTGCTCGTCCTCGACGACCTGTTCCTGGCACGCCGCATCGGCGACGCTGCAGCCGAACTGCTGCAGACCGTCGTGCACCAGCGCTACAAGCATCGTCGCTCCATCGTCGTCACCTCCAACCGCGTCGTGCAGGACTGGGGCAAATACCTCGGCGACGCCACCATGGCCACCACCATCCTCGACCGCCTCATGCACCGCGCCGCCATGCTCGAGTTCGACGGCAAGAGCTACAGGCTCAAGGAGGCCGCCGCTCGCATCGCCCTCAACACCACCGCCGACGCATAATTAACCCGTCCTGCACTGGGGGAGTTTGGGTGGCCACAGATGGGGGAATTTGAAGTGGCCATCAGGGTCCTGAACCGCGGCCAATGCAAAGTTGAGCGCATATCTGCCTTACAAGGCCTATCGCCGCCGCCTGGCGGCAAAGACGCGGCTTGCCCGCTGGACGCTTTTTCAAACATCAATTCGCCCGGCCTCGCGCCGGGCTTTTTTTTGCCTGTCGCTCAGCGCAGGTGCTCGCGCAGTGCACGAATGCGCGCCATTGCCTCAACCTTGGCTTTAGCGGCCCTCTCCTGGCTTTCCGGGTCGTTCTCCAATAGCACGGCTGGCGGCGGCATTTGTGGCCCGCCTGCGGCCTGCAATCGCTTCGCCACGTTGAGCGGAAAGCCTTTTTTGGGCAACCGCGCCAAAGCCTCGGCCAGTTGCTCTTGCGTGTAGTGCTCGCGCAGCCAGGCAAGCTGTAGCTCGCCGAGCCGCCCGGTGATTTCCCATTCCTTCGCCATGTTCACACTCCAAAGGCACTTGCTGCGGCCTGATGGCCTTGCAAGCCACGGCAAGGCCGGTCGCTGATGCTCCCTAGACCGGCTGATGCCGGTCAGCCCCGGCGCTCGGCCTGATGGCCTCCCGCCACTTCTCCAAGTTCCCCACAAACCCAAAACCACCGGCAAGCGCTGTTATCTGATTATGGTTCGTGAGAAATTCAACACGAACACCAGCGAGCCACCGTCGCAATAGGGACGTCGATCTCTTCCGAAATGCACTGATAGGTCATCCCATGTGCCCGCATCAGGCGAGCGCTGGCCCGCTTGTCCTCACTGGACGCTGCTCGCACCACGCCCGACCGCTGGCCCCTGTGGGCCTGCAAGGCGCTGAACCGCGCATCGCTGGCAACCAGGTCAAAGCGCCGCCAAGTCCACTTGGCAACGGATTTCGAGATATGCCAAACCTCGCGCCCATCCAAGGGCTGTGCAAAGTCACCATTCCGCCCTAGCGCTTTGTTGTTCAAGTGCGACTGCCAGACAACGAAGTTCTTCACGTCGCCCTTGTAGTGCCTGATGTTTCGGTAGGCGTACTGCCTGAGCCAATCGAACAACGTGACGTTGCGCCCTAGCCCGATTTCCTCAGGCTTCCTGTGCTCGGGCCGGTACTTTTCCAGATCGGGCAACCACTCGGCCAGCTCGCCCAGCTCGTAGGCGAGCTGGGGGCCGCGCAAGGTGCGCCAAAGGGGGTGTGCAGGGTTCTTGGTGATCAGTCCGGCGAAGCCGTCATCGGCGCTCAGCTTCTCGCGCATGAGCGATTCGATGGCGCACAAGTAGCGCATGGGAGCCTGCCGCATGTCGGGACTGTCCACCAACACCGGCGCACTCAAGCCCCAAACTAGGTGGGCGTGGCCGTTCTCGCGGTTGACTGCGGCCCAGGTAGGCGGGGGCAGCATGGCGTCTTCCCAAGCCACAGCGCCGCCTTCTCGGTCAACGTCATGGATCGACCACACCCGCAGGTGCGGCGGGTTGGCCTGAATGTAGGGGTGCTTGATGGCCGACGACAGGCTGCGGATAAGACGGGCCGTCTTGTCATCGCTGCAATACGGTCGCCGAGGCCAGCGCACCGCGTCGGCGAAAAGATCAAGCTGCTCAGTCTGTGGGGCTGTTACACCGCACGCTTGCGCTGTTGCGCATCCTTGTATAGGATTCTCTTCAAGCATTTCTTGACCTGGTTGAGCAGGTTGGGTGCCTAGAACGGCCGCAAGAGTTGACGCTCTTGTGGCCGTTTCGCCTTTCATGGAAGGCTGTGCACGATCTGTGAATGTTGCCAGTTCTCAGAAGTGCCGTCAACGCACGACACCGCAGCCGCAGACTTGCGGCCAGTCAACGGAAGTCAAATAACGCCTAGAGGCGCTTCAACGGCGCACGAACACCAAGTCACTGCTAAACCGTTTTTGGTTGCGGGGGGAGCCAGTGCGCAAAGCGCACTGGGGGGGCTGCTAGGCCCCCGGGGGTCGAGTCCGCGCCCGTAGGGCGGAGAGGGGGCAGCACGCCCCCTGCGGACTGGGGCCGTCAAGGCGCGAAGCGCCGTGATGTCCCCGCTTGCGGGGGCACTTTTAGTTCCTCTGTTCGCGCGGGAAAACAAAGAGAGAGAAGGGAAATCGCTGCAACCCGCGTGGTTGCTAGAGCGTCGAGACAACTTTGAACCCTCGAAAGACAAACGCAGGACATTCCGGGACAAAAAATAATGTTTTTTTGTCTTTAGGTCGTTTATGCTACGTCCACCGATAGACAACTGAGCCACGAAAAATGTCCGATCTTCCCTCAATCAATCTCAGAAATTTGGACTACAGCCCGACCGTGAATCCCCTCGTCGAGTCCCAGGCGTTGACGATCAAGCGTCGGCTGGTACGCGCAGGGCGGGGCGAAGACCTGATCAACTCAAGAACTGGCGAAATCGTTGGGGTGTCCGCCATTCATCAAATCGAAGAAAGAGACGATGCTGAATTCGTGAAGGTCTTCGCTGCCGGCGTGAGTGCCGCCTACGGACTCAATCGAACGGCACAGCGAGTCTTCCAAGCCGTGCTCGACGAGTATCAGAAGACGCCCATGCGAGGCGGCTATGCCGATAGCGTTGAACTGTTTTGGTTCGATGGCGGGCTGTCTGGCAGAGATATCGGCATGTCCGAGAAGACTTTTCAGCGCGGCCTCAAAGAGTTGCTTGCCAAAGGTTTCATCGCTGCAAAAACCGCCAGTTCATTCTGGGTGAACCCGGCACTGTTCTTCAAGGGAGATCGTGTCATGTTCATCAAGGAGTACCGCCGCCGTACGACTTCCGCCGAGGCCTCTACCCTAGAGCAGCAGAGCCAGCTCAACCTCGATACATAAATATCCAACACACTTTCCGAACAAGTCCTCATATACTCATATCTTCAAACACTCAGGTGCTCACATACACCGATGAAGATCATCGCACTGCTCAATGAAAAAGGCGGCACCGGGAAGAGCACGATTGCAACCAACCTAGCCAGCGCCCTGCATCTTCGGGGGCGGCGCGTCGTCCTGGTCGATGCTGACCCCCAAGGCACCAGCAGGGATTGGCGCAGCGCATCGCCTGAAGGCATCGATCTACCCCCCGTCGTCGCCCTGGATCGCCCTGAAATGTTGCAATCGCTGGCCTCGATCCAGGCCGACCTGGTGGTCATCGATACCCCCGCAAAGGCCGAGAAGATGACTGCGGCTGTGGTGCGTATTGCGCAAACCGCCCTCGTTGTCATTCAACCCAGCGGAGCCGACATCTGGGCCTCTGCCGCTGCGGTCAAGCTCATTCAACAAAAGATCGATGTTGGCGGACGGATCGATGCGGGGTTTCTGGTGAACCGTGTGAGCGGCGTCTCAAAACTCTCCAAGGAGGTTTTGACCGGGGAATGGAACGATTACGGCGTTTCCATGCTGGAGCACTCAATTGGCAATCGCGTGGTCTTCGCGCAAGCGCTCACCGACGGGCTGAGCGTCTACAACCTGGCCGATGCCCATGCGAAGCAGGAGATGAATCAACTGATAGAAGAATTGGAGATGAAATCATGGCTCTGAAATCCAAGCCGTTGAATGAAGTGCGCCCGACTCTTCCACTCGCAACCGTCACGCAGGAAGAAATCGTCCGCATCAATCTGAACGTGCCCAAGCGGGTGCGGCAAGTCTGGAAGACGCGCGCTCTGCGGGAAGAAAAAACGCTGACCGAGCTCATCATGGAAGCGATGAAGCCATACTCACATGAAGATGTGAGTGCATGAAGATTAGTGTTGGCACGCGGTATTGCATCCATCCCGATGAGTGCACTGGCTTTGCCGTCCGTTCTGCAGTAACTTTCGCACCATGAACGCTGTCCTATCCCCCATTGAATCCGAGTTCGCCACACAGGAAGAAGCCCAGGCCCATGACGCCTGGTTTCGTCAGCGCGTCCTGGAAAGCCTGGCCGATACACGACCTGCGGTGCCACATGACCAGGCGATGGCCCGAATCCATCAAGTGATCGCCGATGCAGCGGCGCGCCGCCGGTCAACAGACGCCAGCTAGGCATGCTGCCAATCTACTGGAGGGAATCCGCCCTCGAGGAGTTGGCCGCTATTGCCACGTTTATCGCGCTGCGCAACGAGGCTGCAGCCATCTCGCTGACTGAACAGATTGAACTGGCCGTCGCAGCCGCAGCAGCCCATCCTTATCTATACCGTGCCGGGCGCGTTTCAGGCACGCGCGAGCTGGTCGCGCATCCCAACTACATCGTGGTGTACCGAGTCACAGATCGGGTGGAAGTCTTGAACGTGCTTCACGCTAGGCAACGCTACCCGCGCTGAACGGCATCCACACTGCGCCTACTCCCGCGCGAACGGATCGGCCTTAAGGATGAGTTTTTCCAGCACCTCGGCCCGCGTGGCCTGGCGGCGGATGCCCAGCTCGGTGAGCCGGTCTGTGGCTTGCGGCGAGAGATACACCGTGACCGCCACCAAGGCCGCGTTGCGCGCCTTGGCCCGTTTTCTGGCCGCATAGCGGCGTGCCCGCTCCGCATCAGACAGCGGCTCCCGCACCTCGCCCTTACGCGGCCTTCCGGGGGCCTGCGGAGGCGGCGGCGCCGCCTTGCGCGTCTGCGCCATTCAACCCGCCTGCCGGGCGGCGGCGCCCGATGCCAACTGCTGCACCGCCAAATCTCGCAAGGCCGAAGTCTGCGCCTGCGCAATTGCGTATTCCAGCGCAAACCCGCCAGCGATTCGGTTCCAAAACCGCCACCGGCGCCGACATGTCGAAGGTCCTATGTGACTTACTTGCACGTGGCACCGATCGGCGCCGTGAGAGGCCGGTGATCGGCCTGAGCGGCCATCCGCGTTCGTCGACGAGCAGCCCGCTTTCGGCCAGGAGCGGTCGTTGGCGAAATCGCTCCAGAGCTGACGTTGCGGCCGGAAGGTACGCCGACAGCCTTCTCATCTTGAAGAATCACCGGTAAGCTCAGCCAATGTGTCGTCCGGCGGTGCGCTGGAATTGGGCGATGAGACAGATTGGGCAAACTGTCTCGTTTCGGGCGCTGCTGCGCTTCGACCTTGAAATCGTCCTGACATTCTTTTACTCAGTAGTCAGTAAATAAGGCGACAAAAAAGTGCTTGGAACCCGCATGAACGCTTGCACTGTTGTCGCCCTACTTATCGTTTGCTGAGTAATGGAGCATGTCAGTCTTCTCGACGTTTCAGCGGCTGCGCGCAGTCCGGCGCGAGTTCGGGCGCCATGAGCACAAATTTGATCCGGTTGAGCGAACCGGGACAAAGGCACCAAACGTCACTGGAACCTCGCATCTGATCTGCGATGCTCGGAGACTCCTCTTTTGACACGACCCTCCCTGTTGACCGATTGATGAACACCAACCTGACAGACGACAACGAATCCGAGTCCAGCGCAGAAGACCGGGCCGCAGCCGCATCACGCAGCACCTGGGTCAGCGTGGCGGTGAACCTTGGTTTGAGCACGCTGCAAATCCTGGTCGGCCTGCTGGCGAAGTCGCAGGCCTTGATTGCAGACGGAGTCCACTCACTATCCGACCTGCTGGCCGATTTCATCGTTCTGCTGGCCAGCCACTTCGGCAAGAAGGATGCGGACGCCGACCATCCTTATGGCCATCATCGATTCGAGACGGCCGCCTCGCTTGCGTTGGGTGCCTTGCTGCTCGCCGTCGGTATCGGCATGCTCTGGTCCGCGTTTCTCAAGCTGGAGCACCCTCATACCGTGCCGCAGGTGCACAGTGCCGCACTCTGGGTGGCCGCGACCGCTCTGGTCGCCAAGGAGTTGTTGTTCCGGTACATGCTGGGCGTGGCCAAGCGCGTGAAGTCGAGCTTGCTGGTTGCCAACGCCTGGCATGCCCGCTCCGATGCCGCATCCTCTTTGGTCGTCGGCATCGGGATCATCGGCAACCTCGCTGGCTATCCGATCCTGGACCCGATCGCAGCAGCGATTGTCGGATTCATGGTGGGCAAGATGGGCTGGGAGTTCGCCTGGGACGCCCTGCATGACCTGATGGATCGCGGAGCCGACGACGACGAGGTCGAAGCGATCCGCCAGACCTTGCTCCAGACAGCGGGCGTCGCCGGCGTTCATGACCTGCGAACCCGCAAGATGGGCGACATGCTCCTGGTGGATGTGCACCTGGAAGTCGACGCCGCACTCAGCGTCGAAGCCGGGCATGACATCGCCGTCGAAGCCCGCCGCCAGGTCATGCAGCGACATCGCGTCCTCAACGTCATGACGCATATTGATCCGTGGCGACGCCCAGATCTGGATCACGCGTTGACACACTGATCTGCCCGTTGCATGGCCGCACCAATCACAGCGCAACACGGTGCGGCAGCACTTGACCTTTCTCGCACGCGCCAATTAAACTTAAAAGGTTTTCGTTTTTGGCCGTATCCCGGCTCAAACCCACCCCATGGACAGTGACAGTTGTCGATCAGTGAAGTGAACGCCTGAAGGCTCTCGACAGCAGACCTGTTCCCGCTGCCGCCGCCCTCAGGCTGGCGGTAGCCTCTGGATGAGTTCCTCATCCTTGTGCTCCCCCCTCTTCGTGTGAGTTGTCACGCAAGCCGCGTTGGCTGTGCTTGCGTGCATCGTTTGTTATTCCGTCCTGCACGAACGGAGGAAGTCATGTTTTTTGCCTTTCAGAACCTCTTGGCCCGCTTGCGGCCCTGCCGCAGCGCGCAGCCCCTTGCCGCATCCCGCATCGTTCCATCCGGGACAGATCCCGTGCACATCAGCCTGATGGATGTGCGCCTGGCTTCGGTCGGTATCGTCCTGGCGCATCGTGGTCAAACCCAGGGTCACAGCACCTTGAACCGGGGAGGTCGGCCATGAACACCGAAGTCGCGACCCTCGATCCCAAGCTGTGCCCGGACTGCCCCCCGCTGCCAGAGAACCTGGAACAGCGCCTTCGCGACCGTCTGTATCTGGATGCCTTGCGCAGCGCAAAGCAGAACTGGCGGACCCGACTCGCCCTGGGACTGGCGCTGATCGGGCCGGGCGTGCTGGTCATGCTCGGTGACAACGATGCTGGCGGCGTCGTGACCTACGCCCAGACCGGCGCGACCTACGGGCTGGGCATCTTCCTGCCCATGATGATTCTTCTGGGTTTCGTCGCCTATGTGGTGCAGGAGATGACCGTGCGCCTGGGCGCGGTCACCCGCCGCGGCCACGCCGAGCTGATCTGGAAGCGCTACGGTGCCTTCTGGGGGTGGTTTTCGCTCATCGATCTGGTGGTGGCCAATGTGCTGACCCTGATGACCGAGTTCATCGGCATCCGCCTGGGCGGTCAGGCCCTGGGGCTATCGGCGTGGCTGACAGTGCCGGCCTCACTGCTGTTCATCACCTATGTCCTGGTGTTTCTGCGGTACTGGACCTGGGAGCGGATTTCGCTGTTCATCGCGGTGTTCAACCTGATCTTTGTGCCGCTCGCCCTGTTTTCGCACCCGAACTGGCATGCGGTCGCGCAGACCTTTGTGGGGCACGGCTGGATCGTGCCGGGCGGCTTCCTGTCGCTCACCTTCCTGATCCTGATCTCGGCCAACATCGGCACCACCATCGCGCCATGGCAGCTGTTCTTCCAACAGTCGTGCGTCGTGGACAAAGGTCTGTTGCCACAAGACATTCGTGCAGGTCGCCGCGATCTGATGCTCGGCATCATCGGCATGGTGCTGGTGGCCATGGCCATCATCATCCTGGCGGCGCAGACCCTCAAGGGCGTGCCCAATGTGCAGAATGTCGATGCCGATATGGTGCTGCATGTCATTCGCAGCAAACTGGGCGACGGCATGATGGCCTTGTTTGCCCTGGGTCTGATGGAAGCCGGGCTGATTGCCTCCATCGTGATCACGGCCAGCAGCGCCTGGGCAATCGGCGAAGCCTTTGACATCGATCGCTCGATCAACACGCCCCCGCGCAAGGCCATCGGTTTTTATCTGCCCGCGATCCTCGGCACGGCCGTGGCGGCCATCGCGGTGATGATTCCGAACCTGCCCTTGGGTTTTTTGAACCTGAGCGTGCAGGTGATTGCCACGGTGTTCATGCCTGCGGCCATGTTGTTTCTGCTCATGCTGCTCAACGACCGCGAGCTCATGGGAGACCAGGTCAATTCACCGCGGCGCAATGCGGTGTCCATCGCCATCATGGTGGGCTTGATTGTGTGCAACAGCCTCTATGGAGTGGCCACCTTGTTTCCCCATGCCTTTGGAGGATGAGCCATGAAACATCTGCATGAATTCGATCCTGCCGACATCCGCCGCCTCATCGAGCGCGAGGGCTGGGAGAAACCCTTGGCGCCTGTGCAGCGCGTGCACCTCACGACCCGGCAGCAGGCTGTGTTCTGGGGATTGCGGATCTATGTGGTGGTGATGACCGCAGTGGTCGTCTGGGCCTTCCTGCACGGCGCCGCCGGCTGACCCTCCCCGGCGCGCATCGCGCGCCCATCTCATCTCCTCTGAACCCGTGTGACGCATTGCGTCGCACGCCGGGGGGCGTGCGCGCCGCGCGCACGGTCCTGCATCCCGAACCGTCACGATACCGATCCAGAATCGGGAGGGAAGGACGCATCATGCGCAAATATCATCTGTTCTTTCTGTATGTCGTTCTGCTGGCCATCGTGCTCGGCAGCGCGGCGCTGCCCGCCGCCCGTGCGGACGACGGCGCGCTGAGCACAGCGGGCCGCCTCGATCTGACCACCCAGGCCAATCTCTCGGGAGGGCTTCAAAGCCGCGCAGCGTCTTCGGCCCTGCTGCAATGGGGCGGCAGCCTCGCGACTGAGCCCAGCCTGGGATGGCCTGGAGGTTCGATCGAGTTCAGCGTGGAGGGTGTGCGCGCCGATGGGAATCTGCCCGCCCGCACGGGTGCCGTACAGATTCCCAACAACGAGTGGGCACCCGATTTCTTGCGCCTGTATCAGTTGACCTATCGTCAGCAACTGGGCGCGGCGGCCGTGCGCGTGGGCATCATGGATTTCAACCAGTATTTCGATACCAGTGATCAGCCCGATCTGCTGCAAAACAGTTCGTTCGGCCCCGCAGCCAACTTCACCAACATCCAGGCACCAACGTTTCCCAACCCGGGACTCGGGGCCATGATGGAATATCGATTCAACCCCGATGAGGTGGCGCGCGTCGGCGTCTGGCAAGCGAACCCTCCGGTACTCAAAGGCGCCTTGCATCAAGGTGCGTTGTGGCTAGGCGAGGTGGAGCGCGACTGGACGGCGCCAGGGCAAAGCAGCGTGCAGAGTGATTTGAAACTGGGGATCTGGCATGAGCAAGAGCGCGATCCGTCCGTGGGGCCCTCCACGTCAGGGGGCTATCTGGTGGGCGAAACCCGCTGGGCCTATGACGCGCAGCAATGGGGCGCCTTCGTGTTGGCGGGTACGTCGCCAGCCCAGGCCAATCTGGTGACGCAATTTCTGGCAGCAGGGTTCCTGATCACCGGGCCGTTCGCCAGTCGACCGCAGGATCAGTTCAGCATGGGGGTGAGCCGGGTCAATTTGCGCGCGCCCGCGCCCGAGACGGTGCTAGAGGTCACCTACTCCTGGCAGCTCACGCCTAGCATGGCCTTGCAGCCGGATGTGCAGCGCTTCTGGCATCCAGGCGGGGTCCATCCCAACACGCTGGTGGCCGGGCTGCGTCTGCACACCACATTTTGATTGAGGAGATGGCGATGAACGCCCTGTGGAGTGACCCGCGCGTGCAGATGCTGGCCAGCCTGCTGATGGCCTTTGTGCTGGGCGGCATCGTGGGCTATGAACGCCAGTACCGGCAACGCACCGCGGGGTTGCGCACGAATGTGCTGGTGGCCGTCGGTGCGGCGTTGTTCGTCAACATGGCCGATCGGCTCGACGGACATGGCGGCTCGGTGCGGGTGATTTCTTACGTCGTCTCAGGCATTGGCTTTCTGGGCGCCGGTGTCATCATGCGCGAGGAAGGCAATGTGCGTGGGATCAACACCGCCGCGACGCTGTGGGGATCGGCCGCGATCGGCGCTGCCTGCGGGGCGATGCTGTTTTTTGAGGCGAGTCTGGGGGCCTTGTTCGTGCTGGCGGCCAACACGCTGCTGCGTCCCGTGGTCAACGCGATGAACCGCAAGCCACTGGACACCGAGGCGGTCGAAGCCACCTACACGGTCTATGTGATCGCGGCGCAGACTGAGCGCCAGAACGCCCTGGAGCGCGTCGAGCAGGCCCTTGAGTCAGCAGGCTATCCGATCCGTGAATTGCAGCAGCACGCCTTCGGGCAGGCCGAGGTGGAAATCGAAGCCACGCTGATGGCGACCTCGGTGGATGGAGAGGCGCTCGACGCCATCGTCGACAGCCTGTCCAAACTGCCGCAAGTCCACCAGGCGTTCTGGAGCCCGAGTACGTCAGAGTGAGCGGTCAGCTCGGTCGCAGATCGGCGACCTCACACAGGCGACGGGGCGAGCGTTCAAGGCGCGATGCGCAGAGGAAAAAACGCAACCAGGTCAGACATTGCCAATTTGTTTCACTGGTCCCGGCACGACTCGCCGGGTTCAGGTGCAAGTGTGTGCGGATTTTTATCGAGTGGGTCTCGCGCCTCGACCAGCGTGTTGGACGTTGCTGAAAGACCCAGGTTGAGACAGATCAGCGTCCAGCCTTCGGCATGGTGTTGACCAAAAATGTAGAGGCGGCGTTGCCTCAGGAGATGGGTTTGGTTTTTCAAATTTGGGACCGTCTGCTCGGATCAAAGTGAGGACGAAGTCAACGAAGTGAGCCGTTTCGCGCAGGGTGCGGGTGCATTTTCCCTCTTCACCACGCTTGGAGGCCGGCACCCAAGTGCCACAGTTGGCTCCATTGGGCGTCTAGCCAGGAAATGATTTGGAAACTGGACGCAATCTCCTGCGCGTAGTGCTGCTGTAATGCCGGCGTCGTGGAGTGGTAGGCGCCAACCGCCGCCCAGGTGTTGCCATAGCGCTGGACGGCACGGTGATACAACCGCGCGCCCGCCAGGATATTGGCACAGATCGGCATCACCGTCTCCGGCGTCAATTTCAGCGAAGGCAGATTTCTGCTGTTGATCTGCATGAGACCGTAATCTGTCGTGCCGTTGCTGTTTCGGTGCACGCGCCAAGGCCAGAGATGTGATTCATGCCACGCGATGGCCATGAGCACGTCGGCATTCACATGCTCACGCCGCTCAGCCTCAGCGAAACAAAACCCCTGTGGTTGTGCGATTTGAAGTGGGGTCTGTGCAGGGTCAGCCTGAAGCAGCACCGAAAGCGCTACCCCCCACATCGGTCTTCCTTGCGCTGCCTTGACCAACATTCCATGGCTCGATTTTCTCAGGGAATTGAGATGAACGACCCAAACCACCGTTTTTGAGAACGGAGGCATTCGAGAAAGCTAAGACCGTGAATCAACGGCTTGGCCTTCTCGATTTTGAGTCTTGATTGAGGGTGTCCGCCTAGCGCCCGTCCAGACGAGTTTCGAGAGGCGGCGGGCTGTCGCTGTCTGCTTCTCATACGACGAATGACTCTTATGGGTCGACACCGGCATCTGGCCCGCGCGGGAAGCAGCCGCTCAGGGTGCTGACCAACTCAGCAACTGCTGCGCACACCATAGCCGTCATTGCGGCGGCGGGGTGCCAGTGCCCGCTTTGGCCGATTATGTAGATGCCACGATTATGTTGAGCCACGACCGGCGTCGTGCGCCAACCGCCCGTCTGGGGCGGTTGGCGCCGATTTTGACCTCCACATAATCAGAGCGTCCGGAGGAAGTCGATCAGCGAGTCGGGTGCCCGATAGCGGCGAAGCTTGGCTTCTGGCTCTTGAAGCCGGGCCAGCGCCCGTTCCTTCATTGCCAAGTCGGCTTCGACGTATTGGTGAGTCGTTGCCGGACTCTCATGGCCAAGCCAAAGCGCAATGACGCTGATGTCGACCCCGGCCTGCAGCAGGTGCATTGCCGTCGTGTGGCGAATCACATGCGGCGAGATGTGACGTGTCGCCAAGCTGGGGCAGGATTCCGCGGCAAACTGGACGGCGCGATCCAGCCGTTGCATCACGTTCCATCGCGACATCGACTGGCCGTCGCGATTGGGCAGCAACGGCGAGTCCGAATCAAACTGCGGGTTTCGCCGGAGCCAGGCCCGGATCGCCCTGACGGTCGAACGCCACAGGGGCACGCTGCGCTGCTTGCGGCCCTTGCCGTGCAAATGAACGCAGGCGGCCCCTTCGTCGAGCACCACCTCGCCGACCTTCACGCCGGCAATCTCGGAAACCCGCGCACCGGTGTTGTAGAGCAACAGCAGCAGCACATGATCCCGTTGGCTGAACCACGTGCCATCCGGCGTGCCGATCACTGCCAGCATTTCCTCCCGGGACAGGTAGCCGAGCATCGGGCGCTCGAAGCGCTTTGCCGGAACGCCGAGCGCGTGCTCGATCACCTGCAGCGATGACACGTCTCGGTGCGCGGCGAACTTCAGGAACGAGCGCAACGCCGCGAGACGCGCATTGCGACTGCGCACGCTGTTGTGCCGGTCGCGTTCCAGATGATCGAGGAAGGCCATGATCAGTTCCGGCGTGATGTCGGCCAGCGTGAGCATCGCCGGCGAGCGGCCAAGGCGCCGCTCGGCAAAGCCCAGGAAGAGCATGAAGGCATCCCGGTAGGCGGCAACCGTCTGCGGGCTGAGTGCGCGTTGTTGCGTCAGGTGCTCGACGAAGAAGGCTTGCACGAGCGCGGGAAACGATGGTGGCGGTTTGGGTTGCCTACGCATCATCATCCCCCGCGAGATCGGCGAATTGCTCGAACCGGCCGGCAGCGATCGCCATCAACTCGGGAACGGCGGTGAGATACCAGTACGTGTAGAAGATCTCGGCATGGCCCATGTAGGTCGATAGCGCCAGCATCTTCTGGTCGAGATCGGCACCGTCGGCGTACCAGCGCATCAGCCGCCGGACAGCGAAGGCGTGGCGCAGGTCGTGCAGCCGGGGTGCCTCGTGTCCGCCGCGATTGACCCAGCCGAGGCCGTCGCGCAGACCGTTGAAGACGCGGTGCGCCTGTCGCTCGCCGAGCGGCAGCCCCAGTCGGCGGCCGCGACTGCCGATCAGGAAAGGCATGCCGGCTGTCGCCAGAAGATGCCGCTGGCGTTGTTTCCGGTAACGCGCCAGTGCCTTGACCGTGCTGGGATGGATCGGTAGTTGCCGTGACTTGGCGAACTTGGTCTGCCGTATCGTCAGCATTCCGCGCTTGAGATCGACATCCGCATCGCGCAGGTGAATGGCCTCGGAGACACGCAACCCGGTCGAGGCCATCAGGCCGAACAAGGTTTCGTAGGTGAATGGTCGAAGGCTGCCGGAGGGGCCGAGTGTCCGCGCCGCCGCGAGCAAGTCGGCAATCTCGTCTTCACGGTAGATGTGGGGAGCGACTCGTCCAGGTTCCGGACCGAAGAGCGATGCCTCGGGAACCTCGGTGTTCGGCTCGAACTGCCGCAGGTAGCAGATGAAGTGCCGCAGCCGTCCCCAACTGCGCGCCCAGGTGCCCGTATCGCCATGGCCATGCTTGCCGGCACGCACCCATTCGACCATGAGTTCCGCCGTTAGCGGACCCCGATGGCGCTGGGCTTCCACGAAGCGTGCAAAGCCGGCGAGGAAGGCGTCACGCGAGCGCAGGTGGAAACCCTGACGGCGGCGCTCGGCCAGATAGTCGTCGACTCTGGCCTGCAGGCTTGGGCGCCGGCTCATGATTCGCTCCCCGGCCAAGACAACGCGACCTCGGCGAGGTTCGGCGTGTCGAGCTTGGCGTAGATCCGGGTGGTTTCCAGCGAACGGTGACGCAGGACATCGGCAACTTCCTTGAGCGAGCTACCGTTCTCGACCAGGCGACAGGCCAGCGTGTGACGTAGCAGATGCGAACCGGAATCGGGCAGGCCGACGCGTCGGCAGGCACGGCGGATCACGTTCTGAACCGCATGGGTTGTGATCGGGATGTCACGCGATTCTCGGCGGCAGAAGAAGAGCGCCCGGCTTGGGGTTGCGGGGCGCTCATGCTGCAGGTAGTCCGCCAGCGCTTGTCCGGTGGCCATCGACAGCGGCAGGATGTCCTGCCGTCGCGACTTTGTGCCTTTCAGCGTGACCGTGCCTTCGCGCCAGTCGATGTCGTCGATCAACAGGTTCGCAATCTCTCCGGCGCGCAGTCCCATGTCCAGTGCGCAGCGGACGATGGCATAACCTCGCCGGGGCATGCGTCCATAGGGGAATGCGCCGAGCAGCCGATGAACTTCATCCGGCTTGAGGGCGCGCGGCAGCGAAGCAAGCTTCCACTGCACCGGAGAGGAAATGACCGCGTTCAGCCCGGCAACCGAGTCGCCGCAGACATTCCGGTAGCGGAAGTAACTTCGTAAGGCCGTTGCCAATTGGGCGGCGGCGGAATGCGATGGGCTGTCCCCCAGTTGCCGAGCGATAAAGCGGCGAATATCGACCGGGCGTAGCGTGACCGTGGTGACGCCGCCGCCGCCGGCGAACTTCTTCCGCAACAACTGCGCGACGATACGGCAATGGTTGCGACGCGTGCCCGCCGCAAGGCCGCGGACGTCACGCAGGTGGTCGTCGTACCGGCGCAGTTCGTCAGTGACGGGATCGGAGGGGACTGCAGAGGAGCGCGCAGGCTGCGCGTTCCGTGGGCGTGCGGTTGGGTTCATGAGCGTCTCCTGGAGTGAAAACTCCACTACAGGAGAGTGCTGAAATTATGTCGAGCTCAAATCCCATCCCAGCCCCGAAAAAGCCCGTGAACACTGGGCTATCCGAACGTCTTCCCACGAAGCTCAACATAATCGAGGCATCTACATAATCGGCCTTATGTGGAGCTCCACATAAGGCCGATGACCAGTCTTCCGCCGTGAAAATCGGCCCCATCTCCAACGCACCGCATAGGACGATCGCCATGCCGGCGCCGGTGGCGGTTTTGGATCGGAATCGCTGGCGAGTTTGAACAAGAGCCCATGGAGGGCTTGATCAGACTACGCACGCAATGACGTGGCCCTGCGCTGCCGCCTTGTGCAGCCACATCATCGCCAGATTCTCATCCCGCTCGATCCCCA
>ERZ778021.2018-NODE-2018-length-20161-cov-5.373172_pt1 | contig 20161 bp, 18 predicted proteins | sample MGYA00375751_ERZ778021 | MGnify/ENA primary metagenome ERZ778021 (study PRJEB29350, sample SAMN05389814) | bioreactor metagenome | isolation source: Thiocyanate stock bioreactor | place: South Africa: University of Cape Town | collected 2013-08-29 ... | reverse complement strand
GGGGGCGGGAAGCTGGGGGGCGGCCTTGGGGACGGTTTCCGCGACGGCCGCGCGGGAGGCCGGCGTCGCCGTCGCCGTCCGGGTCGGTTCGTCGCCGTGGTCGGATCTCGCCCCCATTCGAATGAGGAGGTGGTTCGAGGCCCCGTTGGGGGTCGCGACGCTGACGTCGATCAGGCGGCGGCCGTTGGCGTCGGGGGTGGGGCGGGCGTCCCTGGCGATCGTCACCTGCATCAGGTTGCGACTGACCAGAACCGATTCGGCCGTCTTGCCGCCGGCGATGACGTGGGTGTCGTGGACGCTGAAGTTCTTCCCCTCCAGGAAGATGGTGGATTCCTCGCCCTGCTCCGGGGGCTTGCCGTGCCAGGCGGTCAGCGAGGGCCGGAGCTGCCCCCCGCGCGAGCAGAAGACGCGCGAGTCGTTGTGCTCGGCCGAGAACGGCACGCGGACCACCAGGCGCTGGGTGGGCATCAGGCTCCGGAGCTGGTTGAGCCGCTCGACGGCGACCTGCAATTCCTCGGGGCGGCTGAAGGCGAAGGCGCCGCTGCTGTTGAGGTCGTCGAGCGACTCCTCGGCCTCGACGAGCCGGGCGCCGAGGTCGGACGCCTTCTCGATGACGGAAGTGCGGCCGTCGAGGTCGCCGGAGCGGAACCAGTTGGCGACGGTGACGAACTCGATCTTGGGGATGAAGTTGGGCATGACGATCAGCGCGGTGCACTCGCGCTGGCCGGGCTCGATGCTCTGCTCGCGCTCGCCGTCGCCCAGGTTGTTGCGGAGCATCTGGGAGACGGCGGCCAGGCCGGAGCGGCCGGTGGCCGTGGTCTGGAGCCTTGGGTAGAAGATCCAGCCGAAGGTGCTCTCGCCGGCGCCGAAGCCGACCATCGTGGGGTTGAGCCGGATGGCCGCCTCCTCGTCGGCGAGGGCGCGGTCGGTCGAGAAGATCCCCGCGGCGCGGAGGGGGCCGACGGCCGGCACGCCGCCGATGAGGTCGAGGCCGGTGGAGGACCGCCGGGCGACGGAGTCGGCCACGTTCTGCTGGGCGATGACCGGCTCGATGGCGTAGACCCGCAGCGGCCACTTGGCCTCGGTGTAGCGGCGGAAGATCTCGAAGGCCCGCGTGGAACCCTCGGGGTCGAAGAAGTTGGTCCGGCGCAGCTCCTCGCGGCGGTCGAAGTCGCGGTACTCGGGGACCTGGTCGACGATGTCCTGCTTGAGCCGGGTGTTGAGCGCGGCGGCCTGGAGCCGGAGGACGAAGCCGAGGGCGGCGAGCGTCCGGCGGCGGCCGGCGTCGGGGGACGTCGGGACGCCGTCGCCGGAGGCCAGCATCACACCGGGGTCGCCGGGGCCGCCGGCCCGGGGCCGCATCGCCGCGAGCTTGGTGTAGTCGCGGCGGGCGAGGAGGGCCCCGAGGGCTTCGAACGGGTCGGACTCCTCGGGGGGCGCGGCGCTCTGGCCGGAGGGCGTGCGGGAGGTCGTCGGCGGGGCGGCCTCCTGCTCCAGCATGGTGTAGGAGGCTTCGAACTCGCCGCGGAGCCAGTCGGCGATGCGGGCGGCGCGGTGGTAGGGCTCGTCGGCCAGCTCGCGGGCGAGCTGGCTCTTGGTCTCGTCGCGGAGGAAGGCGATGTTCTCGGCGCCGTAGAAGGCGGGGGCGTCGGCCGCGGCGATCAGGGCGAGCGGGCCGACGCCGGACGCGGAGTTGGGGTCGGCCTCGGCGGCCGGGTCGGGGTCGTTGCAGATGGCCTGCGTGAGGCTGGCGACGGCCTCGTTGACGACCGCGTTGCGGAGCGTGTAGCGCATGGTGTCGCGGTCCATCAGCGACTTCGCCGAGACCGTGATGATGGCCCCCTTCCCCTTCCGGCTCTTGGGCCCCGGCGACAGCGTGACCGGGATGCGGACCAGGTACATCCCGTACCCCGGCCGGTCGGTCAGGTCGTCGCCGGCGTTGATCCGGCGGAGCTGGTTCAGGTGGTTGAGGTAGTGCGAATGCTCGTCGAGGACGACGGTCGGCTCCAGCATGCCGCCGGCCGAGGGGTCGGCGGTGATGGTCGCGGGCCCCTTGGAGGCCGGGAGCGCCGCCTGGGCCGCGGTGGCGGCGGTGGCCGCGTTCTGCGCGGAGATCAGGGAGAGGAGGGCCTTGGTGCGGTCGTCCTCGTTCGTCGTGGTGGTGGTCTTGCCGTCGGTGGTCGTGGTGGTGACGGCGGTGTCGCCCAGCCCGGCGGCGAGCTGGAGGCGCTGGGCCTGGGCCTCGCTGCGGCTGATGGAGGCGTTGATGACCCCCTTGAAACCGGCCTTGAGCCACTGCGCCATCTGGAGTTCGTACTCGGAGCGGAACTTGGCCAGCCGGTCCTGGCCCCAGACGTCGGGCGACTTGACGCCGATGGTCCCCTGCTGGTTCATGCTCCGGTCGAGGCCGTCGATCATCTGCTCGACGCGCAGCAGGGCCGACCGGGGATCGTCCCTGGTCAGGCTGGTGGGGACGGGCCAGGAATTGCGGACGGAGTTGCACCCCCCCGCCGCCAGCCCGACCGCCAGCGCCAGCCCCGCCGCCCGACCCGCCCGCGACCGCGATCGTGCCATGGCCCCCTCGCCCGAAACGCCGGGGTCGTCCGGGACGGCGCGGACCGCCGCCCCCTCCGGACCCCATCCATCGTCGGGCAGTCTGCCGATTTCCCGCGATCCGCCAAGGGGGATCGGCGCGGATTGTAAAAACCGCCTCAAGGGCGTGGGCGAGGCCGGGCGTCGGGAGGAACCTCCGCTTCGCCTGCCGTGCCGCGGCCTCGTAAGGTTCGGAGACGTCGATGCCTGCGTTGCAGACCGAGGTGCGTACCGATCGCAGGCCAGGTTCCGAGGAACGGCCAGCGTCGGGCGGGAAGAAGTTGCAGGCCGATGTGCGGGCCGATAGCGTAACCAGGAGAGGCCCACCGAGCCCCGGCCGCCCGCCCGCTCAATCCCTCCTCGCCACGGTCCCCCATCCGTCTCCCCCTTTATGGAAGGACGCGCTTGACATGAGTCACCTCTCCCGAAGGTCGTTCCTGACGACGTCCGCGGCGGTCGCGGCCGGGTCCTCCTCGCTCAGGGCCGCGCAGGAGCCCGGCCAGATCCCCGGCTTCGACCAGACCCGGACCGACTATGATCGGACGAAGGAGTGGAAGCCCTTCAGCGACCGCAAGGTCCGCGTGGGGATCGTCGGCCACGGCGTCTGCAAGTTCGGCCTGGCCTTCGGCCTCCAGCATCACCCCAACGTCGAGCTGGTCGCGGTCAGCGACCTGTTCCCGGATCGCTGCGAGGAGATGGCGCGGCTGGCGAAGTGCGGGAAGACCTATCCGTCGCTGGAAGAGATGGTGAAGGACGACTCGATCGAGGCGATCTATTGCGCCACCGACGCGCCGTCGCACGCCAAGCACGCCGTCCTCTGCCTCCGGCACGGCAAGCACGTCGCCACCGCGGTCCCGGCCTTCCGGGGCGACATCGAGGACGCGGAGAAGCTGCTGGAAGCCTGCAAGGGCAACCGCGGCCTGGTCTACGCGATGTTCGAGACCTCGCAGTTCCACGACGACCTCTACGCGATGGAGCGGCTCTACGCCGCCGGCGTGTTCGGGCGGCTCGTCTACTCGGAAGGCGAATACTGCCACCCGCATTCGCTGGGGGCCCCGGCGCTGGGCTCGTACAAGGACTGGCGGAAGCGGGGCTGCCCGATGTGGTATCCCACGCACGCGACGGCCTACTACGTCGGCGTGACGCACAAGAGCTTCGTCGAGGTCTCGTGCCAGGGGACCGCCGATTTCGAGGAATCGCGGCGGGCGCCGAATCCCGACGGCAACATCTTCACCTCCGAGGTCGGCCTGTTCCGCACCACGGAGGGGGGGCTCTCCCGGATGATGGTGTGCCACTCGCAGGGGGAATACCTGGAGGCGGGCCGCATCCGCGGCGAGTACGCCGGGTTCAACGGCACGTTCACCGGGGACGAGACCGGGCGGAAGCGCTACGACCAGGCGCTCAAGAACGGCCTCCAGATCCGGAAACCCGCGTTGCCGCCGGGCGTGGAGCCGGGCGGGCACGGCGGCTCGCACGGCTACCTCGGCGACGACTTCATCGATGCCATCCTTCGGGGCCGGAAGCCGGCGGTGGACGTCATCGACGCCCTGAACATGACCGTGCCCGGGTACTACGCCCACCTCTCCGCCTTGAAGGACGGCGAGACGGTCAAGATCCCCCAGTACTCGCTGTAGCTCCCCGTCGGCACCCGACGATCCGCCTGGCGGCCGATCCGCCCCGGCCGCTCGCCCGGGGCGGATCGGCCGCGACGAAACGAATCCCCCGCGTCGCCTCCATCTTCTCAAGCCTGCCCCGCTCGCTAAGATGGGGCCCAGCCTGGGGGGCCGTCGCGGAGCCGCGGGGATGAATCGTCGATGATCGATCGGGCCGACACGCTGTTCGTGCTGGGCTGCGCGGGGCTCGCGCTGCTGGCGACCCCGGCGATGGGGCTGTTCTTCGGCGGGATGGTCCGGCGCAAGAACGTGCTGTCGGCCTTCCTGGGATGCCTGATGCCGCTGGGGATCGTGATCCTCCAGTGGACGCTGCTGGGCCATGGGCTGGCGTTCGGGCCCGACCTGTTCGGCGGGCTGGTCGGGACGCCCGACGGCTCGCTGTTCCGGGCGCGGTTCGAGCCCCGGGGCGACCTGGCGCCGACGGCGCCGGAGTCGCTGGTCCTGGGGTTCGAGATGCTGGCGGCGGGGTTCGCCGCGGCGCTGGCGGCGAGCGCGGGGGCGGAGCGGATCCGGCCGTCGGCCGCGGCGGTGTTCGTCGCGCTGTGGACGACGCTGGTGTACGACCCGGTCGCCCACTGGATGCTGTCGCCCGACGGCTGGCTGCATCGGCTGGGGGCGCGGGACTTCGGCGGCGGGCTGGCCGTCCACGCGACGGCCGGCGCGGCGGCGTTGTGCGTGGCGGTGGCCGTCGGCAAGCGCCGCGGGGCGGATTGCGAGAGCCTCCGGCCCCACAACCTGACGCTCACCGCCGCGGGGGCCGCCCTGCTCTGGTTCGCCTGGCTCGGGCTCAACGCGGGGCGGGCCTGGGGCGTCTCGGCCGGGGCCGTCGCGGCGACGCTGGCGACGCTCGTCGGCGGGGCGTCGGGGATGGCGGCGTGGTCGCTGGTCGAGCGCGTCACCCCCGGCAAGGCGACGTTCCTGGGGGCGTGCACGGGGCTCGTCGCCGGGCTCGTCGGCTCGTCGGCCGGCGCCGGGTACGTCGCGCCGCCGGCCGCCGCGGTGCTCGGGGCGGTCGCGGCCGTCGTCTGCTGCGGCGCGATCCTCGTGAAGGGGAGGCTCTCCTACGACGACTCGCTCGACGTCTTCGGCGTGCACGGCGTCGGCGGCGTCGTCGGGGCGATCGGCCTGGGGCTGTTGGCGGACTCCTCGCTCGACGCCGGGGTCGCGGGGCTGCTGGAGGGGCGGACCGAGCTGATCGCGGCGCAGCTCGTCGCCGCGGGGGCGGTCGTCGGATACGCCTTGGTCGTGACCTCGGCCATCCTGTTCGTCCTGGACCGGACGATGGGGCTGCGGGTCGTGCCCGAGGACGAGGAGATCGGCCTGGACGTCGCCCGGCACGGACAGCGGGCCTACGTCATGGGCGAGGGAGAGCGGATCGGCATGGACTACCGCTGAGCCTCGTTGACGGCCGATCCCGCACCGGCCTAGAATCCCGACATGTCGTCACACCCCAGCCATGATCGCGTCCAGGATCCCGCCCGGCCCGCCAACCGCCTGGCCGGGGAGACCAGCCCCTACCTGCTCCAGCACGCCTACAACCCGGTGGACTGGTTCCCCTGGGGCCCGGAGGCGCTGGCGAAGGCCAGGGCCGAGGACCGGCCCATCTTCCTGTCGGTCGGCTACTCGGCCTGCCACTGGTGCCACGTCATGGAGCGGGAGAGCTTCGAGAATCCGGACATCGCCCGGATCATGAACGCCCACTTCGTGAACATCAAGGTGGACCGCGAGGAGCGCCCGGACCTGGACCAGGTCTACATGGCGGCCGTGCAGGCGATGACCGGCCAGGGGGGCTGGCCGATGTCCGTCTTCCTCACGCCCGACCTGGAGCCGTTCTTCGGCGGCACCTACTTCCCCCCCACCGACGCCCGCGGCATGGCGGGGTTCCCGCGCGTGCTGCTGAGCGTCCACCGCGCCTGGGCCGAGCGGCGCGAGGAGATCGGCCGATCCGCCGCGGAGATGACCGCCCACCTGCGGAACGCCTCGGACGTCGGCCGCGACCGCGAGGCGTCCGGGCCGGTCTCGGCGGGCCTGCTGGACCAGGCGGCGAAGGCCCTGATCCGCAGCCTGGACGTCCACCACGGCGGGTTCGGCCACGCGCCCAAGTTCCCGCACCCGATGAATATCCGGGTCCTGCTCCGCCAGCACGCCCGCACCGGCGACGCCCAGGCGCTCCACGCCGCCACGCTCACCCTGGGGAAGATGGCCCGCGGCGGCATCTACGACCACCTCGGCGGCGGCTTCGCCCGGTACTCCACCGACGAACGCTGGCTCGTGCCCCACTTCGAGAAGATGCTGTACGACAACGCCCTGCTCTCCTCGGCGTACGTCGAAGCGTTCCAGATCACCGGCGAGCCCTCGTTCGCGGCCACCGCCCGCGAGACGCTGGATTACGTCCTCGGCCGCATGACCGACCCCGACGGCCCGTTCTACTCCACCGAGGACGCCGACAGCGAGGGCCAGGAGGGGAAGTACTACGTCTGGTCGCTGGGCGAGGTGCTGGACGTCCTGGGCGTCGACAAGGGCCGGAACTTCGCCCTGACCTACGACGTCACCGCCCAGGGGAACTGGGAGCGTCGGAACATCGTCAACCTCCCGCGGCCGATCGCCGAGTCCGCGAAGTCTCTCGGCCGCGACCCCGACGAGCTGGCGGCCGAATTGGCCGAATCGCGGGCGAAGCTGCTGGCCGCGCGCGAGCGTCGCGTCCCGCCGGGCAAGGATACGAAGGTGCTCGTCGCCTGGAACGGCATGGCGATCGCCGCGCTGGCCCAGGCGGGCCGGGCCCTGGCCGAGCCCCGGTTCCTCGCCGCCGCCGAGAAGGCCGCCGGCTTCCTGCTGATCCGGCTTTGCACCCCCGACGGCCGGCTGCTCCACACATATAAGGATGGCGTCGCCCGGATCGACGGCTTCCTCGACGACTACGCCTGCCTGATCGACGGCCTGACGCGGCTGTACGAGGCCACCGGCGCGCCGCACTGGATCGAGGGGGCCGTCCGGCTGGCCGACGTCATGATCGCCGAGTTCCGCGACGCCGACCGCGGCGGCTTCTTCTACACCGGCGCGAGCCACGAACAGTTGCTCACCCGCCAGAAGGACCTGTTCGACGACGCGACGCCGTCCGGCAACGGCATGGGGGCGACCGCCCTGCTCCGCCTGGCCGCGCTGACCGGCCGCGAGGACTTCGAGCGGATCGGCCGCGAGGCCGTCGAGGCCGCCGCGGTGGTTTTGGAGTCGGCGCCCGCCGCCGCCGGCCAGACGCTGATGGCGCTCGACCTGATGCTGGCCCCCTCGCGCGAGCTGGCCGTCGTCGCCGGGGCCGACCGCGGCGAGTTCGACGCGGTGCTCGACGTCGCGTCCGCCCGCTTCCTCCCCCACGCCGTCGTCGCCCCGGCCCCGGCCGAGGCCCGCGAGGCGCTCGCGAAGCTCCTCCCCGTCCTGCAAGGCCGCCCGGCCGTCGACGGCCGCGTCACCCTCTACGACTGCGAGGCCCGCGCCTGCCGCGCGCCCGCCGTGGGCGTCGAGGCCGCCGTCGCGGCGCTGGGCGGCCCGCGGCCGGCCTGACGGACGTCAGTCGATCGACTCGCCCAGCTCCCGGAGCCGCGCCGCGATTCGCTCGGCCCGCTCGGCCTCGCGTGCGGCCTGCTCGGTCGCCTGCGCGGCGCGTTCGGCCTCGCGTGCGGCTCGCTCGGCCTCGCGTGCGGCGAGTTCGGTCTGCTCGCGGGCGATCCGCTCGGATTCCTCGCGTTTCGCCTGCTCCGCGTCGGCGCGACGGACGGCCGCCTTGGCCTGATATTCGGCCCGGCGGCGGTGCCCTTCCGCCTTGCGGGCGAGCTGGCGGGCCACCTTGCGGTCGTGGTAGACCTTCTGGGCGTGCTCGAACGGCTCGCCGTCGGGGCCGCGGATCACGAGGGATTCGGGGACCGGCGGGGACGGGACCTCGAAGGTCACGCCCAGCCGGGGGCTCGTCCAGCCGTCGGTGTTCCGGATCGCTTCGAGGGATTCGCCGCGGCGGATCCAGCCCTTGAGCCAGCCCTTGAAGGGGTTGTAATAGTAATACTCCTCGACGCCGTGGCGGTCGTAGGCTTCCAGCTTGCGGGTCATCGCCGGGCCGCGGTTGCTCTTGGAGTGGATCTCGAAGACGACGTGCGGCGGGGTTCCCTCGAACCATTGCTTGTATGAGCCGCGATCGCCGCGGGGCCGGCCGAACGCCACCAGGACGTCCGGGGCCATGCGGATCCCCGGGTTGGTGCGGTCGGGATACCAGAGGATGTCGCAGGCGACGAAGACCTCGCGGTCGTGGAACAGCTCGTCGAGCCCCTCCTGGATGGTGACCATCCAGCGGTACTGGTTGGTGCTGTCGGACATCGGCTTGCCGTCGCTGACCGGGAATCGCGGGTCTTCGGGGTCGAGGAACGGCCACGGATCCGCGGCGTCCTCCAGCGATGGCCTGTCGGCGGTGCTCACGGCCGATCCTCCCTGGCGTCGCTCCGGAATCAAACGTTCACATTATTCATAGCACGGGCGGCCCGCGCGGGACAGGCCGATGCGGCGAATCATCGCTGGCGGCGGATCGCCCGTCGGCCTACCCTGGAAGGGCCGCGGCCGGCCGCCCCGCCTCGCCGCGGCCGGACCACCCCTCTCCGGAGTCGCGACATGAGACGTGCGATCATCGGCCTGGCCGCCGGCCTGGCGTGCCTGGGATCGGCCTTCGGCGAGGAGCCGAAGAAGGACGCGAAGCCCAACCCCAACGCCCACTATCACCTGGGGCCCGACTCGCTGCCCCAGGAGGGCGTGCCGAAGGGGGAGATCCGCGGGCCGTTCACGCTCCCCAGCGAAGCCTACCCGGGCACGCAGCACACCTACTGGGTGTACGTCCCCGCGCAGTACGACCCGGCCGTCCCCGCGGCGCTCATGGTCTTCCAGGACGGCCAGGCGTTCAAGGCCGAGGACGGCGACGTCCGCGCCCAGAATGTGATGGACAACCTGATCTACCGCCGCGAGATCCCGGTGATGATCGGCGTGTTCATCAACCCCGGCCGTCGGCCCGACCAGCCCGAGCCCAACCCCCGCAACTGGGGCGACAGGGACACCAACCGCCCCACCGAGTACAACTCGCTGGACGATCGCTACGCCCGCGTGATCACCGAGGAGCTGATGCCGGCGCTCGACAAGGAGTACAACATATCCAAGGATCCGGAGATGCACGGCATCGGCGGCTCCAGCTCCGGGGCGATCGCCGCGTTCACCGTGGCCTGGGAGCGGCCCGACCACTTCCGCAAGGTGCTCAGCAACGTCGGCAGCTTCACGAACATCCGCGGCGGCCACGCCTACCCCGACAAGATCCGCGCGGCCGACAAGAAGCCGATCCGCGTCTACCTCTGCGACGGCCGCAACGACAACCGCGGCGTCCGCAACGGCAAGTACGACCCGAACTGGGACTGGTTCCTCCAGAACGTCCGCATGAAGGACGCCCTGACCGAGAAGGCCTACGACGTCAACTACTCCTGGGGCATGAACGGCCACGGCCAGAAGTTCGGCGGCGCGATCCTCCCCGAGATGATGCGCTGGCTGTGGCGCGACGCCTCCCCCGTCTCCACCGACCCCGACGACGACGTGGAGCGCGACTACCGCCGCCCCGCACCCGGCCGGTGACTTCGATTGGGTCCGTTCGTCGTGGAAACGATTGAACCCGTCGGGCGAAAGGCGTTGATGGATAAGGGGTTTGTGTCGGAAAATCGATGCCCAGGCGCGCCGACTTCGAAGTGGTTCCGGTGCGTCTCCCGTCGATTCGCCGCCTTGGGGACAGGGGCCGGACGTGACCGGGGTGCCTTGTCGGGGCGCGCGGAGGGGGAGGGATGAAGGGAATCGTCCTCGCCGCCTGGGGAGCCGTGGCGGCCCTGTCCGTCGTGTTCGGTCGCGGGTCGTTCGGGCATTGCATCCTGCTGGGGATGGCGACCTTCGCCGCCTTCGGCTGCTGGGCGGTCGGCGGGCTGCTGTGGCTGCTGGCCGGGCGGGGGCCGTCGAGGTGGAAGGAGGCGGGGCGAGACTTCCTCATCTTCGGCGGGCTCGTGCTCGGGATGTGGGCCTCCCTCCCGTTCGGGATCCTGCTGAACCTGCGCGACGTCGCCGAGGCGCGGGCTTTCTGCGAAGCCCTGATCCCGGCGATCGAACGCATCAAGGCCCAGACCGGCCGCTATCCCGCGACGCCTCCGGAAGTCGTCCCGGGCGCGGCCCGGCCGCGCTTGATCGGCGAGGGGCATTTCTACGGCGCCGATGCCGACGGCTACCGCTTCAACTTCAAAGATCCCGCCAAGTTGATGGGCGGCCTACACTACGACAGCCGGTCGGGTCGGTGGCACGAGTGGGACTGAGGCTCAGGGCCGACTCGTCGTCGCGATCTCTGACGCCGGATTGTCAAGGAGCGAGCGAATCCCCATCATTCCTACGGTCCGCGGCGGGGCCGTCGAAATTCCAGGAATCCGCAGCCGGTGCGGAATTCCTGGAGGGAGCCGGATCCCGCCATGGCGTTTGGACGAACCAGGTGAGTGAAGCGAAAGGCCCCGATCCCATGCCCGAGAGGCTGCACGAGTTGGCGAAGGAAGGCGACGCGGAGGGCGTCCGGCGGCTGCTGGCCGAGGGGGTGCCCGTCGACGTGATCGACAACGGGCGGTTCAACGAGACGCCGCTCATGGTCGCCGCGCGCGAGGGCCATTATAAGGTCGTCCAGATCCTGCTGGACGCGGGCGCGAATGTGAACCACGTCGACAATGACGGCTTCTCGCCGGTCACGGCCGCCGGCCGCGCCGGCAAGTGGCCCGTGATGCGGCTGCTGGCCCAGCACGGGGGCGACTTCCATGAGAAGGACGGCCACGGCAAGAACGGCCACTTCTACCTGAAGCGCTGCCGCGGCAAGCGGACCCGGGCCGCCATCCAGGTCGCGTTCGAGGCGAGGGGGAAGTCGAAGCCGGCCGAGGCCGGGCCGGTCGAGCCCGCCGCGGAGGCCGACGACGCGCGAGCGAGCTTGCCGCTCGCGCCGGACGTCGACTAGACTTACGATGGATGAGGCGCCGCCGGCCCGCGGGGCGGCGCGGAGCGATCGGTCATCAGGGGAGGCTCGCCGATGTCGAGACGGAGACGGATCTACCTGGCCCTGGCCGCAGCGGCGGTCGTCAGCCCCCTCTGCTGGGTGGCGGGCTCGCTCCAGGCCGACAAGCCCCGCGACGAGATGATGGAGCTGTACGGCCTCTTCGTCGACGCCGTCGAGAAGGTCGAGGCCAACTACGTCCGCCCCGTGAATCGCAAGGAGCTGCTGGAGAGTGCGCTGGAGGGGATGCTCCAGAACCTCGACCAGCATTCGTCCTACATCAACATGGGCGAATGGCAGCAGTTCCGCAAGCAGATCGAGGGGAAGTTCGGCGGGATCGGCATCCAGGTCGGGATCGACGGCGACTCGGGGCGGCTGCGAGTCATCTCGCCGATGGTCGGCACGCCCGCGTACGAGGCCGGCGTCCTGGCCGGCGACATCATCCTGGAGATCGACGGCCACTCCACCGAGGGGATGTCGTCCGACAAGGCCGTCGAGACCCTGACCGGCCGCCCCGGCACCGAGGTCGAGCTGAACGTGTTGCACGAGGGGGCCGAGCAGCCCACCCCGATCAAGCTCACCCGCGCCATCATTGAGGTCCCCAGCGTCCTGGGCGAGAACCGCCAGAAGGACGGGAGCTGGGACTACATGCTCGACAAGGACAAGAAGATCGGCTACATCCGCATCTCCAACTTCGTCCAGTCGACCGGCGAGGACGTCCGCAAGGCGCTCGACGCGCTGAAGGACCAGGGGGTGAAGGGCCTGATCCTGGACCTCCGCGACGACCCGGGCGGGCTCCTCTCCGCCGCGGTGGAGGTCTCCGACCTGTTCCTGTCGCAGGGGGACATCGTCAGCACCAAGGGGCGGAACACCATCCCCAAGTCGTACGTCGCCCAGCAGGACAGCCCGTTCGAAGACCTGCCGATGGCGGTGCTCATCAACCAGAACTCGGCGTCGGCCTCCGAGATCGTCTCGGCCGCGCTCCAGGACCACAAGCGGGCGACGATCGTCGGCCACCGCAGCTACGGCAAGGGCTCGGTCCAGAACATCATGGAGCTTGAGGACGGCAACAGCGTGCTGAAGCTGACCGTCGCCAGCTACCACCGCCCGTCCGGCGAGAACATCCACCGCTTCCGCGACGCCAAGGTCACGGACAAGTGGGGCGTCACGCCCGACGAGGGGATGGAGGTCAAGCTGACCCCCGCCGAGTACCGCGACTGGTTCCTCGCCCGCCGCGCCAAGGACCTCCCCGCCTTGGCCAAGCTGAACGCCCCCAAGAAGCCGGTGGAGGCGCAGTCGGACGCGGAGAAGGCGGCGGAGAACAAGGAGAAGGTCGAGACCAAGGACGTCCCCAAGGACGACAAGCCCCCGGCCGACCCGACCAAGCCCGAGCCCCCCAAGGTCGTCGCCCCCCCCGACGCCGCCCCGCCGTTCGTCGACAAGGTGCTCGACAAGGCCCTCGAAGCCCTCAAGGCCAAGATCGACGCCCCCGCCGCGCCGCCGGCCGAGGAGAAGAAGGCGGCGTGACGACGGTTCGGTAAGGAAAACCAGCGCCCTCCTCATCCCTTCGCGGCGAGCCCCCCATCCCCCCTTCTCCCCTCGTGGGAGAAGGTGGCCCGGAGGGCCGGATGAGGGGGGCGCGACCAAGAGCCTGCGACTTCCCCCCTCATCCGGCCTTCGGCCACCTTCTCCCACGAGGGGAGAAGGATGCTCGGCGTCGGCCTGCTCATCGCTCCAAGAGCCCCGCGTGATCCTGCTCGCCATCGAATCGACCTGCGACGAGACCGGCGCGGCCGTGCTGGAAGGGGACGGCGCGGGCGTGCCGCGCGTGCGGTCGAGCGTGGTCTCGTCGCAGATCGGCCTGCACCGCCGCTTCGGCGGGGTCGTCCCCGAGATCGCCTCGCGGGCGCACGTCCGGCAGGTCGTGCCGATGATCGACGAGGCGTTGAAGCAGGCCGGGGTCGAGTTGAAGGACGTCGGCGCGATCGCCGTGGCGATCCGGCCGGGCCTGGTCGGGGCCTTGGTGGTCGGTCTGACCGCGGCGAAGTCGCTCGCCCTGGCGCTCGACGTCCCGCTGGTGGCGGTCGACCATCTGGAGGGGCACCTCTACGCCTGCCAACTCGCCCACCCCGACCGCGAGGTCTACCCGTGCGTCGGCCTGGTCGTCTCCGGCGGCCATTCCAGCCTCTACGCCTGTCGCGGGCCGCTCGACTGCGAACCGCTGGGCGGGACCATCGACGACGCGGCCGGCGAGGCGTTTGACAAGGTCGCCAGCCTGCTGGGCCTGGGCTACCCCGGCGGCCCCGAGATCGAGAAGGCGGCGCGGTCGGGGAACCCCAAAGCCTATGCCTTCCCGCGGACGTTCCTCCGCGACCCCCGGCTGGCGTTCAGCTTCTCCGGCCTGAAGACGGCCGTGCTGTACGCCCTCCGGGGCCCGAACGAGGTGCGCGGGGCCGTTCAGCCGACCCCGCAGCAGGCGGCGGATCTCGCCGCGAGCTTCCAGGAGGCGGTGGTCGACGTGCTGGTCGCCAAGGCTCGCCAGGCTTTGGAGCGGACGGGCATGACCCGGCTGGGCGTCGGCGGCGGCGTGGCCGCCAACGGCCGATTCCGCGAGAAGCTGCTCGCGGCGATGGACGCGATGGGGGTCGAGACGTTCATCCCCCCCCTGTCCCTCTGCACCGACAACGCCGCCATGGCCGGCGTGGCCCTGCTCAAGCTGGCGGCCGGGCAGGTCGCCGACCTGGACGTGGACGTCGCCGCCGGGCTAGTCCGCCCCAAGCAGCAGAAGGGATGAGGCGATCGGCCGCCCGGCAGCCGACGAAGGGAGGGGGACGATGGGGGGGAGCGAGGCGGAATTCCCGGGGCGTCGATTCTTCCTGTCCGACGCCATCGTGCTGGTGGCGGCCGTCGCCCTCATGCTCACGTCGAACCGGGTCGTCCATTGGTTCTGGTCCTGGGGCGATCGCATCGCGTCCTACGGCCCGGTGCAGACGCGACGGATGTCCTGATCCCTCGCGTTCATCGAGTTGAACCTCGTGTTGCTGGCCTTCGCGGTGGGGAGGCGCCGAGGCCGAGAAAGCCTGGCCGGAGGCGCCCCCGGGCTGCACGTCCACCTGGCGATCGCGGCGGCCCTCGCCATCCGGCTGGTGGTGTGGGGCGTGACGGCGCTAGGCGTCAGCGCCCCGCGAGAGTGGTTCGCGCTCGGCCAAAGCCGGTTCCGATGGACGGTGGTCGTTATGAACTACCTGTACAACGGCTTCTGGCACGACGCGGTCGTCGCCGTGGGGACGTCCTGGCTCGCGCTCGCGGTCGTCCGGAAATGGCGCCCAGAGCGAAGCTGGGACGATCGGCTCGGTCGGTGCCTCGGCCTCGCCGTGCCGGCCCTCTACCTCGCGTCCCTGCTGGGCCTGTACTTCTTTTGAATCCGGGCCTCCTCGGCCCCAAGGCACGGCCGTTTCGTCCGGCTCACGACGGCGGCCTGCGCCCCTGCCCCGCACCGCGGCCGGGGGCGTGCATGCCCCGGTAGGCGTTCTGCTGCTGGTCGAGCGTCCGGCGGCGGTCGAGGGCCTGGACCTGGCCGGCGGGGAGGGCCGTCGCGGGGAGGTGTGGCCCCTGGCGGTCGAGGCTCGGGGCGTGGGGGTGCGAACGCATGGGGCGGCCTCCGGTGGGTCGGCGGGCCGACTTGCGGGTTCGGGCCTGAGACCGGGCTTTCCTCGAGGCCGTCGAGAGCCGACAATATCGACGCGGATTGCCCATTTTGGCATTCCGGCCGGGCGGGCGACGGGCGAGACCTGGCGACCTCCGGTACGCGAACCACGATGCAAGCCGACGGACGTCGATGAACACGCGACCGAAATGGGAACGTATCCAGGGTATCGTCCTCGACGCGGTCGGGACTTTAATCGAGCCGACGCCCTCCGTGGCGATGGCCTACGCTGCGGCGGCCGGGCGACAGGGGGTCGAACTGGCCCCGGAGGTCGTCCGGGGCCGGTTCCGGGCGGCGTTCAAGGGGGACCTGGTCCGGGGCGAGGACGGGCCGCTCTCGACCGACGAAGGGGTGGAGCGCCGGCGCTGGCGCGAGATCGTGGCGCGGGTCCTGCCGGAGGTCCCCGATCCGGCGCGGGCGTTCGACGAGCTATGGGAGCATTTCGCCCGGCCGGAGAACTGGCGGGCGTTCCCGGACGTCTCCCCCGCCCTGGCGGCGATCCACGAGGCCGGGCTGCGGGTCTGCATCGGGTCGAACTTCGACGCCAGGCTGCACGGGGTGGTCGCCGGGCTGCCGGAACTGTCGAGCCTGGTGGACGCGATCGTGGTGTCGTCGGAGGTCGGGTATCGCAAGCCGCATGCGGCGTTCTTCCGGGCGGCCTGCGACCGCCTGGGCCTGCCGCCGGATCGGGTCCTCTCGGTGGGGGACGACTTCGAGAACGACGTGGAGGGGGCCCGGCGGGCCGGGCTGGCCGCGCTGGCGTTGAGCCGGCCCGGCGAGGGGCCCGTGGAGGGGCCGAGCGTCCCCGACCTGGCGGCGCTGTCGGGGCTCCGCGGGGCGGAAGCCTGAAGTTCGGCGGGGTCGCTTGACGATGGACGAGAAGGGCCGCCCGGAGGGGTCGGCCCCCGGGCCGGCGGGAGGCCCGACTCGGCTTGCCGGCCGGGGCGAGTTGGATTAGATTCCCGCACGGCCGGGAAGGCCGATGACGGACCGGGACGGTTCGCAGGTCCCCAGGAAACGGATTTCCAGAGACCGGACGGAAGCTCCCCCCCGAATCGTCTCCTTGGTCCTGGTCTGCTCCTTTCAGGGAAGAAAGGAATCGCCAGTGGTCGCAACGGTCGAACAGCTCGCGGCCTTGGTCAGCGGACGCCTCGTCGGCGACGGCAACGTCGCCATCCGGTCGGCGCGCCCGGTCAACGAGGCGGGGCCCGGCGACATCACGTTCATCGAGAACGAGCGCTACGCCAAGCTCCTGCGCACCTCCCCCGCCTCGGCCGCGATCGTCGGCCCGCACTTCCGCATGAAGCGGCCCCCGGTGAAGGACGACCTCGCCGTGATCGAGGTCGACGACCCGATCGCCGCGTTCATCGCCGTGCGGAACCACCTGGCGGGCGGGACCAAGGCGCGGTGGACCGGGGTCCACCCGCAGGCGTGGGTCGCCCCGACGGCGAAGCTCGGCCGCGACGTCGCCGTCTACCCGTTCGCCTACGTCGGCGACGAGGCGGAGGTCGGCGACGGCACCACGATCCACCCCGGGGCCGTGATCGGCGACCGGGCGAAGGTCGGCCGCGACTGCGTCATCCACCCCAACGTCGTCCTCTACCCCGGGGTCGTGCTGGAGGACCGCGTCGAGGTCCACTCCGGCACCGTCCTGGGTGCCGACGGCTTCGGCTATCGCCAGGTGGACGGCCGGCACGTCAAGGTGCCCCACACGGGTCGGCTCGAAGTCGGCTCCGACGTGGAGATCGGCGCGAACTGCACGATCGACCGCGGCACCTTCGAGGCCACCCGGATCGGCGAGGGGACGAAGGTCGACAACCTGGTGATGATCGCCCACAACAACCAGGTCGGCCGCCACAACCTCCTGTGCGCCCAGGTCGGGATCGCCGGGAGCTGCAAGACGGGCGACTACGTCGTCATGGCCGGCCAGGCGGGCATCAAGGACAAGACGACCATCGGCGACGGCGTGGTGGTCGGGGCCCAGGCCGGCGTCCACCGCAACATCCCCAGCGGCCAGCAGGTCCTCGGGTCGCCCGCCATCCCCGTCCGCGAGCAGCGCCGGCTGTTCCAGATGATCGCCCGGCTCCCGGACATGCACAACAAGCTCCGCGAGCTGAGCGCCCAGATCGAGGCCGTCTCGGCGCTCCTGCCGATGACCCCCAGCCACGACGGGACCGTGGGCTTCGGCGACGTGGACGACGCGGCCGATCCCTCGGGGTTCTGACCGGACCGGACCGATCGAATCAAGGAGGCCGAAGTGCCGCTCCTGGAAACGACCCGACGCCTGGGCCGCCTCCGACGGCCCGCGCCGCCCCCCGCCGCCCGCACCATCGGGCTGCTGGCCGGGAGCGGCCGGTTCCCGATCCTCTTCGCCGAGGCCGCGCGCCGGCAGGGCTACGCCGTCGCCTGCGTGGGGATCCAGTACGAGGCGTCCGAGGAACTTCGCGACCTCTGCGCGACGTTCGACGTCGTCGGCGTCGCCAAGATGGGCCGGATGATCCGGACGTTCCGCCGCCGCGGCGCCGCCGAGATCGTCATGGCGGGCAAGGTCACGAAGAACGTGATCTACACCCCCATGCGCTGGCTCCACCTCTGCCCCGACCTGCGGACGGTCCAGTGGTGGCACCGCCGCAACCGGGCCGACAACCGCGACGACTCGCTGCTGCTCTCCGTCATCGCCGAATTCGAGAGGGACGGTATGACGTTCACCTCCGCGCTCGACTACGCCCCGGAACTCCTCGTGAAGGAAGGCGTGCTCACTCGCCGCCAGCCGACCCCCTCCGAGCGGGCCGACATCCAGTTCGGCTGGCTGATGGCCAAGGAGATGGGCCGGCTCGACGTCGGCCAGTCGGTGGCCGTGAAGGAGAAGGCGACGCTGGCCATCGAGGCCATCGAGGGGACCGACCGCTGCATCGAGCGCGCCGGCGGCCTGTGCAAGGCGGGCGGCTGGACGCTGGTGAAGGTCGCCAAGCCTCAGCAGGACATGCGGTTTGACGTCCCCACCGTCGGCCTCGTCACCATCGAGAACCTGCGCAAGGCCGGCGCGCGGGTCCTGGCCATTGAGGCCGACCGGACGATCGTCGTCGACCAGCCCGACGTCGTCGCCCTCGCCGACCGCTACGGCATGACCATCGTCGCCGTCCGCGACGGCTACGCGGCCTAAGCCCGCCGATATCTTCGGGGTCGTCCTCGTCGCCTCGGGCGGTAGAATGACCCGAGGAGGTGAGGCATGGCGACCGCGACGACCGCATCGGCCCTCAATCGGATGCTCGACCCCCCGAGCCGCTCTCTGAGCGTCGAAGCGGCCCGGGTGATCGTCGCGCTGGAGATCGACGCGGCCCTCCAGGACCGCATCGAGGAGCTGGCCGACCGCTGCAATGAGGGCATGCTGACCCCGGAGGAACGGGCCGAATACGACGGCTACGTCGAGGGGGCCGAGATCCTCTCGCTCCTGAAGCTCAAAGCGCGCCGCCTCCTCGGCGGACGTGATGTGGCCTGATGGATTCGGCGACGCGAGAATTCGTCCGCCGACGCGCCGACGGCCGGTGCGAATACGGCTTCATCCGCCAGGGACACGCCGAGACCCTTCATCACGTCGATCACATCCGGGCCCGGCGGCACGGCGGCGGCGACGGCCCATCCAACCTGGCCCTCGCGGGCGTCGGTTGCGACTACGCGGCCTGAGACCACGTCATCCACGCGAGGCCGGCCGCGACTTCCGCGGCCAGGCCGATCGCGACGAACAGCAACATCGCCGCGGGCAGGCTGCACGTGATGCAGGTCAGCCGTCGCAGCCGGGCGACGTCCCCTTCACGATGCGCGAGGATGGCGCGCCGGGCCGCGAAGAACGCGGCGACCGGGTACGCCCATATCGCGAAGAAGGCCAGGTACACGAATGGGTTGCTCGCGGCCGACGGGTCGTCGAAGAGGAAGAGGGACAGGAACAGCAGCATCGGCGTCCCCAGCAGGCCCACCAGGACCGCCTTGTTCGCCTTCAGCATCATGTCGGCCGAGATCCTCATCGGTCTTCCTCCGCCGGGGTCGCTTATCATCGCCTCCGGGAGAACTCTAGGCCGTGTCGACGGAGCCGGCGCGCTTGCGGACGTGGAGCAAGCCGAAGACGAGGCGGGTCGCGTCCCGCGAGCAGCCGGGATCGGGCCGACGCTCAACGCGCGCCCCATCGGGGCCGCTTCCGCCGCCACTTGAGGCGACCCTTGCGCGGGGCGTGGTACGACCCCAGGGTGTGCATGGCGACGATCGAGAGCCACGCCGCGAGCAGCCAGCAGGCCAGGCTCGCCGGGAGGTAGGCCCAGAACGCCCGTTCGCGCAGGGCCAGCGCGGCCGCGAAGGCGAGCCCGACGAGGGCGAGGAGGGCCGCGACCGTCAGGCTGAGCCCGAGGAACGACGGGCCGAGCCGCGCGATCGCGCCGAGGACCGCCACCGGCCGGGCCGCCAGGTCGTCGTCGTGCAGGAACGTCATCATGAGCGCCATCAGGGCGTAAGGGAGCCCGGCCAGGCCGAAGACCGCGGCCTCCACGGGATTCCACAGGCCGCCCGCCGCCAGCCGGTAGGTCGCCAGCGGCAGCAGGCCGACGCCGGCCCCGAGCACGATCCAGAGGAGCCAGGAGCCCAGGCCGTCCAGGAGGCCGTCGGCGTTGCGGTCGGGCGGGCGAGGCGGCAGGAGTTCCCCCTCGCTCGAGGCCGTCAGCACCCTCGCCAGGTATTGGACACTATAGATGATGACCAGCGGCGACAGGATGAGGACGGGCAACGCCGAGATCAGGGCGATCAGGCGGCCCATCGAGGGCACTCCCATCAGCTCGCCGTCGGCGAGGAGCGCCAGGCAATACTCCGGGGCCAGCGTGCCCATCGCCCAGGCCGCGCCCCCGATCGCCGCGACCATCGCCAGGCCCTCGGGCCCCCGAGACGGGTAGAGGAGGCGCGGCGGCCACCACGGGTCCAGGCGCCGCGGCTCGGCATCATCCGGCACCCTCCGCGCAGGCCCGCCCCGCGGGGCGAGGGGCGGGCGAGGCTCGGCGTCCGCGATCGTCCCCTTAGACTCCTCCGGGCCCTGCACCGACGCCGGCGTCGGCGGGTCTTCGCCCAACT
>ERZ778021.2017-NODE-2017-length-20161-cov-6.268029_pt1 | contig 20161 bp, 20 predicted proteins | sample MGYA00375751_ERZ778021 | MGnify/ENA primary metagenome ERZ778021 (study PRJEB29350, sample SAMN05389814) | bioreactor metagenome | isolation source: Thiocyanate stock bioreactor | place: South Africa: University of Cape Town | collected 2013-08-29 ... | reverse complement strand
CGCGCTGGACGTCTTCGAGCAGGAGCCCCTGCCCGCCGCGCATCCCCTGTGCGGACTGGACAACGCGCTGCTGACGCCCCACACTGCCGGCAGCACGGACGAGGCCCTGCGCGCCGCCGCCGAGCAGTGCGCCGACCAGATCATCGAGGTCCTGGCGGCACGCCGGCCGGCCCACCTCGTCAACCCGCAGGTCTGGGAAACCCGGCGCCTGCCCGTCCCGGCCTGACCCCGTCATCCTTCATTCACCGACCGCCATCATGCAATCGATCTTCCACCTGGCCTACAACGTCACCGACCTGGATCAGGCGCGCCGCTTCTACGGCGACGTCCTGGGCTGCGCCGAGGGACGCAGCACCGACACCTGGGTCGATTTCGACTTCTTCGGCCACCAGATCTCGCTGCACCTGGGCACGCCGTTCCAGACCGAACGCACGGGCCACGTGGGCGACAAGCTCGTGCCCATGCCGCACCTGGGCGTGATCCTGCTGCTGGACGATTGGCAGGCGCTGGCGCGGCGCCTGCGGGAAGCCGGCACGGAGTTCGTGCTCGAGCCGCAGGTCCGTTTCCAGGGCCAGCCCGGCGAACAATGGACCATGTTCTTCACCGACCCGTTCGGCAACCCCATCGAGGTGAAGGGGTTCAAGTCCTTCGAGGCGGTGTACGCGGCCTGACGTCCTAATCCGGCGCGAACCGGCGCCGGTGCTCGAACAGGCACACCGCCACCGCCGCGCCCACGTTCAGCGACTCGGCCGCCGGCTCCTGCGGGATGCGCACCCGCAGCGCCGCGGCTGTTTGAAGCCCGGCGCGCACGCCCTGCCCTTCGTTGCCGAATACCCAGGCGCAGTGCCGTGGCAGCGTGGCCTGGTACAGGCCGACGGCATCCTCGAGCGTGGTCGCCACCAGGGGCACGTCCAGGCGCGCAACCAGGGCCTGCAAATCGACCCGTTCATGAATGGTCAGCGAGAAATGCGCGCCCTGTCCCGAGCGCAGCACCTTGGGCGACCAGGCGAAGGCGGTCTCGTCCGACAGGAAAACGTGGCGCACGCCGGCCGCCGCGCAGGTGCGCAGGATGGAGCCGACGTTGCCGGGGTCCTGGACACGATCGAGCAGCACGCAGTTTTCCGCCACCCGCTCGGGCAGCGGCGGCGCCGGGGTCTCGACCACGAACACCACTCCCTGGCCGGCCTGCACGTGCTCCAGGTCATCGATCAGGTTGCCGTCCAGCCAGACCTGGCGGTCGGCCGGTATCTCGTCGCGCAGGGCCATGACTTCGGCGCTGGCCCGCTCGCCTTCCAGCCGCCGGGCATCGAAGACCGCATGCCGGGGCAGGCCCCGCCATTGCAGGTAGGCCTGGCACAGGTGCACGCCTTCCAGCACGGACAGGCCGGCCTCGCGCCGCGCCTGCGAGGCCTGCGTCAGCTTGCGCAGCGACTTGAATAGCGGATTGTCGCGCGAGGCGATGCGTTTCATGATCGGTATTCCAGGCGGCGGTCCGCGCGGCTAGGCGCGCGGTTTGGCACGGCGGCGGCGCGGGGCCGGCGCCTCGGGTTCGGGCAGGTCGTCCCAGGGCAGCAGGCTGTCCATCACCTGGGCAACCAGCGTTTCGGGCTCGGGAATGCCCATGGCCCGGCGCACGGGTTCGAAGCTGCGGCGGTGCTCGGGACACGGACCGTGTTCCAGCAGGCAGCGCAGATGGTCAGGGGTGCCGTAGCCCTTGTGCCGGTCGAAGCCGTACATGGGGTAGCTGGCGTGCAGCCGGACCAGTTCGGCGTCGCGCGCGGTCTTGGCCAGGATGGAGGCGGCCGAGATCGCCTGCACCTGGGCATCGCCGCCGATCACGGTCTGCACCCGGCAGGCCAGCGCCGGCGCGCGGTTGCCGTCCACCTGCACCAGGTCGGGCACGCAGCCCAGCCCTTCGACGGCCCGCCGCATGGCCAGCATGGTGGCGTTCAGGATGTTCAGCGTATCGATCTCGGTCACGCTGACGCTGGCCACGCACCAGGCCAGCGCACGCTCCTGGATCAGGGGGGCGAGTTCGTCGCGCGCGCGCTCGCTCAGCACCTTGGAGTCGTCCAAGCCATCGACCGGACGAGCCGGATCGAGGATGACGGCCGCCGCGTAGACCGGCCCGGCCAGGGGCCCCCGCCCCGCTTCGTCCACGCCCGCCACGCGCAGGGTCAGCAGCGTCTCGGCACCGAAGGCCGACAGCAGGTCCGCCCCCGGAGACTCCACCGCGGTCCAACCCAATTCCGTCTGCACCCAGCCCTTCTCAGCCATGGTCGGCCACCTCCAGGATCGCTTGGCTGGCCAGGGCTGGCGTGTCGCGCACCAGGTCGTCATGCAAGGCGGTGAAGCGTTCCTCCAACCGGCGGATGGCGGCCTCGTCCGTCAGCGCCTTCCAGGCCGCGTCGGCCAGCGCGCGCGGCGTGGCCTCGTCCTGCAGCAGTTCCGGCACGACCGTGTCGCGGCACAGCACGTTGGGCAGCCCCACCCAGGGCAGATAGGCCTGGCGCCGCATGATCCACCACGACAGCCTGGGCAGCACGTAGGAAATGACCATGGGGCGCTTGAACAGGGCCGCTTCCAGCGTGGCGGTGCCGCTGGCGACCAGGACCGCGTTGCAGGCGGCCAGGATGTCGTGCGTGCCGCCTATGACCGTGTGCAGGTTGGCCAGCCCTCCCACGGCCGCGGCATGCGCCAGGAACTCGCGCTCGCGCTCGGCATTGGCCATGGGCGCCCACAGTTGCAGGGCCGGATCGCGCGCCTGCAACAGTTTGGCGGCGGCCAGGAAGCGCGGCGCAAGATGCCGCATCTCGCCCGCCCGGCTGCCGGGCATCAGCGCCAGCACCCGCGCGTCGGCGGCGATGCCGTATCGGGCCCTCGCCGCGGCGCGGTCGGGCACGCGGTCGACGATGCGCGCCAGCGGATGGCCCACGTAGGTCACGGGAACGCCGGCGTCGCGATAGATCTGTTCCTCGAACGGGAACACCACCAGCATGTGGGAGACGGCCTCGCGGATCTTGTTGATGCGCTCGCCTCGCCAGGCCCACAGCGAGGGGCCGATGAAATGCACGGTGGGGATGCCGCCCTCGCGCAGCGCATGTTCCAGGCCGAAATTGAAATCGGGCGCATCGACCCCGACAAAGGCCGCCGGCCGTTCGGCCAGCCAGCGCTCGCGCAGGGTGCGGCGGATGTTGAGCAGCTCCGGCAGGTGCATCAGCACGTCGGCATAGCCGTTCACGGCCAGCTTGTGCATGGGATACCAGGCATCGAAACCCTGGGCCTGCATCTTGGGACCACCGATGCCCGCCAGCGCCAGCTGCGGTGCCCGTTCGTGCAAGGCCTCGACCACGGTGGCCGCCAGCAGATCGCCCGAAGGCTCTCCCGCCACCATGCCGATGGACGCCCTGCCCTCACCCGGCACGCCGGCCTCCGTCAGCGCACGATACCGCGGGTGGCGGTATCGAGGAAGGCCAGCAAGGCGGACAGCGGAGCGTCGAGTTCGGGATCCTCGGCGCGCTTGGCCTGGAGTGCCGCGCGCGCCTCGTCCAGCGTCAGATTCTGGCGGTACAACGTCTTGTAGGCCGCCCGCAGGCCGGAAACCTGCGCCGGCGTGAAGCCGCGCCGCTTCAGGCCTTCGACGTTGATGCCCACGGCGCGGGCCGGGCTGCCCGAGGACGTGACGAAAGGCGGCAGGTCCTGCAGCAGCGTCGAATGGACGCTGGTCATGGCATGCGCGCCGATCTTGACGAACTGGTGCACGCCGGTCATGCCGCCCAGGAAGACGTGGTCGCCGATATGCACGTGGCCGGCCAGTTGCGTGCCGTTGGCCAGGATGATGTGGCTGCCCAGTTGGCAGTCGTGCGCCACGTGCACGTAGGCCATGATCCAGTTGTCATTGCCCAGGCGCGTCGCGCCGGCATCCTGCACCGTGCCGGTATTGAGGGTGCAACACTCGCGTATGGTGTTGCGGTCGCCGATCTCGAGACGGGTGGGTTCGCCAGCGTACTTCTTGTCCTGCGGCTCGGCGCCGACCGAGCACGACGGGAAGAAGCGGTTGCCCCGCCCTATCGTCGTATGGCCGTCGATGACGCAATGCGGCCCGACCTCGGTATCGGCGCCTATGCGCACGTTCGGCCCGATCATGCTGAACGGGCCGATCATCACGCTGTCGTCCAGCTGCGCGGCCGGGTCGACGAGTGCGGTGGGATGTATCCTCGCCACGAAAACCTTCCGTCAGGGTTCTAGGATGCGCATGGTGCACATCAGGTCCGCCTCGGCCGCGACCTGCCCGTCTACCAGCGCCTTGCCGTTGTACTTCCAGATGCCGCGCGACGAACGTTCGACATTGACTTCCAGGCGAAGCTGGTCGCCCGGGACCACGGGCCGCTTGAAGCGGGCGCCGTCGATGCCGACGAAGTAGTACACCGTGTTGTCGTCGGGCTTCTTGCCCGCCGCGGTGAACGACGTGATGGCGGCCGCCTGGGCCATGGCCTCCAGGATCAGCACGCCCGGCATGACGGGGTGGTGCGGGAAATGGCCGGTGAAGAACGGTTCGTTGATCGACACGTTCTTGATCGCGAGGATCGATTCCCCGGGCTTGACGTCGATGACCCGATCGATGAGCAGCATCGGATAGCGATGCGGCAAATGGTCGAGTATCCCCTTGATGTCCATTTCCATACAGATTCCAGTATTTGATGCGCGGCGGGCCGCTGCGGCGCCCACCCGCCTTTTACTTCTTTTCCAGCGCCTTGATACGCTTGGCCATCGTGGCCAGGTGCCTGACAGCGACGGCGTTGCGCTCCCACTGGGCGTGCTCGGTCATCGGGAAGAAACCAGTGTACTGCCCCGGCTTGTCGATGTTGCTGTGCACCGGGGTGGCCGCCGAGATGAAGACGTCGTCGCCGATCTTCAGGTGGCCCCCTATCATCGCGGCCCCGCCGATGGAGCAGCGCTGGCCAATGGTGGTCGATCCGGCGATGCCCACGCAGGCGGCCATCGCGGTGTGGTCGCCGATGCGGCAGTTGTGGCCGATCATGATCTGGTTGTCGATCTTGACGCCATTGCCGATGACGGTATCGTCCAGCGCGCCGCGGTCGATGGTGGTGTTGGCGCCGACCTCGACGTCGTCGCCGATGCGCACTCCGCCGAACTGCGGGATCTTGGTCCAGGCACCCTTGGCCCGGGACGGATCCGGCGCGAAGCCGAAGCCGTCGCCGCCGATGACCGCGCCGGACAGAACGATGCAGCGTGCGCCCATGCTGACCCCCCGGTACAGCGTAACGCGTGGATGCAACACCGTATCGGCGCCGATGCGACAGCCTTCGCCCACGACGCAGCCTGCGCCGATGCGGGCGCGCGGCCCGATTTCCACGCCGGCCTCGATGACCGCGAGCGGCCCCACGTGGGCGCTGGGATCGACGATGGCGCCGGGCGCGACGACGGCTGACGAATGGATGGCGCCGGCGGGCTGGGGATGCAGTTGCCGGTCGAACCACTGCCCGATCCGCGCGAACAGCAGATAAGGCGAATTGCAGACCACCAGCGGTAGCGCCTGGTCGGCGCGGCCGGCCTGCGCGAGGCTTTCGCGATACGCTTGCGCCACCTCGGCCGTGACCAGCACGACCGCTGCCTGGGCATCGATCAGTTGCGACTGGTAACGGGGATTGGCGACGAAGCTCAGTTCCTGGGGTCCCGCATGTTCGAGGTTCGCGATGCCCGCGACCACGACTTCGGCGCTGGGGAGCGCTTGCGCGCCCCCCGGCTCGATCGCCCACGTCAACCCGGTGGTATCGGTTTCGTCGAGCAGCCTTTGCAGTACCGGCGCCTTGATCGTGTCAAGCAGGATGGGCATGCGAAGCTCGCGCGGACGACAGGAACATGCGAGAGCGGCGCAATTACTTGGCGCCGCTGTTCAGGGCCTTCAGGACCTTCTCGGTGATGTCGACGCGCGGGCTGACCACGACGGCTTCCTGGAAGATCAGGTCGTAGTTTTCCTGCTCGGCGATCTGCTTGATCACGCGGTTGGCACGCTCGAGGATCTGCGACAGTTCCTCGTTGCGGCGCTGGTTCAGGTCCTCCTGGAACTCGCGGCGCTTGCGCTGGAAGTCCTTGTCGAGGTCGCTCAGGTCGCGCTGGCGGCGGGTGCGATCGGATTCGGACAACACGGCGCTGTCCTTGTCCAACTGTTCGGACTGGGTACGCAGGCGATTGGCCATGTCTTGCAGCTCGGCATCGCGCTTCTTGAAGTCGGCTTCGATCTTGGCCTGGGCGGCCTTGGCCGGCGCGGCGTCGCGGAAGATCCGCTCGGTATTGACGAAACCGATCTTGACCGGGGCCTGGGATGCCTGGGCATGAGCCGCGCCGACAGCGGCACTAGAAAGCACCAGAGCCGCCAGCACCCGGCCGGCACCCTTGACTGCAGAGGACGCGGTCAGACTGGTAGCAGATGTCGAAAACATGCGGATCATTTATTTCTCGCTAGGAAGGTAGTCGTGTATTTTGCCACTAATGGCGCCGGGCCGGGCAAGCGCCCGGGACCTGGCCCTGGTAATTGGTTGTAGCAGAAAAATTCCAGGACGGGCATAGACCTTGCGGCCGCCCGCCTCGTTCGCGTCGTCAGAACCCCGTACCGATCTGGAACTGGAAGCTCTGGGTCCGGTCCTGCGGCTTGGCGTTGAGCGCCTTGCCGAAGGAAATCTTCAGCGGACCGATGGGCGACTGCCAGCTCAGGCCGATACCGGCCGAATACCGCAGCTGGCCCAGGTTGATGTTCTCCTCGTCGGCGTAGACGTTACCCGCGTCGGCAAACAGGAACCAGCGCAGCGTGCGGTCCTGCTGGGTGCCGGGGAACGGCAGCAGCAGTTCGGCATTGGCGATGACCCGCTTGGCGCCGCCCAGGCTGTCGCCGTTCTTGCTGTCGCGCGGGCCCAGCGAACCGCCGTCGTAGCCGCGCACCGACCCGATACCGCCGGCGTACACGTTCTTGAGCAGCGGGTACGGCCGGCCGCCGAAGCCCTTGCCGTAGTCGACCTGGCCGTTCAGCGCCAGCGTCATGCTGCGCGTGATGGGCCAGTAGTACTGGTGCTGGTAGCTGGCCTTGTAGTAGCGCAGGTCGCCGAACAGCGAACTTTCGCCGGCGGCGCGCTGGTACGTGCCGCGCGTGGGCGCCAGCGCGCTGTCGCGCCGGTCGTTGCTCCAGCCCACCGAGAAGATGGCGGCGTTGCTGCGCGCACCGAAGGTGTTGACGTAGTCGATGAAGCGCTGAGGGCTGCTGTCGTAGATGTCGATGTCGTTGGCTTCCAGCGCGGTGCCGAAGAACACGCGCTGGGTTTCCGTGAAGGGCACGCCGAATGTCAGGCTCGCCCCCATGGTCTTGATGCGGTAGTCGCCGGTGTTGATCGACAGCGGACGCAGCGTACGGTAGTAGAGGCTGGTCGACCGGCTGATGCCGTCCTGCGTGAAGTACGGATTGGTCTGGCTGATGGCGATCGTGCGGTAGGTCTTGCCGGTGTTCAGCTCCAGGCCGGCGGTGGTGCCGCTGCCGAAGATGTTGTCCTGGCTGATACCCGCCGACAGCACCACCTTGTCGGTACTGCTGAAGCCCGCGCCCAGGTTGATCATGCCGGTGGGCTTTTCCTGGACGTTCACGTTGACGTCGATCTGGTCGGGCGTGCCCGGCACCGGCGGCGTCTCGATGTTGATGTTCTGGAAATAGCCCAGGCGGTCGATCCGGTCGCGCGACAGCTGGATCTTGCCGGCGTCGTACCAGGCGCTTTCGAGCTGGCGCATCTCGCGACGGATCACGACCTCGCGGGTGCGGGGGTTGCCGCCGATGTTCACGGTTGGGATCGACGAAGAAGGTGATGGCCGCGGTCTTCGTCTCGCGGTCGACCTGGGGCGTGGCGTTGACGTTGCTGAAGGCGTAGCCCAGCTTGCCCAGGTAGTCGGTGATGGCCTTGCTGGAGGCGTTGACCTTCTCGGCCGAGAAGGTCTCGCCCGGCTTGACCGTGATCAGCTTGTTGAGGTCGTCGTCCAGGCCCAGCAGGTCGCCCGCCAGCTTGACGTCGCTGACGGAGTACTTGTCGCCTTCGGTGATGGACAGGGTGATGAAGATGTCCTTGCGGTCGGGCGAGATCGTGACCTGTGGCGAGTCGACGTTGAACTCGAGGTAGCCGCGGTTCATGTAGTAGGAGCGCAGGGTTTCGATGTCGCCCTGCAGCTTCTGGCGGGAATACTGGTCGGCCTTGGTGTACCAGGTCAGCCAGCCCGGCGTGGTGAGCTGCAGCAGGTCCAGCAGCTCGCTTTCGCGGATGGCCTTGGTGCCGATGATCTTGATGCCCGCGATGCGCGCCACGTCGCCTTCGAAGATGTCGAAGGTGATGCCGACGCGGTTGCGTTCGAGCGGCGTGATCGTCGGCACAATCTCGACCGAGTACTTGCCGCGCGCCAGGTACTGGCGCTTGAGTTCCTGCACGGCGCGGTCGAGCAAGGCGCGGTCGAAGATGCGGGCCTCGGCGAAGCCCACTTCGGCCAGCGACTTGAGCACGTTGGCGGACTCGAATTCACGCATACCGTTGAAGGAGATCGCGGCGATCGCTGGGCGCTCGTCGACGATGACCACCACCACGTCGTTCTCGACCTCGATCCGCACGTCGCGGAAGAAGCCCGTGCCGTACAGCGCCCGCACCGCCTGCGTGGCCTGCTCTTCGGTGAAGCGCTCGCCCACCTTGACCGGCAGGTACCCGAATACCGTGCCGGCTTCGGTGCGCTGGATGCCTTCCACCCGGATGTCGCGGACAACGAAGGGATCGAAGGCGTAGGCCAGGGGGGTGACCGCCATGGCCAGCAAAATGGACAGCAGACGCGGCATGCGCCGGGTGCGATTGGTCATGCGTAATCCCGGAGTTTTCTTAATTGAGTGATATGCGAAAGCGCGGCGTGCGGCTCGATCCGGCCCGGGCGGTCGAGGCACGGTCCACGGGGGCGGCGGGCAAAGCGGCACGCATGGGTTCTAGGTCAGCAGTCGCGTAAAGTCGTTGAACAAGGCAACGGCCATCAGCACCATCAGGATGCCGAACCCGGCGCGCTGCCCCACTTCCATCCAGCGTTCCGGCGGCGGACTGCCCCGGATGATCTCGACGAGATAATACAGCAGGTGCCCCCCGTCCAGCATGGGGATGGGCAGGAGATTCAGCACGCCCAGGCTGACGCTGACCAGCGCCAGGAAGGCGATGTAGGCTTCCAGGCCCATCCGGGCCGTCTGGCCGGCGTAGTCGGCGATGGTGACCGGCCCGCTCAGGTTGCTCAGCGCCACGTCCCCCACCAGCATCTTGCCCAGCATCCGCAGCGAGAACCAGGACACCTCGGCGGTGCGCTGGGCGCCCATCGCCAGGCTATCGACCGGGCCGTGGCGCACGGTGATGAGCTGGATGTCGCCGCCGATCTGGGCGCCGATGCGACCCACGAGCGTACCGTCCGCCAGGCGCTCCTCGCGCGGCAGGACGTCGATCGCCAGCGCCGCGCCGTCGCGCACCACGGACAGGCGCAGCGGCTGGCCGGCATGAGCCTGGATCAGCGTGATCAGTTCGGTCGCCGAAGGATCCTTCTTGTCACCCGCCGCCACCACCCTGTCGCCGGCCAGGAGGCCCGCCTGGGCGGCGGCGCTCTCGGGCATGATGCCGCGGATCACGGGTTTCGGGCTGGCCAGGCCGAAACCCTCGCGGCCCAGCACGTCGCCTTCCATCTGGCCCAGCGTGGCCTGGGAGAAATCGACCGGGCGCACCCGGCGTTCGCCGCTGGCCGTCTGCACCTCGATGGCGGGACGCCCCTTGTCGGTCAGGCTCTTGAGCAGCATCCAGCGCGCGTCGCCCCAGGTACCCACCTCGGCGCCGTCGATGGCGAGAATACGGTCGCCCGCCTTGATGCCCGCCGCGAAGGCCGGCGTGCCGGCCGTGGGATCGCCCAGCACGGCCGCGGGCTCCTTGACGCCGGCCATGTTCAGCGCCGCGTACAGCAGCGCCGCCAGCACCAGGTTGAACACCGGTCCGGCCGCGACGATGGCGATGCGCTTGCCCACCGGCTGGGCGTTGAACGCCCGCCCGCGCTCGGCGGCGGGCACCTCGCCCTCGCGCTCGTCCAGCATCTTCACGTAGCCGCCCAGCGGGATCGCCGACAGGGCCCATTCCGTGCCGTGGCGGTCGGTGCGCTTGCACAGCACCTTGCCGAACCCCACCGAGAACCTCAGGATGCGCACCCCGCATGCGCGGGCCACGAGGTAGTGCCCCAATTCATGGATCACCACCAGCACGCCCAGCGCGACGGCGAAGGCCGCCAACGTCAACAACATGGAAATCTCCTTGCTCCGGCGCCCTGCCCGGGCCGCCGAACCGACGATTTAACACGGAAATGCACGCCGGCTCCGGAAACACACGGGGAATCTCGGTAAGCGAACATGACAGGATTATCGGCCAAAGGCCGGCGGCCGGGAGCCAGGCGGCGCGGCAAGCGCGGCTCCTAGCGGCCCGTCCCGGCGTTCCGGGCCAGGGCTTCGCGGGCTCGTGCGCGGGCCTCGCGGTCCAGGTCGAGCAAACCGTCCAGGCTGCCCAGCCGGCCAGCCACGCCCGTCCAGGCGCCATCCAGCACGGTCTCGATGATAGCCGCGATTGCCGGATAGGAGGTGGCGCCCTGCAGGAAGGCCTCGACCGCCACTTCGTTGGCGGCATTCAGGGCCACGCACGCCCCCTGCCCGGCGCGCAGCGCCTCGAAGGCCAGGCGCAGGCACGGGAAACGGGCCAGGTCGGGGGCCTCGAAGTCCAGCCGGCCCAGGCGCGCCAGGTCCAGCGGCCCCACGCCCGTGGCGATGCGCTCGGGGAACGCCAGGCCGTACGCGATGGGGGTGCGCATGTCGGGATGGCCGAGCTGCGCCAGCACCGAGCCGTCGTCGTACTCGACCATGGAATGGATCACGCTTTGCGGGTGCACCACGACGTCGATGCGCTCCGGCGGCATCGCGAACAGCCAGTGCGCCTCGATGACCTCCAGGCCCTTGTTCAGCATGGTGGCCGAATCGACCGAGATCTTGCGCCCCATGGACCAATTGGGATGGGCACAGGCCTGGTCCGGCGTAACACCTGCCAGGCTGTCCAGCGGCCGGGTGCGGAACGGGCCACCGGAGGCGGTCAGCAGCAGCCGGCGCACGCCCGGGGCCGCTGTCTGGGCCCCCGACGCTTGGGCGCCATGCGGCAGGCACTGGAAGATGGCGTTGTGTTCGCTGTCGATAGGCAGGAGTTCGGCACCATTGTCGCGCACCGCGTCCATGAACAGGCGCCCCGCCACCACCAGGGCCTCCTTGTTGGCCAGCAGCACCCGCTTGCCCGCGCTGGCGGCCGCCAAGGCCGAAGGCAGGCCCGCGGCGCCCACGATGGCGGCCATGACCGTGTCGCTGGCCTCGTCGGCGGCGGTCTCGGCCAGCGCCTGAGCACCCACGCGGATCTCCGGCAGCCGCACCCTGCCCCGCCAGGCATCGACGAAACGCTGGCGCGCCGCGTCGTCGGGCACCACCACGACGGCGGCCTGGCTGGCCTCCGCCTGGGCGGCAAGCTGTTCCATGCGGCTGTGGGCGCTCAGGGCATGGACGCGGTAGCGCTGCGGATGGCGCGCGATCACGTCCAGCGTGCTGGCGCCGATGGAGCCGGTGGCGCCCAGTAGGGTGACGGTACGGAAGGTCATGACAGCAGGACCGCCAGCGGCAGGACGGGAATCAGGGCATCGATGCGATCCAGCACGCCGCCGTGGCCCGGCAGCAGGCTGCTGGAATCCTTGATGCCGGCGCGCCGCTTGATCAGCGATTCGAACAGGTCGCCCGCTATGGACAGCGCCGCCAGCACCACGGCCAGGAGCAGCGCCCCCGCCCATCCCCAGCGCGCGACCAGGGCGGCGCCGAAGGTACCGGGGAAGAAACCGCAGGCCAGCACGAAGACCACCACGCAGACGATGCCGCCCAGCGCGCCCTCGCGGGTCTTGCCCGGGCTGATGTGCGGTGCCAGCTTGTTGCGACCCAGGGCGCGGCCGACGAAATAGGCCGAGATGTCGGCGATCCAGACCACCGCCATCAGGGTCAGCAGGAACGGCACGCCGCGCCCGAACGCCGCGGTCAGCGCCGACCAGGCGGCCAGCAGCGCGAATGGCGCCAGCGCGGTCAGCCACGGATTGCGGGGCTCGGCGTCGGGACTGGCGCGCAACAGCATGGGAACCAGGAGACCCAGCCAGACCGCCGAAACGGCGATCCACAGGCCGCGCCAGAAGTCGCCGGCGGGCCCGGCCGACAAGTCGGCGCCGCCGCTGTTCCAGCGCCAGGCGACCAGGGCCGCACCCAGCACCACGCCCGCCGCGATGGCGGGCAGGTGGGCGCGTCCGGTGCCGCCTCGGGGCGACAGCGTCAGGCGCCACCACTCCCACAGCGCGCAGCCCACGAACACGGCCATCAATATCTCGAAAGGCCGCGGATCGGCAACCGCCAGCACGGCGACCAGGACGATCAGCAGGACGATGGCGGTGACGACGCGTTGCCCGAGCATGGACTCAGCCGCCGTTGGAGGAGACGTCCGCCGGCGCCTTCAACTGGGCGCTGGTACGGCCGAAGCGGCGCTCGCGGCTGCGATACGACTTGCACGCCAGGTCCAGTTGCTCGGCGTCGAAATCGGGCCAGAAGCAATCGGTGAAATACAGCTCGGTATAGGCCAGTTGCCAGACCAGGAAGTTGGAGATGCGTTTTTCGCCGCCGGTGCGGATGAACAGGTCCGGTTCGGGCGCGTAGGCCATCGACAGGTACGGCGACAGCATGGCCTCGTCCAGTTGCTCGGGATGGGCGGCCAGGTCCGGACGCGCGGCCAGCAGGCGGCGCGTGGCTTCCAGGATGTCCCAGCGCCCGCCGTAGTTGGCCGCGATGGTCAGCGTCAGGCGGTCGTTGCCGCTGGTGCGGGCCTCCACGTCGGCGATCAGCTCGCGCAGCCGGGGTTCGAACGCACCGATGTCGCCCACGACCTTGAGCTTGATGCCGTTGCGGGCCAGCCGGGCGACCTCCCGCTCCAGCGCATGGACGAAGAGCCGCATCAGCAGCGACACCTCGTCCGCCGGCCGGCGCCAGTTCTCGGAGCTGAAGGCGAACAGGGTCAGGTATTCGACGCCGCGGGCGGCGCAGGCCTCCACCACCGCCCTGACCGCGTCCACGCCTTTCTTGTGGCCCGCCACGCGGGGCAGGAAGCGCTGCGTGGCCCAGCGGCCGTTGCCGTCCATGATGATCGCCACATGCCTGGGCACGGCGTCGGTACGGGGAACACCGAGGGTTGAACTCAGGGCCATGTCAGCTCCGCTGGGACCGAATGTACATGGCGGAATTCAAACCGTCATGATCTCCGCTTCTTTCTGCGTGACTACCTTGTCGATCTCGGCGACGAAACGGTCGGTCAGCTTCTGGACGTCGTCCTGGGCGCGGCGCTCTTCGTCCTCGGAGATTTCCTTGTCCTTGACCAGGCGCTTGAGCTGCTCGTTGGCGTCGCGGCGCAGGTTGCGCACGGCGACCTTGGCATCCTCGCCCTCGCCCTTGACCACCTTGGTCAGCTCGCGGCGGCGCTCTTCGGTCAGCGCCGGCATCGGCACGCGGATCAAGTCGCCCATGGACTGGGGATTGAGCCCCAGGTCGGATTCGCGGATGGCCTTCTCGACCACCTGCGTCATCTTCTTTTCCCAGGCCTGGACGCTCAGGGTGCGCGCATCGAGCACGCTCACGTTGGCGACCTGGCTCAGCGGAACCATGGAACCGTAGTACTCGACCTGGATGTGGTCCAGTATGCCGGCATGGGCACGACCCGTACGGATCTTCGCGAGACTGCCCTTCAGGGTGTCGATGGACTTGCCCATCTTGGTCTCGGCGTTTTTCTTGACGTCGGAAGCGCTCATTGCGGTCTCCTAAATGCTGAACAATCGATCAAACGTGCACCAGCGTGCCTTCGTCGTCGCCCGCGACGACGCGCTTCAGGGCGCCAGGCTTGTTGATCGAAAAAACCTTGATCGGCAGCTTCTGGTCGCGGCACAGCGCGAACGCCGTCGCATCCATCACTTCCAGGCGACGCACGATGGCCTCGTCGAAGCTGATGCGGCTGTAGCGCGTGGCCGTGGGATCCTTCTTGGGATCGGCCGAATAGATGCCGTCGACCTTGGTTGCCTTCAATACGATTTCGGCACCGACCTCGGCGCCGCGCAGGGCGGCGGCCGTATCGGTGGTGAAGAAAGGGTTGCCCGTGCCGGCCGCGAAGATCACGACCTTGCCCTCTTCCAGGTAGCGCAGGGCCTTGGGGCGGATGTAGGGCTCGACCACCTGCTCGATGGTCAGCGCGGACTGCACGCGCGCATCGACGCCGCGGCGCTTGAGCGCATCCTGCAGTGCCAGCGAGTTCATGATGGTGGCCATCATGCCCATGTAGTCGGCGGTGGCGCGGTCCATGCCCTGGGCACCCGGCGCCACGCCGCGGAAGATGTTGCCGCCGCCGATGACCAGCGCCAGCTCGACGCCCGACTCGGCCACTTCGGCGATTTCCTCGACCATGCGGCCGATGGTCGCGCGGTTGATACCGAACGCATCGTCACCCATCAGGGCCTCGCCCGACAGCTTGAGCAGGACGCGCTTGTACGCCCCCGTTTTCGTTACAGATGCGTTCATTTCCACCGTCATACATGCTCCCGCGCAATCGCCGACATCCGGCCCATCTCCGCCCGCAGAGGCCACCCCTCCGCACTGCGTTACATCTACATCTTTACAACAGCCCCACCTCCCCCAGACGAGGCACGGGGGATCCGGCTCCGCCGGTCCCCCGAGGCCGCCCCCCGGGGGGCGCGCGTAAGCGCGTAGGGGGGGCAAACTACAGGGGACTAGCTCTTTGCGGCAGCAGCTTGGGCAGCGACTTCGGCGGCGAAGTCGGTGACCTTCTTCTCGATGCCTTCGCCCACGACATACAGCACGAACTGCTGGATGGCGGAGTTCTTGGCCTTGAGCACCTGCTGGACGGTCTGCTTGTCGTCCTTGACGAACGGTTGCGACAACAGCGTAACCTCTTTCAGGAACTTCTGGACCGAACCTTCGACCATCTTGGCGACGATATCGGCGGGCTTGCCCGATTCGGCGGCCTTCTGCTCGGCAACCGAACGCTCGCGCTGGATGTCGTCCTGCGACACGCCCGAGGCGTCCAGCGCCTTCGGCTTGGTGGCCGCGACGTGCATGGCGATGTCCTTGCCCAGCGTTTCGTCGCCGGAGTACTCGACCAGCACGCCGATACGGCCGCCGTGCACATACTGGGCCAGCTTGTTCTCGGTCGCGATGCGGGTGAAGCGGCGAATGGAGATGTTCTCGCCGATCTTGCCGACCAGGGCGGTACGCACGCTTTCCACGGTGCCGTCACGGAACGCCAGTTCGGACAGGGCTGCGACGTCGGCCGGATTGGCCTTGGCGATCAGTTCGGCGATATCGCTGGAAAACTGGACGAAATCGTCGTTCTTGGCCACGAAATCGGTTTCGCTGTTGACTTCGACGGCGACGCCGGTCTTGGCATCGGCCGAGACATGCAAGGCCACCAGGCCTTCGGCGGTAACGCGAGCGGCGGCCTTGCTGGCCTTGCTGCCCAGCTTCACGCGCAGGATTTCCTCGGCCTTGGCCAAGTCGCCACCGGCTTCGGTCAGCGCCTTCTTGCACTCCATCATGGGCGCGTCGGTCTTCTCGCGCAGTTCCTTGACCATTGCTGCGGTAATTTCGGCCATGATTACTCCTGACATCTTCCGCCCCTGACAAAGGCGGAAATATAGTTTGACTAAAAAGAAGGGGCACAAGGCCCCTTCAAGCATTCATTAGGTCCCAACCCCGCGGACCCAGGATGCGGTGGATCCGGCTCCGCCGGTCCACCCGCATCGCCCCCTTGGGGGCGCCCGAAGGGCGTACGGGGGGCCTTACTCCTCGCCTTCGACTTCCACGAACTCGTCGCCGCCTTCGGTCACGGCATCGACCACGCCTTGCAGGGCCTGCTCGCGGCCTTCGGCCACGGCATCGGCCACGCCACGGGCGTACAGGGCGATAGCCTTGGACGAGTCGTCGTTGCCCGGGATGACATGGGCCACGCCGTCCGGCGAGTGGTTAGTATCGACCACGGCGACGACCGGAATGTTAAGCGCCTTGGCTTCGGTGACGGTAATTTTGTGATACCCGACGTCGATGATGAAGATCGCGTCCGGCAGGCCGTTCATGTCCTTGATACCGCCGATGGACTTGTTCAGCTTCTCGAGCTCGCGCTGGAACATCAGCGCTTCTTTCTTGCTCATGCGCTCGGTCGCGCCCTCGGCCTGCATGGCTTCCATGTCCTTCAGGCGCTTGATCGAGGTCTTGACCGTCTTGAAGTTGGTCAGCATGCCGCCGAGCCAGCGGCTGTCGACGTAGGGCATGCCGCAGCGCTGCGCTTCCTCGGCGATGATTTCGCGAGCCGCGCGCTTGGTGCTGACGAACAGGATCGTGCCGCCACGGGCCGACAGTTGACGCACGAACTTCAGAGCGTCCTGGTACAGGGCCAGGGTCTTCTCGAGGTTGATGATGTGGATCTTGTTGCGATGGCCGAAGATATAGGGGGCCATCTTGGGGTTCCAGAAGCGGGTTTGGTGGCCGAAGTGGACACCGGCTTCCAGCATTTCGCGCATGCTAACGGACATATTGACTCCGAGGGTTGGGTCTTGCACCGTATCAGCACCCGCCAGGCCACATTAAGCCCGGCCGGCACCCTGGACGACACGGCGCGCGGTTGAAAACACAGTTGAAAAACTTCCTGAAATCACAGGAAGCCTATAATTCTACTATTTTCCGGACCACCTGCTCAAGCGACCTGCCCGGCCTGGCCCTGGCCTTCGTCGCTTCCTGTTACAAGAAAGCCTCGCCACGCGCCCTTCGGGCGGCGCTCCGGGCCGGCTGCGGGGTCGCGACGGGCGGTCCGGGGCCATAATGGAGCGCACACAGCGCAGGAAGCAGATCATGAGCATCACCATCAAGTCGGCCGAGGAAATCGGGAAAATGCGCGAGGCCTGCCAGACGGCGGCCAGCGTGCTGGATTTCATCGCGCCCCACGTCAAACCGGGCGTGACCACCGGCGAACTGGACCGGCTCTGCCTGGAATACATGACCGACGAACTGAAGGTGAAGTCGGCCACGATCGGCTATGCGCCGCCGGGCTACCCGCCCTTCACCGGGGCGATCTGTACCTCGGTCAACCACCAGGTCTGCCACGGCATACCCGGCGACAAGGTCCTGAAGAACGGCGACTCGCTCAACATCGACGTCACCATCATCAAGGACGGCTGGCACGGCGACACGAGCCGCATGTTCTTCGCCGGCGAACCGTCCATCCTGGCGCGCCGCCTCGCGCAGGTCACCTACGAATGCATGTGGCTGGGCATCGAGCAGGTCCGGCCCGGCGCCCACCTGGGCGACATCGGCCACGCCATCCAGAAACATGCCGAAGCCCATGGCTACAGCGTGGTCCGGGAGTTCTGCGGCCACGGCATCGGCCAGGTGTTCCACGAAGACCCGCAGGTGCTGCACTACGGCAAGCCCGGCACCGGCATCGAACTGCTGCCCGGCATGATCTTCACGGTGGAACCCATGATCAACGCCGGACGCCGGGAAATCCGCGAACTGGCCGACGGCTGGACCATCGTGACCCGCGACCACAGCCTGTCGGCCCAATGGGAACACACGGTGGTGGTGACGGACACGGGCTACGAGACCTTGACCGTCTCGCCCGGCATGCCCGCCCCGCCCAGCTTCGTCTCCGCCAAGGCCGCCTGACCCCGCCTCCCCCATGTCCACCGCCACGCTGACCTCGCCCGCCCTGAACGAACTGCAGGACCTGCGCAACACCATGCGGGCGGCGCGCGAACGCGCGATCGCCACCTACCGCGAGAACCTGCGCGCCGACGGGCTGCTGACGGAGCTGCGGCGCATCGTCGACCGCACGCTGCTGGCGCTGCTGGAACGCCATCCGCTGCCCGAGGGCGCGACGCTGGCGGCCGTGGGTGGCTACGGCCGGGGCGAACTGTACCCCTACTCCGACGTCGACGTGCTGGTGCTGCTGCGCCAGCCGCCGGGCGCCGAGGACGAGGCCAGGATAGGCGCGCTGATCACGGCACTGTGGGACATCGGGCTGGAGCCCGGCCACAGCGTCCGCACGGTGGAAGAATGCATGGCCGAGGCGGCCCGGGACATCACCGTGGAGACGGCCCTGCTGGAGGCCCGCTACCTGGCCGGCAGCCGGACGCTGATGCGCCAGTTCGAGACCGCGATGCGCGGCCGGCTGGACAAGCGCGCCTTCTTCCACGACAAGCAACTGGAGATGCAGCAGCGGCACACCAAGTACAACTACACGCCGTACGCGCTGGAACCCAATTGCAAGGAATCGCCCGGCGGCCTGCGCGACCTGCAGGTCATCCTGTGGATGGCGCGGGCGGCGGGCTTCGGCAAGACCTGGGCCCAGGTGGCCCGCGCGGGACTGCTGACGGCCGACGAGGCGCGCCACCTGCGGCGCGCCGAGCAGGCCTTCAAGCGCCTGCGCATCGAGCTGCACCTGCTGACCGGCCGGCGCGAGGACAGGCTGGTGTTCGACATCCAGCCCGCCATGGCCAAGGTGTACGGCATCGAGGCCGGCGGCGCGCGCCGCCCCAGCGAAATGCTGATGCAGCGGTACTACTGGGCGGCCAAGCTGGTCACCCAGCTCAACACCATCCTGGTCCAGAACCTGGAAGAGCGCCTGTTCGCGCGGCCCGGCGAAGAGGCCCAGCCCATCGACGAGGACTTCCGCAGCCTGCACGAACGGCTGGACATGTACCGGGACGACGCCTTCGAGCGCAACCCGACGCTGCTGCTGCGCGCCTTCCTGGTCATGCAGCAGCAGCCCGCGCTCAAGGGCATGTCGGCCCGCATGCTGCGCGCCATCTGGCACGCGCGCCGGCGCATCGACGCCCAGTTCCGGCGCAATCCGGTCAACCGCCACCTGTTCCTGTCCATCCTGCAGCAGCAGCGCGGCATCGTGCATGAACTGCGCAGGATGAACGAACTCAGCATCCTGCCGCGCTACCTGCTGCCCTTCCGCCGCATCGTCGGCCAGATGCAGCACGACCTGTTCCACGCCTACACCGTGGACCAGCACATCCTGATGGTGGTGCGCAACCTGCGCCGCTTCACGATGCCCGAACACGCGCACGAATACCCGCTGTGCAGCCAGTTGATCGCGAACTTCGACGGCCACTGGATCCTGTACGCGGCGGCCCTGTTCCATGACATCGCCAAGGGCCGCGGCGGCGACCACTCCGAGCTGGGCGCGGCCGAAGCGCGCAAATTCGCGCGCGAGCACGGCCTGGCCAAGGACGACGCGGCGCTGCTGGAATTCCTGGTGCGCCAGCACCTGACGCTGTCGTCGGTGGCCCAGAAGAAAGACTTGTCGGATCCGCAGGTCATCCAGGAATTCGCGGCGCTGGTGGGCGACACGCGGCACCTGACCGCGCTCTACCTGCTGACCGTGGCCGACATACGCGGCACCAGCCCCAAGGTCTGGAACGCCTGGAAAGGCAAGCTGCTCGAAGACCTGTTCGTCAAGACGCGGCGGGCGCTGGGCGGCGAGATCCCCGACTCCCGCGCCATCCTGGAAAACCGCAAGGAAGAGGCGCTGGGCGCGCTGCGCCTGGCGGGGCTGACCGAGGACGCCCACGAGGCCCTGTGGAAACAGTTGGACGTGGCCTATTTCCTGCGCCACGAGGCCCCCGAGATCGCCTGGCAGACCCGGCACCTGTACAACAAGGTCAACAGCGAGACGCCCATCGTACGCGCCCGCCTGGCGCCCATCGGCGAAGGCCTGCAGATCGTGGTCTACGTCAAGGACCAGCCCGACCTGTTCGCCCGCATCTGCGGCTATTTCGACGAGCGGCACCTCAGCATCCAGGACGCCCGCATCCACACCACCCGCCACGGCTGGGCGCTGGACAGCTTCATCGTGCTGGCCCAGGGCACGCCCAGCGAGCAGCGTTCGCTGCTGAGCCTGGTCGAACACGAACTGACCCAGCGGCTGGCCATGCCCAC